>PVMK01151417.1_pt1 | contig 11420 bp, 12 predicted proteins | sample 1853481 | NCBI WGS metagenome assembly PVMK01 (sample SAMN08533507, study PRJNA380276) | Marine sediment metagenome, whole genome shotgun sequencing project. | reverse complement strand
GGCGGAAAGATTGAAGATTTCTGGTATCGCTTCAGGCTTCGCCTTCGGCTACGACCCGACAGGTCGCTCTGTCTTTTCTATTTAAATAGATAGAATACCTCAACTTTAGGCATTTTAGGCATTTTGCAATTTTAGACATTTCTTTGGGCAACTTGATTGTTTCACAAATAGATCTTGCCACATAATGCACAAAAATAATTACTAAGGTAATAGTTTGATGGTAACTGGCTTTTTAGAAGTCGGATGGAGCGAAATTTGTGAATTGTTTCTAAGTTTCGGCTGCGGCCCAACCAATAGCGAGGTCAACTCAACGGGAGTAACTCAATTTAGATTATTCATGCAGGCTTGATAGTCAAGGTCGAATTTGTTGCGGGTTAGCAAATTTTCTAAAAAGAGGGTAGCGTAGAGAGCTGGGTACTGCGGCTTCAGGCTCGGCCTATCGGTTTGCGCGCCTTTCGTTTGGCGGTGTCTCAAATAAAACGATACGGTCAAAGCTTGAATAGTGAATTTAATTTAGCTCAGCATACTCTCGGAAATAGGTACCGGCTACCGTGGCTTGAAGAGCAATACCAGCCTCTGTCAGCTGATATATTTCAATATCATCTTCGATGTACATTTCTCCGCCGGCGGCAGCACCCTTTTCATCTGACTTGGCAGTGGCATCAGCGTGTCCCCCAAACTCCCAATCACCATCTAAAAATTCATTAAACGTTTCTTTGTTTTTGAATATAAGAACAGCCTTGAAATCCTTAACGCCTAACCCGGGACCCACACCGACAAAATTCATTTTCATGTATGTCTTTTTGCCATTTGTGTTATCAATCGCCACCCCATATCCATTACCGCTGCTAAAAAGAAAGAGATTCGTGTTGATATTAGTAAAGACAGCATAACCAGCAGCATTTTTTATCTTGGATTTGGCCTCGGTCTTTTGCTGTACAGTTCAGTTAATGTCTCGTTTTTCATACTCAGGACATCTGTCCTCTTATCTTGGACAGTATTCCCTTTCGGGGAAACACAACTTAACAAAAATATGGATACAAAAGCCAGGCTCCCTACAAAAATAAAAAATCGCATTTTAATCTCCCAATAAAATTTGATTAAATTAAAATTACCATGATTTACTGCAGGAAGTATGCCATTTCAAATTAATAGATATTTCAGTCTCTTATATAAATTATAACCATACGCTTTCGTCAAACAATTGACAGGAAAGCTGCATCAGGCAGGCGTCATTTTAAACGAGCATGCTTAGAAAGCGCCCGCATCTATCCTGCCGGGTAAATTAAGTATTTCGTTGGAATATCCGCCTCCTTTCGTTTTCCAATTCAATTCCAGTGCCATGCCTTCGATCCTTGATAGATCTTCGATCCACTCCGGATCTTCTGTCCGGAATATGAGCTGAATAAGAGTACTGACGCCTTTCAAACCCTAAGCGTCTGCCTCCGTTATCAAAAATAGGTCTGGTCATATCCGTAGTAAAAACAAAATTTGAGATCAAGTCGTATCCGTTTCCAGTAGCACACGATATTCGGTGGATCAAGTAAATTTATTATAATAATCAATTACTTATTTACTTTTATTTAGCTGTTGATTTCGACAAATCCGATGAATCGACATAATTACATTAAATAGCTTCAGATAAAAATTGACCTGGAAACTTGGGTACGTAGTTGACTGAGTTGACTAACTCAACTTGTTTTTTTGACATTTAACGATTCATTATTATTCTCCATTTTAAGCTGCCGCATAGAATTCTGATCAATGATTTCTATAAGAAACCTGTGGCTGTGATGTAATATTTTCATCTCTATCAATCGATTATAACTTTTTTGCCTGATTAATAAATTGAATCCTCATGGCTTGCGATCAGAGCCTTTCAAATTAATGGAGAAAAATGTCATGGAAACACAAAATACCCATAGGACTTTTTACAAGACAGAAAAAATAGATGACCTGGATATCTTTTACCGGGAAGCAGGCCCCAGGGATGCGAACACGATTTTGCTGCTGCACGGCTTCCCAACCTCATCCCATATGTTTCGGAACTTGATTCCAGCGCTGTCTGACAAGTTTCATCTGGTAGCTCCAGATTATCCCGGCTTCGGCAACAGCTCGATGCCTGGCGTTGATGAATATGACTACACCTTTGACAGCATCGCAGAGGTTATCGACCGCTTCACGGAGAAACTGGGTCTGAATCGTTATAGTCTTTACATGATGGATTACGGGGCTCCCGTCGGGTATCGCATTGCGGTGAAGCATCCCGAAAGGATAGAATCTTTGATTATCCAAAACGGCAATGCATATGAAGAAGGTCTGCGGGAATTCTGGGATCCGATAAAAGCCTACTGGAAGGAGCGATCCAAAGAAAATGCCGATGCTCTGAGAGAAAGCCTGCTGACCATCGAAGCCACCAAATGGCAGTATACCAATGGGGTCCGAAATCCGGAGACCATTGCGCCTGAAAACTGGTTTAACGACCAGTATCTCATGGATCGACCTGGCAACAAGGACATCCAGCTGCAGTTGTTCTACGACTATGGCTCCAATCCACCGCTGTATCCAAAGTGGCAAGCCTACTTTCGCGAGTTTCAACCGCCGACCTTGATCGTGTGGGGGAAGAAAGACTACATCTTCCCTGGGGAAGGAGCACATCCATACAAGCGCGATCTTACCAACATAGATTTTCACCTTCTCGATACCGGGCATTTTGCGATAGAAGAGGATGGTGACAAAATCGCTTATCTGATCACTTGTTTTATGGCAAAGCACACAGATTTTTTGGAAAGGCACCCGGAATACAGGGAAATTTGTAAACTTGCAGCATAGATCTGCAAGTGTACGCAGCTGGGATGGTGAAAATATGCCAAATCAGCATTTATAAATTCATCCCGTTTTTATTCCGATGACGTCACGAGTCATAATTATTCTGAAATCTAATATTGCACCTAACTTGTAGCGAAACAAAAATGGGGTCAGTACATGAGGCACTTAGAAACTGAAACATTTATCAATGAATTTCAGCAGGAACTCCGAAACACCCTTGCTGAAAACCCAGAGATCGAAACAGTCAATCACCTGCAGGGCTTACCTCGTCACTTTTTAAATAAGATCCTGGCTCCAGAACCTCTTTCGATTTTTATTCCCTCCGAATACGGAGGTCGAGGTGACAAGCCTATGCATTGCCTGTCTTTGCTGGAGGCAACTGCCTATGAATCCATCGCTGTGGCTCTAATGATTGGGATTACCGGCTCCCTTTTCCTGGAGCCAGTTGCTAAGTATGGTCGGGAAGCAGCCAAAGCTCATGTTTTCCAATCATTCCTCAACAATAAATCACTGGGAGGATTAATGATAACTGAACCGGATTTCGGCACCGATGCGCTTTCAATGCGCACATCCTTTTCCGAGTCTGACAAAGGTTATTCGTTAAAAGGGTCCAAGCATTGGGGCGGATTGACCGGGCTGGCTGATTTTTGGTTGGTCACGGCCCGAAAAGAAAAGGAAGGCGGCAAACTAAAACGTGACATCGATTTGTTTATTGTTGAGAAATCTCAACCCGGACAGAAGATAGATGTTGAAGCGTACTATCACAAACTGGGTCTGTTTTTGATTCCCTATGGCCTCAATAAGATAGATGTAACGGTTCCGACCACATCAAAACTGATCCCTCAAACCAGCGGAGTGAAATTGATGATGGACCTGTTGCATCGCAGTCGACTGAGGCTTTCAGGAATTGGTCTGGGATTTATAAAACGGATGCTGGATGAAGCTGTTAAGCACTGCCGGCAGCGTTATGTCGGGGGGAAAAGTTTACTGGGCTATGACCAGGTTCAACATAGGCTTTCGCAATTACAGGCCTGGTATACCATAAACTCGGCCATGTGCCACTATGCAGCCAGGGTTTCCGGAGTAAACAATAATCTTGCCCTGTTCGGGTTGCAGGCAAACTCTACCAAAGCAGTATTGACGGATATGATGCAGAGCGCAGCCCAATCGTTGCTGCAATTAACAGGGGCTAAAGGGTATCGCAGGGATCATATTGCGGGTAGAGCTGTGGTAGACAGCCGACCGTTTCAGATTTTTGAAGGTTCCAACGATGTAATGTACAGCCAGATTGCGGAAACAATATTGAAAGAAATGAAAAAGGAAAAAGAAACAAATTTCTACACCTTTCTCAGCCGGTTTGAACTGACTGAGAAAATTGCTGGTTACTACAAACACATACTTAATTTCAAACTGAACTCCGAATCATTGCAGCGAGCTAGAGTGGCACTGGGCAAGATAGTCGCCAGGCTGATTACCACAGAATTCACACTCGATCTAATGCAAGCGGGCTTCCGCTCTGACCTCGTAGACAATGCGATTCAAGTTGTGGGGAATACCATTGCTGAGCAGGTGTCATCCGTCACCCAACACCGGCAGATTCATGTGATAGAAGCGTACCGAGACGGCAGTGACTGGAAATCTGGGCGTTAGGTCGATGTCCTAAGTACATGTCTCCCCAACTCGGTAGAATCATAGATTTGAGAAAGGCGGATTTAGGTAAGACTTCAGGGACAAATTGGGGACGTGGTTGACCGGATTGACTTACTAACGATTATACTTGGGGATATAATTCCATACCTTATCCTCCCGATTTGGCTCATAAGGATTAAAAAATTGCAGCCCGTAGTTAATCGCATCGAGGCCGACAAATCCTTTGGAGTATGCTTCATTAAACCCGGCGGCTAAATGCTTGACACCAGCTCGAATATTGTCAGATATATTATTTTCGTAATCCAACATATGAAAATATGCTCTGCCGGTACTGCTGTTAATTTGCATCACGCCATAATCATATGAAACCAAACTGCCGGCCAGGTTATAAATCGGTATTTTTGCCTGCCAATCAATATTCCATTTAAGGCCCCGCCGGTGCTCATATCTGGCAGTCCCAATGCAAAAGGCTGCAAAGTCATCTTCGGACATATTCAGGGTGAATTGTTTTTCGTAATCCGTCCACTTATATGAATGCTTATGATATTCGTCTTTAGCAATTTGAACAATAATACCGGTCAACTCTTCTTTAATCTTGTCAGTTGCCGTGGCAGTTGCCGGCCCCATCAAGAAACTGATCAATTCTATGGCAGCCGTTATCATTAGAATGTATTTACGCCATTGGATGATTCCCAATTGGTCTCTCCTTCTGCCCTAGATAGAAGCAAATTTCATGCACAAATTATAATAGGTCAATTATGACTTAATTACAGTACCTTACCGTTTTGACTGGCCGCTGACAGCCTGAATATAAGTAAATTTTTTCCCAATAGTGGGTATCTCGTGTAACACATATAGAGAAGGCCATAATTAAATAGACATAAAAGCGGTCCATGCCGAACACTCAGTTTCTACCCACGATCCAATGAACCAGCGTTTGCAAAACCTGGCAGTACCATGCTATAGGATCCGCCAGCGGTGCGATAGCGATTGTCATAAATACATTCCATTTGAGACAAGATTTCGTATCGATTTGGATCTCACCCAGGGCAACTGCACAATAGTCTTAACTTATCTTGGCCTTATGTATCTGGCTTCTGCCGGAATTATCCTATGGGTTCGGCCCTATCGCGAATAAAGAATAATCGATTAAAAGCGCTCCGGTCAAACAAAATGATAAAAAACGAATCACCCCCTTGTTTTTTTTAGATTTTTACTTACTTTATCCTTCGCACCTTGCCGATCACCGGCGGGGTGTGCTTTTTTAGGGGAAATGACAGATAACTTTCGGCATGCTGATGCCGGCAAAAATCAGAAAATCAGGAGAAAAAAATGATAGATCGTTCTCAGATTACCATGTACAGCGGTGGGCACCGGGGTGCCGAGACGGAATTCGGAAAAACGGCCGAGCGATGGGGAATTCCGGAAGTGAATTTTTCGTTCGAAGGCCACGTTGCGCAACGGGACAGAGGCGTCCGCATCCTGGACCCTGATGAACTCGACAAAGGTGACGTCAGCATGGCGATCGTCTCACTTCGCATGGGACGGACCTATGCCAAGACAGCCAAGATTCGCAAAGTAATCCAATCTATTTTCCACATGGTCAACAAGGGCCACCATGTGATTACCATCGGCTGGATTCAGCCCGATGATACGGTCAGGGGCGGTACCGGTTGGGGCGTGGAACTTGCCAAGCTTTTCAATCGCCCCGTGCACGTGTATGATCAGGATAAAAGAGAGTGGTTTGCCTGGAAGGACAATCGCTGGGTGGCAGATATGCCGGTCATCACCGACACGACTTTCGCCTGCACCGGTACACGCAATCTCAATGCCGACGGCACCCGGGCTATCCATGACCTTTTCGAACGATCCTTCGGGCCTGCCGCCTGACACTCGGATGAAACTGGTTGGAACAGCGAACCGCAGAACCGCAGAATATCGAATATCGAATGTCGAAGGGTGGAATCGCTTTGCTCGGTCTAAATGAAAAAGTGATGAGTGCTGAGGACCGAGCATAGGGCTGTATCCATCACCAGTATTCGCTTTAACTCAGTCCTTATCAGTCTCTTTTCTTCGAAATTCGACATTCATTATTCGATATTCGCTTTTTTAGAGTTTCTTTTTCGATTAAACTGGCCGCTTTTCAGGCCGGAGGCGACGCTCGCATGAAACGAGGCCATGCTGATCGTAACCGACAACCTGAATATCTTCAGTGCAGGGATCAAGTCTGCGTTTGACTCTTAGTGTATTTTAGCAAGAGTCAAACCTGGACTTGACCCCCGGCCTTTTAAGCGACTCAAAAGAAAAAGCAGGGCCATGATTAACCCTGCTTCTATTTTTCTAAGAATCCTTAGCCCCATTTGGATTTCTTTTTATTCTTTTTATTCTTTTTCTTTTTTTTCCGCGGTGGGTACTTCTTTACGTGATCTGCATGGTAGGTGTATGGTTTGCCGGTGTCCAGTTCCAGGCTGACGTAATCATCCAATCTTACCCGCATGCTGCTCGGCAATGATGCGCCAACCTTCCAATTGTCACCTTTCAAATAAAAATAGAGTTCCCGACCGCTATCATAATAAACCGAACAGGATGGGTAATACCGGTAATGGTGTTTGGCCCGATAACCGTGTGCCGGCGCATGCGGAGGAGGCCCACCCTTCTTGTGCTTATGTTTGTGATCTTTCTTCGAATATCTAGCTTTATCTTTTTTTTCATATTCGACTTTGAATTTGCTGCCGGCACAACCGATTGTGAAAATAGTCGAAATGATGAAAAAGCCAGCTGCTAAACAGATAAACAATCTTCTTGCCAAATTGCCGTTCATGAATCTCATCCTCCCTTTTAATCCGTTTTATTTTGACCATGAATTATTTATCGGCAAAATTGATGGAATCTTTAATGGCTTCGATAATTCGGAATCTTCCATGATGCCGAATCCAACGTCTGCCGGGTGATCGGTGAAAATATTTGGGGTCTTAACATCTTGGACTTGATCCGAATCGGTGAACAACAAAGCCTTTATCAAAGAGTGGATTATGTACTTAAGAAATTTGTGATGACAAACCTTTTTCTTAAATGCATCTTTTCGACAGTAAAAAGGGCATTCTAAGGCCGAAAAGCAGCCTTGTTTTTAAGCTCACGCCTTAGGTGCCGGTGTTCTACCTTGGTCCGACCCCAGTTTACTTCCAGTTTGTTTCAGTTTGCCAGTTTGATGTTGAGAACCGAATCAAGGAAGCCAAGAACACGCTGCGCTGGGACAAAACGAGTTGCCACCGGTTCGCGGCGAACGAAGCTCGCCTGAAGATGGGCTTTCTCGCGTATAACCTGCTCCATCTGTTTCGCCGATTCTATTTGTGGGGCGAAGATACGCGCTGGTCCCTAGAATGGATCATTACGAGATTAGTGAAGGCGAACGCTCGGATCATCTATCACGCCAGATATTGGTATGTGCATGTGGCGTCAACTTTTCCATTGGGGCACCATTACCGGGCTGTGCTTGGCTGGCAGTACTGAGGTGGCATGCCGATGAAAATTCTTGCAAATATCGGAACGGAGAAGTATGTTCAATTCTCAGGTGTAAATGGAGTTTTTGCTGGACTTTGGGTTGGGAAGGCGATTTTTTGGGCAACTCCAATTCATTTATCAACTCAAAATCAAGGCAAGACTATTGAAAACGGTTTTCAGCCTTGCGGATCCACCTTTTGGAGGCACTTGCCGCATAATTCAGATTTAATGAAGTATATTTGGTAACCTATCAGGTTTGAATCATTTTCGAAAGGAAGATGTAATGATATCTGTCAGAAGACTGAAGGCTAGGTTTTACCCGGATCCCAAAAGAGTAATCACCAGGTTCTCCATGCCCGGGGCAGAAAGGGCAAGAAGTATCGTGGATAAGGTAATTCAACTTTCGGAAGACAAGGTACACGCTATCCTCAACCATGTCTTTGAAGATTTTTCTGAAAGGCATCGAGGAATAAGTACCATATTCCAAAATCACTATAATCAAGTAAAGACGATCCTTGAACAGGAACTAAGTTTTGATCCCGCAGATATCTCAACTGAGAGGGTGTTGCTCATAGGCTCCTATTTTACCATGGAATATTCCATTGAATCAGCAGCATTTTTTAATCCTTCCATTGTGGAAGACCCAAACCAGGAGTTCCTTGAAGAAGGTGAGAGGCGGGTGATCGTGAGCTTCAGGGCCACAGGAGAAGGTCACATATCTTCCATTGTATTCAGAAGTGGTATCTTGACAAAAGAAAATGAACTAATCCTCAGGCCAATGAGCCGGCTTGTGGAAATCCCCGAGAAGATCAAGCGGCACGTGTATACCAAGGATCACTTTATCGAACGGATACGGCTTGTCCTGATTGAAAGGAGATCGGGCATTAAGCATAAAGATGCATATAATAAGATAATAACCTCTATTGTGGGTAAGTTGGGAGATAAGTTTATCTACAGTAAGCTTCTCGGCACAATCGGAAAGTATACCGAGGGCCGTGACTTGTCCTTTCAGGAGAGACGGGTTATAGATGCCATTGAACGTGTGGCGGAATCACACTATGAGATGGAGTTCTCTCTCAATACAGCCCTCTCGGAGCGGGTTATCTTCCCGTTTTCAGTGACGGAAAACAAGGGCATTGAAGATCTGCGCCTTGTAAGATTCATAGAGGACGATGGCGCTGTCACCTATTATTCCACCTATACCGCCTACAGCGAACATGGAATCCTTCCCAAGTTCATTAGCACGCAGGACTTCCGGCATTTCTCCGTTAAGCCAATAAACGGTGAATATGCCAGGGACAAGGATATGGCGCTGTTCCCGCACAGGATAAAGGGCAGGTATGTGATGCTGGCTCGTCTTGACGGCCTCAGCCATTATGTCTTGTTCTCAGACCATATAAATGTATGGAGTACGGATGCACAGTACTGGGACCGGAGTATCCATGGGAGTTTCTCCAGGTAGGTAACTGCGGATCTCCTCTGGAAACCGACGAGGGATGGTTGGTGGTCACGCACGGGGTAGGGCCGATGAGACGCTATTGCCTTGGGGCAATGCTCCTTGCTAGGCATGACCCCACGAAGATCATAGCCCGGCTGGAAGATCCCCTTATGATGCCCAATGAAGAAGAAAGGGAAGGATACGTGCCAAACGTGGTCTATTCGTGCGGCGCCATCATAAATAATGGTGAACTCATTATAGCTTACGGCATGTCGGACAGTGCATCTTCCTTTGCAGCCGTGCCTCTTGACCGTCTCTTTGCTAAGATGCAAAAGAGGTAAACAAGATAGACTTTACGGGTCCGCCAAATCTTCAGCCAGTTGTTGTGGGCAATTTACAGCGGCGGCCGGGAAATCCGAAAGACATAGCGCTATCAGATCATCAATCACGGCCGTGCCGGCGCACATGACCGTGTCCGCGCTGCCCCAGTATATTTTTACCGTACCGTCGTTTTCAGGAACAGCACCGCAGGTAAAGACAACATTGGGGACATAGCCGCTCACCTCCCAGGGATCCTCAGGCTGCAATATCCACTGATCGGAAACGCCGATGATGTTGGCCGGATCATCAAGCTCATGCAGCGCTGCCCCCAGGCGATATACGGCGCCGGACATGGTCTTAAAAACGCCGTGGTAGATGGATAGCCAGCCCTTTTCTGTCTTAAAAGGCGGTGCGCCGGGCCCGATTTTCATTTCATCCCAGCGAGAGGCAACCGGCTTCATAATCACCCGGGAATCGCCCCAGTGAACCAGGTCGGGAGAATAGGAAATCCAGATCGACCAGGGCGAAATTTCCGAATGCGGCCGGTCCAAACGCACATACCGGCCACCGAACTTTTCAGGGAAAATGACCACGTTGCGGAGGTCGGCCTGGGTGATCAGCGCAATGCGTTCTACTTTTTCAAAATCCCCGGTGCGCGCCAAGACAATCCGCACGCCGTGACGGGAATAGGCGCTATAGGTCAGAAGATATTCGCCCTCTACGGGGTTTATGCGGAGATCCTCCACTCCGAAGGCTTCATATTCCCCGAAAACACTGTCCGTCGCCGGTGTGAGAAAGGGTTTGGGATGGACCGTGAATGAAAAACCATCCTCGCTGTCGGCCCTGCCGATGATGGAGCGTCCGTTGTGCAGATGCGACCTGAAAAGCATGATGTAACGACCGTTGTGTTTGACGATACCTGCATTGTGAACGGTAGCGACTGGATAGGGTACGTCCTTTCTTGTCAGTATGGGGTTTTTTTTAAACCGTGTGACAATTGGATGATGCATTTTCATGGCGCGTGTCTCCTATAAAGTCCTATTAAAACTGCTAATGCCGATCTGTTGCAGATTTTTGAGGTCATTCTACGGCCTTTCAGAGTCAAGAATCATTTCATAGACTTGTATGTATTCATCGATCATGCGGTCGACGGTGAAATGCCGTTCAACATGGCGACGGCAGGTTGTGCGGTTAATCTCTTTGATACGTGCAACCGTCTCAATGGCCCCGTCCACGTTGTTGACCAAAAAACCACTTTTGCCGTTTTCGATAAGTTCAGGCATGCTGCCCCGATCAAAGGCGATCACGGGCGTACCGCAGGCCATGGATTCGATAACGGACAGACCGAAAGGCTCATCAAACTGAATGGGGTGCAATAGCGCGCAAGCCTTGCCGAGCATCCGGTTGCGCTCAGCGGGCCCGGCGCTGCCGATATAAATCACCCGGTCGTTGTCTAGGTGCGGGGCGACATATCGATCATAGTAAGCCGGGTCCTGGATAATGCCCGCCAATATCAGCTTTTTATGGCAGGCCCTGGCGATTTCAACAGCTTGTCGGGCCCCCTTGTCATTGTGAATGCGCCCTAAAAATAGCAGGGTGTCGTCCGGGACGGGCTGAAAATCAAACTGTTTGATATCAATGCCGTGATGGATGGTTTAATATAATCAAGATCCGGCGATCG
>PVMK01127908.1_pt1 | contig 11420 bp, 14 predicted proteins | sample 1853481 | NCBI WGS metagenome assembly PVMK01 (sample SAMN08533507, study PRJNA380276) | Marine sediment metagenome, whole genome shotgun sequencing project. | reverse complement strand
GAAATTCTTCACGACGATGTGGCGATCGAGCGACTTTCTGAGTTCGGAAGGAATGCGATACCTGATTTCCGGTGCAAAGTGGCAGGCATGATGTCTGGCAATCGAGCCGGGTCGCTACGTGATCGAATTGAAAAGGGCTGGTTGACCCTGGGTGGTCCGGCAATACTCGATGATCCACACGCTGTCCAAAACGTGTATCGCTATCTTGATGTCATCGAAAAGCTCGAAGTTGCAGGTTCGCTTCCAGACGTAGCTGAACTGGAGGCCGCCCTGGATCTGGAACATGTATCGAGTGATGTGGACGCCAGGTTGCAGGTCATGACAATGCATCGTGCGAAGGGTTTGCAGTTCGATCATGTCTTGTTGTTCGGGCTTGGCCGGATTCCACGTGGACGCGAGACGTCCGTGTTGAGCTGGTTCGACATACCGGATGAACATGGTCAATCACTCAAAGTTATCAGCCCGGTCGGGCCACGTGCGGAGTTGGAACGAGACCCTTTACATCGCTACATCAGCTCGGTCGAAACCGCTAAAGACAAGAATGAACTCGGGCGTCTTCTGTACGTCGCATGTACCCGGGCGCGCCGATCATTGCATTTGCTTGGGCAGGCCCAGGTACTCAAGAAAGGGCTCAGCCCGGCGCCGAGAAGTTTGCTGCACTTGTTGTGGCCAACCGTCGCGTTGGCTTATGAAGCGGAGTTTGACTCTGAAGCCCATCAACCAGAGACCGAGACTGATTCTGGCTGGCTCATGCCTGAACTGCGGCGCTTCGATACACAATGGATGCCACCTGATTTAGCTCCTTTGCCGGGCATGGCGGAATCAGTTGATGGTGGCGAAAAAGAGCGAGAAGTCGAGTTTTACTGGGTGGGTGCCGGCGCAAGATTTGCGGGTACTATAGTCCATCGGTGGATCCAGTTACTCACTGAAGGGCGGGTAAAAGCCAGCGCGGAGCAATTAGATTCACTGCGCCCGGCAAGCGAACGCTGGCTGCGCGAGATGGGGGTAGGGTCTGAGTCAATTCTGCCGATTGTCGAGCGCGTTGATGGAGCGCTCCGTCGACTGCTCGAGGACGAAAGAGGGCAGTGGCTGCTCCACGGCGAGGGTTACGCAGAATTGGCTCTCAGCGGAATTGTGCAGGGCCGCATTGAATCGGTCGTGCTTGATCGGGTTCGAATCGATGGCGATGGCACGCACTGGATTGTCGACTACAAGACGAGCACACACGAAGGCGGCAAGCTCGAAGCGTTCCTTCAAGCCGAATCGGATCGTTATCGACCGCAACTTGTGAAATACGCGGAGATGTACAAGAATTATTCCGGTACTGAAGTACGCGGTGCTTTATATTTTCCGTTGCTTCAGGAGTTCGTCGAAATAACCTTGTAGTCGCTTCTACAGTTCGCCTTCAAGTCGCAATTCATGTTGCCCGCGCTCGTTCGCTGATCCCAGATACTGCAATTGTTGCTTGATATTGGCCGGCGTGTTGTTCTTGGCTGCAAGTTGCGCCACAAACTGGTAGCTACCATCGGGTGACAATTTCAGGCTACCTGCAATATCGATCAGGCCATCCGTATCTTCGACGCTCGCAATAACACCTGAGTCCTGTGTGAAGAACTCGGCGCGATACCCACCGATTGACGCGCGGTGGATATTTGGCGCGACAAGGTCGAATATTTCGACTACACCATTGGCGGCTACTGGCACTCCGTTTTCGATGACAAGTCGGTCGAATTGTGCATTGAGCGAGCCGCGCAAGCCACGAATGCCGATCAATTTCTCGAAAAGCTGTAGTGACGCCGAGCCGCGCAGATCACTCGCGGTCACGGCGCCGCTAAGATTCAGGCTGACCTGGCCATCAATGAAACCGGAAGCGAGACTTCCCTCAATTTTGTAGCGTAGCTCGCCAGTAAAAAGTGAAAGAAGCCTAATTCGCCAATGTAAATTTTGCAGGTAGAAGTCGCCGGATTGGGCCTGGCTCGCCTGTCCGCTCCAGACGGAGCCGCTGATTCCAGCCAGGCTGAACTCGGATGCCGGGAGCCATTGATAAGCGACGCGCGCTGGGAAAACAAATATCAGGCCTGCCAGGAATGTGGTGCAGCCGACCACGATGATACGCGTTCGTAATTGCATCAAAAAACGCGCTCAAGCGTCAATGTCGCGTTTATGCGGCCGACTTCCGACTGACTCGTCGCCGAAAAGCTACCTGACGAAACATCCATCGCATACTGACGACTCAAATCTCCGAGCCACAACACCAGGTCGTCAAAAGCGACATTCTCGAACTCAACGCGTATCCCGTTGCTTGTCGTCGGCTGACTGCGCTTGAGGGATCGATCCAGACCACGTGCGCGCAACGTTTGATCAACGATGACAACCGGCGTCTGTTGCGTGCCTGTTTGTTGACCCTGCGCGGCAGAGCCAACAGCACCTTGAACCCCCTGCAAAGGACGCAGTTCTGCCAGTGAACGCTCCCAGGTCGCGACGCTCGTCACGAGCGACTGATGGCCCTTATCGATTGGTGACCATATGAAGCCGTAAACGAGCGAAACAAGTACGAGTACCGCGCCGACCGAAACGAAGGTCTTTTCTCTCTCCTCGAGACTGTTGAACCAGTCATTCATGCGCCGGCCTCCCGGATCTGAATTCGGCTATTGACCTTGTCGCCAACCTGATCCGTCGATTGTATGGCAGCACTAAAGCGCCCGGAACTGCTCACTGCCTTTTGAATCTTGTCCAGGGTGACAACGTCTGGTGCCGTCAAACGCACGTCGATTACACCAGCACGATAGCTGATCGCCTCAATGCTCGCCGCCTGGTTCTGCTGTAATGCCTGACCCAGTTGCACCAGAGACGGGAGAAAAACCTGCAATGCGGAGGGACCGCCCAAACTGCGGCGTACCGAATTGACGATAGCCACGGGGCCAACAACCTCGCGCTGGTCGTTCGGGCTGATGCTTCGGTAGACCTGCTCGAACTGAGTTGTCAGGACTGTTTGTTTCGTGCGTGAGACGATAATAGTCAGCGGCTTTGCCGCCAAACGCCAGCACACCGAGCGTCAACAACAGGGCTGCGGCATAACGCCACGGCCGAAACAGGGCGCCGATCTCTGCATTTGCGCCATAACGACCTTGCAAAAGGTTGATGCCATTGCCTGCGCCAACCGTAACAGCCAGGCGCGGCAATGCGCCGTCAGGGAGCAGATTGATATCAACGCTGGCCAGCTCGTGTCTGAGCGCGTTCCAGTCATGCTGAAAACGCTGCTCGTCATCTGGCGAGCAATATACGAGCAGGTGGCCTGGCACACGGTCCTCGTTGTCCGGCTCCTCAAGCGCACCCGCGACCGCCAATGCATCACCTGGATTGGCACCCTGCATCACAAATTCATTATCTGCGCCATCGTTGAAAGAAAATCTGGCCGTCGGCAGACAGCAAGGCTCATCGTTCCAGGTATGCGAGCAAGGCCGTAATTTTCGGGGACGATTTTGGATACGGACAAACCTGCCTCATCAAGGCGATCAAGCCAGTCAGACATTTGATCATGTGCGACAACGGCTACCGGTATTTGACCGCTGTCCCGGCGTGTACCGGCCGCAAAATGCAAATCGTCAATATCGTCAGCAAGTTGCTCTTCCAGCGCAAAGGGCAGGGCTGCCAGCAACCTCGAACCACCTTTGATGGGAATATTAGCGGTTGTCGTTAAAACCGTCGTCGCCGGAACAAGTACGATAACGCTGCGATCGCCAACATCACTGACTGCCTCGTCCAGTGGGCCGCTGATGGGCGCACTCGTGCGTGTACCATTGCTATCGACGGCTATCCAGCTCACTGCTTGTTCAGGATCGACGTCAAGTCGAATGACGAGAAACTCTGCCATAGTCAGGTTGTTCCCAGGCTACGCAGGATCGGAGTGACATCACCCCGAGGGCCGCGTTCCAGAAGACTGAAGTAAGTGATGCGAACGGTATCAATCCGCACGACTACCTTCAATTGAAAATAGTTGGTCGTTTCTTCGAGTTGGTTCAGCACATCCGGCTTAACGAGCGAAGAAAACGTACTCGCAATGTCCGTAAATCCGGAATCAGCTCGCTCCGCAAGCAAGCGTTCTACATCCGAAGCCGACATTTCCTCGTCCAATGACTGTAACACCGCCGCGGTCGCTGTATTGACATTCACCGCGGTTCGACCCGGAAGTGCCGTAATATGCGGTAGCAGCGTATCGAATGTTGCCTTGTCGATACCTTCAAGTGCGGCCAGTTCACTGACATTACTCAACGGCTGATTTGCCGTGCGGTAAGGCGGGATGAGCCCCGTATATATCGAATCCTCTGCACCGTCAGGAAACTCCGCATCCTGGTCTGCATCTATCCAGTCGGCCGCAATTCCCGCAATTCTTGGGTCGATGCCGAGCGCTCTCAACAAGCGGCGGAATTGTTCCAGAGACGGTTGGTCTATCTCACCATCCTGGCCAATCAGGTTGTTGATATTGAAGCGCCCCTGCAGGTCTTCAACTCTGCCAAAAACCTCGCCACCGTCGATCGGCAGGCCAGGCAGGTCACTGGCCCAGATCTCGCCCAGGTGGTCGATATCCGAATCCTCAAGATCCTGGCGCAATATGCTTTGCAGCCAGCTCTCGGCACCCAGTGCGACCTGATACGCCTGGTCGCGATACAACAATACAGTCGTCCGGCGCAAGTTGAGTGCACTGTCCCAGGCCAGCCCGGCGGCAACGGTGCCGGCCAGGGCCGTAATGAGAATAGCCGTAATCAGCGCCACACCCCGATTGAGTCGCGTCGGTGTCATGGCGCGACCTCCAGGAGCCTGCGAATCTCGCCTTCGTCCGCCAGCGTAAGCACGATTTCTACGGCCCGTGGTCTGGCGCGGATATCCGGCTGGCCCTGCGGTGGCCATATGTCACTCCATTCACCATCCGCGCCCAGATAGCGAAATAACAAATTTTCTACGTCATCCAGCAGGACGTTTGCGATGGGCTCATTGGCATATGTTCGATCCAATACATTCCAGTGGTAACGAACCAGCTCATCATTTTCAAGGCGGTATGCCGAACGCTGCAGCGTTCCGCGCGGCAATCCAGCCGGATTGCCCCAGCCGCCATGAGTCAGCTCAAGTGCGAAGTCTGCGCTGAGGCTGGTGGAGACAGCTGGGCCCATCGAATCGCCAAGCTCAAGGCGTACAGGGCGTGGCGCAGCTTGCACGAAGTCGTTGCTAAGAAAGCGCACGGTTCGCTGCACGGCCTGCAGGCGATCCATGCGCTCCGTCAACCTTTCTGCGCTGTCCAGTGTCTGCCCCAGCAACATGTACGCGTGCACGGTCAAAACGCCGAATATCGCCATGGCGACCAGCACTTCGATCAGCGTGAAGCCATGCTCGCGACGAACCATCATTGCGTGGCTCCGGTATTTGCAGAGGCACGATTCCAGCTGCGGTTACTCTGACCTGCAGCCACGGGTTCGCCGATAAATCCGGAAACCGTTCGAATGCCATCGGGACTACCTGCATATGAAACTGTCACGTCGACACGAAACAGATTCTCTACGCCGGTTTCAGAGACCACAGCACGCCACGCCCACTCTGTGCCGGCATAGTCAAGCTCGCCACTTGTCGCGGTTACCTCCGGAATGACGTTTGCCAGGCGCATCTCCGCAATCTTGTTTTGGGCAATCCAGCTGGCATACGTACGCTCACGCATCGCACTCGCTGTATCTATCATCTGTCCCAAGCTCGCCGCAACTGTGGCCAGGGAAAACGCGACAATTGCGAGCCCCACCATGACTTCGATGAGCGTAAACCCCCGGTTGCGATACGAGCGCATTTTGATCTATTCCTCGCCCACGACGATTTTGATCGCGCCGAGCAGGTCGCTCTTGACCCCAACGGTCAAATCGTCGTTGCGGCGCTTTATGGCCAGATCGAACGGCGTCATATCACCACTGGAAAAAATAAAGACATGCGGTGCGTACGTTTCGATGAGGTCACGCGATGAAGTCTCTTCCGGATCTTCAAATCGGGCAGGGTCGTTGTCGAGAAGGATTCGCTTGCCCTCAAGTGTGAGTACGAATTCGACCTCATCGGGCAGTTTGCGCAGACGCAATACTTCGTCGCCGATTAGCTCGCCCCATTGGCCGGTGAACGGATCGTACTCGACGAATCGGTAGGAGTCGTTCATGAACTCGAGTCCAAATTCGCGCCCCTGCATCATCGCCTCATCCTGCGCAAGTTCGACGAGTGATGTCAGTCGGCGCGCCTCTGTCTGTAGCTGTCGATCATCACCAAGAATGCCGAGTGACAATAGAGCGATACCAGTAATGATGCCAATGATGACGATTACGACGAGAATCTCGATCAGCGAGAAGCCGTGAGAACGGCGGCAAGAAATCATCGCAGCAAACTGTTGTGCCGGCTTATACGCGGCTACTCAAGTGACCAGTTGCCGATATCAGCATTGATGCCTTCTCCGCCGGGTCGAGCATCGGCGCCCAGGGTATAAATATCGATTTCACCCTGAGTACCAGGGTTGAGATACAGGTACCGATTGCCCCATGGGTCGTTTGGAACGCGAGCCAGATAGCCACCAGATTTCCAGTTCTTGACACTGGGATCAGCGGGCTTATTCACCAATGCCTCAACACCTTGTTCGGAACTCGGATATCTGAAGTTATCAAGGCGGTAGAATTTCATCGCATTTTCGATATTCATGATCTCCGCCTTGGCTTTCGTGATCTGCGCATCGTCGACTCGACCGATGACGTTAGGCGCTACGATCGCGGCTAATATGCCGATAATGATAACGACGACCATTATCTCAATCAGCGTAAAACCACGCTGAATACTGAGGGCAGGGCGCATCTGGGCTAGTTGTCTCACAGCAATTGCTCCACGGTGGTGATCCACCGTAATTGACTCGTTAATTAGTTAAACGTCAGTATATCAAACATGGGGTTAGACCAACGCGATCTTAGACGCTTTGTGGCATGCCATCTGCAAAAATGGGCTCTTCCGGCCCTTATCGTCATCGTGGCGTCATTGCTGGCGTTGTCCGGCGAATGGGGGCGCGAATGGCTGCGCTACGACCGTGATGCCATTGCCGGCGGAGAATTCTGGCGGCTGGCAAGCGGACATTTCGTTCACCTGGGTTTCTCGCATTGGGTGTTAAATGGCGCCGGTCTGCTCCTCGTCTGGTTTCTCGTTGGAGAATTTCTGCGCACAAGGCAGTGGCTGCTGGTCACGTTGGCCTCTGTTGTTGGCATGGATATCGGTTTTTGGCTCTCACAGCCTCAATTGGAGTGGTACGTCGGGCTGTCGGGGTTGCTGCATGGATACCTTTTTGCCGGAATCGTCGCCGGCTTCCGGGAACGCAGGATCGAAATGGCGGTACTTGGTGCGATAGTCGTCGCAAAACTCGTTTACGAACACCTGGTTGGGCCATTGCCGGGTTCCGAGTTGTCCTCCGGGGGGGCGGTGATCACGGCAGCGCATCTCTATGGCGCAATCAGTGGATTTATTGCGAGCTCAGTTATGCGCATTAGAGTACTGCGACAGTCGTCTATATAATGCGCCGCCATTAGCGTGAAAAATCAAGGAAACAGCATGAGCAGTTTGTTCAGTAATACGGCGCTGCAAGGACAAGTCGCGCTGGTAACAGGTGCAACGAGAGGCATTGGCGCCGCAATTGCGCAAGCCCTCGCAAGCGCGGGAGCAACCGTTGTCGGTACGGCGACCACTGAATCGGGTGCACAGGCGATCTCCGAACAACTTGGTCAGAATGGCCGTGGCATTGTTCTGAACATTGCCGACGACGTCTCCGTACAAGCCGCGATAAAGGACATTCAGGGCAGCGAAGGAGCGCCAACGATCGTCGTGAATAACGCGGGGATCACGCGTGACAATCTCCTGATGCGAATGAAAGCCGAAGAGTGGGATGATGTCATTGCTACCAACCTGTCCGGCGCTTTTCGAGTCAGCAAAGCGTGTCTTCGCGGCATGATGAAGGCGAAAACGGGTCGTATCATAAATATTGCATCGGTCATCGCTGTCATGGGTAACGCAGGGCAAGCGAATTACGCTGCGGCAAAAGCCGGCCTCATTGGCTTTTCAAAATCCCTGGCAAGGGAGGTCGGCTCCAGGAACATTACGATCAATGTCGTGGCACCGGGTTTTATCGACACGGATATGACTCGGGTATTGCCAGAAGAACAGCGCAATGGCCTCCTGACTCAGATACCCCTGGGACGGCTCGGCGAGGGCGATGACATTGCGGCTGCAGTGCTGTTCTTGGCATCTGAGGCCGGCGCTTATGTCACGGGCGAGACCCTGCACGTAAACGGCGGCATGCTGATGGACTGAATTGGGCGATATTCTGTGTAGATTGCCATGGGCGATTCACATACAATACCGTCCCATGGCCAACTCGCACCTTGAAATATCAAGGGCTTACAGTAGATCTTGGGGTATTTTAGGGCATAAGACAGCGCCACTAATGGCAATGCCGTGCAACATTATTGATGAGTCTTCTCAGGAGAAGCGACCACTATGAGCAGTATCGAAGAACAAGTTAAGGGCATCGTTGCCGAACAACTCGGCGTCAAAGAAGACGAGGTAACGAACGATGCTTCATTTGTTGATGACCTGGGTGCCGATTCACTCGACACCGTTGAGCTGGTGATGGCTCTCGAAGAGGAATTTGAAACAGAAATTCCCGACGAGCAAGCAGAAAAAATCACGACCGTTCAACTAGCTATCGACTTTGTTACCGCCGCCAAGAGCAGCGACTAGGGTTTGAGGTGCGGCGCTTTTGCGCCGCACCTTTTCTTACCCCTACATTCCGGCAGTTCTGCCACAGCAATTCGGAAATACTTTGAAAGAACGACGCGTTGTCATTACCGGCATGGGAATTATCTCGCCGGTGGGTTGCGAGCTTGATATTGCCTGGAAAAACGTCTGCGAGGGCAATTCAGGTATACAACTGGTCGAAGATTTTGATACCAGTGCGTACCCAACTCGTATCGGCGGTATCGTCAACGACTTTGAACTGAGCGAGTATCTAACGACCAAAGACGCACGCAAAACCGATCCATTTGTTCACTACGGCATCGGTGCCAGCGTCGAGGCGATAAAGCACTCCGGACTTGAGATAACCGAAGAAAACGGTCATACCATTGGAGTCGCGATGGGTGCCGGCATTGGTGGTATCAAGTTCATTGAAGATAACCACAAGAAGATGCTAGCGGGTGGACCGCGTAAAGTTTCACCGTTTTTCATCCCGGGCAGCATCATCAATATGACCTCGGGCTACGTCAGTATTTTGCAGCACATCACAGGGCCTAATGTTTCGATTGTTACAGCTTGCGCCACGTCATCGCACTGCATTGGATTTGCCGGCCGAATGATTGAACATGGGGATGCCGACGTAATGCTTGCCGGCGGATCCGAATACGCCACGACACCACTGGCGATGGCTGGTTTTTGTTCAGCCCGCGCCATGTCCACACGCAACGATGACCCCACGCATGCCAGTCGGCCATTCGACATTGATCGTGACGGGTTTGTATTGAGCAACGGGGCAGGCTGCGTCGTACTTGAGGAACTGGAACACGCCAAAGCCCGTGGCGCCACGATTTATGGCGAGCTTATCGGTTTTGGAATGAGCGGCGACGCGTATCACGTCACCACGCCACCAGCTGATGGTGAGGGTGCCCGGAAATCCATGGTTGCCGCCATTCGTGATGCCGGCATCGATCCGGCAGACATCGACTACCTCAATGCCCATGGCACATCCACGCCGGCGGGGGATATTGGCGAGTCAGTGGGAATTCGACGGGCTTTTGGCGACGTCGCCGACAAACTTCTTGTCAGCTCCACAAAATCGACAACCGGCCACATGTTAGGTGCTGCAGGTGTGGCTGAGGCTATTTTCTGCATTCATGCAATTCGAGATCAGGTCGCGCCACCCACAACGAATCTTGATAACCAGGATCCAGCGTGCGACCTGAACTACGTTCCCAATGAGGCGCGCGACGCCGCCCTCAAGACAGTCATTTCCAATTCTTTCGGCTTTGGCGGCACCAACGGAACCCTCATCTTTCGAGCATTCGAATAATTGGCTGCCGAACCCGGGCTAGCCAGCCTGGGAGCCGCCTGTGCGGTACTATTGACATCGTTTTCATCCTTGCGGAGTGTGTGACTTGAGACGACTGCTGATTGCTGGCAGCTGGATGCTTGGAGCTGTCTTGCTTGCAACAGTTTTCGCGGCCGTGCGCATCAATACTTTCCTGCACGAGCCGGTCAATGTGAGCGAAGGCGGCACAGAATTTGAAATTGTGTCGGGTGCGTCGTTTCGCCTCGTCAGCAATCAACTCGCCGCCCAGGACATCATCAGTCACGCTGGCATGTTTCGCGCCTATGCAAGATGGGTTGGGCGGGCGAATGAAATACAGGCCGGTGACTACAGGATCCAGCAAGGCACAACACCCGTGCAGTTGTTAGAACAGTTCACCAGCGGCGCCGTACAGCTGTACTCGTTCACCATTATCGAAGGTTGGAACCAATGGGAACTGCTTGCCGCACTGCAGGAGAACGCCAACATCGAAGCGGGCATGACCGACGAGGATTGGCCTGCCTTGCTCGAGGAACTTGAGGCGCCTACCAACCATCCGGAAGGGCTGTTTTTGCCTGAAACGTACCGCTTCCCCCGCGGCACGCAGGATCGCGCGGTATTAACCCAGGCCTATGACCTTATGCAGACCGTACTCCGTGAAGAATGGGCAGGCAGGGGTAAGGCTTTACCCATCAAGACGCCGTATGAAGCATTAACGCTGGCATCCATCATCGAAAAAGAGACCGCGCGCGGTGATGAGCGCGCGAAGATCTCCGGAGTGTTTGTGCGTCGCCTGGATAAGCGCATGCGGCTGCAAACCGATCCCACCGTTATTTACGGTATCGGTAAGGGCTTTAACGGCAACCTGACGCGCAAAGACCTGAAAACGGACACACCGTATAACACTTATACGCGGCACGGGTTGCCACCAAGTCCGATCGCGATGCCCGGTCGTGCTGCGATTCATGCCGCTCTGCATCCGGCACAAGGCGAAGAGTTATTTTTTGTCGCAACCGGCCTGGGGGATGGCAGCCACGCGTTTTCCACAACGAAAGCGGAACACGACGCAGCGGTAACTGAGTTCCTGAAGCGTCTTCGACGTCAGCGACAGCAAGGCAACTAGTATGGAAATGGGGAAATTTATAACGGTTGAGGGCATAGAAGGAGTCGGTAAGTCCACCAACGTCACTCACCTCACCCAAGCAATAGAAGCACGTGGCCACACCGTTATCAGCACTCGGGAGCCTGGTGGAACGCCGCTGGCTGAGCGCATCCGGAAAATGCTCATTGAGCATGGGGATGAGCCTAT
>PVMK01155637.1_pt1 | contig 11424 bp, 10 predicted proteins | sample 1853481 | NCBI WGS metagenome assembly PVMK01 (sample SAMN08533507, study PRJNA380276) | Marine sediment metagenome, whole genome shotgun sequencing project. | reverse complement strand
TTACGCGGGTCATCCTCGGGAATGCCTGCCTCTACCTTACCCACCAGGTCGGCCCCTACATCAGCGCCCTTGGTGAAGATACCCCCACCCAGTCGGGCAAAAATCGAGATCAGCGAACCACCAAATGCCAGGCCCACCAGGGCGTGGATCGTATCTTCCTGACTGTAGCCCATATTCTGCAGTATGGCGAAATAGCCGGCCACGCCCAGCAGGCCAAGGCCTACAACCAGCATGCCGGTGATGGCGCCGCCGCGGAATGCGATTTTCAGCGCCCCGCTGACTCCACCTCGCGCTGCCTCGGCAGTACGTACATTGGCGCGCACGGATACAAACATGCCGATAAAGCCCGCCAACGCCGAAAAAACTGCTCCGATTGCAAAACCGATTGCCGTGGCCCAGTGAAGCGCCCAGGCGACCACCACAAACAACACCACACCGACAATTCCGATGGCGGTGTATTGCCGGATCATATAAGCATTTGCACCTTCCTGAATTGCCAGGGCAATAGCCTGCATTTTTTCATTACCTGCCGGCTTGCGTAAAACCCAGACCGTAGTCAGCAGGCCGTAAACAAGGGCCAGCAATGCTGAACCGAGCGTTAACCATAACGCCATCCCGTTAGTCATTCGAATCTCCTTAACCTTTTAAAATCGCTGTATATTATCAAATTTTCAGACATCAAATGCGGGTAGCTTTTTCTGCACCAGCACTTTGCTCATCTTCGCGTACTTCGGCAAGCCATCCCGGTCGTAAGGCGGGTAGTCTTCGCCACGAATTAACGGCGCCAGGTAGCGCCTCGCCGCAGGCGTAATTCCCATCCCGTCGGCGGTGATGTAGCTCTTGGGCATCTTCTTTTCCCGATTGGCCACGCGGCTCAGCGGCGCTTCACCGATCTTCCAGCGATAGGGGTTGTTCGACACCCGCTTGATTATCGGCATGACGCCACTCTTGCCTTCCAGGGCGAACTTCACAGCCGCCTCGCCAACAGCATAGGCCTGGTCCACATCCACCTTGGCCGCTATGTGCCGCGCCGAACGCTGCAGGTAATCCGACACGGCCCAGTGGTACTTGTAACCGAATTTTTCCCTGACCAGGTTGGCCACGACCGGTGCGACACCCCCAAGCTGGGCGTGGCCGAAGGCGTCCCTGGTGCCGGCATCAGCGAGAAACTGCCCCCTGGTATTGCGCACCCCTTCTGAGACGACAATCGAGCAATAGCCATAGTTCTCAACCGCATGTTTCACCTTTTTCAGGAACTCACGCTGCTTGAACGGCACTTCCGGGAACAGGATAACGTGCGGCGGGTCACCTTCTTCACGCGCCACCAATCCCGCAGCGGCGGCGATCCAGCCGGCATGACGCCCCATTACTTCCAGCACGAATACTTTGGTTGAACTGGATGCCATGGACTCGACATCCAGGCTCGCCTCCATAATTGAGACAGCCACGTACTTGGCCACTGAGCCAAAACCGGGGCTGTTGTCCGTTATCGGTAAATCATTGTCGATGGTTTTTGGAATGCCGATGCACTGCACAGGGAAGCCCGTTTTCTTGCTGATCTGTGACACTTTGTAAGCAGTATCGGCTGAGTCACCACCGCCATTATAGAAGAAATAGCCAATATCGTGGGCGCGAAGCACTTCGATCAAGCGCTCATATTCACGTTTGCTTTCCTCGATGCTTTTCAGCTTGTAACGACAGGAGCCAAAGGCGCCGCCCGGCGTGTACCGCAATGCCGTGATGTTTGATTTTCGCTCTCTGGACGTATCGATTAACTCTTCTCTCAGAATACCGATAATCCCATCTTTCCCGGCATAAACTTTACCGATCCGGTCGCGGTTACTCCGCGCGGTTTCAATCACGCCACAAGCGGTGGCGTTGATCACAGGTGTCACACCTCCTGACTGCGCATAGAGAATATTTTTCTTCATCGGTAAAAGGCTCCCTTCTGAGCTAATAAAGTCGGATTGACTTGCGGTTTACGAGCGGTTAGCGTTAGCCCCTTATTGTAGTGGACGGATAGCCTCTTATGCGAATTGTAATACTGGGTGCGCCCGGTTCAGGGAAAGGAACGCAGGCTGCGCTGCTGGTGAAAGAACTAGGCCTGACACATATCTCATCGGGTGAACTCCTGCGCTCAGCGGCCAAAGCCGGGACGGAGCTTGGATTAAAAGCTAAATCCATAATAGATCGAGGCGAGCTGGTATCTGACGTGATCATGCTGGGCCTGATCAAGGAACGCCTGTCACAGCCCGATATTGAAGGTAAGTTCATCCTCGATGGCTATCCACGTAACATTATCCAGGCAAGCGCTCTGGATGAATTGCTCAATGAGCTTAACCAGCCAGTGGACGAAGCCCTGCAAATCGACGTCGACGTCGAGATAGCGGTCATGCGCATCGCCAAGCGCGCCGCCAAGGAAGGACGTAGCGACGATACCGAAGAAGTTGCGCGTAACCGGATGAAAATCTATTCCCAGCAGACCGCGCCCGTTGTTGACTACTATGCGAGTAAAGGCGTGCTCACACGAGTTCTGGGTGATGGAACGGCTGAAGAAGTTTTCCAGCGCATCCGGGGTGTATTGCAAATGCGCCCGGGATCCTGAGTCCAAATACCGACAAGCGCGGGGCTCCGGCGACGAGCCATTTTATCCTGGCGCTGCTGGACATGCTGCGACTGCGATCCGGCCCCCAGAACATGCCGGGGGGGCTGGCCACTGGCCGTTACCCTGTCGTTTGCATACATCGCGCAAGGCTTCATTGCCGACCAGATACTCGGTGAAGCAGACGGCGCTCCGCGCAGCCTGCTGGCCATTGGCGTCCAGTTCAGCATTGTTGCGGTTCTGCTCAATATCCGGAAATTCCAGGCTCGCCTGCCGCAAACCCTGACAGCTCTGGCCGGCACCGGTTTCTTTTTCGGCTTATTGTCACTCCTGATCCTGACCCGGATTGATCCCGGCAAACCCCAGCCGGATCTCGCCTTGTTATACCTCGGTCTTTTCGGTTGGAGCCTGGCCGTCGATGCACATATTTACCGGCACGCACTGTCCATCAAGATGGGCATTGGGGTACTCTTGGCAGTACTGATATTTGCGGCCAATTTCATCCTCCTCAGAGCCGTATTTGGATAGGAACAATATGCATATTCACATTCTGGGCGCCTGCGGTACTTTCATGGGTGGTGTTGCGTTGCTTGCCAAGCGCGCCGGCCACCGCGTTTCCGGTTCAGACCAGCATACCTACCCACCCATGAGCACACAGCTTACGGCTGAGGGCATCGAACTGTTCGAGGGTTATTCGCCGGAGCACCTTGACCCCGAGCCCGACCTGGTAATCATCGGCAACGCCCTGAGCCGGGGAAACCCCGCTGTCGAATACGTTCTGAACAACGGAATCTCCTACACATCCGGCCCACGCTGGCTGGGTGAAAACTACCTGCGTGGCAAGTCCGTCATCGCCGTCGCCGGCACCCACGGCAAGACGACCGCAGCAAGTATGGTGGCGTGGATTCTTGAGGCTGCCGGCGAGAAACCCGGGTTTCTGATCGGCGGCGTGCCGGAAAACTTCGGTTATTCAGCCAGGGACGGAGAACGGTATTTCGTGGTAGAGGCTGACGAATACGATACGGCCTTTTTCGACAAGCGCGCCAAGTTTGTCCACTATCGGCCAGATATCGCGATCCTCAACAATCTTGAGTTTGACCATGCGGATATCTACGCGGACCTGAAAGCGATACAGACCCAGTTCCATCACCTGGTCAGAACCATTCCGGGAAACGGCATGATCATCAGCAACCGGCAGGATGCACGGCTCGAATCCGTGCTCGAGAAAGGTTGCTGGAGCAGCTTGCAGCAATTTTCAATGGACGCGGGTGCGGACTGGCGGGTCGACTTGTTGAAACCGGATGGCAGCGAGCTGGCGTTTCACTTTGAAGACAGCCTTATTGGACAACTGTCCTGGGCGCATTACGGACGTCATAACGCGATGAATGCGTGCGCGGCCCTGGCCGCCGCAGTAGCGGCTGGCGTCAGCGGGCAATTTGCGATAGAAGCGCTGGCGTCTTTCAAGGGCGTTAAAAGAAGAATGGAATTGATCACGCAAACGGATGATATCCATGTTTACGATGATTTTGCACATCACCCCACCGCCATTCGTCTGACCCTCGAAGGTCTGCGGCGAAATGTAGGCAATGCCCGGGTCCTGGTAGCCTTGGAACCACGCAGCAATACCATGCGGGCAGGCGTGCATATCGATGAACTGGGCCCTGCCCTGATCCCGGCAGATCGCGTTTGGCTGATGGCGGGGGAAGGTATTGACTGGGATCCACAAGAAGCACTGGCGCCCATTGACGGGCGGGGCCGGGTGGTCACGCGCAGTGATGACATGCTGGTACAAATGCTCGACGCCGTGCAGCCTGGCGACCATGTCATTTTCATGAGCAATGGCGGTTTCGATTCCGCTCCCGCTCGATTCTGTCAGTCCCTGAAAGACCATGAGCACCGTTGAAATTCCCCTGTTTCCGCTACGCACGGTCCTGTTTCCGGGAGGCTATCTTCCGCTGCGGATCTTCGAACAGCGCTACCTCACCATGGTGCGGAATTGCGCCCGTAACGATACGGGATTCGGTGTGTGCCTGATCAGAGAGGGCGAGGAAGCGGTAGCTCCGGTCAAGACCGCACAGGTCGGCACACACGCACAGATTGTCGACTGGTATACGCTGGAAGATGGCCTGCTCGGTGTTTCAGCGACCGGGACGGTCCGTTTCATCACTCAAGATACCTGGCAGGAGGACGATGGTTTGTTCAGAGCGCAAGTCCGGGTTTTGGTTGAACCACCGGAATGTGCGGTTCCTGAAGCCTTCTCGGTGCTGAGTGACGTACTCGGGCGCTTCATGGAAAAAGTGGCCCACCAGTACCCGGACTACACGCCCGACCACCTCCAGGACGCCTCATGGCTGGGCTATCGCTTGTCCGAACTGCTACCGCTGGGCGGTATCGAAAAACAGCACTTGCTCGAAATGTCTGACCCGATTGAACGATTGCAGAGCCTGGTGGAGATCCTGCCTCGATTTCAGTCCGCCTGATCCGTCACCTTGATGGAGTGGTTCGGATCAGGAGCAATTTGTCAGCCACGAGTTTCTGTTCCAGGCTCGTAAGAGGTTCGCGGATCGGCCCGAACTGGTTGCCGTCAACGGCAGTCGAGCGCCAGAAACTGAACAGGCCAAAGCGCTGCACCAGTACTTCCTCGGACAACTGCCCAAGGTAAAGAACCTGTCCACCGGGTACCAGGCGGACCCCCGAATCCCACAAGCGTATCGTCAATAGCCGTCCGTCCGGCTTCAGGTTCCTGCGCAACAACAACTCTTCCGACCGTCCCTGGTAGGCCCGCCCCAGCAGCGGCAGGCTGGCCTGATCAGGTTCCGGGTTGAGCGCCTGGATGATCCAGCGCCAATCAGATTTGGGCACACTTTCCCAGCCGGCGCGTTCCAACAGTGCGGAAATCTGTGCCGGATCGGCCGCGATCTGGGCATTGAAGTTCCGGGACGCCACAGATGACAACTGTGTTCGTTCCATCGGCATGTTTTTCCAGCCGGACTCCCACCAGGTATTGCGGTTTATTTCCTGCAGTACCATGGGCGCTTCAAGCGCCGCAAGATCGTCATTCAAATGCTCGTGTACCTGCCAGGAAAACAGAGCGAGGAACGAACCATAGAAAATCAGGCTGGCGGTAGCGCTGGAAAAGCGCCTGACTGCTCTTTGGCGGTATGCAATTCCGACGATGGCGGTCCAGGCGAGCCCCATCGCGATTCCCATCAGCGCGCCGCTCAACCACTCCATGCCCAGGTACAGACGGGACGTTCCAAGTAGAATCAGGATCAGGGCGGCAGCGAGATATGGCCATTGCCGGTGTTTTCGCCTCAATTCACCCGCTTCCATCACGGCGAAAAAAGTCAGCACAACCGTGGAAAGGCTCATCGCCGCGCTCGGGCCACGGAGCGTATGGTCGGCCATTTCCAGAACCTGCGGGGTCGCTCTCAGGCTCCATGAAAGCAGCAGGTGCAACAAGCCGCCTCCGCCGATTGCAATCAGCCAGTGCAGTGCAGCATTCCTGCGGCCAGCGCCCAGCAACCAGAGCAGCAGCGCAAATGCGGAGAAAATTGATACCGGCCAGCGGGAAAGCTGTGAAATAGCGACCATCAACGGATCGGCCAGGTGGTTGCGCAAAGACAGGGCCAGATCCTGTACCGCCTGGTCCACTGCTTTGGGCTGCGCCGAAAAAGGCGACAGGAACAGCAGCATCACCAGGCCCCAAAAAACAACCACCAGTAAAATGCCCATCATCGTGACTGACAGGACCTCCCCACGCGAGGGGTCGAGTACCGGCCCGGCTACCCGGCCGAGCACTTTGTGACGACGACTCCAGCGAATGGCGTGACGCATCCAGCGCGCCGAACGGGAGGCCAGGGGTTCGTACAGGGAACGCATCAGCCACCAGGTTAGCCAGAGCATTGCAAGCAGGATGACCAGCATGACCGTTAAGCGGCCGGTGTATTCGGACGCGACTTCCAGTGACGCGCCGAACAGCATGCCGGGGATCAGGAAAGACGGCGCCCAGGTGATGCAAGCCGGAATATCGACAGCGAGGAACCGCGACGGCTTCATGCCCATCATGCCCGCCACCGAAGGAATAATGGGGCGCAGTGGGCCGATGAAACGGCCGGCAACCACGCTCTTGGCGCCGTGGGCATGAAAGAACCGGGTGCCCCGCTCCATCAGGGTCGGGTAACGGGAAAACGGCCAGATGTCCAGCAGATGTCCGCGGAAACGGTGACCCAAAAAGTAGCTCAGGGAATCGCCGAGGAAGGCACCGGCGGTTGCCGCAACCCAGATCGGGATCAGCTCCAGCATGCCAAGACCGATCAGGGTTCCAACACCGAACAGGATCACAATACCCGGCAGCAGGATTCCAATAAGGACCAGGGATTCAAAGAATGCCACCAAAAAAACGATAGTAAAGCCCCAACCTGGATGGGCATTGAGCCAGGCAATTAGTTCTTGTGTCCAGCCTGTTTCCAAGCAACTCTTCCTTTTGGAACCCGTCAGGTTCGTTTCTGATTAGCGACAGGCCGCTATAATACGGGATTGATCCGCTGGGAGTTGTGATATGGGGACGAATCCGGGTAAAAACTCCCTTGAATCCGCGACCGGTGACCGGCGATACATCGCCTCCCTGACCGGTATGCGCGGGATCGCCGCCTTCCTGGTCTTTCTCTATCACTACGAAGCTTTGCATCCGGGGATCAGGCTGGACCTTGCGGTTCCACTGATTGGCAGTATTTTGCAGTTTCCGCTGGGTTTCGGTTTTGCCGGTGTTGATATTTTCTTCGTACTGAGTGGCTTCCTGCTGACCCTGCCTTTCGCGCGAGCAACGCTCGCCGGGCAACCCGTGCCCCGGCTTCCTCGCTACTTCAAGCGGCGATTCCTCAGGGTTTTTCCTGCTTATTACACACAGTTATTTATCATCCTGGCCATCGGTGGTTGGTTCGTGACCTGGGCGCCTCAAACGCCCGCTTCATTTTTTGCCCACCTGTTGATGTTTTTCAATATCGGCTGGAATCCGGTCAAGCCCATGGTCGGAGTGTGGTGGACCCTGCCGGTGGAAATGGGTTTTTATCTCCTGTTGCCACTACTCGCGCCATTCATGCGTCCCCGGCGATGGATTCCGGTTCTGCTGGGGGGGCTGATTCTCAGCATGATCTACCGAGGCTGGGCTGCGGCGCATTTCGGACCCCTGAGCAGCGGGCATGTTTTCCTCGCTGCATCACAGTTGCCGGGCACTCTGGCGGAATTTCTGCTGGGCGCCAGCGCAGCCCTGCTCGTTCAGTTTGTTTCGCTACATGACCGGCCCCGGCCGGCGGCCTGGAAGCTGGACCTGGCGTTTGTCCTGGGATTGCTGATTCCTGCCGTTTGGCTTTGGCAGGTGGTGCTTTCTGCCGGAGCGGAATACTGGCTGGGCCACTGGGGTATGATCGTCGCACCGCTTGCCCTGGGTCTGCCCCTGTCGATGGCCGTCCTCGGACTCTACTGGGGCTCGCGCGTGGGCGCCTTGCTGCTGGCCAACCGTATGATTTACTTCCTGGGATTGATCTCGTACAGCCTGTACCTGTGGCATTTCGTGGTTATGCAACAGATACAGTTCCTGCTTGGAGATGCCTACGCCAGCCTGCCCCACTGGGTGACATTCCCGCTTAACGCGATGGCTGTGATAATCGTGGCATCGGCCAGTTATTACCTGGTGGAACGGCCATTTTACCGGCTCCGTTCATATCGCCAGGTCAAAGACGGTTAAACGACTCGCTGGCGGCTGCAATGGTGGCCTCTATGTGCTCATCGTTGTGAGCTGAAGAAACGAAACCGACCTCGAAGGCCGAAGGCGCCAGGTAAACACCCCGTTCCAGCATCAGGTGATAGAACACCTTGAACGTGCCAACGTCACAATTCCCGGCTTCGGCGAAATTCACGGCCCGGTTGGCAGAGGTAAAAAACATGCCGAACATGCCGCCCACCGTGGTCGTGAGCACTGGTACGCCCGCCTGGTCGGCAGCTTGCTGGATTCCATGAACCAGCCTGGCCGTCTTCGCTGTCAGTTCCGCAAAAAAACCATCGCGTGTAATCAAACCCAGGTTGGCCAACCCGGCCGCCATGGCAACCGGATTACCCGAAAGCGTTCCGGCCTGGTACACCGGCCCGCTGGGGGCGACCATCTCCATAAGTTCGCGTTTGCCACCGAATGCCCCCACCGGCATCCCGCCGCCGATCACTTTTCCGAAGGTAGACAGGTCGGGGGTGATTCCATAAAGACCCTGCGCGCCCTGTAGTGCAACCCGGAACCCGGTCATTACCTCGTCGAATATCAACAGGCAGCCGTGCTCGTCACAGGCCGAACGCAGGCCCTCCAGGTAACCCGCCACGGGCGGAATGCAGTTCATGTTGCCGGCGACCGGCTCCACGATAATGGCCGCGACTTCCTTGCCGCATGCTGCGAGGCACTCCGCCACTGCCTCCAGGTCGTTATAGGGCAGCGTAAGCGTCAGATCAGCAATCGCAGGAGGCACGCCAGGTGAGTCGGGAACACCCAGGGTAAGTGCGCCGCTTCCCGCCTTGACCAGGAAACCGTCAGCGTGCCCATGGTAGCAACCTTCAAACTTGATGATCAGGTCGCGCCCGGTTGCCGCGCGGGCAACCCGAACCGCGCTCATAGTCGCTTCCGTACCGGAGTTGACCATGCGCACCATGTCCATGGCGGGCACAATGGAGCACAGCAGGTCCGCCATTTCTACTTCGGCCGGGCATGGCGCACCGAAACTCAAGCCTCTGCTGGCCGCCTCCTGCACTGCGGAAACAATCTGCGGATGCGCGTGGCCGGTTATCATCGGTCCCCAGGAGCCGACGTAATCAATGTAGGAACGCCCATCCACATCGTACATGCAGGCGCCTTCGGCGCGGTCGAAAAATACCGGGTCGCCGCCGACCCCGTTGAAAGCGCGTACCGGAGAGTTAACACCGCCCGGGATATGGACCCGGGCCCTTGAAATCAGATCTTTGCTGCTGCTCATTGCGGTATTGTATGGCAAACTACGCTACTTTTTTGAGAAGGTATAAAAAATTGAGTGAGAGCGACTACAAGAACTGGATGTGCATTATTTGCGGCTGGGTTTATGAAGAGGAAAAAGGCGACCCTGAAGAAGGCCTTGCCCCCGGCACGCGCTGGGAAGATATCCCCGAGTACTGGGTTTGCCCTGACTGCGGCGCCGGCAAGGAAGACTTCGAGATGATCGAAATCTGATCATAGGGTATTCTTAGGACGAAGCAGCAGATGCGTGGCAATGCCCAATGAGTGACAAAGGCGGAATCAAACGCTCCAGAAATAATTCCATGATCGGAGGAGTTTGTGCCGGAATCGCGCAGCATTTCGGCTGGTCCGTGACCGTAACCCGGGTCGCTTACGTATTGCTTTCCATTTTTTCAGCGGCATTTCCGGGCATCATCGTCTACCTGATTCTCTGGTTAGTGCTACCTCTCGAGGACTGAACCGGCTGCGTCAATCCAGATGTAGCTCCAGAATATCACCGGTCTTGACACCCAGTTCAGCGGCTTTCCCTGCATTGAGTTCCAATACATATTTGGCCGGGCCCGTGCTCGGATAGCCTGGGCAACGCTGGGTCCGGCAGGGTTTTGTGTTCTGCGACACGCTCACCAGTTTCAGTTCTTGATCAAAATAGAAAATGTCGAGTGGGATTCGCGTGTTTTTCATCCAGAAACTCCGCATTGCCTCCCCGGGAAACAGGAATAACATGCCGTGATCGTCCGGCATCTGATCCCGGAACATCAGGCCCAGCGCCTGTTTATCCGAAGTTTCTGCCAATTCGACGATGAAGCGCTCGTTTTTTAGTGTGACGTAGGGACTTTTTGCCATGCAGGCGGTACAGGCGAAGAGGGTCAGGGAGAGTAAAAAATAACGCATACCGGAATTCTGGGTCAGGCCACTGTATTTTTCAATCTCCTTTTCTCCTATGCTTAAATAATTCGCACAGGAGAACCGATATGCAAACTTACGTGATATTACGCCGGGGTGGCTGGAAAACCGCAGAGGACCTGGAGGCCGCAGCGGCCGTGTCTACCCGGATTGGCGATGATGAAATGTCCGACCAGGTCAGGTGGATCAGGTCCTATGTGCTCGATGAAGAAGACGGCACAGTGGGAACGGTATGCATCTACCAGGCCGTTGATGAAGACGCCATTATGGAACACGCGCAAAGAGCTGACTTGCCGGCTGACGAAGTGATCCTGGTGGCGGATACGGTCATCGTCAGGGACGATCCCTGATCAGCTATCTTCGCCGTGCGCAGGTTGTACGTCCTCGATGCCAGGCGTGTCCGTATCCAGCGCCAGCATGACCTCGCCGAACTGCTGAGGCTTGATTTCTCCCATCAGGTTAATCACCACGGCTTCCGAATCACCGTCTGAAACCAGCACGGTCATTCCGCAGATCTGCCCGTCGACGGTACGCAGCAACATGTGGGTGGCTTCATCTTCTTCCCTGATCAGCAGCACCGGTTCCCAGCCATCGTCCTGCAGGTGCCGGCTCATGTTGTCGATCCGCGCCGCTACCCTCCCGGCATCGCCGTTGATCTCGTAAATTCGTATCCGAACACCATCCAGGCCCTTCAGCAATTCCCGGATTTCCGGGTCATCATCGATGTGGCTGGCCACAAAGCGCAAAAGAGTCGGACCGATCGACAAGGTCATGACCTTGTCGGTGTCGCGCATACCCAGCGATTCGAGATCCGCGTAGCCGTCGCTGCTCCTGGGCGCGGTCAAGCCACAGGCCGACAGTGCAATAGCAAGGCTGGCGATGCTCAACA
>PVMK01159247.1_pt1 | contig 11425 bp, 15 predicted proteins | sample 1853481 | NCBI WGS metagenome assembly PVMK01 (sample SAMN08533507, study PRJNA380276) | Marine sediment metagenome, whole genome shotgun sequencing project. | reverse complement strand
GCATGGCGGACAGGAATCTACCATTCTTACGTTTCATGTCACGCTGCTTCATCACGGTTTTGTGGTGGTCGGTCTGCCCTATGCCTTCCAGGGTCAAATGCGAATGGATGAAATTACCGGCGGGTCCCCTTACGGGGCATCGACAATTGCCGGAGGTGACGGTTCCAGAATGCCCAGCAAGAATGAATTAGAGGCTGCACGGTTTCAGGGCAAACATGTGGCCGGCATTGCATCCAAATTAGCATCCGTTTGATTTCGAATTTTCCAATTATTTAAAGAATAAAGGAGGTGATCAAATGAGTGATGAACATCCGATCATGTTAGATTTGGAACCCGACACCTATTACTGGTGCAGCTGTGGCAAAACGAAAAATCAACCTTTCTGTGACGGATCGCATGAAGGAACATCCTATTTACCGGTGGAATTTACCATCACAGAAAAAAAGCAGTATGCGTTGTGCAACTGCAAACGTACACAAAATGCACCATATTGTGACGGAGCGCATGAAAATATTTAAAAATATTCGGTGGTGTAAATGGCTTGAAATATTCAAGCCGTTTACACCATAATTTCGTCCTGAAAAGGGACGGTTAAGATGATAAAAAAATTACTTGAAACAAATGATGACATCGCCGGTTTCGTGCTGCGCGTGTTACTGGGCGTTGTTATGTTCCCCCATGGCGCCCAAAAATTATTGGGCTGGTTCGGGGGCTATGGCTTCAGCGGCACCATGGGATTTTTTACCGGTAAACTGGGGATCCCCGCTGTTTTCGCATTTCTGGTGATTATGTCTGAATTTTTTGGATCCCTGGCGTTGATTGCAGGCGCGATAACCCGGCTGGCGGCTTTCGGCGTTGGCTGTGTTATGCTTGGGGCGACCCTTATGGTACACCTGCCGCATGGTTTTTTCATGAACTGGGCCGGCAAACAACAGGGTGAAGGCTTTGAGTTTCACCTTCTGGCGATGGCTATTGCGGTGGCATTGATGATAATAGGCGGTGGTCGCTGGTCAATAGACGGCCTCTTAACGAAGGAAGAGTAAAAACAGTTTGATATCCACTCTGTTTTAAAAATAGGAGCAACAATGAATAACCAGCCCAGAAAAGTAGCACGGATCGTCGAGCCCCGGACTGTTATGGAAGGCGCCGGGGTGAGACTCATCAGGAGTATTGCCACCAGCACATTGGATCATGTCGATCCGTTTTTACTGTTTGATCATTTCGGGTCCAAAGATCCTGCCGATTATATCAAAGGATTTCCCATGCATCCTCATCGGGGAATTGAAACCGTAACTTACATGATCAGAGGACATGTGAACCATAAAGACAGCATCGGCAATTCAGGAAGCATAACCGACGGCGACGTTCAATGGATGACATCCGGCCGTGGGATCATGCATGAGGAAATGCCCCGGCCCCATGAGGACGAAATGGTAGGCTTTCAGCTCTGGGTGAATCTTCCCGCCCGGCTCAAAATGACAAGCCCACGTTATCAGAATATTACATCTGATCAGATACCGGAAATTCGACATGAAGATGGCGTCAAAATCCGCGTTATCGCCGGCGAGGTGGACGGTGTCCGCGGTCCCGTGAGCGAGATTGTGGCCGATCCCACCTACCTGGACATCTCGGTTCCATCAAACGGAACATTTTCCCAATCCATCGAAAGGGGTCACGCTGCCTTTGCCTATCTTTTTGAAGGTGAAGGCTTATTTGAAGCCGGTGACGCCGAAGCCGGCAAACCGATTCCCCACCCGCGTCTGATCGTATTGGGGGACGGCGATCGGGTATCCGTGCGGGCTGTAGATCAGGGCGTGCGGTTTCTGCTGGTTTCAGGCAAACCCCTAAACGAACCCATCGCCCGCTGGGGGCCGTTTGTCATGAATACCCAGGAAGAGATTGAGCAGACGCTACAAGATCTTAAAAACGGAACCTTCATTCAGAAGTGATTTCATAATCCCAGCTAATGCTCGATAGCGGTGTTGCCCCGCCATTGTGGGCGGGATCGCACATCTATTTTTATGAATTTTAGGGTGTTCGTCAAACCGATTTAAGCTGGACCAACTTGAGTTGGTGCCTTGCTGAGCACCTAAAATTAAAAAGATCAGAGGCGAAGTCCCGCTAGCGAGCGGGGCTCTCGAACATGATCTGAGATTCTGAAATCACTTCTACAGATTTATGACGAACACTTTACAACAAAAATCATTAGTTATATTCTTGGGGTAGTCAGTCAATACACGTTAGATTCATTAAAAAACGAATTGGGATCAGCTGAATGGTTTTGCGAAAAACGGCTAAAGAAATCATCATCCTGCTGTTTGTATCTGCCGCAATGGCTATACTGGTTAACTTCTTTTCACCGAGGGGTATTGCCCTGGTCGGGCAGTGGGATACATCACGAGGGGTGATTACCGCCAACCCAACCGGAGCTGCAGAGGGAAAGCCGGAAGAAATTGACACCGTCGCCCGGGCCAAAGAAATATCTGATAAAGGCGATGTTCTTTTTGTGGACGCCCGTTCGCAGGACAGCTATGAAGACGGCCATATCCCGCAAGCCATATCGTTGCCGGTGGGCCAATTTGATGAGCGCATCGAATCTTTGCTAGACCGGTATTCATCCGACCAGCCCATTGTGACCTATTGTTCCGGCAGAACCTGCGAAGACAGCCACGACCTGGCTCAGTTTCTCTCAGACGCTGGGTTCACCAATGTGCGGATTTTCATCGACGGCTTCCCGGGCTGGGAAGCGGAAGGGTATCCGATTGAGTAATCTGCGACAATCCATAGGAAACAACAGCTGGATCGAACTGACGGCGCGCTGGATACTTGGCTTAACCTTTATTTATGCCAGCGCATACAAAATTGTTTCACCCGCAGATTTTGCCAAAATTGTTTATGGATACGGCCTTTTCCCGACAGGGCTAATTAATCTGATCGCCATTATCATACCGTTCTTGGAACTCGTCGGCGGCCTGGCGCTTCTGCTCGGCTTTTATCCCCGCTCCGCCGCGGTCATTATCAACGCCCTGCTACTGGCATTTATCACGGTATTGTCCATCAATCTCATCCGCGGCCATGAATTTGATTGCGGGTGTTTTTCTGCCGGTCAAAGCGGATATTTCAGCTCTCCCAAGGTCGCTGTCTTAAGGGAAATCATCTATTTTATTCTAGGGCTGCAGGTTATTTTATTTAGTGGAATCAGAAGAATTTCTATAACCCGAGTTCAGTGAAACATTATTTTTCAATCACTTTTGCCCTGAACCCGATCTTGTTTATATTGTTGACAATTTCTTTTTCAGTCACTTTTTCGGGATCATAAGACACTTCTCCTCTTTTTTTCAAAAAGCTGACACTTGCTTTCTGCACACCTTCAAGCCCCTCCAGGGCTCTTTTAACGATCAAGGGTCAAGCCGGTCATGACATGCCCTCGATTTGGAGAACGACTTTGTTTGTAACCGCAAAGCCGGTGTTGGATATTACCATCAGGATTAAAACCATGGGCAGTAAAATCAGAACGGTTGGGAATCTCTTCATGAGGCTGACTCCTTTACGATAGAAGTATTGGATCGGATTAAGTTATCCTCCAAGCAACGGAGCGATCAATCCCGGAAAGGTGTTGAAGATAATTGATATAACGACCATCACGGTTGCAAATATCAGCATTAGCAAGTTCAGCTTTCCGGCAGGCATTGGGCAGCCACAGGCGGTACTCTTTTTTTTCTGCCGGAAATAAAGAAAATACCCCAGACCGACCCCCATGACGCCAATGGGGATAAAAATGATGCTGTACTTCATGGTATAGATCATAAAGGTCCCGCTACCGAGTCCGAGTAAAACCACGGCAAGCGGTAAAACACAGCATAGCGAAGCAACAATCGCCGAGGGCAGACTGGCAATAATCGGTTTTAAACTGGAGATTTTCATAAGGATGCCTCCGTTCTCATTTTGCTTAACAGATAAAGGGTTCCCGTCGCCCCCGAGAGTGCCCCGGCAATTATTCCCAGAGCCATGATAAAAATCAAACCGGAGGCAAATTGCGGGCACTGCACGATGAAAAAAGGAATCAAAAAAGCCGCAAAAATAACCCCGACACCCAGTCCCCTGACCAGTGGTTTCTCCGCGGTACGTCCTGAAAAGCAAATTCCGGATATGGATATGGGAACCAACCCATAAAGCAGCCCTAGCGCAAAATAGATCAACCCTTTGGGCAAAAAGACAAAAAAGGCGCTTTTCAATATAAGCGTCTCACATAAATTAATGATCCTGTCATAGGGAAAGATCAGATAGATGATCATCGAAAATCCCAGCGCCCCCAAGACGGTCTGAAATATATCGGATCACTGCAGATTTGACCACCAGGGGAGATGGACATTCTCAAGCTCTTCTCGTGCAGCAGCCATTACCCCGGCTTTTATGGCGGCAGATGGTTCTTCAATTTCCCATTGATCCATATGCTTCCAGGGTTTTTCGAGCGCTGCCATTTCATCGCGACACAGACCGCATTTTTCTAGATGCAGAAGCATCCTGTAACGTTCATCTGCCGATAATTCTTCGGCCAGCAGCGCCGGCATATCGGTTTTTATGATCTCACAGCTCATCATTACTCCCTTTACTAAAGATACGATTCAAATCTTAAAAAGTAACGGCCGCTTTTCTTATTTATTCAAAATTTTCAGCCTTTGCTTTAAAGACTGCATGGCCCTGTATGCTTTTTGCTTAACGGCGGCCGGGGTGCTATTGACGATCCGGGCGATTTCGTCATAGGCCAATGCGCTGTATTTATTTAAAATAAGCACTTCTCTTTGATCCGCCGGCAGGGCCTCAATTGCGTTCTGTATAATCTTTGCCGTTTCGGTCTCTTCCAATATTTTATCAGGACCTTTGGACTTATCCGCGGCCCTCTCTATTTCCTCCTCCTGACTCAAAAGCAGGTGCCTTCTTTCCCAGGATTTCAAAGCGTCTAAGCACAGGTTGCGCGCAATGGTGAAAAGGTATGTTGAAAACCGCGAGCCTTTTCGATAGCTTTTTCTCCTTATCAATAAACGCAGGAAAGTTTCCTGAAGGATGTCCTCCGCCAGGGATCTTTGCCCGGCAAACCTCAAAATAAAATGGAAAAGCCGTTTTTGATAACGGTCATAAAGTGCCTCAAAGGCCGCCATGTCCCCCTTCCGGACATTCAACATCAATTCTTCGTCGCTTTTCTGTAATTTTTTCCCCATATCCTGTATTTCTTCTTAATTTGATAAAAAATGATCTTAAAAATAAACATAAGCGAGCTAAAGGGGAGAGTCAACGACCACCCGGCTTGAAAGCAAACAATCAATATTTTGTTTGTAACCGTAGCGGGTCCTTTGGGGTAGATGTTATTTCCGTGGAGGGGATTTGGTTTTATAGGAAAAAGGATTGAAATGAAGAGAAAAAAACCCTTGAATGAAGCTTAAAATTATCCGATTACTCACTTTCCGAAGAAAAAATACCCGAAGCTTGCAAAAGCCCCTATACCGGCCAGAGCACCCCACGTAACACCTGATACATCCAGGAAAATGAAGGGACCACCGATGGCTGCCAGCGTGCAGCAAATGACAAGCAGAATAATTCCCGTGCCTATCAGAAAAAGCTCTTTCATGGTTTATTATTACTTCTACACTTTATAGTGTGTATTTCGGCAAAAACCTCATTTATCCGGTTGCATTCATCCGGCGCGGGGCTGACGATTCATCAGTGTCCGGGGCTTCCTGGAAGAGTTCGCCGCATCTTCAGATACAGCGCTTCCCAGCCAGCGGATGGCCAGCACAAGCCCGCCGATAAAGAAGATGATTGAGACAGCTATAACAACATAGAAGTTCTGCTCAAGGAATGCTCCCATTGCCGTACCGGCTGTAACGCTGAGAAGCAGCGGTAGGGTCAGCACAAGGTGACAAGGGCATAGGATCAGGGCAACCCCGGCGGCCATATAGCCTCGAATTCTATTCCACATGTTTTTTCTCATGGGTTTCCTTATTGGATCTTTTATTATTTATACGATCCCCAGTTCTAAAAGTAACAGATAATTTTTTCATTAAGCTTTCTCATTTTTTAATAATACCCTTGACCCGTACGCTGGTACGGGGCCTATTTTATAAAAATGGATTGGAGGCAAAAGAAATTCAAAAAAAGACTTGACTCCGTACTCTGGTACAGAGTGTAGCTTGATTCAAACCAGGTCAAGGAGTGTGAAATGAATACGGCAAAATTCAAGGTTCAAGGCATGCACTGCGATGGTTGTGCCCGGATCATCCAGTCTTTACTTGAGAAAAAATCGGGTGTACGGGCGGCCACCGTGTCATTTAAGGACAGTGAAGCCCGCGTTCTCTATGATACAAAAGCGATTGCCGAAGACCAGCTTGTGGCAGCTATAGAAAAAGCCGGCTACCGCGTGGTGGGCAAATCATGACCGGCTTCGACGTCTTCAACATTGTCTGGCTGCCTCTGGGTCTGGGTCTTTTCGGATTCATCGAACCCTGCTCCATCGGAGCCAGCCTGCTGTTTATCAAGTACCTGGAGGGCAAAGACAGCCGGCACAAGTTTTTTCAGGTGAGTGTATTCACCCTGGTGCGGGCGTTGTTCATGGGTGCCCTGGGGTTACTGGCGGTCTGGCTCGGTACGGCGTTTTTCGGGTTTCAGAAGGGTTTCTGGATCGTTTTCGGAATGATTTACCTGGTTTTCGGCCTCATGTACCTCACCGGAAAATCCGGGGCACTGCTGGTCTCACTGGGGCCGAGTCTGCCACGGTTTTCCGGATTTACCGGCTCCGCCGGCCTGGGCATTTTGTTCGCCTTTAACATTCCGGCCTGCGCGGCGCCGCTGATCTTTGCGCTGCTCGGCACCGCGACAGCCGGCGGAGCCGGCGGCGGCACGCTGATAAGCGGCTTTTTCTCCCTGGCTATCTTCGGAACCGCTTTGTCTCTGCCGCTGGTGGTTGCGGTACTGTTTGCTCCCGCCCGGCGCGCTCTGGACCGGCTGGCCGGATTAGCCGCACGGCTTCCCTTCTGGGCCGGCCTGGTTTTGATTGCCCTGGGGCTGTGGTCCATCGGATTCGGGCTCTGGGTTTCGCCGGGGAAAGTAGTATAAAGGAGGTAATCTTATGAATACAGCAACTACAATAGAATCCGCTCCGCCTTTGTGGAGCGAGGAACCATCAAACCGGCCCGACCGCAAAAGAATTCGGGCCCGAATCGGCGGGCTGCACTGTTCGCTTTGCACCGGCACCATTGAAAAAGCCCTGGGCAAACGGCCGGGGGTGGACAGCGTCGCGGTCAGTTTAACTCATGAGCAGACGCTGGTGGAATACGACCCGGCCGTCGTGCGCCCGGAAGAACTGCTGCAGACCCTGCGCGATATCGGATATACCATTTCGGATCCGCGCAAAGTGCGCCCCTATGAGGAAGAGGAACGCGACCTGGTTCGCGAGGGCACACGCTTTCTGACGGCCATTGCCTTTAGCCTGATCGCCATCGCACTCAATGCCGATCCATCCGGCGGATGGTCCATGGTGCTGCCCGCATCTGTATTTGCCAGCATGGTAGCCCTGCTTTTTCTGGTCTTAAGACGGTCTCACAGCCTGTGGACGGCCACCGGAGGCGCAGCAGGTCTGTGCGCAGCAGCGGCAGTCCTGCTGTTTTTTCAGCAGCAGGGGCTGCTGACCAAGGCGACGCCGTTTATCGTGGGGGCACTGGCGGTCACCCTTGTATTCGGTGTGGGCAATCATATTTTGCATATGGCCTTCCAAGCCCTGCGCCGCCGGATCCTCAACCAGCATGTCCTGCTGGAAGCCGGGGCCTTTGCCGGTCTGGTCGGCGGGCTGATCGGATTTATCTTTCAACCTGCGGGATTTCCCACCACCTCGTTTTTTGCCGTCGCGGTCATGGTGGTCACCTACCATATCTTTTCGGAATGGCTGTCGTTGATCGTCAAGACCCGCAGTTCCCAGGCCGTCAAGCGACTTCTGGATCTTCAGCCGGAAACTGCCCGGGTGGTGCAGGATGATAAAGAAATCGAACTTCCGGTCAGCAAAGTTGCCCTCGGTGATCGGGTTCGCATTCGACCCGGGGAGCGCATAGCGGTGGACGGTGAAATTATCAGCGGTCATTCCGCGGTGGATCAATCTCTTGTAACCGGCGAACCCATGCCGGTGGAAAAAACCAAAGGGGGTCAGGTCGTCGGCGGGTCGATCAACGGCACCGGGACCCTGCTGATCAAGGTGACGGCCGTGGGTCAAGAAAGTTTTCTGCAACAGGTCATCCGCCAGGTGGAAGATGCGCGTGCGTTAAAACCCGGTCTTTTGCACCTGGTAGACCGCATCCTGCGGATTTACACACCCACAGTTCTCTCATTGGCAACGCTGGCCTTTGCCGGCTGGCTTGCCGGTTCTTATCTTTTCGACGGACAGGTAAACCTGCAACGGGCTGCATTTGCAGGCTTAAGCGTCCTGGTCATGGGCTATCCCTGCGCCCTGGGTATCTCCGCACCGCTTTCTATCGTACGGGCGGCCGGGGAGGCGGCCGAAAAGGGCATCCTGATGCGCACCGGTGAAGCCTTCCAGGGCTATCGTCTGGTTTCTTCCATTGTCTTTGACAAAACCGGTACGCTGACCGAGGGGCGTCCGCTGGTTCGAGAAATCGAAACAATAGAGTCAAACGAAGAAGAGCTTTTGGCCGTTGCCGGAGCTGCGGAAGCTTCATCCGAGCATCCTCTGGCCCAGGCCATCGTCACTGCCGCCTTCGAGCGCGGAGTAGATCTGCCGGATGTGGAAGAATTTGAAGCGGTTCCGGGCAAGGGGGTCAGCGCCCGTCTAACCGGCGCAAACGTTTTGGTGGGAAGCCCCGGCTTTCTGGAAGAACAGGGAATACCGTTAGGCGATCTCGTTGAACGGATCAGCGAGCTGGAAGAAGCCGGACGCACGGTGATCGCAGTGGCAAAAGATAAACACCTCCTCGGTCTTGTGGCCCTGGGCGACAGGCTGCGACCCGATGCGGTCGAGACCGTTGCTGAAATGCGCAAGGCCGGCTTAAAGACCGTTTTACTCACCGGTGACAATGAATCCGCTGCCCGGCGCATCGCTCGTGAAGTCGGCATCGACGAAGTCTACGCGGGTGTCAAGCCCGGAGACAAGGCCGATATAATTCGCCGGTTGCAGAAAAACGGCCGGGTGGCGATGGTCGGTGACGGTATCAACGATGCCCCGGCTCTGATGCAGGCCGACATCGGTGTGGCCATGGGCAGCGGCACCGATATTGCGATTGAGTCGGCGGACATTATTATCCTGGGAAATCGTTTGGAGTTGACCCTGGCTGCCCGCAAAATCAGCCGGTACAGCTACCGTAAGATGTGGCCGTTAGCGTCACGGCCATCTTCTTCAACTCGCTGTGGGGTAAACCGTCGCTGTTTTTTGACGCTATTCTCAGCGTGGGACAGCCGATTCAGGTTCAATAGAACTTTTGTCATCGCAATCTGTATCATTTCGCCAGGTTGCAAAACAGTCAGGTTATAATCGTTGTCCGGATAAAAATGTTTTGTATGAAAATCAAAAAAAAATGACGAACAGTTTAAAAAACCCTTGGCCTGTACCATGGTACAGGGTTTATCTTTTCAGGCGAGGTAAATCAAATGCAAAAACTGACCATCGGCCAGCTGGCCAAAGAGGCCAATGTTAATCTTGAAACTATTCGCTATTACGAACGGCGGGGATTGATCCCCGAGCCGCCGCGCAGCGTAAGCGGGTATCGGCAGTATTCGGCAGATGATCTGCAGCGTACCCGGTTCATCAAACGGGCCCAGGCCCTCGGCTTTTCTCTCAAGGAGATCGCGGAGCTGCTTACATTAAGAGTGGAGCCGGGGACCACCTGTGGCGAGGTAAAGGCGCGGGTACAAGCTAAGATTAAGGACGTCGAAAAACGAATTGCAGATCTTGAACACATGCAAGCGGCACTTTTAAGGTTGTCAAAAAGGTGCATGGGACGGGGTCCAGCCAGTAAATGCCCCATTCTGGAGGAGTTAAATATCCGGGAGGAGTGAAATGAAAACATTCGACCTGATCATCATCGGCGGCGGGGCCGGCGCGTTTGCCGCCGCAATCCGCGCCAACGAGCTGAAAGCCAAAGCGGCCATGGTGAATTCAGGGCTGCCTTTGGGGGGAACCTGTGTCAATGTGGGCTGTGTGCCGTCCAAGCGACTGCTGCGGGCCAGCGAGGTTCTGCATCTGGCGAAAAATCATAAAATCCCGGGGGTTGAACTGGAAGTTAAAAAATTTGATTTCCCGACACTCATTCAGGATGAATTGAACCTGGTTTTCCAAATGCGCCGGGAGAAATACGAAAACGTACTGGGGGCCCTGGAATCGGTCACCTTGCTGGAGGGATACGCGAAGTTTATCTCAGATACTGAAATCCAGGTGAACGGAGAGACACTTAGCGCCGGAAAAATTATTATCGCCACGGGCTCCAAGGCTACGGTACCCCCCATTGAAGGCCTTGAACAAACCGGATATCTAACTCACATCGAGGCATTAAAACTGGAGCAACTGCCGCAAAAGCTGATGATTATCGGTGCGGGTCCTGTCAGCATCGAATTTGCCCAGATGTATTCCCGGTTTGGCAGCAAAGTGACCATCGTAAAAAGGAGCCCCGGCATTTTGCGCTTTGCCGAACCGGAGCTGACGGATCGTTTGGCGGAAATACTTCAATCAGAAGGAATCGATATTATTACAGCGACCGCCTTTAAGCGCGTCCGGCGGGAAAACGGCAAAAAAGTGCTGGCCGTCTCCGCCGGCGGAACAGAAAAGGAGATTAGCGGCGATGAAATACTTTTAGCTGCCGGCAAGACACCCAATAGCACGGATCTTGGACTTGAAGCTGCCGGTGTCGAGGTGGATAATAAACAGGCAATTGTTGTTAATGAAATTCTTCAGACCTCCCGGCCGCATATCTTTGCAGTCGGTGATGTCATCAATCTGCCGGCACGCTATGAACCGACTGCCGGAAGAGAAGGCAGCCTGGCAGCGGGCAACGCTTTAAATGCAAAGAAAGATCGGATTGATTACGATACGGTGCCGTTTACGATCTTCACCGACCCTCAGCTGGCCGGAGTGGGGCTAACAGAAGAAGAGGAAATGAAACGCCTGGGGACCTGCAACTGCCGCACGATTTCTTTTGAAAACGTACCCAGAGCCATCATCATGAACCGCACCAAAGGATTGATTAAAATGGTCATCCACTCTTCAACCGAACAGGTTATGGGCGTGCACATCCTGGCGCCGGATGCCGGCGAGCTGATTGCCGAAGCCATGATGCTGGTGAAAAACAAAAACACCGTGGATGAGGTGGTCAACACTTTGCCCATGTTTCCGACCCTGGCAGAGTCGCTAAAGGTTGCAGCGCTTTCGTTTAAG
>PVMK01127360.1_pt1 | contig 11425 bp, 10 predicted proteins | sample 1853481 | NCBI WGS metagenome assembly PVMK01 (sample SAMN08533507, study PRJNA380276) | Marine sediment metagenome, whole genome shotgun sequencing project. | reverse complement strand
GTAGTCGAGCTCTTCGATATGCACGTGCACGTGCGTATTGGGCTTCAGCTGCTCCAGGACGCCTGCAAGCTTTGGAAGACGTATCAACGTCGCCGATCCCCTCAAATAGAGATCGACGCGGTTCTTCTCCAGGTTTTCCTCCTGGCGAATGTCCAGATGCGAGAAGGCATAAAGCAGCTTGATGATCGACAGACCCAAACCGGTCAGCACGCCCGCCAACAGGTTGGTTGAAACGATCATCACTATGGTAACGACATAAATTAAGACCTCGGTCTTGCCAAATTTAAGCAAGCCCGGCACGGCCTTCGGGTAGGCAAGCTTGTAACCGATGTAGACCAGAATCGCCGCAAGCGCGGATACCGGGATGTAGCTTAATGTGAAGGGAACCACGCTAACGAATAGCAGCAACCATACGCCGTGAAGAATTGCCGAGGCGCGCGACACTGCACCCGCTTCCACATTGGCGCTGGAACGTACGATGACGCCCGTCATCGGCAGAACGCCTAACACGCCGCAGATCGTATTGCCCACGCCCTGGGCGCTCAGCTCGCGATCATATTTGGTGCGCGGACCGCGATGCATCTGATCTACGGCGGTCGCGCAAAGAAGCGTTTCGGCGCTGGCGATGAACGCGATTGAGACGGCGCCGATCAAAATCGGCAGCTCGACAATGCGCATCAACTTATCTGTCGTTGGGAAAATTGTAACCGACCAGATGTTTTCCGGCACGGTGACGAAGTTAATTTCGTCGAGCTTGAACACTGCGGCAGCAACGATCGCCACCAGAATGCCAACCAAAGGCGCCGGCACGAGACGCCAGCTCTTCGGCGTCACCGAGCTCCACAACACAATGACGACGATGGTGAGCAATCCAATCTGACCGGCGGTCAGATGTGAATCCCCTGCACTGATCGCGGCTATGATTGAGCTGGGAATGCCCAACAAGTTTTGAATGCCGGTGCCGACCGGCGGAAAGTCCAGCATCACGTGGAACTGCGAGGCGAGGATCAGTACGCCGATACCGGCCAGCATGCCGTGAATGACCGCGGGCGAAACGGCGCGGAACCATTGTCCGAGCTTGAAGATGCCCGCGGCACACTGGAAAAGGCCGGCAAACAGCACAATGACGCCGAGCATCTCTAGGCCCTGCTCCTGCACCAGTTGCCAGACGAGAACGGTCAGTCCGGCAGCGGGACCGCTCACCTGCAATGGGGAGCCGGCCAGGAATCCGACGACGATGCCGCCGACGATCCCCGTAATGATGCCGGTCATCGGCGACATGCCTGACGCGATCGAGATGCCCATGCACAAAGGCAGCGCGACGAGAAAGACGACGCCGGAGGCCAAAAGATCGCGGCCAAAGGCGTTGGTCGAATATGAGGAGCTCATGCGGGCACAGGCCTAGATTGGTGTTGTCATCATGCTGGCCGGCGCACGCCCGACGAAAAAGCTGAACTAATTTTGGGGTCCCCCAGCGGGTCGGGACGATAACGGCAACCTGTGCACACCGCAACCTGGGCCGCGCCCACGACATGCCTTGCAGCATCCAGCCGATTGGCCGCAATTCTTGCGACGTCTTCAGAGCCTGCGACAAGCGACCACCCCTTCGGGTGGGCCAATCTCACCAGAAGGGCAGGCTCGAATCACCCATTTGCTGCGATGGCGTCGAAAACTGCGTGAGACGCTGACGCTCTTCCTTTACGTTTCATCTCTAATTGGCTTTAAGCGATGGGTGGGCAACACGACGCTCGGCCGTGGCCCGCCGCATCGTGAAACTGAGACAAAATCGAACTCGGAGGCGAAAGCTTACCATGAGCAGCTTTCCTGAAGCCCTCACCGACCGCTTCCACCGTTTCAGGCATCGGCATTTCGTCCCCAATGCCGAACAATATGAAGAACTAGCAACCTACGGGCAGAACCCCGAGGTGATGCTGATATCGTGCTGCGATAGTCGCGTCGACCCTGAGACGATTTTCAGCGCTATGCCAGGTGAACTATTTGTTGTGCGCAATGTCGCAAATCTCGTTCCACCCTTTGAGACTGATGGAAAGTTTCATGGCATTCCCGCTGCCATCGAGTTCGCAGTGCTGAACTTGCGAGTCAAACACATCATCGTCATGGGGCACTCTGGTTGCGGCGGCGTAAAGGCTGCACTTGACCAAAGCGAAGCCATCCAGACGGAGGCGCGGTTTATCTCGCGCTGGATGTCGATGCTCGATAGCGCGCGCCTTAGCGTTCTGGCCGCAAATCAGATGAGCCCGCAAGCCGTAAAGGTTACGGCACTAGAGAAGGAAGGCGTGAAGACGTCGATCAAGAACTTGAGAACCTTCCCATTCGTTAGCGAGACTGAGGAAAAGGGGCGGCTTTCTCTGCACGGCGCGTATTTCGATATCGCAACGGGCACGCTCTCCGTTCTGAACCACTCCCGGAAAGAGTTCTTCCCGCTCTAATCCGCCTGGGCCTTCTTGATCGCTGGGATAAGCTGGGTTGCCAAACTTTCTGGCGAGATTGGCCCCACGTGTTTGTAGGCAATCTCACCCTTGCCGTTAACGACAAACGTTTCGGGCATGCCATACACACCCCACTCGATCGCACCGCGACCCGTAGCGTCGATGCCGACCGCCTTGAAGGGATTGCCGTAGCGGCCGAGAAAGCGCCGGGCTGCCACGGGATGGTCCTTGTGGTTGACACCGTAGAGATCGACTCCTGTCTGCGCCTTCAACCGAAGCAAGAGAGGGTGCTCGGCCGCACAGGGGATGCACCACGACGCCCAAAAATTGACGATGCTGACCTTGCCGTTGCCAAGATCGGAGCCCTTGAAGCCTGGCACCGGCTGTCCTGCGTCGACAAGCTTCCCAAGCGGTGGAAACTCTTTGGCCGGGACCGGTTTGCCAATAAGGGCAGAGGGCAGCTTTGAGGGATCGCCAGTCTGCAACGCGAAAGCGAACAGCGCCGCTAGTGCCGCGAACACCAGCCCGGGGACGACAACCCAACTGATGTTGCGGCGCGGCTGTGGCGCAGCTCCCAGCGAGCTTGTTGCTGCATGATCGTCGGACTGTTTCTGCATCGCGGATTTCGACCTTAGTTCTCCGAACGCGCCATCACCGCTTTGGGGCCAGCGCGGCGCTTAACGCCACGCGCTTCAAAATCGGCCAAGCGCCGCTGTTGCTCGCGGCCGTCGAGGACAAGCCAGATGATCAGCCCCGCAATGACGAAAGCGGCCATGCCGTAAGCAGTCCAAATGAATGAGGCGTTGGGTCCAAGGTCCATTTGCTTACTCCGCCGGTGCCACCACTTGGCTGGCCGCGCGGGCCACTTCGGCAAGCTGAAGTGCTTTAACTCGCCGGCGCAAGATTTCGTTGCGCATGGCTTTGAGGTGCATGGCAACGAACAGCACCAAAAAGCCCGCCCCCATCACAAGAAGGGGCGTCAGGATGGAGGAGTGTATGGTTGGGCCACTGAGCTTCAATACGCTCGAGGGTTGATGCAGCGTGTTGCCCCAGTCGACAGAAAATTTGATGATCGGCAGCATTACGATGCCGACGAGCGCTAAAATAGCCGTGAGCTTGCTCGCCAATGTTTCGTCATCGATCGACGATCTTAGTGCGATGAGACCGAGATAGAGGAAGAAGAGGATCAGCACCGACGTCAGCCGCGCATCCCACACCCAGTAGGTGCCCCACGCCGGCTTGCCCCACAGCGAGCCGGTAAACAGCGCCAAGAACGTGAAGGCCGCCCCAATGGGAGCCGCGGCTTTTCCAGCGACGTCCGCCAGCGGATGGCGGAAAACGAGAAGCCCGAAGGCCGAGACCGCGATCAACGCGTAGCCCCCCATTGCAATCCAAGCGGACGGCACGTGGACGAACATGATCCTGGCGATCTCGCCCTGCAGATAGTCCGGTGGCGCCACAAAGAACGCTAAGTAAAGTCCATAAGCGATGATTGCGGCCGCAAGTCCTGCCACCCACGGCAAGAGTCGTGCGGACAGCCTCATGAACTGGGTGGGGTTGGCTAGGCGCTGAGTAAAGGTCTGCATCAAAGTTGATCTAAGGTTTCCGCGCACAAAGCGCAATCGAGCTGCAACCGCAGCGTTACTGCATCTGGGTACGAAGCGCCGCAGCTGCGGCCAACGGTCCCAGAACGATGGCGCCGAGCGATATGGCAGTAAGGATCAAAAGCGGGGGCGCCACATCGTCGGGTCCGAGCATCGCGCTGATAGCTGCGATGCCGAATATCAGTGTTGGCACGTAAAGTGGCAGAACCAAGAGCGCAATCAGCAAGCCCCCTCGGCGTGCCGTCAGCGTGAGAGCGGCGCCAATTGCACCCAAGAAGCTCACGGCCGGTGTGCCGATCAGCATAGTCGCCACCAGCGCGGGGTAGGCCACCAGTTCTAAATTGAGAAGAATGCCCAGGACGGGTGCAAGTAGCGCAAGCGGAACGCTGGTCGAAATCCAATGGGCGAGGGCCTTGGCCGCGGCCACGAGTTCCAACGGCAACGGCCCCGTCGCCAAGACATCGAGCGAACCATCCTCGTAGTCGCTTTCGAACACGCGGCCCAGAGAGAGGAGCGCAGACAAGAGAAGCGCGATCCACAGTATGCCCGGCGCGATGCGCGACAACAGTTTAAGGTCGGCTCCAAGCCCAAGCGGCAGCATCGCGACAACAACGAGATAGAAACCGAGAGCCGTACCTAGCGCGCCGCCCTGGCGCACAGCCAGCCGCAGATCGCGGCCAACGAGCGTGAAGAAACCGCTCATGCCGCCTTCTCCTTCGGGCCAAGCCGCACCTCTTTCGCGTTCTCAAACGCAAGCGGCAAATGCGTTGCGGCAATGACCAGTCCACCGTCGGCACGATGCGCGTTGACGGCATCGATCAGTAGAGTGACGGAGGCAGCATCAAGCGACGCGGTGGGCTCATCGAGCAACCATAGCGGACGGTGCGCGGCCGCAAGACGTGAGAGCGCAAGCCGGCGCTTTTGGCCAGCCGAAAGGTAGCCGGCGGGAACGTCCGCCAAAGCTGCGAGCCCAAATTTGTTCAGCGCACGCGTAAGTCGATCGCCGCCATTCCCAGAGCTGTCCCCATCGAGATAGGCGGCCCAGAACGCGAGATTCTCCACAGCCGTCAGGTGCGGCTTGATGCCATCCAGGTGCCCAACGAAATGGCACAGCTCTCCAAGCTCGCGATCGTCGTTTTCATTCTCAATACGGATTTCGCCGCACGCAGGCGGCAGGAATCCCGCAAGGGCGCGCAGAAGTGTCGTCTTCCCGGCTCCGTTGGCGCCGGTGAGCAAAAGGGCTTCGCCATTGCTTAAGCGCAGAGACAGACCATCAATGACGGTCCGTCCACCACGGTTTAAGACTAGATTTTCGGCAATGAGCAGCACAGGCGTTGGTCATCCGCGTGGAAAAATGCTCTGGCGAAGCGGCCGGACTTTCCGAACAACAGGGGAAGGAAGCTGGCTGGCCCCAGAGCGTGACGGCCTATATAAGGGACACACTTCCATCGATGCCAGCGCAAATGCGCGCCCCTTTGCCGAACCCCGGCAAGATCGGCGCAAGCTGGTGATAGTTTTGGCCGCTGAAAGTTGGTGACCCATGAACGCTGAGGAGAAGACGACTTGAGCGACGAGCCGACCAATTTGCCTGATAGTTTCAAGTGCCGCAGCACGCTTGCAGTCGACGGGAGAACATACGTCTACTTCTCGTTGCCGGAGGCTGAAAAGAATGGGCTTGCGGGTATCTCGAAGCTGCCCTTCTCGATGAAGGTGCTTCTGGAGAACCTCCTGCGACACGAGGATGGCCGTTCCGTTACCAAGGACGACATTCTGGCTATGGCGGCCTGGGTCCAGGACAAAGGCAAGGCCGGCAAGGAGACCGGCTTCCGGCCGGCGCGGGTGCTGATGCAGGATTTCACAGGCGTTCCTGCCGTCGTCGATCTCGCGGCCATGCGCGATGGCATGAAGAAACTCGGTGGCGATCCCGAAAAGATCAACCCGCTGGTCCCCTGTGGATCTCGTCATTGACCACTCGGTCATCGTAGACGAATTCGGCAGCGCGCAAGCGTTCGAGCACAACGTAGAGCATGAGTATCAACGCAACGGCGAGCGGTATAACTTTCTGAAATGGGGCCAGAGCGCATTCGACAATTTTCGAGTCGTGCCACCGGGAACTGGCATTTGCCACCAGGTCAACCTGGAGTTTCTGGCGCAGACCGTTTGGACCAAGACGCTCGAAGACGGCACCACGTTGGCGTTTCCTGACACGCTCGTCGGCACCGACAGCCATACCACCATGGTCAACGCTCTCGCCGTGCTTGGGTGGGGCGTCGGCGGCATCGAGGCAGAGGCAGCTATGCTTGGCCAGCCGCTGTCGATGCTCATCCCCGAGGTGATCGGACTCAAGCTGACGGGCAAGCTCAATGAGGGCGTGACGGCAACCGACCTGGTGCTCACCGTCACGCAGATGCTGCGCAAGAAGGGCGTAGTCGGGAAATTCGTCGAGTTCTTCGGCTCTGGCCTCGACGCGATGCCCCTTGCTGACCGCGCCACTATTGCCAACATGGCGCCGGAGTACGGGGCAACATGCGGGTTCTTCCCCATCGACATCGAGACGCTGAATTACCTTGGCATGTCGGGACGTGAGCCCCACCGCATTGCGTTGGTCGAGGCTTACGCAAAAGCGCAAGGACTTTTTCGTACCGCTGGAGACGCGGACCCGATCTTCACCGATGCGCTGGAACTCGATCTGGGGACCGTCGTTCCCTCGCTTGCTGGGCCAAAGCGTCCCGAAGGGCGTATTGCCCTCACTGACGTTAGCGTCGGTTTCGCGAAGGCGTTAGAGACCGAGTACGATAAGCCAGGTGAGCTTGCCGAACGGGTCGAGGTTAAGGGCCGCGAATTTGACATCGGGCATGGCGATGTCGTCATCGCGGCAATTACGAGCTGCACCAATACGTCAAACCCCAGCGTGCTGATTGCGGCAGGCCTGCTCGCACGTGCAGCCGTCGAGAAAGGTTTAGAGAGCAAACCGTGGGTTAAGACATCGCTGGCGCCAGGTTCGCAGGTCGTCTCGGCGTACCTGGACAAGGCGGGACTTCAGCCGTTCCTCGACAAGCTTGGATTCAACCTAGTCGGGTTTGGATGCACCACCTGCATCGGAAACTCCGGGCCGCTCGCACCCGAAATTTCCGACGCTATCCACGACAACGACATCGTCGCCGCAGCGGTATTGTCTGGGAATCGCAACTTCGAAGGTCGCATCAGCCCCGACGTACAGGCCAACTATCTGGCGTCCCCGCCGCTCGTCGTTGCCTATGCTCTTGCCGGTTCGGTGCAAAAGGACCTGACGCAAGAGCCCCTCGCCACTGGAAAAGACGGACAGCCGGTATTCTTGAAGGATATCTGGCCGTCCTCGCAGGAGATCCAGAAGTTTATCGCAGAGAACATCACCAGGGAGCTGTTCGTGGAGCGCTACGCCGACGTGTTCGACGGCGATGCAAGCTGGCGCGCCATAGATGTCCCTGGCAGCCTAACCTATGGCTGGGACGACAACTCCACTTATGTGCGCAATCCGCCCTACTTCGAGACGATCAGTAAGACGCCCGATCCAGTATCGGACATAACCGGCGCGCGCATATTGGGGCTCTTTGGCGACAAGATCACAACCGATCACATATCGCCGGCCGGAGCGATCAAACCATCATCGCCCGCGGGAGAATATCTAATCGAGCACGACGTTGCGATCGCAGATTTCAATCAGTACGGCACGCGGCGCGGCAACCACGAAGTCATGATGCGGGGAACCTTCGCCAACATCCGCATCAAAAACCAAATGGCCAAAGACTCCGCTGGAAATGTCAAAGAGGGTGGCTTCACCGTTCACCATCCTTCCGGCGATGCCATGTCGATCTATGACGCGGCCATGCGTTACCGTGACGAAAGCGTGCCGCTCGTCATCTTCGCTGGCGCTGAGTATGGCAACGGGTCATCACGCGACTGGGCGGCAAAAGGCACGAAACTGCTGGGCGTTAGAGCCGTGATCGCGCAATCGTTTGAGCGCATTCACCGATCGAACTTGGTCGGCATGGGCGTGCTGCCGTTCATTTTTGATGAGGGCACGAGTTGGCAATCGCTCGGCCTCAAAGGTGACGAGATTGTAATGATTCGCGGCCTTGCCGATCTTGCGCCGCTTCAGACCTTAACCGCCGAGATCACGTTTGCCGATGGTACGACCAAAAAGGTTCCGATCCGGTGTCGGATAGATACGCTCGATGAGCTCGAATCCTTCAAGAACGGCGGTATCTTGCACTACGTCCTGCGTGATCTGGCTGCCGCTTGATGCCGAACATCCTTTACGCACGTCAACGCGAAAAGCGGCCATCAAACAGGCCCTTAAGTCCTTAAGTGACTCAATCTTTCGTGACACGCGGTTGAAGCAAGCTGGCATGGGACTTACTCTACCGACAGCAGTGTTTGATTTAGGTTTGCAACAATGCGGCTGGCTCCATTTCTTGCCCTAACGATTGCATTCGTCATTCCGCCCTCCGGCGTGATGGTGCAGGCGGCTCCGTTCGATCCGTTTTTCCCACCCCCCAAGAGCGTGCTCGAACTCTTTACGAGCCAGGGCTGCGACACCTGCCCGCCCGCTGACGAGGTTCTGCAAAAATACGCGGAAAGAGACGACATTATTGCGATTACGCTGCCCGTCGATATTTGGGACTATCTGGGCTGGAAAGACACGCTCGCTTCTCAGAAGAACAGCGAACGGCAGAAAGCCTACGCTAAGACGCGCGGAGATGGCGCGATCTACACACCGCAGGTCGTCGTCAATGGTCTTTTGAGCGTGAACGGCAGCAAGCCGGGTGAAATTGAAAAGGCCATAAAGACAACTGAGGGCGAGCTTCGCTCGAAGCGCGTGCCAATTCGCTTCTGGCACGAGCGCAACACGATCTACATTGAGGCAGGCGCAGCGCCCCAGGGCACCGATCTCAAGCAGGCCATTGTCTGGTTTGCCGTTGTGCAGAAGTCCGCCAAGGTTCCCATTGAGCAGGGCGACAACAAGGGCAAGACGCTGACCTACACCAACATCGTGCGCGAGATGTCACCTGTTGGCGTATGGAAAGGCAAGCCATTGAGCGTAGCGCTGGCACGCACCGCGATTATGCGGCCCGAAACAGAGGCCTGTATCGTCTTGCTCCAGGAGGGCAGAGGCGGGCCCATCATCGGTGCGGCGTGGACCAGCTTGTGGTAGGGCCTAGCGCCATTTAACTCAACAAACCGCGCTTCTTCAAAAGCCCTTTGACCTCTGGCGGGCGCCCGCGAAATGCGACATAGGCTTCCAGTGGATCGCGCGTATTTCCGGCCGCGTAGATGTGCTTTTTGAGTTTGCGTGCAGTCGCACGATCGAAAACGTCACCGGTCTCCTCGAAGGCGGCAAAGGCATCCCGCGTCCATCACCTCTGACCATAGGTAACTGTAGTAGCCCGCTGCGTACCCGCCCACGATGTGCAAGAAGTGCGGGATGCGGTGACGCATAACAATTTCGCTTGGCATACCGATGCGTTTTAGCGTCGTGCGCTCGAAGTCGTTGACGTCGAGATCCTCGTTACCGGCGGCACCGTGCAGTTCCATGTCAACCAGGGCCGATGCAGCATACTCCACCATTGCGAAGCCTTGGTTGAAGTTTCGTGCCTTCTTGATCTTCGCCAGCAACTTCTGCGGCATAGCCTTTCCGGTCTCGTAGTGCACTGCGAAGCGCTGTAGCACTTCGGGCACCATCAGCCAGTGCTCGTAAAGCTGGGAGGGCAGCTCTACGAAGTCTCGAGCGACGCTCGTACCAGAAATCGACGGATAGGTTACGTTGGATAGCAGCCCGTGCAATGCGTGGCCAAACTCGTGAAAGAGCGTGCGTGCGTCGTCGAGTGACAGCAACGCTGGCTCTCCCTCGGCGCTTTGCGCAAAGTTCAATACATTGACAATAATCGGGCGAATGTCGCCGGCAACCTTGGACTGTGAGCGAAAGCTGCTCATCCACGCGCCCGAGCGTTTCGATGGCCGGGCGAAATAGTCGCCAAGAAAGAGGCCGACGTAGCTACCGCGCCGATCCGTCACCTCCCAAGTGCGCACATCGGGATGGTAGCGAGGGACGTCATGGCGCTCCTTAAAGCGTATGGCGAACAGCCGCGTGGCAGTGTCGAAAGCTGCAGCAATGATATTGTCGAGCTTGAAGTAGGGACGCGTGACGGCATCGTCGAGATCATAGAGCGCTTTGCGCTCCTTCTCCGCGAAGTAGCGCCAATCCCACGCTGCGATCTTAAAGTTCCCGCCCTCCGCGCGCGCACGTCGCGCCAGGGCCTCCCGTTCCTGCGCAGCACGCTTGACAGCCACCGGCCAAACCGCTTCGAGCAACTCTCGTACCGCTGCAGGCGTCTTGGCCATTGTCTCGTCGAGCGCATAGTCCGCGTAACTTTCAAATCCCAACAGACCAGCAAGCTCCGCCCTTAGGCGCACAATTTCAGTGACAATGGCGCGGTTGTCCGTCGCGTCGCCGGTCTCGCCCCGCATTATCCACGCGTTGAAGGCGTCCTCGCGCAAGTCTCGCCGGTCGGAGAATTGCAGGAACGGCTCAATGCTGGAACGTGAGAGCGTGATAACGTGCTTGTCCTCCAGGCCGATTTCGGTGGCAGCGCGCGCCGCGGTCGCGCGCAAAGTCGGCGGCAAGCCAACGAGGTCGCGCTCGCCGTCCAGGACCAGCCGCCAAGACTGCTCGTCTTTGAGGACGTTCTGAGCGAATTGCGTCGCGAGCAATGCCAGACGCTCGTTAATCGCGGCGATGCGCGCCTTAGCCTTCCTGTGCGAGGTTGGCGCCTGCGCGCACGAACCACGTATGGTGAAGCTCGAGAATCCGCGCCTGCTCGTCGGTCAACCGCAAACGATTGCGCCGCTGGTAAAGATCCTCCACACGCCGGAACAATCTTGCGTTGAGAAGAATATTCGTCTCATGCGCGGCAAGGTGCGGGACGACCTCGCGCTCAATGTGCTGCAACTCGTCATTCGTGTCAGCACCAGTAAGATTGAAAAAGACGCGGCTCACGCGTTCAAGCAGACGGCCGCTTTTCTCAAATGCCGTGATCGTGTTGGTGAATGTGGGCCGAGCCGCCTGCCCGGTGATCTGCGTGATCTCCTTTTTGTGGGCGGCCATCGCATCCTTGAATGCCGGGGCGAAGTGACCGGGCATGATCTTGTCGAAGGGCGGGACGCCGAATGGCGTCGACCACCTGCCAAGCAGGGGATTGGCCACGACGTCCGCACGCTGCGGCTTGCGTGCGCGCGTTGACGACTTTGCTTTGCTTTTGGGGTTCACGTTTCGTTGGAGCGCGCGCTTCGTCACCGGATCCTGATTCCTCTAGAGCCTGATCGTTTCACTTG
>PVMK01126050.1_pt1 | contig 11425 bp, 9 predicted proteins | sample 1853481 | NCBI WGS metagenome assembly PVMK01 (sample SAMN08533507, study PRJNA380276) | Marine sediment metagenome, whole genome shotgun sequencing project. | reverse complement strand
ATGCAAGTAGATCCTTTATTTGATAATATCCGTGATAGGCGGGAATATAAAGAGATTGTTAATAATCGTCTTGCCAAGAATAAGAACATCAGAGAGGAAATCGCCAGGCTGGAGGCTGCAAGAGAATTGTGATGGTATATGTTATGTATCTGACTGGCTACTTTACTAGTATAAGAAAAATCGAGGAAACCCAACTCCCTACATTCAATGTATTGAAATTACTCAGATTTTGGTAATTTTGCCTCTACATTCTATTGTAAACCAATGATTGAAACTTTAACCATAAAAAAGACCCTGGTATCCAATTCCAAGTTGAGTGAGCTAAATCTGGATGATATTCTATTTGGGAGTACTTATTCCGACCATATGTTCGTGGCAGATTACCGGGACGGGGCGTGGAATGATTGCCGGATTGAACCTTTTGAAAGCTTTTCCGTGAGCCCCGCTATGTCCGTGCTTCATTACAGTCAATCCATTTTTGAAGGACTCAAAGCCTATTCAGGCCCCAATGGGGAAGTACTGGTCTTCAGGCCTGTCGATAATTTCTTGAGAATGAATAAATCAGCGGCGCGCATGTGTATGCCTGCAGTTCCGGGAGGGACCGGCGCCGCCAAAGCGGGAGGGAACTATGCGGCCAGTCTGTATCCCGCTAAGCTTGCTCAAGAGGCAGGATATCATCAATTGATATGGACTGACGGGTTGACCCATAAATTTATTGAAGAGGCCGGGACCATGAACATTATGTTTGTGATTGGAGACCGGATATTGACTTCGAAAGTGGGGGAAACGGTGCTTAACGGTATCACCAGAAGAAGTGTGCTCCATCTGGCCAGGGAGTGGGGATATACAGTGGAAGAAAAGGACGTAAGTGTAAGTGAAATAATAGAAGCCATCGAAAATGGCAGCTTGAATGAAGCGTTTGGTACCGGAACTGCCGCTACCATAGCACAAATAGCAGTAATAAATAACGAAGGAACCGACTATGAACTTCCGGCAATTGAAAGTAGAAAGTTCTCTAACAGGGTCCTAAAGGAACTAAACGATATAAAAACAGGCCGCATAGAAGACCGGTTTAATTGGAACGTGAAGGTTCAATAGCTTTTAGATATTTAGCCGCCCAATAGAAAATATTTTTCAATTTTATTTTCCATCAATATATGACAACAGATCAATTGAAAGATCTGAAGGCCAGAGTAGAGGCCTTGAGGGGGTATCTTTGACTACGATAATAAACTAGCCAGAATTCAGGAGGAGCAACAAATCACTGTTCAACCTGATTTTTGGGAAGATCCTAAATCCGCGGAGATTTTTTTAAAAGACATTCAGTCTAAGAAAATATGGACTGACAGCTTTGAAAAAGTCAATGGACTGTATCAGGACCTTGATACGCTTCAGGAATTCTTCGAAGCCGGTGAAGTAGAAAGCGAGGAACTTGAAGCAGAGTTTCAAAAGACCTTAGCCGCCATTGAGGAGTTGGAGTTTAAGAAGATGCTGAGTGGTGAGGAAGATCAACTAAGCGCCATGCTGGAGATCAACCCCGGCGCCGGTGGTACTGAAAGCCAGGATTGGGCTGAGATGCTCATGCGCATGTACATCATGTGGGGGGAAGCTAAGGGCTACACAGTTCGACAAGTAAACTACCGGCCCGGAGATACCGCAGGCATCAAATCCGTAACCCTGGAATTTGATGGTAATTTGGCCTATGGTTATTTGAAAGCGGAGATTGGTGTTCACCGTTTGGTCCGTATTTCTCCCTTTGATAGTGGTGCCAGGCGTCATACTTCTTTTGCCTCCGTTTATGTTTACCCTGTAGTTGATGATAGTATCAAGATCGACATCAATCCCGCAGACATCAAATGGGATACCTTTCGTTCCGGTGGTGCAGGGGGACAGAATGTAAACAAAGTGGAAACCGCTGTCCGGCTTCACCACGCTCCTTCAGGTATTGTGCTGGAGTGCCAGCAAGAACGTTCACAGCTTCAGAATAAGGACAAGGCCATGAAAATGCTTCGCTCCAGGTTGTATCAGTTGGAGGTTGAAAAGCGCAATGAAGAACGTGATGAGATCGAGAACAATAAGATGAAGATCGATTTTGGTTCCCAGATCCGCAATTACGTGCTGCATCCCTACAAGCTGATCAAAGACAACCGCACCGGTGTGGAGCGGACGGATGTACAGAATGTTCTGGATGGTGACCTTGATGATTACATCAAAGCCTTCTTGATGAAGCAGTAGTGCTTTACAATTAGAATTATGAACTGGGATTATTTTCAGACCAATGCCTTAAACCAAATTAAATAGTGATAAGGTAAATAGAAGTATATTTTTTCACTACTTTGGGTTACAAAGTCGATTGATTTCCATTAACCTAAGAGGCAATCCAATTGCACTGATACTCAAACATCCAAATATGCACATTAGTACTTTGTGGAATAAACGTTTGATCTTTGCACTGGCCCTTAGCCTTACCAACTATATAACCTTCGCTCAGGAAAAGACCGTAACCGGTACCATAACCTCTGCTGAAGAGGGCCCCCTACCAAGTGTTAACATTCTTATACAGGGAACTACCGAGGGCACGGTAAGTGACATTGATGGCGGTTACAAAATTGTGTTGTCGGATCCGCAAGCGGTGTTGATTTTTTCCTCCATCGGTTACATCACACAAACTATGGTTGTGGGCAATCAATCTGCCATCGACGTAGTGATGGACACGGATGTGATGTCATTGGAGCAAGTGATTGTGACCGGTTATACTTCTCAATCTAAAAGGGATATTACAGGGGCTATTTCAACGGTAAGCAATGATAAACTAGTGGAGATACCGGCGGCAAGTTTTACCCAACAGTTACAAGGAAGAGTGACTGGTGTTACCGTTGGGCAGGATAATCGTCCCGGTGGAGAACCAGTGATCAGAGTACGTGGCTGGGGCACCATCAATAACAATGATCCACTGTACGTTATCGATGGCGTACCCACTAAGAACGAAATTAATTCCATTAATCCTGCCAATATCGAATCAGTGCAAATTTTGAAAGATGCCTCAGCAGCTTCTATTTATGGCTCCCGTGCCGCTAATGGGGTAATTATCGTGACTACTAAAAAGGGCAAATCCGGCACCCCGAAAATCACCTTTGACGTTCGTGCGGGAATACAAAATCCCATAAAAGGACCAGACATGCTAAATACCCAGGAAGCTGGTGAATTTTATTACCTGGCTTCTCGTAATGACTGGATCGCAGCCAATGGATCAGATGATGGGTTCATATTTACTCATGGACAATATGGCGCCGACCCCAATGGACCGGACTTCATTCCTGATTATATATTTCCGGCAGGTGCATTTGAAGGTGACCCTGACACCGATCCTGATGACTACAGCTTGGTGCCTTATCATGGCATCACCAGGGCCAATAAAACCGGGACAAATTGGTATGATGAGATATTCGACCCAGCTGCCCTCCAGGAATACAATTTGGGGATTAACGGAGGCAACGAGTCGGCACGGTACTTTGTTTCCCTTAACTACTTCAACCAGCAAGGTGTAATTATTCACACCAACTATGAACGGTTTACTTTAAGGGTTAATACTGATTTCGCTCCCAAATCCTGGTTGCGAATTGGTGAGACCCTGGAAGTGTCTTATTCCAATTCAGTAAACACCTTCAGTAATGACGTATTTACAGAAACCGGCGGTATATATAGTACTTCACCTATATCTCCGGTTTATGACATTAATGGGTATTACGCCAGTAGAGCAGGATCAGATATAAGTTTCGGTAACCCCGTTGCCAGCCAGGAACGCAACCGGGATAACGCCGAAGATCGGTGGAGAATATTTGGGGGAGCATTTATTGAAGCTGATATCATCCCGGATCTAACTTTCAAGAGTCAACTGGGTATTGACTATAGAAATTATTTTTTGCCATGGTTTCAGGAGTATGGCCTTGAAAGAGGCGAAGTGGTAAATAGCCCGCATGAATTGGGGGTGGATTATAACTATAATCTTGACCTGACCTGGTATAACACCCTGAACTATACGAAATCGTTCAATGATATTCATCGGATAAATATCCTGGCCGGAACTGAAGCCATCGATCACAAGTATCGAGATCTGGGCGCCAGGCGCTCAGGCTTTTTTTCAACAGATGTCAATTACCGTTTTCTGGACGCAGGCACTACCGGTATATTAAACCGTGGTTCGGGAAGTGAATCTTCACTTTTCTCATTATTTGCCAAAGTCAATTATGTTTATAAGGACAAATACCTGTTTGATGCCACCGTAAGAAGAGACGGTTCTTCCAGATTTAGCGAGAATAACCAATATGCCACTTTCCCTGCTTTCAGCGTGGGTTGGCGGGTAAGTGAAGAACCTTTTCTCAACAGTGTGGGCTGGATCACGGATCTTAAATTGAGGGCATCATGGGGACAAATGGGCAACCAGGAAATTGCTGACTACAATAAATTCTACACCTACAGGAGTAGCCTGGCTCAATCAGCATACGATATTAAAGGTACCGATAACCAAGTGGAACCGGGATTTGATAGCCAGCGATTCGGTAACCCCAGGAGTATTTGGGAAACCACCACTACCCTTGATTTTGGATTTGATTGGACTATTTGGAATAAATTGACCCTCAACTTTGACTGGTATGACATGACTACCACCGATATGTTATATGTACTAACCCTTCCGGGGACCAGGGGAAGTGCTGCATACCCTTTTCAAAATGTCGGGGAAATGAATAATAAGGGCATTGATCTTGGGGTAAACTGGCACAGTACTTCAGCCAATGGTGATTTTAACTACGATATCGCGTTGAATATTAGCCATTATAAAAATAAGATCATTAAACTAAGTGATAATGCTGAAGAAGGTTTTTTTGGACGCGCTTCTGGCGGTCAACTACATACCAGAAACGAAGCAGGAGTCCCTTACTCATCCTTTTTTGGCTATATAATTGATGGTTTCACTGACGGTACGGAGTCAGCAGATGCTTTTCCAGGTTATTATGGATATGGTGATGGTAAAGGCCGTTTCAAATATAGAGATATTGATGGCGATATGGTCATTACTTCCAATGACCGCACATTTATTGGAAACCCCCATCCGGATTTTACATTTGGCCTGAGTTTTAATGCCAATTATAAAAGCTTTGATTTTGCTTTGTTTTTTCAGGGATCCAAAGGAAATGACCTTATCAATTATGTTAATGGCAATGCAGACTTTTTTAGGACTACAAAAGACAATAGCAGCAAGAAAGGGCTTAATGAATCCTGGACCGCTGAACTTGGAGATAGAGCAAGCTTGCCCATAGTAAGTGCCAATGATATTGTTAGTACCAGGCCTTCTACCTATTTTGTAGAAGATGGATCCTATATAAGGTTGAAAAACCTGCAATTTGGTTATACCATTCCTAATCTTCGGGGAGTTGATCGCTTAAGAGTATACTTTCAGGCCATCAACCTATTTACCTTTACAGACTATAGTGGTTTGGATCCTGAAATAAATAAAAGTGGCGCCGGTAGTAATAACGCCAACCTTGGATTGGATTTTGGGTACACCCCAAGCAGCCAACAGTTCTTGATAGGGGTAAATTTTGGTTTTTGAATTTTTAAAAGATAAAATCGATGAAAAATATTGGCGGTTTAATATTAATGGTTTTGTTATCTGGGATTTCTATTTCTTGTGGTGATGATTTTTTAGATAAACAACCTTTGGGAGTAGTGAGTGATAAGGTACTTGCCAATAAGAGCGGTCTTGATCAATTACTAATTGCTGCTTATGCCCAACTTGACGGTCTGGGTCATGAAGGGTTTATACCTTGGGTGGCAGGTTCTTCCAATTTTGTTTGGGGAAGTGTTTCATCCGATAATAGTTACAAGGGTAGTGATTTGGGAGACCAAGCACCAATGCTGGAAATCGAAAAGTATTTGGTTGAACCTCCGTTTGGTTACCTGGACTCAGAGTGGCGGGGGCTTTATGATGGAGTATCCAGGTGCAACGATGTGATAAGGGTGGCGGCTGTGGCGGTGGCTGCCGGTACTATAACTCTGGAGCAGGAAGAACAGTATATAGCAGAAGCCAGATTTCTGCGGGGGCATTATCATTTTGATGCAAAACAGGAATTCGGGAATATACCCTATATAGATGAAAATGTTGACGACTATTTTAAAGAGGGTAATGTAAGCAAGGACGGTGCCTATGTAGATACCTGGTTGGATATTGAGGAAGATTTTCAATATGCCATAGAGCGTTTACCACCAATAAGATCACAAAAAGGCCGGGCTGATCAATGGGCAGCCAAGGCCTACCTGGCCAAATGCTACATGTGGCAAATGGATCTGGCCGCAGTAAAGCCTTTATTGGAGGACATCCTTAACAACGGACCTTATCGGCTGGTTGATAACTATCATGACAATTTCAAAATCGCCACAAATAATAATCTGGAAAGCATCTGGGAGTACCAGGCATCTGTGAATGACGGCACTGGAGGGTTTAATGGCAACTTTGGTGATGTATTAAATTTTCCATTTGGAGGCCCAGGGGGTTGTTGTGGTTTCCATCAACCTTCAATTAACGGGGTAAACGCCCATCAGACAGATGGTAATGGGCTTCCATTATTGGACACCTTCAACGATACTGATGTTGCAAACGATCAGGGACTTGATTCATCGGATCCTTTTACAGAACATACTGGCCCGCTGGACCCCAGACTGGATTGGTCTATTGGCAGAAGAGGAATTCCATACCTCGATTGGGGGGACCACCCAGGTAAGGATTGGATACGAAATCATAACAGCGGAGGTCCTTATGCCCCTAAAAAAAATCTATTTTATGCGGAAGAAGAAGGAACAGGCTCCCATGCTGGGTCGTGGACCGGAGGTATTACTGCCAATAATGTCAGACTTATTAGGCTGGCTCATATCATATTATGGAGAGCGGAAGTAGCTGCTGATGAAAATGACCTGATTACCGCTACCCAAATGGTGAATCTATTAAGAGTCAGGGCCGATAATTATCATGTACAAGAAGGGGGAGTAGGTGATGATGGCAATCATTCCAATGACGCGGCAAATTATGATGTGGGCTTATATCCTACGTTTCCCAGCCAAGAGTATGCCTGGAAGGCCATTAAATTTGAACACCGCCTTGAATTCTTTATGGAAGGGTTTCGTTTTTTTAACCTGGTGCGTTGGGAAGATGCTGATGAAGTGCTGAATAAATATCTTGAAAAAGAGAAAACCCACCGGACCTATCTTGAGGGTATGTCATTTACACCCGGCAAACACGAGTATTTCCCCATACCTCAAGTCCAAATTGATGTGGTGGGACCGGAAGTTTTAAGGCAAAATCCTGGATATCAATAGGGATCCCAGTAGGATAGAGTCCGGGGGTTGCACTCAGCTCAGCCAAGCCGACAACTCCCTTCCCAACGGATACTAACTTTATGCAAAATCCGGTCGAGCTTAAAAAGGACTACATGAGGCCGTTTTTGAGTTTTCACACAGGCTGGCCCCAAAGCGGCCGTTCGCCAAATTCTAATTAGTGCACTTTTATGGTATTTTTTGTAAGTTGAAGTACCATGTCCCAATCCCGCCAACTAGCCGCTATCATGTTTTCTGATATTGTTGGCTACACTGCTTTGATGGGTAAAGACTCAGAAAAGGCACTTGAGCAGGTTCAACTCAGCAGAAACATTCAAAAATCCTTAGTAGAAAAATATCGTGGAAAGTGGCTCAAAGAGATGGGTGATGGAGCCATGGCACAGTTCAATACAGCTTTGGATGCGGTGCAATGCGCCATTGAAATCCAAGAAAAGGCAAGAGAACAAATGGATACCAAATTGCGCATTGGTATTCATTTGGGAGACATTTCCATTCAAAACAATGACATATATGGCGACGGAGTAAATGTCGCCTCACGTTTAGAATCCATTTCTGATCCGGGGGGTGTATACATTTCAGAATCCGTAGAAAAAGCCATTAAGGGACAGTCCGTTCAAACTAAGGATCTGGGAGAATTTGAGCTGAAGAATGTAGATTATCCGGTCAGGATATACGCCATTCAAGAAGAGGGTTTACCCCTACCTGCCAAACGGGCAAAAGTTAATTCTGCAATTCATAGAAGAATCTACATAGTACTAGGAGTGGTGCTGGCAGTAGTAATAATAATTATTGGACTTTATTTGAAGCAATCGAATGACGTTAAGGAGAAGTCAATTGCAGTATTACTCTTTAACAACTTAAGTGATAATCAGAATAACCAATATTATGCCGATGGTGTGATGGAATCGATTCTAAATCACCTGGCCAAAGTGAAGGAATTGAGTGTGACCTCTCGCACCTCGATGGAACAGTATCGGGATACTGACAAAACAATCCCTGAGATTGCTGAAGAACTGGGAGTATCATACATCCTGGAAGGGAGTTTTCAAAAATATGGTAATCAGATTCGGATTACTGCTCAGCTAATTGATGGTATTAGTGACGAACATCTGTGGTCTGAGGAATATACAGAGTACATCGATGATATCTTTTTAATGATGACCCGAGTGGCCATGGATGTAGCCTCCCAGATGGAAGCCACAATCTCTCCTGCTGAACAGGAACTTCTTGCCCAGGTTCCTACTACCAATGCAGAGGCATTTGATTATTATCTTCAGGGACGGCAGCTTACAATCCAGTCTTTAACCAGCCATAATGACTCCGCATATCTACCACCTGCCCTAAATTTATATCGAAAGGCCTTAGAAATTGACTCCACATTTGCACTTGCTTACGTTGGTATGGGAAAAGTATTTGCAACAATGACAGGAGTTTGGGGTGAGGGTTCAAAAGAATTTGAAAAGGAAAATACAGACAGCATATTATACTTTGCCTCTAAAGCGATTTTGTATGATCCCAACCTTGCAGAGGCATATTCTCTAAGAGGTGATTATTATGCCGCAGTTGATCGGATCAATGAGGCCATCCAGGATCAGGAAACAGCCTTGGGATTGAACCCAAACTTGGTTGAAGCTTACTTTCAACTTGGCGTTTTATGGGCGTATAAGGAACGGGATCATGTTAAAGGAATTATTTATTTTCAAAAAGCAGGTCGAATTGAAAAAAACAGTGACTTACAACACATTATTTTGGAGTATTTGGCCTGGGAGTATATGATTATCAGTGATTTTGACAGAGCCCAGGAATATTTTGATGAAGCATTGAGGATTGATGAAAGTTTAATATCTATTTATGGAGGATTAGTTTGGCTACACTTTGTTCAAGGCAATTTTGAAAAAGCCAGGGAATATGCAGATATCCAATGTCAATTAGGTGCCAATTGTGATTTTCACCGGTCATATTTATTTTATTATATGGGTGAGTATGATAGCGCATTATACTATTATGATAAAATAGAAAGTAGAAACTGGGAAGTAGCCATGATTTATAAATCGATGGGAAGAATGGAAGAGTTTAACGCTATTGTTGAACCTATGTTGGACGATGGGAGCGGAGTATTTTTGGCAGTGGCCTATGCACTAATGGGAGACGAAGAACGATCTATGGAAGAGCTGGAGGAGGCAGAAAACGATGGATCACTTATTGGAATTGCACGTCTGAGACTTGGTCCCGAATGGGAAGAAATGAGGAAAAGAAATGATTTTCAAGAATTGATATATAGACTTGATAGTGCTAATGCTGAATTAAGACGCCAGGTTCGATTGATTGAGGAGCAGGGACTGTAGACAGAAGTGGTAGGTTTTTGACAGTTTGTCCGTTGGACGGGAAACAAAACCACCTGGGTTTACAGATGTTTCCTGAAGCAGTTGAAATAATTGAAAGTAATGATGAGCCCTGATGTGGGCTTATACCCTACTTTTCCCAGCCAGGAGTATGCCTGGAAGGCCATTAAGTTTGAACACCGGTTGGAGATTTTTATGGAGGGTTTTCGATTCTTTAACTTAGTACGCTGGGGCGATGCCGCTGAGGTACTGAATAACTATCTGGCGAAAGAAAAAAGTCTCCGTGAATATTACAATGGTGCCTCATTTACTCCTAATAAACACGAGTATTTTCCAATACCTCAAGTCCAAATTGATGTGGTGGGACCGGAAGTTTTAAGGCAAAACCCAGGATATCAATAGTGTCTATAGGAGGCCGGCGGCCTTTGCAATTCCCTCATCTATTATCTAACTTTAACTCATGCCATCCCAACGAAAGTTAGCAGCCATTATGTTCACGGACATTGTTGGTTATACCAGGATCATGGGGGAGGATGATCAAAAGGCCTTGCAATTGCTGAGGAAAAACCGAAGCATACACATTACACTTATTGAAAGGGTTAAAAGGAAGAAAGCAGCAGCCCGGGCGCAGGTCCGGCAAATTGAGGATGAGTTTCTTGCCATTACAAAAGGGATCCAAAATCGAACATTAGGGCCTTAGTACGGCGAATACGGACTGGTTTCGACCGGTGCAAACTAAAGTCAGGCACTAATTAAAAGCCCTAACAAACTAGCTCCAAATAATTCCCAAGTAATCAAACCGAAACCAGCATTTTTTGGAGTTTGTTTTATCAAATTTGGAGCTTATTTGGAATTTGTGTTTTGTGATTTAGTGAACAGACTTCGTGACTGTGCACCTAGCATGTACTTGTTAAAATTAAAGGAATTGGGATTCTAATATGTACGCATCATATATTATACTATACACCGATCCCAAAGGGCAAATTAGGATTGAAGTGTATTTGGAATACGAGACCTTTTGGCTATCTCAAAGACGCATGGCTGAGTTATTTGGGAAAGATGTTCGTACCATAAATGAGCACCGAAAAAATGTTTTTGATGCCGGTGAGTTGGATCCGGGCCCAACTATCCGGAAATTACGGATAGTTCAAACAGAGGGTACCAGGGAGGTATCTCGTGAAGTCGATTTTTGTAATTTGGACGCGGTAATATGAACTGCTGCAAGATGTCGCATAGGGTAGCACAACAACTCGCTTTAAAAGCTTTTAATGAATACCGGATTATTCAGGATCGAAGTTACGAAAGCGATTTCGACCGAGAAGTGAAAAAACTAAGAAGAACGATTGAAATTTGTGAAAGCAAACCCGGTTGGGGGGATAGATTCCATTACGATTTCTGTAATGTTCCAGCTGATCTATCATGCCAGGCTGAAAGATGAGATGGAGGCAATTTGCACAGAGCAGAATAGCACAGATAATGGATTTGATGATGCCGGCTTTTTTGTTCCAAATAAGCCAATAGTGAAAAGCGGCCCGATTGTGGGGCGCAATGATCCATGCTCCTGTGGAAGCGGTAAAAAATATAAAAACTGCTGTTTGGATATGGCAAATGGGGGAACTTCTTCAAGGTGATTGGTAAGGCTGTAATTGCCAGCAAAAACGGCCATCAGGCGGTCTAGGACCATTTTCTTGACG
>PVMK01173438.1_pt1 | contig 11426 bp, 10 predicted proteins | sample 1853481 | NCBI WGS metagenome assembly PVMK01 (sample SAMN08533507, study PRJNA380276) | Marine sediment metagenome, whole genome shotgun sequencing project. | reverse complement strand
CTGTGCATGCCGATATCAAGGTCAGTTGCCTCCGAACTGGCCTTTTGCATCAGCCTGTACATGCCTAGAAAAAGTGTTGGGGCAGACTCGATCTCCCGCAAGAGAACAGCGTTGAGCGTTGTATCCCCGACATGTGCGCCAACCAGCCACCCAAGTTCCGGGTCTTCGTGCCGAGCCACGTCATCGAAAAAAGACCAGATATTCAGCAACGGCAGGAACCCATTCGGATCTTCGCAAAACACCGGCAATTTATGACGTTTCAGATAGCGCGCCACGGGGACCCCGGCCCGGCGTAAAAAAGATTCGAAGGCCATAAGATGTGCATAGCGAAGAAGCGGCGGTGTCGATTTCTTCGCAGACGTTACCGTTCTGAAATTCACGCTACCCCCCCAAAATGTTGGGATGCCTTTGTAATTCACAAAGGTAAAAATTTAACTGTTATAAATCAAGGATGCACTTGATATTCATCAAGGACGCACGTGATATTCATCAAGGGCGCACAATATTATGAGCACCTAAAGACGCCTTGATAAATGATCTAGGTCAATTGCATGGCCGAAATAGACAAAAGAAGAAATAAATATTTATAGATAATTCCTTGTACACGCATTAGTTGCGTAAAGAAGGTCAGGCTTGTGTTCGCATGCTCAAACAAGTACTGAAACTGGAGAAAGTGATGTTCAAAGTAAATTTCTCAATTATTTTGTGCTTATTGTTTACTGTCGGCACCTCACTGGCCCAGGAGCAGGGGTTAAGCCAGGAGGAACTCGCCAAGCAGTCGCAGAACCCTGTGGCCAGTCTCATCAGTGTTCCATTCCAGAATAATATCAATTTCGGGATCGGACCTGACGACGAGACCCAGAACATCCTGAATATCCAGCCGGTCCTGCCCTTTGCCATCAGTGACAACTGGAACCTGATTACCCGTACGATCTTGCCGGTTATTTCTCAGCCGGATTTTTATACCGGTGGTCAGGGCCGTATCAACGGACTGGGCAATACGACCTTTACAGCCTTTTTTTCACCGAGTAAACCCGCCAGGTTCACCTGGGGTCTCGGCCCGGTAGTCATGATACCAACGAATACAGACGACGCACTCGGAGGGGATGGATGGGCTGGCGGTGTGGGTTTCGTCGGCCTGGTGATGCCGGGGCAGTGGGTTGTCGGTTCGCTGATAAGCAATGTCTGGGACGTTTCCGGTGATCAGGAGGTCAACTTTTTCACCTGGCAGTACTTCATTAACTACAACTTCCCCAAACACAAAGGTTGGTATCTCACAAGCGCGCCGATTATGACTGCAAATTGGAACGCGGAGAGTGGGAATAGATGGACCGTGCCTATCGGTGGAGGTTTCGGAAAAATCTTCAAAATGGGAACACAGAATGTTAACGCCCAGGTGCAGGCCTTTTACAACTTGGAAAAACCGGAAAACGCACCAGACTGGCAATTGCGTTTGCAGTTTCAGTTACTTTACCCGAAATGAACGAAAAGAGGGAAAAAGTGTATGACCAGACCTTGACGAGACGGCGAATAAAGACACTCCCAACCCGTCTTTGGGAGTGCCCCCCAAGCAACATGGCCGTTTTACTGGTTTTGACGATCCTGACACCACTGGAAACGAACATCACTCAATAATTAGGAGGTAGACATGAAGAAAGTAGTATTGAGCATATTAACTATTTTAACTTTATTTATAGTTTTCACGGAAACAAGCAGTGCAAAAGATAAACCAAACATTCTCGTGATCTGGGGCGACGATGTTGGCATGACTAACATAAGTGCCTACAGTCGCGGTCTGATGGGCTACCAAACGCCCAACATCGATCGGATTGCCAATGAAGGTGCGCTGTTCACCGATTACTACGCGGAACAGAGCTGCACCGCTGGTCGTTCGTCCTTCGTCACAGGCCAGATTCCCTTCCGTGTCGGCTTGTCAAAGGTAGGCTTGCCGGGTGCCAAACAGGGGATCAGCTTCGAGGACCCGACCATTGCCGAGCTACTGAAGCCCCACGGCTACGTTTCGGGTCAATTCGGCAAGAATCACCTCGGTGACCGCAATGAGTATCTGCCGACGGTTCACGGTTTTGATGAGTATGCCGGCATGCTGTATCACCTGAATGCCTTTGAAGAGCTGGAAGCTCCTGATTATCCAAAGGATCCCGCGTTTTTCGCCCAAACTGGTCCTCGAGATGTGATCCACACCTGGGCGACCGATAAGTACGACGATACTGTAGACCCGCGATTTGGCGTAGTAGGCAAACAGAGGATCGAAAGTATGGGTCAGTTGAACACGAAGCGCATGGAGACCTACGACGACGAGACCATCGCCCAGTCAGTTGATTTCATGAGGCGAGCCGTCAAGGACAAAAAGCCTTTTTTCATCTGGCACAACACGAGCCGCACACATATGTACACTCACCTGCGCCCGAAGTATACCGACATGATTGGCGAGAAGGGCTTTATGGGCGCAGCCATGACCGAGTACGATGATGGCATCGGCGTATTGTTGGACGAACTGGACAAGCTTGGGATCACCAAAAACACCATCGTCATCATCTCCAGTGACAACGGTCCTATGTCATCCACTTGGCCTGATGGAGGTACGACACCGTTCCGTAGCGAGAAAGGTACGGCCTGGGAAGGTGGTTTTCGTGTCCCAACTATTGTGCGCTGGCCCGGTGTTGTCAAGCCTGGCACTGTGATCAATGACATTTTTCACCACATGGATTGGATGCCGACCTTTTTGGCCGCCGTTGGCGAGCCCGATATCAAGGAAAAACTCCTGAAGGGTCACAAGGCCGGAGACAAGACCTACAAAGTGCACCTCGATGGTTACAACCAACTGCCATTGCTCAGCGGTACGGGCCCGGGGGCTCGTCATGAGATTCACTACATCACTGACGATGGCGACTACGCGGCGTTCCGCTACGACAAATGGAAGCTCGCGTTCCTGACTCAGAATGACAATGGTATGTACATCTGGGATGCTCCATTTGTCGCACACCGCTACCCGCTCATTACCAATCTCAGGGCAGATCCCTTTGAATATGCATCCCAGCGCGGTGCGGTCATGGTATATGAGGATTGGCGGATTCGGCGCGCATTTGTTGTGGTCCCTGCGCTGAAATTTGTTGGCGGTTTTATGGCTTCATTCAAAGAGTTTCCACCCAGGAACAAACCGGCAAGTTTCAGCGTCGGAGACGCGCTCAAGAGACTCGAAACTGCATCGCAACATTAGGACTATGTCGTGACGTATTTCAAGAAGAAGTTGTGTTGAATGAAGGCACTCCCGGCCTTTCTGTCGGGATTGCCATCAATCCACACGGTCCTTATCCTGATTTTGACTTGCCAGTTGCCTTTGGCAGCGATTGCAACTCGAGTTTGATGTGAGGACCTCACTTGACCTTAACTTCATTAGACATATTGCCTCTGTAAATATCAGGAGAAATCAAATTGAAGTTTTCACTTGTGATCAAACGAACGATTTTCCTGGCAATGCTGGTTGGTCTACCGCTTGCTGCCGCGCCGGTTCTTGCTCAAGAGCAAGACCTGCAAGATACCTTACGCAGGTTGGAATCGCTGCTTGAGCAGCAACAACAAGAGCTGCAAGCGCAACGCAAGGAACTGGCTGAGCAGCGAGCCCTGATTCAGCAACTGCAGGAATCACAGAAAACAGAGGTCCGCCAGCCGGACACATACCCGAAACGAGCAGTCTGCGATCGATAGTGCGGCAGGACAAACCGGCCACGATAAATCTCCAGCCACGCCTGTCGACGACCAGGAAAGCGCCGACCAACAACTTGCAGTCAATGCCACGCAGGACAGAGAGACAAGTCAATCTGCGATTATGGAAGACCCTTCCAACACCACGTATGACCCGAATTTCCTAGGAGCCTGGCGTTTGCCGGGTACTACAGCTTCCCATGAAAATCGGTGGATACGTCAACCTCGCGGTGGTCAGCAGCTTCGATCCGCTGCTCATATCAGACCGCTTCATCGTCGGCAGCATTCCACCGGAAGGTTCAACATCCCCGGCGCCGAATCAGGTACGGCTGTCACGGCCAATCAAACAAGGCTGAATTTCGAGGTGCGCGAGCAGACCAAACAGGGATCGCTGCGTGCTTTTGTGGAGGCGGATTTCGCGGAGGAAGGCGATACTTTCCGTTTACGCCACGCGTTCGGCCAGTTTAGATGGGCGCTGGCAGGAAAGACCTGGTCGACACTGATGGATATTGATTCAAGGCCTGAAGAAGTTGATTTCGAAGGCATCAACGGGGAGATACTGGCTCGCCAAGCACAATTCCGCCTTTTCCCACATTTCGGTAAGTCCCTGAGCTTCAAGCTGGCGCTGGAAGACCCAAGGACCGATGTGGCCAACGGAGTAGGCGCAACAGGCCGTGGAGATCTCGTTTTGAGCATCGATCGTCTGCCTTTTGATCGATTCGAAAGCTGGGACCTGGGAAACTGGAACACCCGGTTGGCGTTTATACTCCGGGATCTTGAAGCAGACAAGCTTCACGAAAATTCTGAAGGACTCTCAAAGGGGGAGCGTGCAACAGGATGGGGGATACGACCAGTGGCCGCATGCCCCTTCAACGATGGAGCGAAAAAGATTTTCTGCTCTGGCAAGTGTCATATGGCAAGGGTCTCGGCCGCTATCTTAATGACCTCAACACAGTTGGCGGAGGTGATGCGGTGTTCGATCCGAATGGTAAGCTTCAGCCCCTGCCCGTGTTCGCCGGTTATGTTTCTTACCATCACGTATGGCCAGGAGATGCCTTGTTCCTCAAGTCCTGGCGGGGAATTTTGCGCTCGAACTTTACCCTGAGCTGGGTGAATATCGACAATTTTGATTACGAGGATGACAAAAACTACAAATCCACCTTGCGTGCATCAATGAACCTGATCTATCTGCCAACTAAAAATGTCAGATTTGGCACGGAACTGCTCTGGGGTCAGCGTAAAAACAAGGATGAGAGCAAGGGGACTGCTTTGCAATTACAGGTTTCTGCGCGCTACAACTTCTAACAAGCACTCATTCTGTTGCGATCCGGTTGATCATTAGCGCAGACGGGTTCCGGGTGCTGATTAAAAAGAGGTACAAATAGCCATTCGAAGGTGAACGGACTCATGGTTGAGATGTTTCAGGAACCGATTGGTAATAATGAGCAACCGCCTCGATGTTATCAGCAGTCAAGCCAGCCGCAACGGGCTGCATTACGGCCGATTGAACCGTTCGGCGTACTCCGCTTGCGAATGCCTCGAATTGGTTTTTGATATACATCACGTTTTGCCCTGCCAGACGGGGTCCTACCTCACCCCCTTCTCCGAGGGGTCCGTGGCAAGCCATACACGCCGGAACGCCCTTCTGTGGAATACCTTGCCGGGCTATATTTTGTCCCTTGCGAAACAGAGGATCTTTTTCAGCCAGAGCCGTGAGTTCACGATCTGACTTCATCGGCATAATTTCATACGCAAGAAAAGAACGCGCCATGAAACTTATTGTTTCCTCGTCGAGAAAGGAGGCGATCACGCTCATTTCTTTATGCTTGCGAGTGCCGGCCTTGTAAGCAACTAGCGATTCTCGGAGGTAGCTTTCCCGCATTCCTCGCAGAGCAGGCGTCCCAAAATGAACATCGGGACCAAAATCGATGTCTCCCCCGGCATGATTTCCGTGGCATAAAATACACTTTGCTATTCTTTTTTCCAAACCCAATTTTGCCGAGAAATCTTCAGGGTTGATTTCGATATCGCCCACCATGATTGATTCGCAGTAAGCGACTATTGGGAAAGCCGCTACTAGCATGAAAAAAATTCGAGTTCTAAAAGCAAAAAAGCCAAGCATTGTGTTAGTAGATCAACGCTCTGCGTTTTAGGTACACAGCAGAGCAAGGGCCATGAGAAACGCTGTTTGTATCGCCAGTAACCACGACAAAGAAAGTCAGGAATTTGAGCAATTATTCAAGCGGTTCAGCGGGGATTGGACAGGCTTTTTTAGAATGCCCGGAAGCAACTTTGCACATTTCAAAACACATATCAAAGTCACAACCATCGACTTTGGTGTAAGTGTTTTTGCACGCAACCCAGCACTCATTCGTCGATAAGGTTGAAAAATCATCAATATATTCATAATCCTCCGACGAAAAGCACTTTTTCAAATACTCCACACATTTTTGCTGCTCCGTCTCCTGGCTTTGATCGGCAGAAACCGAGTGTCCAATAACGATTAGCATACCCGCAAATACTGTGACTATTGAAAACTTGATACATTTCTTCATCGACTTTTCCACTTCGTTATTTCAACCAAGTGTAACTCGAATGGAACAGCGTCGCCCGACAATGTGCGTCATGCCGGCACCAAAAGTGCCCGCAGTAAAGCCCATGCAAATCAGGGCAAGTTCAGTTAGTCTCGCGGCCACTTGCAGACTACAAAGGCCAGTTTATGCTCGGCAATCGTAAATATTGCTACCCACTCACCATCACGGACTATCGGTCTCGTAATTTGCTGGCCAATATGCTGGGATAAGAATAGATGGGTGAGTTGACGGTTGACTGCTAGTGTAAGGCTACCTGACACACTTTTTTGCATCTTCGGGGTCAAAAAATAATTCTTTTCTCTAACGCATCCGTAAGGTAGATTAGTTCCTTCAAATGTCTGGGTGCCTGGTGTGTCCGCACACACCCACTTGAGGACTTTTGGCGGACAGTTGCATGGGGTAACGTGAAGTGAGTCGTCCGGGGAACATTCTATGGCCGCAACCGTTCGCCGGATTGCGGGGGATTAGAAAGGTTGACCTGAAGAGAGAAATATTTGCAGGCATCACCCTGGCAGCATTCATCATTCCTCTCAATATCGGTTATGCCCAAGTGGCCGGTCTACCCCCGGTGGCCGGACTGTATGCGGCGATCATACCATTGGCCATTTTTGCACTGCTTACTTCCTCGCGGAACGTCGTTGGCAGCCCCGATGCTTCGATCGCTGCACTGACCGGCGCTGCCCTGCTGACCTTCGCTGCACCCGGCGATCCGATGCGTATGCAATACGCCCTGGCGCTGGCAATGATGTGCGGTTTGCTGTTTTTTGTGTTCTGGTATTTCCGACTCGCGTTTCTTGCCAAATTCCTCTCAAGGGCCGTAATGGTTGGTTTTATTTCCGGCCTGGGGATAGAGGTATTCACAAACCAGGTAAGAAAAATCGTGGGTGCTCCACACGCTGACGGTGTGGGAATGGAAGCATTTATGGTGCATATCAACGAAGCCATGGCAACCTCGGTCCAGACCAAGGGGTATTTGACCGAGGTGCTGGCCTTGCTGGAATCTATCCCCAATGCCAACTTTTATTCCGTCGCAATAGGCTTTGGGGCCCTGGTTCTTGTCCGTCTGATGAAGCGCTACACACCTGGGATACCAGGCGCCCTTGTGACGTTGGTCTTTCTAACGGTCATCGTGACCTTTTTTGGACTGGATCAGAAAGGTGTTGGCGTGCTCGGGGCAATACCGTCCGGTGCACCTTCCCTTACACTGCCTGGCATCCCTTTGGTCGACTACCTGAGCCTGGTACCGGCCGCGTTTGCCCTGGTAACCATTACCATGTGCGAGGGCTTACTATTGGTACGTAGTTACAGTCGAAAATTCCATTACAAGGCAGATGGTAACCAGGTGTTTTTCAGTTTTGGTGTGGCCAACCTGGCCGCCAGCTTCACGGGTTCGCTGTTGATGGGTAACAGTCCTTCACGTTCGGCGGCAATGGAAGCCTCCGGTGCCCGCAGCCAGCTTCCCAGCCTGGTCGCGGCCGTGACAATCGCGCTGATTATGTTCTGGTTTACCGACATGCTGGCTTACCTGCCCAAGGCGGCACTCGCTGGCATCGTGGCCAACGCGGTGTTGTCATTGATCGACTTAAGGGAGTTGAGAAAACTGTGGTTCATGCGCCGGTCCGAATTCTGGATCGCCATGGTCTGCCTGCTAAGTGTGCTTGCCCTTGGGCCGTTGAAAGCTGTAATCATTGCGTTCCTGATGTCCACGATCGATGTAGTGCGCCGCGCGTCAAAACCTGGAACCGGTGTATTGCGTGAGTCTAGGGACGGCAGCCGTTTCGTGCCCGTTGAAGCAGACCAGCCCTCCGATATGAAAGGCATGTTTGTTTATCGTTTCTGCGCCCCGCTCTACTTTGCGAATGCCAGCCTGTTCGAGGAAGAGATCGAAGAACTGGTCGGCAGCAACCCCGGCCACGTCCACTGGCTGGTGCTGGATGCCGAGGCCATCAACGACATGGATACCACCGGTGTGGAAGCATTCCGTGGAATTTTGGATTTCTTGGCAAACCGGGGCATCACTTTTGCCATTAGCCGGGTAAACCGAAAACTGTACGCATTGCTTGGGCATTACCAGTTACTTGATCAGATTGGACAGAACCGGATATACGACACCAACCGGCAAGCGTTGGCTGCGTTTCGCCAGGAAGACCCCGAACAGGGCCGAGAAACACCTGGGTGAAAACGGCTGCACAATACCGATAGCTCGAAGGTTTTCCGATCGTGGTTGCCTCAGAACCTGTACGACCAGGAAGGGGGAACCTGAGTGTCGGGGTGCAGAATTAGTATCTCTAATATAATGTGGCTTGTCTGTAGGCAATCGGCTCTGTGTGCTGTAGGCAAAAGTGGTCGGCCAATCAGGCCTCAATTAACTTATCCGTCAACTCAAATATGAATCCGAACAATATTTTGTCAATTGCAGATATGGAAAAGCCACGAACGGTTTCAGAGTTAGATGAATGGGTTCACAAAATTCAGGATCGGTTCGCTAAGAATAAGAAACTCTATAATTTCGCTCGACAAAAGAAAGGGCTTGCAAAGCAATTTTACGAAGAAATATGGCCTCTTTTGAGGTATGCACAAGCTAAATACAGTACTGAAGCACTCACCAAACTTGCCCCTGTGATTGGATCTCAACGATTTGACGCAATAGTTATGGAACCATATTCTCCAGAATATAAAGTAGAAATTACATTTGCCAAAGATGGCTATGAAGAATTCCACAAAATGAAACTCCTTGAGCAAGATGGGCATGTTTCTGTTTATGGTGATCTAGAAGTTACAGGTACAAAAAATATGGGCTATTCATATAGCATGAAGAACGAAACCGGTTCTCTAGATGAAGTTTTTGGAAAATACCATTCCCCGATTATTAGAGCATACAAGGCAAAAGCTATCCGCAAGTATGAGGAGGTTGAAACGCTAATTATCGGTTTTGATGATCATATGTTGTTTTCCCATGATGAAGATTCTGCGATGTTCAAAAGTATGATACTTGACTCAGTCAAGGGTGTTGACTGCTCATTTGCGAATGTATGGATAGTTGGGATGTCAGGGAAATTTGATGTCAGACTCCCAACGAATTGAAACCCAACCATAAATCAAAACCCTCGTACAGATTATTTCCAAGGTTGAGGATTAATTTACTCGCCTGGAACGTTTCAAATAATTTTTTCGCTGGCTAATCAGTTTTTAAAAACACCAATCGCCTGACACTCGCGGGGGTATCGGGGTCTGGGCGTTTTGGGAAATTGCTCGCCGGTATCCGGGTACCTCGTACCCTCGCATAAACGGGGTGTCGAATACTGTCAAGGGGGGTGTATGGGGTACCTAGTACATAAATTACCAAGGCTGTGAACTTCCGCTTCCAGCCATTGGTTTTCGGGTTGAGCGTATGACCGCTATTCACCGGAAAGCAGTCGTTCACCAAGTGTGAATATCAATAATTTGAAGGACCGCAACCGGCCAGGAGCGGCCCCTCAGGGAACCACCAAACTGTGCGTGGCAGGCTAAACTGGAGATAGTACGGGCAGAAAAGTGTCTCTTAGAAAAAGGCTCAAACGGTGCCATATGCTTTGACGACGTACAGTCCAAGACTATAAGCGCGGACTTTTTGTGTTGGACATTTGGCTGTCCGCGGTGAAAACCTGCATCAAAGATGAGAGACAAAGAGTAATGACACCAACATAGATGGAGGTCCGCTAATGCATTTTAGGAGTCATATAAGCTCGTCAAGTTTAGTCTACACCGCTGACAGCTTATGGGGTCAGTTTCCAATTTGATGTACTCTTCTGTTGCTATCTATAAGATGAAGAGCAAAATAGTTTTTAACTTCATTTGTTCTTCATCTCTGCGTAAGTGATTGGATCTCGGCGATTGCCTTTGCAGTTGGTTTTATTTCTAAATCTACATTTAAAATGGCGTTCAAAAAACAACTGGTGTCACACCGACAACATTTAGAAAGCAGCAAAAAATGCAATTTAATTGAAAAAATACGTTCGAATAGGCCCATTCAAACGACAATACGACTAAATTGGAGTACTTTTCATATCATTACCGATTAATTAAAAAGAGGAATGTTATGACCAACCCATCACCTAACGTGAAGACCAACTATACATATATTGCTGGGATAGCATACGTGCTCATTATTATCCTATCTCTGATTCCCTCAAGTATTTCTGATATAGGCTCTATCTTGAAAGCAGAGGACGCAGCCAAGAATTTCATAGGTCATGAAGAAGGTATGTATAGAATTGGGACTGCTGTTGAATTCTTAATGTATATGGTCGTCATGGTGCTTTCATGGGCGCTTTACATAATTCTGAAACCAGTTAACAAAAATCTTGCATTGCTCGCTCTAATTTTTAGATTTGGAGAAGCTATTCTAGGATGCGTTATGATCCTTCTCTATCTAATGACATTGATGTTTTTAGATGGCGCTGAATATTTACAAGTTTTTGAACCAGAACAATTACAGGCGTTAGCTAGATTTTTTCTAATATTAAGTGGCGCTGGATATTACATTCTATTAGCCGTAATGGGCGTTGGTGGAATTGTATTTTGTTACTTGTTTTACATTTCAAATTATATCCCTAGAGTTTTAGCCGCCTGGGGAATAATTACGTATTCAACGATGGTGGCGTATGGCTTTCTCAATATAATATTACAAAATGCACCTAGAGAATTGATGTATGCCATGGCTCCAGGAGCCTTGTTTGAAATATCAATTGGCTTGTGGTTATTTTTTAAAGGCGTATCTGTAAACCAGAACCAAACGGCCTCTACAGAGTAGGCTGAACTCAACCCCTTAGATGAATTAGAGAGTGTGTGACGTCAGCCCATATGGTACCAACTAGCCGCTTCACCTAAGAGACACATCTGCTATTTTAAAACTGAAGCAGAGGAGTTTCAATGTGAGCATGTCAAAGATATCCGCTGGAAAGCCCGTCGCTAGTTCCCGTTAGAAGAAATATTCTGAACGTCCGCTATTGGCCGAAAGCAGCTATAGGCATTCGCATGGTGTCACAGTCTGCTATTAGCCGCAAGCGGCTATTCACAGGCCCTAATTTTCGGTGATCCAGTGTGCAGAAATTGGCCAACAGTAACAGG
>PVMK01143516.1_pt1 | contig 11426 bp, 13 predicted proteins | sample 1853481 | NCBI WGS metagenome assembly PVMK01 (sample SAMN08533507, study PRJNA380276) | Marine sediment metagenome, whole genome shotgun sequencing project. | reverse complement strand
TCACATTGCTTTCAGCGATTTCGACGGGTTCGTCGAGTCCGTCGAGTGGTTTTGCGGTTTCCGGGGGGGTATAGGTGATCTCAATTTGCCGCTGGGTGCCATGGGAAAAACCACATTCGACCCCCTGTGCCTTTAGTAGCGGGGCGATCTGTTTGAGACGCTTCGACAGCGAGATCGGGGTTTGCGGCCATTCGGCCTGTCGGTGTACAGTGTTGGGAGGTGCCAGCTTATTGAGCTCTACCAGCAAATCCGTTGCAGTTCCTATCCAGGGCTTGCCGGGATGCTTGGTCGCAAACTTCAGCACTGTGATGGCCAGGGCATTCTCAGCCACTGTTTCCAGCGCACTTTCCCGGAGATTTTCGGAGTACGCTTTCTGGAGTTTTCCAGCCGGCAATTCCAAAACCTGCTCCATAGCAGCAAGCCACCGTGAGAAGCTCATCAGGCGCTCCGGATGGAGTACTTTTACAGATTGCTCGACCTGGAGGATCTTAGCGCACAAGTCCAGTAGGCCCCTGAATATTTCTGGCAGTTTGCTGTCCAGGTCACGGTTGATTTCAGCCTCGTCCCGTCGCTTGTCATCATCCATGGGCAACAACCGGACGGTCACACACCGACTGGCGAGGTCAGATTCCACCACAAAGCTATTGATTCCATTGAGAATCAGGGCGGCATGTACTAGAAGTAGCGTTTCCTCGTCATCGGAGTACAGTCGCCTGAAACTTATCGACCCAGAGGTCGAGAATACACACAGCTTGTCGCTCCAGGCCTTGGAGAGGGAACTGACGTTGTCATAAATGAGGATGTATTGGGACAGGCTACTGATGGCCATGTCCCGGATCTCACTCGGGAATAGCTGAACTCCCGCGGAATTATTATCCACCAGGGCTCTGATGAGCCGGCTAAGAACACTTTTCCCACAGCCTTGAGGCCCGATGGCGATCAGTATAGGGTAGGGCACAGTACCCTTTGGATGTGTTAACACAAAGCTTATCCACCCCAACAGCAGGTATTGATGGTCATCAATTAAGTTAAAGAAGGGAAGCAGTTTCTTCCAGTCGCCGGTTGTTGCGGGTTTGGGTAGCGGCAGCATGGTTTCAGGCTGGTTGAACAAAGTCTGGGAACCCTTCTCGATTATGCTGGCAATGCCATTCTTCAACAGAACTCGATGTTGGTCATGGGTGCCGAGGTCTATTTCAATGTCCCCCTGCGCATTGAGGGCAACCCTGTTGTTGACCTGCAGTCTTACGTCGTCTACGGCGGCAATGGCGTTGAGATTCTCCATGATTTCGCTGAGATCATCGTCCCGGAGATAGTCACCCAGGGCCAGGGCTCGCTTCCGGAACCATCTTTTCAGCTTTCTACCCCGTAGTGGCATGACCACCCAATTTTTATCATCGACGAAATAGACATAGGGCTGCCCATCCTGAGCAATGCCGATATATAGACACTGAATACCGATTTCGGTGTACTTATCGACCTTGCTGACGACGATCTGCAGATTTTGGTTATTACTTTTTTCATTGTTATCAGTACCAGTCATTAGTAAATGTCCTCCCAGTCGCTACCTGCCTTCGGCTTATCGAGAACCTGCTGGATGACGGGATGGTCGAGGTTGGCAATGATGTTGGGCGACAGTGCCTTTTCCAGGTCCTCGCGGAACTCCGGATACTCAGGGATACCCTCTATTGGGGGGGGTTACCAAGTCATGTTGATAGCACTCGGCCATTTTATCTGACCAGACCGTGCGCCACTGATCAGGGGGCAGGCTGAGGGCTTGAGCCAGGGAAGCGTTCCACGAATTAGCCCATGCCTGGGGCGGATCGATTTTTTGGGGATATATAAATGTTTCGCCGGATGCTGTGGCGCATGGATGAAATGCCACGGATCGTATGCCGGCGCCCACCTGGTTCTGGAGATCTCCGATTACCGGGTAATACTCCTCGCCAGAAGGGTTACCCCAATTATCGAGCTTCCGTTCGACGATGCAGGCTATCGTTGTCGGGTCAGCAACGGTTGTGAACGGTTCATCTCGGCGGGGTCGTCTGATAATGTTTTTTACTGCTTGCGAAATAACAGTTTGTTGGGCAGTGGTTGATATACAGCTACTGAGAGACACAGTATTCGCGTTGGATTCTGTAGCTTCTACTCGGGGGCATATAGTAGTTTGGTCTAGTTTATTGTTACTAAATTGTGCTTTCTCTTCTGACATGTCGAAGTCCTCCTGAGACTAGTGATTGACACGTCTCAATTGTCTCGTGGGGCCAGGAGGTGGAGCCAAACTTTCAAAATGAAAGTTGCAAGTTTGGAGTTGGAAACTTGCAAAAAAATTCTGCAAGTTTCAAAGGGCAAGGTCAGAAAATGGTTTTATGTGATCGCAGCAGTAGCCAGGTCAGGTTAATTATTCCCAGCATCGGTTGAGGCACCTTTCCAACCGATCTTTTGGAAAACGGGCGGTGCTTGAATATCTCTCGTACAGAAAAGCCGCCGTTTTCTGGGGGCTGTCTGTCAGGTTTTCGATTTCTATATCACTGTCTGTAGCATTGACTGCAGCAATTATAGTCACTGACGCCAATCCAAATAGCGAGTAGTACGCGGCCTTAATCTCGCCTCGCTTAAAGGGCTCCTGGATTCGCCATTGGTTCGTTATACAATCCAGAGCTGCTGTCACGTGGTCGTGTATTTTCCTCAGGCTTATGCCCTGTTCCTTCAGCGCCCCATGTATTATTTTGTTTGCCTTCTTTTTGTTTAAGCTTCGACCACGAAACCATGTGCGGTTTTCCCTGCGGTCCTTGTTTTTCATCTCCTCTTTCCAGTCCTTAACCTGGGTTTCCATGTAGGTATCCAGCATCCAGGCCCAAATTTCTAATAGCTCTCTACCTTCTTCAGATCGTTCACACGAGGCTTTGCTTTGTGTCAACGCTATAGCCGGCGATAGCTCAATACTGGGTTCGGGTATATCCACCAGTACCTTTCCGTGTTTGTCATTGTCCATTCGAAGAGCACCTGGCCGAAGCTGTAAACCATTTAACACTTTGGTAATGAATATTTTTAAGTCTGTCTTGAGGTCATTATTTATTTCCAATTGCTCGTACTCCATTTTTTTGGACTGTTTGTCCTGTATCAGATAAAAATTGTTGATTGACTTAGTGCGTCGTGTTGGGCCCGGATAGTCCTCGCGCCACCGGGCTGAAGACTGGGAGCATACCCACAAATAGCAAAAACACTCGTCGGACCCGCCGAACCCGTCGGTGACCTTGTAGTCCATGGCCAGCAGAACCGAGCAGTCTCGACGGGTTCGACAGGTTCCCGGCGTAGTTACCGCAATCACACCGCAAATCCGCTACAAAGCAGTCCACGACATCCGGTCATAAATGATGGTGATCATCTCACCAGCATGCATTCGATGAATATTTGAACTGGAGGGCTTGTTTTCGGGCCGCGCCGGACACTCTATCGGCGAGGTTGATGCGAACGCACGATCGAGCTGTATATCGAAACTGCAGGGTTCTTCTTCCTGGGTCGTTTCTTTATCGGCATTTATCGTAGCTGCTACTCGTGCGGCCCAGCCGGCGGCGGCGCGCCCTCTGTAATCTCGCCGGTTTCCGGGTCGATGCTGCTTTCCCTTCAATCACCAACAGGCTGGCGTACTCGATGTTGGCGTCTGCTCGCGAGGTTTGCCTTCCAGCGCTGGACCTCGCACGTAATAGGTGCCACCTTTGCCACCTATATCAGGTTGACGCTGCTGCTGCGCGCAGAGCTCCTGGAATGTTATCTCCCAGCGCTCTAGCGTGGTGTTTGAGCTACCCCCAGGACTGCGGGACAGGTGTAGCACTTGATCGCGTACTGAATTGGCTTTGGAATAGTTTTCTTCCGTGCTGAATTCAGGTGTGGACTGTTCCTCGACGGGGTCCGACGGCCTGTTATCGACATTATCCGCTGGGCCATGCCCGGGGGCTTGTTCTGTGCCAAAATTGTCATCGTCTTCAACCAATACTTGGTGAGTTGTCTTATCTTGCATTTTTCTTACTCCGGAAATAAATAAACACGCATGCTGCAGTGCCAGTACGACTCACTCAAAGGTGTTAGCCCGGGTACTGAAACCTGTAACCAAATCAATTCGAGTCAAAATTCGGGATAATCCGAGACCGATTGAATGTGGAAACAAGGCGGCGGTACCCGGGTAGTGAACGCCGTGTAAACAGCGTCCCAGCCCCGTGTCCTGTAGTGTTGGCCGAGCGTGCATACGAACTTGTTGTGATTTAGTGCTCTAACATTGGCCGTTCGCAATCGGTGCAATGCGGGACGAGTCCCTGTGGCATTTCCGTGATCAATGACCGGATTTGGCGCTCCAGATCGGGGATTTGAATGCTGACGGCGAGTGTAAGTACCTCCGCCAGGAACTCAGGATACTCGGGTGTTTTCGTCATCTGCGAACACATGAGTTCGAATTCGACACGTTGCTTTTCGCGATCTGCGCGGATTCTAAGCCACTGCCCGATTGGGACACTGAGCGCCTGGGCCATGGACTGCTCCCAGGTTGCTGATGTATCTGAAATCCGCTCCTGTATCTGCAATAAGATAAATTTCTCCCCTGTTTGAAAGGCGCAAGGGTGAAGAGCTATCGGGTGTACAGTCCATGAGGGTTCATACGCAGATTCATCGGGAACGAGATAGCAGTCGGCATAGAAATAGTCGCCCCACTCCGTGTAGTTTTTTAACACAGCGCCTGTTGCGAAGGCCGGGCGCCCAACACGGGTGAACGGCTGTAAATAATGAGGGTTTTTGATGAAACGTGAATTGAATAGTCCGCTCGGATCCAGAAGAAAGCTGCAGGGAGCATCGAGGATATATGGTGTGGACTGCTCAACTGTAATACTGTCTGGGGCGGGGTCTCGTTTCTTGGCCTGGTTGGTGGTGTAATTGTTTGTATCAGCCATAATTATTCTCCAGCCTCCCCGTACTCGTCTGATGAAGCATCATCTACCAGCTCATCCAAGAAGGCCTGCAGACGCTGGTGGGTGGGGTGGTCGTCATGGTCTATCACGTGGGGTAGTAGCGTGGCATCCAGTAGCTCCGCGAAGTCATGGAAGAAGACCAGATAGTCCTCTTCGAGAATGTTGATAGAGTGATAGAACTCGCCGCAGTCTTCACACTGATCAATGGCAATCCAGTGGCCGAGAGGCTCAGTGAATACCAGTCGCTCGCATACAGCTCTGGCGTCCTGATTCGGCCCGGGGTCACCGAGGATCTGGGGGTAGCCAAAACACTCGCCTGTTTCGGAGACCGCTTCCCTAAATAGGGTCGGCTGAGCCCAGGTCATAGTGGCGCTGAATGACGGATTTACGACCGTCATATAGCGTTCTGTGATGAGATCTGATTGACCCGCGAACTCCTGGATGTGCACACAATGGCGAAGTATCCCGTGACCCGTCAGGTAGAATGCTTCTCCCAGGTGGGACTTTCGGATGTTTAGCACCTGATCTGTTCCTGGTGCTGGCTGCTTGATGCTAGAGAATGAAGCTGGTTTCTTTTTCGACATGTCGGGCCCTCCTCTGGGCAGTTATTGACACATCGCTATTGTGTCATCTGACAAGGAGGTGGAGTCGGGCGTTCAAAATGAAAGTTGCAAGTTGCCCAAAACTTGCAAAAAAGATTTTGCAAGATTCAGGGAGTCAGGTCAGGATGTGTTCCTATAAGTACGTGGCAGGTGTCTGGAAGAGTTATGGCCAGTATTTATTAAGGCATGCTTCAATTTCGTTTTTCGATAGATGAGCGGGTATAGTATTTATTTCATACATATAAGCGGCGGATTTGGCGGGAGACTTAATTAGGTTATCAAATGCATCACCATTATCAGTTTTTGCGGTTGCAGCTCTTATTGCGGAGAAAAATAAGGCGAACAGTGTACGGCAAACGGCTTTGACCTCTCCTTTTTTAAATGGTTCTTGAATTACCCATTGATGCATTATGACTTTTAGTGCTGGAGATATGTGATCGTGGATTTTTCTCTGGCTAAGAGGCTCATCTCCATATTCAGGAGTTATTGTGTTGATAACTTTTGTTTTGTTCAATTTAGTACCTCGAAACCATGCCTGACCGGTTGACCTATCTTGGTCCACCATCACATTTCGCCAGTTTTTGACTTGTATCTCCATGAATGTGTCTAGAGACCAGGCGAGTGTAAGAAGAAGGATATCTGGCTCTGTTGGCTCACTATGTTGCCTGGGGATAATGCTGTCCGGCTTGAATGCGCTGTCAGCAACCTGATCAATCTTCGGTTTGATCTTATGTTCATCAGAGCCTGCCATCTCATGCACCGAGCTATGGGTTTGGGGCGCCCACTCGCTGATGTCAATTTTGTAAACCTGCTTGGCCCACCTGTATGCGCTGTCTCTTGTTATCTCGATTATTACTTCTTGCTCTGAGCTGTTCTGGACACCGTATCGAACAAAGTCGAGTATGGGGTGTGAAATACCCTGCCTGTAGTCCTTTACACAGCGCTGCAGGTCTTTCTCGATCTGTGTTCCGGTTTCGAGGAGCGGCCTAAAAATATTCGCCTGCTCAGTTAAATGATTAAGTTCTGACTCTGGAGCTTTACGTGATTGGAGGCTAATATTGTCATACCCTATGAAGCACTCTACATCATCAAGTGATTCGGCGTCGTCATATCTGTTGTTCACTACAAAAAAGCGTTTAGCCTCTTCAGACCAATGTGATATCAACTTGAGGGCCAATTCCTCTACAGAGGCGGTGTGTTCGTAAAAACTCATTTATTTATTGCCTGACATCGATGTGTTTGGATATTCAATGATAGCGAAAATATGGATTAAAGTATGCGTTTTGTGGGACAGCATGCCCCCAGGAAACTGGGAAACAACCCGTCGAACCCGTCGGACCCGACGGAACCCATGTACTTCAAGGCCTGACGACAGGTGATCGCCGACAGGTTCAACGGGTCCGACGGGTTAATTCTGGGTTTTGGGGGGAGGGGGTGATCAATCAATTGCCCGCAAGATGACGGTCACTTGTGGATGTTCGTACATAAATTCCCGCAGCAAGTGATAATGCCGCGCGCACATCTTGCCAAAGTCTTCGTTACGTGAAAACGACAAATGGCTGAATGCGGTCAGGCAACTCACGATACCAAGAGCGTCAGAGCTCAGCTCTCCCTGGAAAAAGTTTGCCGAGCTAACGGAGTAGATCTCATTACCCTCTGGCGCCATGTAGAAACCGGAGTTTGAAAGTTGATAGAAATTCCAATATCCACCGTGGTAATCCTTTGCCATCTTTTCGGTGATACCGTAGATCGCAGGCTCGATAGTTAGAGGAAAGTGTATGCCGAAATTTTTCTCGATATATGCTAGGCGGTCTTCCTCGGGAACAACATGTGCAGTGACGATACTAGTTTCTTCGTTGAGTTCATTCATAGTTATTCTCCAAAAGTTTGGTGGTTAGGTGTTGGTAGAAAAGTTGGGGAAGGGGATGGCAGCACCCAAAGTGCGAGTGCCGCCTAGTGGATTACTCTTCCCGAGGATCCGGGAAGGGGATGAGTCCGAGTTCCAATTGCCGTATGTAGATTTTCGATTGTAAATATTCTTCAAGCTCACCTGGTAAAAAATCAGTGTGCTCGCTATCGAGTATCGCTATAGCAACTTGCTCAAACCGGTCAAACATCTCAGTAGCGTTAGAAGGTTCACCCGGAAGAAGCGAAACAGCTTTTTTCAGGCGCGTGCCGACCTCCGCAAGATTGCGGTTAGTCATAGGTATTTCCTCTTTTAGTTTGTGTGTAGTTAGTCCTGAAGCGGATTCAGGAAAGCAGAGGTGTTAAAAACGTAGGGCAGTGTAGACTTGGAGTGATAGCTGAGTATCTCCAGTATCCCAATCGATTCCTGCAAGTAATCGGGCTTGCTGATTGATCGCATCTGGGAGTTCTTCCTCTGAGAGATCCCAGGCGCTTATGTGGTTAATTGCTTGTTCGATATAATCGTCGTAGTTCATAAGGTTATCTCTTGAAATAATAGTTGAAGGCCAATAGCCCACCCCCGACGACAGCAATTGCTATCAGCAGGATCGGATACATCTTGACCATGAGTGCCCCAAGGGCAGCGGTAAATAACCAAATGCTTCCCGAGAGAAATCCCAGGACAGCAATCATTGCGAGTAGTAGAGAGAACAAAATTCCTCCTTGCTTGAAGTAAGTGAAAGAAAACTAAGGGAAACCGGGCATAGACCAAGCGGTTCGGTCCTAGGCCGGTATTGGGGTTCTAGCAAAATCCAAGAATCATGGAGCGTTGCACCCCATGAAACTATATAAACTAGTTTCCTAAGGACCTCCTAAACCTTCTCGGGGAGCCTCTACCGAGAGAGTCGTTGCGACTATTTGGTTTTGCGAGGGGTTTTGGCGGTTTTGGCAGTACGCTTGGTAGGCGCTTTCGATGCCACTTTTGCCTTGGCCTTTGCCTTTGCGGCAGGCTTCTTGCCAGAAGTGATGCCGGCTTCCTTCTTCAGTTCCTCCACGCTGGCGAGAAAGGGTGCTGGATCACAAGCCTGGTGAACCCGTTGACGTTTGGGCATAGGTTCGAGGAGACCTTCGGCACACAACATGGCAACCAGAAATCCAGGCGTATTCGCGCTCTTGCCCCGGAATAGTTTTCTGAGTGCCATGCTGGTAATGCCCTGGTCTACCGGCCACGCCTCGATGGCTGCCTGGATATCGGTGAAGGCTATCCACTCGTCGCTGAAAAAACCGCCGCCGTCGTTGCTGCTCACCTTGAGGTAAATTGCTCCCGAGTCGTCGGTGCCAACCTGATAGCCCAGAATGGATTTTCCAGATGATGTGGGGCAGGTCGTCTCTTTCAGGACCTGGATGGGGTTTTCCGTGTTGTCTTTGATTTTTACTTTCTTTGCAGGCATACGATGCCCTCCTCTGTTACGTGGTGTAGTGGGGTTAGTTGAAAGATCTCTATATGTGCCAGGATCTGGCGGCTAGGAATACCGGAATGGTTCCTATATTAGATACGCTAGCTTTCGCAGTATTTCTCAGTTACTGGAGGATGCGGCGCTATAAGGAAGGTAGAAAAATTCTGCGCGGGGATACGTATAGTGATTGTTGAAAACAAGTATGGGATAGCCCCCCAATAATTACTGGCGAGGCTGTAGCAAGGCGGGCTGTGACCGGCGTTTACTGCTTACCCGTCGTTCGATGGTGGGTTTCAGGGTTGGGAATCGGCATGGATGTGCCAGCAACAGATGCTGGTGGACTATGAAAGGCTGAAGACCTTTTGGGCATTTCTATAGAGAAACAGCTCTTTGACTTCATCGTCTAATTCAAGCAGGTCGAGTTGCGACATACATGTTTCAGCAGTAATCATCGGGTAGTTGGTTCCAAACATGACCTTGCGTTTTCCATGGCTCTTCATATACGAGACCAGCTCGGGAGGGTACCGCTTGGGAACATATGCCGATGTGTCGATATAAACGTTAGGAAATTTGGTGGCTACAGCAATCATTTCAGTAGTCCATGGGTAACCGATGTGGCCGCCTACTATTTTGAGATCAGGAAAATCGAGGGCAATCCTCTCTATGTGCGATGGCCGGCCTGACTCGGAACTCCGAAGCGGTCCCGTGTGACCGACCTGCAGGCAGATCGGGACGTCAAGTTCCACGCACTCTGCCAGTAGTGGATAGTAGAGTGCATGGGTGCAGGGAATTTCCCATACCCATTGCACAATTCTCAAACCCTTGAAGCCATGTTCAGTTACATACTTACGAAGGGTTCTCGCCCCCGCCACTGGATTTCTGATGTCTACTGAGGCTAGGCCATCGAATTTGTCAGGATACTGTGAGACAACTTCAAGGACTTCTTCATTGCTGATCAGTGCACCTTGCGGACCATACCACGCTGCGATCAAAGCCTTGGAGACACCCGCAGATTCCATGGTGTGCAAAAGAAACTCCAGGGGCACCTCCTCAATATCCTGTCCAGTCCATTTTTTGAGGGAATCGAAAAATGGTTGGGCGAGGAAAGTACGATTAGGTTGTTGTGCCCAGACATCTATAGCGGCCACGAATTACTCCTTAAAAAGGTTTTACTGTATACGGATAGTCTGTAGGGGGTATCTTTCTGCTCTCGGCACTATCATATCCTATCCGGCTGCCGGTGCGCATTGCAGATATTCAAAGAAGACTCACCACACATGTAGCCAAATCGCGCAAGTCACTTCATCCAGGGGGTGGAGGAGTGGTCAATCCGTAGTAGACTGCACCAACTGACCAGGGACCCATTTATGACCGAGTTAGCCGAACACTATAATCCAACTGGCAAAGCAGAAACCCTGGAGGTCTGGCGCAGAAGAATGCGGATGCCGGTCCCCACTGCAAAGGGTCATATCAGCGATCTGCGCATCCTGGCTATCTACGAAACCACTTCGGTAAATGGTCTGCCACTGGACATGCTCATAGACGCCCGGAAAAGCGATAGTGATCCTGTAAAGCAATTTGGCGTAATCTTCAGTGAGAATCCACCGGACTGGTCCAAGTACGGCATACCGGTGCTGTGGCGAAAGGAGGGGGTTGAAGGAGTCGGTAGCTGGAAGTGACTTAAAGTTCTATGGCACAACAATCAAGAAATAATGTGACTAATTTCCGCCGCCGGAAACGACTGCCTATCTCCGCCATTCTTCTGTTGGTTGCTTTTGCAGCGAGCATTGTACAGTACGCTCAGAATGGTGAAGTTAGCTGGATAACGGATAGCTTTCGTAGTGTCGAGACTACCGCCAAAGAGCTTATTGGTAGTGCGGATGCTAACAGGCTGACTGATAAGCTCGGGGAGTATGGCGCTAAGGCATCACGTGCTGTCATAGACCTGGGTAAAGAAGTGCAGTCTGCTACCGGACTCAGTAGCGGAAGTTCCACCAGGAGTAATCCAGATTTCCGAAGCGGTATCAGTGGCAGTGTCATGGGCGTAACTGATGGTGATACCATCAAAGTACTGGATGGTGATCTTGTCCTGCACAAGGTGCGCCTAACTGGTATTGACGCTCCGGAGAGAGATCAGCCCTTTGGGAGGGCATCAAAAAAACACCTGGCTTCTATGGTTGCGGGAAAGGAAGTCTTCGTGGAGTCATCCAAGAAAGATGAGTATGGCCGTGTCCTGGGTAAGGTCTGGGTGCAGCCATCGGATTGCCTGAACTGTGGAAAGACCTTGGACGTCAATCATGCCCAGCTGCTGGCGGGGATGGCCTGGTGGTATCGATATTACGCCAAGGAACAGCCTCCGGAGGATCGCGGGCGGTATGAATCTGCCGAGGATGAAGCCAGGGCAAGGGGCTGGGGTCTATGGGCTGACCCAAATCCGATAAATCCATATGACTGGCGGCGATCCAGGAAATAGGGTTACATTCGCGGTAGCTAGATCACAAAGGCCC
>PVMK01123315.1_pt1 | contig 11429 bp, 9 predicted proteins | sample 1853481 | NCBI WGS metagenome assembly PVMK01 (sample SAMN08533507, study PRJNA380276) | Marine sediment metagenome, whole genome shotgun sequencing project. | reverse complement strand
CATAGGCTATCTGCCGCTCGATATCGAGCGGCAGTTGGATGATGCGCAGGCGGACGCCAGAATGTCCCAGGGCCAGCGTGTTGGCGCGCACCAATAACATGCTGCGCACAACCTTTTCGTCAAGAGCAGGACCAACGCCAACAGAGTGGCTGCGCAACAAGTTCAACTGCAGTTGGCGTACCTGGTCGGGGGCAATCAGGCGGTCCTTGAAGCGGCCGAAGCCGGTCGTCACGCCATAGGCTATCTGCCCCTCGTTCACCAGGCGTTCTACCGCATCGCGTGATCGCTGGATAGCCGGGATGGCTGCAGGGTCGAGAGTGACGGGTTGGCCATTAGCGACAGCCACAACATCATCGATATTCAGTTCGTGCCCATTGATTACAAGTGTTTCCATATTGCTCCTGCTTTAAAGAGGGTTATGAGTTTGGTTCTTGTGGAAATGGGGGACCTTTTCCCGGTATGGCTAAAGTCTGCCGCATTTACACTATTTGAGCATAGGGATCTTGACCCCTCGTTCTTTGGCCACATCAATGGCTCTCGCGTAGCCGGCATGAACGTGGCGGGCGACGCCCATGCCGGGATCAACCGTAAGCACGCGCTCCAGCCTTTTGGCCGCTTCGGGGGTACCATCGGCGACAATGACTTGCCCGGCGTGCAGACCGTAGCCGATGCCTAGGCCGCCGCCGTGATGGCAGCTGACCCAGGTCGCCCCGCTGGCGTTGCCGATCAATGCCTTACGCATGGCCCAGTCGGCGATGGCGTACCGTTCGCCGCCTACGCATCTGTGCCAGGTACCCATTGGAGCGATCCAATTGCGTTTCACCGTCAAGGTATTCAAAGTCAAGACTATGGTATCGCGCATCTTGCGCCATCGATGGTCTCCTTTTGAGGCCGGTCAACTACTCAGCTAGCCAGGTTTTTGCAGCATCGGTAGATTCAAGTTGTGTTCTTGGGCGCACTCAATGGCAATTTCGTAGCCGGCATCGGCATGACGCATCACACCGGTGGCGGGATCATTCCAAAAGGTGCGACTCAGGCGCGAATCTGCTTCGGCCGTGCCGTCGGCGACGACGGCGATTCCAGAATGCTGCGAGAAACCCAGGCCCATGCCGCCGCCATGATGAAAGCTAACCCAGGTGGCGCCATTGGCCACATTTAGCAACGCGTTGAGGATCGGCCAGTCAGAGACTGCATCAGAGCCATCGCGCATACCCTCCGTTTCACGATTTGGGCTGGCAACGGAACCGCTGTCCATGTGGTCGCGGCCGATCACTAGGGGCGCAGCGATTTCTCCGTTGCGAACCATCTCGTTAAAGGCTAACGCGACGCGATTGCGATCGCCAAGGCCAATCCAACAGATGCGGGCCGGCAAGCCCTGGAACTTGATATGCTTCTGGGCTTTATTAATCCACTGGTGCAGAAATGGATCATCCGGAAGCAACTCTAGCACCTTTTGGTCAGTCTTGAAGATATCCTCGGGGTCACCGGAAAGGGCTACCCAGCGGAAGGGGCCTTTGCCGAGGCAGAACAACGGCCGCACGTACGCTTCCACAAATCCAGGATATGAAAATGCTTCATCAAGGCCAGCTTCTTGCGCCATCTGGCGAATATTGTTGCCGTACTCAAACAAAACTGCACCTCGATCTCTGAGCTTGAGCATCGTTCCAACCTGCGCGGCCATACTCTCCTTAGCCGCCTGAGCGACGACGTCCGGCTTTGACAAGCGTAGATCTTCCCATTTTTCCAGGGTCCAACCCTGTGGCAGGTAGCCGTTGATGGGATCGTGGGCCGAAGTCTGATCGGTGATGATGTCGGGTATGATGCCCCGCTCCAGCACTTCGGCAAATACATCGGCCGCATTGCCGACCAGGCCAACGGAAATGGGATCGGCCGCTCCATAAGCCCCATCGAGAATAGCCAGCGCTTCGTCCAGGCTCTCGGCGGACATGTCGAGATACCCGGTGCGCTTGCGAAATTCCAACTTTGATGGCTGGCATTCAACGACAATGATGCTGGCCCCGGCCATGGTCGCCGCACGGGGTTGGGCGCCGCCCATACCGCCCAGACCGGCGGTGAGAACCCATTTGCCGGACAGATCGCCGCCAAAATGTTGGCGGCCGATTTCGGAAAAGGTCTCGAACGTTCCCTGGACAATGCCTTGGCTGCCGATGTATATCCAGGAGCCGGCTGTCATCTGACCGTACATCATCAGTCCGGCGCGATCCAATTCACTAAAGTGCTCCCAAGTTGCCCATCTTGGCACCAGATTAGAGTTGGCTATCAAGACGCGCGGCGCGTCATGGTGTGTCTTGAAGACGCCGACTGGCTTGCCGCTTTGTATCAGGAGCGTTTCGTCCGTTTCCAACTCTGTCAGGGAGGCAACAATCTGGTCGTAACATTCCCAATTGCGCGCTGCTCGGCCGATACCGCCATAGACGACTAACTCCTCTGGTCGTTCGGCGACATCCGGGTCGAGGTTATTCATCAACATGCGCAAAGGCGCTTCTGTTGTCCAATCCTTGGCCGTCAATGTAGCGCCGCGCGGACTGCGTACGACACGATCCATTTTTCTCGTCCAGCTCATGCGGTTTCCCTTCATTTCTTATAGAGCTTACGGTCAGAGGATAGACTTCTGGTGAAAGTCCAACCTTCTAATAGTCAGATCACTCCCTCAACTCTAAGCGCAGCGATGGCCTCCTCTTTAATGGCCAACCTTTCGCGCAATACTTCTTCTGTGTGTTCGCCTAATGTAGGGACAGTTTGCCTACCGGCGCGCCTGTCGTCTGAAAACTTCACTGGCTGGGGCACCAGCGACACTTTACCTAGTATTGCGTGCTGTCCGGCATTGATCAATTCCCTGCTGCGCACGTGATCGCTGCTGAGTACCTGGTCTATCGTCCACACCGGCGCACAAGGAATAGCGGCTGCGGCCAGTTGAGACAGGACTTCTTCGGCGGTTTTCGGAGACGTCCAATGGCTTATGATGGTTCTTAACTCCGTTTCATGCATGTTACGATCGTCATTACTGCTAAAACGGGGATCATCTGCCAGCTCGGGACGGCCGATTACAGTCATCAGTTTACGAAATACGTCGTCCGAAAAACCTACCAGCACGATATCGCCAGTCTGGGTGGGGAAGGAGTCGACAGGGTAAGTCTCCGGGTGGCGGTTACCGACCCGGGTGGGCGTTTCTTCGCTGTACAGGGCGCGACTTAAGGGCGTAAGCAACATCGAAAATACAGAGTCCAGCATGGAGACATCCAGATAACGCCCCTGCCCCGTACGCTCGCGGGCCAGCAAGGCCGTAACAATGCCCCAGGCGCAGAACATTCCGGCACATATGTCGGCGACTGATTCACCAACAGCTGTTGGTGGCCCATCCCTCTGACCAGTCACGCTCATCAATCCGCTCATGGCCTGGATGACCAGGTCCAAAGCGGGCAGTTCGGCCAACGGGCTGTCCTGTCCAAAGCCGCTAATGCTGGCATAGACGATGTCATTGTTGATTGCGCGAACGCTCTCGTAGTCAAGATCAAGGCGGGCCATCACCCCAGGGCGGAAGTTTTCGATTAATACATCACTATCTGAGATGAGTTGCTTGATTATGGCGACGCCTTTCGGCGATTTCATATTGATTGTCACGCTTTTTTTGCCACGGTTGAGAAGGATGAAGTAGGTACTTTCCCCGTTCTGGTAGGGGCCAAAAAAGCGGCCGGTGTCACCGCTGCCGGGCATCTCGATCTTGATAACTTCCGCGCCCAGATCGGCCAACATGGACGTGCAGTAGGGGCCGGACATAACGCGAGAGAGATCTAATACTCGAAATTCACTTAGCAACCCGGTTCTTGAAGATTGGTTAATTGTCATTGGTTTTCCACACTTCTATTCACATTTATACTAACTCGGCAGCTGCAGATTAGAGGACCAGGACGAGTTTGCCAAAAGAGCGTCTTTGGCCAAGATCGGCCAGTGCTTGTGGAAGGGCGGTCAGACCTTCGTAGGTGCGCACCACCGGTTTTATTTTTCCTTTGGCATATAAGTCCAGGAGGTGATTCGTGGTGCGCTCGAGCATCTCACCGTCGTTATCGTGATTCCAATAAACGCCGATGGCCGAGGCCCGTTTAAGCAGCAGGACATGTGCCGGAATCTTTGGAACGGTTCCCGAGGCGAAGCCGACTATAAGCAAGCGCCCTTCGCGGGCCAGGCAATGCAGGCTATTGAGGGTTGTGTCACCACCAACCGGATCAAAGATGATATCGGCGCGACGGCCGTTGTTGAAAGCACGTACGACCCCGATCCAATCGTCATCCCGATAATTAAGCGCCAGGTCAGCCCCAAATTCCTTTACTACGGCGAGTTTCTTATCGTCCCCTGCTGTGCCAATGACGGTCGCGCCGAGTGCCTTAGCGATCTGCACGGCAGCCAGTCCAACGCCACCGGCGGCGGCATGAATTAAAACTGTTTCACCCGCCTCAATGCGGGTAGACTCGGAGAGGGCAACCATTGCGGTTGTATAAACGATGGGGATTGCGACTGCCTCTCGCATGTTCATTTGTTGGGGAACGGCAAAAGCCATATCTTCCCTGACGAGGGCCTGTTCGGCAAAGCCACCGCAGATGACCTTGCCGGCGACGCGATCTCCTGGCTGGAATGTGACGCCAGGGCCACTCTCTAACACGGTGCCGGCTACTTCCTGGCCCGGCGTATATGGTAAAGGCGGTTGAACCTGATAATCACCGCTAATCATCAGCAGATCAGAGAAGTTCAGTGCGGCAGCCCTAACCCTCACCAATATTTCTCCCTCTGCAGGATGGGGGACATTGATTGTGTTTAGAGATAAACCATCTAAGCCGCTGTTATCGAACGTTTGCCAAGCCTTGATCGACTCCATTGTCAACCTCTGTTTACAGTGATCTTGGTAGACTTGCTTTGAGATCAAAGCTGCTCTCGCGGTATATACCTTGGAACCAGACGGCCGGAAATCTAATGTCGTCCTCCTCAGTAAGGGTAAGCCGGTCAATAATGAATGCGCAGTCTCCCGGATTCATTTGTACGTGTGTTGCTTGATCGGCCAACAAGCGACCCGCTTCGACCGTGCGAGTCATCTTTACCAGTGGGACGCCATATCTGAAAACGATTAGCGTATGGATGGAGCTTTCTGCCAGATCTTCAGCCAGTAATTGAGGACAAAGGGCGTGGGCCAGATAACGTTCTTCATAGACTACGGATTGATTGTCAGCCAGACGCAAAAGGACGATATGCATAACCGGTTTGTCAACTTCAATGGCCAGTCGTTTGGCCACCTCCGCTGTGGCTGGAAGGATTGTGGCTTTCAGGACGCGTGTCGTGGGGACACGACTCTGGCGGCGCATTGCTTCGATAAAGGGCATTAATGAAAACAGGGAGGATGACAGGAAAACATCAGAGACAAAAGTGCCTCGATCTCGCTCACGGCGAACTAAGCCATCGTTTTCTGAGAGGCGCATCGCCTCGCGAACTGTGCCGCGACTCAGGCGGTAGCGCTGGCTGAGTTCACCTTCTGTGGGTAACTGATCGTTGGGTTTGAGGGCGCCGGTAGAGATCTGGTCGCTAAGGGTTTGGGCCAGTTGATAGTATTTGGGAAGAGGTGGTGTTTTGGATAGCATCAACGCATCAAAAGTTTAGCAAGAATCAAATTTGTCTGGACAACTAGATATATATACTAAACGCTATGGTTTGTGAAGGAGGCATGTGACATATTGTGTCCGGAGTTTGTCCTGACATCCGGAGTGCGAGCTTCGGCCGCCGCCAACTGTCTTAACAATCAAATAATGTGTTCTTGAGGATCACAGCTAAATCCGAATTATGGGTACAATTTTCAGGGCCAATATCACTCTCTAGACCGCGCCACGCTAACGTTAACAAAAGTTCCGAGCCGCAAGCATCCTTTTTTCGTTGTGAAGTGGAAATAATATAAACTATCAAATGCTTGCTTGGATTTCTTGTGGATAAAAGACGTACTCGCTGACGGCTGGCGTAGTTGGGCCACACAGAAAATTAGACAATGAAATGAAAATGAATAAATTAGCTATTCCAATAAACAGGTTACGAATAGAACCACAATCAGGCTTTGGCTTTAGCATCAAGAAAGGCCAGACAGTTCGAGTTATTGATGTTAATGGTGAGCAAGTAGCAGATCTATTTTGTTTTGCAGAAGACGAGATAAAAGAGTTTTTGTCATCTGGGCATACAACTGATTACAACAGCAAAATATATTTGTCAGTGGGCGATATTCTTTATTCGAGCCGAAGTAATCCGATGTTCACCATAGTTGAAGATCAAGTTGGCAGGCATATCATGTTGTATGCGCCGTGCAGTCAGAAAATGTTTAAAAAGAGTTATGGGGTGACGGATAAACATCCGAATTGCTTGGATAACTTGGTAACAAATCTAGAGAGATTTGGCGTACAAGCATCTCAAATTACGGTCCCATTTAATATCTTTATGAGCATTGATGTATCAGAAGAAGGAGAAATAGAGATACAGTCACCGAAGTCAAAAGCTGGTGATTACATAGAGTTACGGGCCGAAATGGATATGATAGTAGGCGTTACAGCATGCTCAGCAGGAGCGTGCAATAATTATAGATGGACACCAATTGATGTTGAAATATACGCAGCAGAATAGGCGCCAAATAGACAACAATATCAACCAAATGTGTTTTCCCCAAATATTGACCACAGGCGTATCTCGCAAGCTGCTTAGCCCGTAGTATGAAGTAGCTTCCTCTAAGACAAGAGATGCGTTTCGTCGCCGGTAGCCCAGACCAACTCTGCCCTGTTTTCTCGAGAAGCCATTACGTCAAAAGAGTCGCGCAAAATAATGGTTCAGGCGCGCTTTTGACGATCTTAATGGATCGACCAGGGCATATTGGATAAAGTACAGAGGTGATTTTCTAAGCTGCGGCTGCGGTTGCTGCGATCACCGTCTATCAACATTTCCCAAAGTCGGCATTGAGTGTTCGTGTCATAAGGTATATGACAAACTCATTACTTTCGACACTTTTTAGCATGTAGGCAAAATGGTATTCTTTTTTTTGGAAAGCCATTTCTCTCGGTTATTCGCGTCAAACCCGGCCAGGCGGAAACGCCAGATGTCAAACAGAAAATGGCAGCAAGCCTACGTATCTGAAAACGACCGATTCACAGTACTCTTGGAGGGAATTTCATGAAAGCGATTGTATTCACAAAATACGGACCACCGGAAGTTCTTCAGCTCAAAGAGGTAGAAAAACCCACTCCCAAGGACGATGAAGTACTGATACGAATACTTGCAGCAACGGTAACCGCAACGGACCCTGTGACCCGAAAGGGTGAACCATTTATTTCAAGATTTTTCACCGGTCTCACACGGCCAAAAAAACCAATACCGGGTACTGAATTAGCCGGGGAAATTGAAGCTGTTGGCAAAGATGTAAAGCAATACAAGGAAGGTGACCAAATTTTTGCATCTACCGGTACTCAATATGGTGCTCATGCCGAGTACATATGTCTGCCTGAGGACGGGCCGCTGGCAATTAAACCGGCTAATATGACCTACGGTGAAGCTGCTGCCGTCTGTGATGGGGCATTTGGGGCATTAAATTTCCTTAGAGACGCGGGGAATATTCAGAGCGGACAAGAAGTCCTTATCAACGGCGCATCTGGTTCGGTAGGCACTTTTGGGGTGCAGCTTGCCAAGCACTTTGGAACGGAAGTCACCGGGGTATGCAGCACCTCCAACGTGGAATTGGTGAAATCTCTGGGAGCCGACCATGTAATCGATTACACAAAAGAGGATTTTACCAAGACCGGCCAAACCTATGACATCATTTTTGACGCTGTCGCCAAGAGTTCATTTTCAAGTTGTAAAGACGCGCTAAAACAAGGAGGGTTCTACATTTTTACCGGCCCTGCGCCAGCAAATTTGCTTTATATGTTATGGACTAAAATGTTCGGGAGTAAAAAGGCTGTAATGACGGCTCCAGGTCTGAGATCGTCTAGCGAAAAGACCAGGGATCTGCTCTTCCTAAAAGAGCTTATTGAGGCTGGAAAGCTAAAATCAGTCATGGATAGAGAATATCCTCTGGAAGAAATGGCTGATGCTCACAGATATGTCGAAAAGGGACACAAAAAGGGAAATGTTGTCGTTACCATGGCAGCTAATAACGAAACCTAATAGATATATCGGGCATCTTATTCTGGAAATCGATAAGCAGAAAGGAAGGACACCGTGACGAAAGAGAAATTCTTGACCGTACGGTGGAACAACTTGCTTGCGCTGGGGCTGGGACTGCTCGCTCTGGTTTACGTTGTCGCCGCTTTCTCCACATCGGTTTGGACGGCAAGGGGTGGATTGATTGGGCTAGGGGTTATCGGTGTGCTGTATTGAGGGTTTGTCGAAGGACATGCATACATCCGGTTCGGGTGGCTTCAGGAAAACTCAGCTAACACCGACTTAGTCAAACAGGCGTTCACACACCCAATCGCCCTCATTAGGAAGGCTTATAATATTGTCTTCTGGATATTCTTGCTGCCCTTTATTGCTACGACAATCGACTACGGTATGGGCTTTATAGCCTTCAGCGCAATCATTGTTATCAGAGCCACGGTCGTTGTGTATATGAACAACGTCCTTGATCTCACACCGCAGCAGTACGAAAATTATCCTTTGCGAATTTGAAAATTTGAACCGGCACCAACTGCTGGTAGGCGATCAGCAATTCCTTCAAGTCTTCCGTTTCAGAGCCTCTGAGACATAATGGGGGTGAGGGTTAAGAGAGATATTCGCCATCACGAATCATGCTAGCTATTGTGGGACTAGACGGTTCCACTGACGGCGAAGCCACGGGCGGGGGACGGACTGCTTTATAGAGGCGTCTCCTAGTGGCTGGCAATTCGCTGAGGCGAGAAACCCACCTGTGCAAGTCTTCCTGATCCGCTGGCATGAAAACGTGGATTTCACAAAGACTTTGCCCTCATCCCAGGTCTCAGCTCTGAAGACGTACACCGCGGTTACCTCAGCCGCCATTATCTTGTTCTGAATCTTCATTCACGCATTCCTCCAAATCGGGATGTGGACTCGGCATTACTGTCACACTGGCCACCGCCTATGATTTAGGAATATCCTTATTCGGGTCGACAAAAGGTTTGGGAACAACCAGTGCCGGCCGGCTGCTTGAATCTGGTAAGGTCACGACTACCTCAGCCCCAAGCGACGCTCTCTCCACAGGCACATAAGCGTAGCCTATATTCTTTTTCAATCGGGGCGAATAAATAGCCGAAGTAACCTGCCCCACCTGCTCGCCGCTTTGACTGACAGGCCATTTGGTCATATTAAAGTTGATGGGATCGCCTTCTATCTCGATGCCGACAAGTTTTCTTTTCACACCCTCGGTTTTGATACGTTTGAGCGATTCTTTACCAATAAAATCCGCCTGCTGGTCTAGATCAACTAACCAACCGAGCCCTACTTCATACGGATTGTTTTCTAATGTCATATCAGCGCCGTAGTTTAGAATTCCAGCCTCTATGCGTCGAATATCAGATGGGCCAGTCGGGCTGATGTCATAAGGATGGCCTGCTTCCATAATTAGCTCCCACAACTTGTCACCCTGGTTGCCATCGCGCAGGTATATTTCGTAGCCGACCTCACCACTCCACCCAGTCCTGGTTACTACAACTGGAATGCCCTGTAGATCTGTTTCGAGAAAATAGTAGTAACCCAACTCCAGAACCTTTTCGCCAAAAAGCGCCGACACAAGCTCTCTGGAATTCGGCCCCTGTATCTGCAGCGGTGAAACGTCCGGCTCAACAATTGTTACATCCAACCCAGCATGAACTGCGACGCCCTTGGCCCACAATAAAACGTCACTATCAGCTAGTGCGAGCCAAAAGTGATTATGTGCCAGGCGTAGTAAAACTGGATCGTTGATGATACCGCCATCTGGCCCCGTTATTACGACGTATTTACCTTGCCCCACTGCACACTTGCTTAAGTCTCGTGGCGTCAACAAATTCGTAAATTTGAAGGCGTCCGGACCAGTGATCTCCACCTGGCGTTCAACGCTAACATCCCAGACAGTCACGCTATTGATCAGCTTCCAGTATTCGGCTTCTAGTTCGTCGAAGCTAATAGGAAATAACGTATGGTTATAGACGCTATACCCCTTTGCGCCGTAACGTTGTGTTGCCTCAAAAAAGGGCGTACGATGCAGCCTGGCACCACGTTGAACCAAGGACATGTCAAATCGATCGTTCATGATTCACTCCTGATAAGTGGTTTGGAAGAAAAAAGAGTCTAGAGCTGGTTACTTCCAATCACGCAAGAGCTCTCGAGCGGCATTGTATCAATGTCCACTGGTGACGTATCCTACGGGATGGGTGCTAGCACTAGAACGATATAGCTGTGCAAAAGTTGTTCCGTATCAAGCATACCGTGCTATCGTTCGCTTGAACAGCAGTAGATCCAACTCCATCCAACCGTGAAATATGTGACTTTTGGTCAAGCGGCAATAACTCTTGATTCTACTGGCGTCATAAATTCCCGGATCCGGATAAGATCGGCTAATCTCGGCGCAAGCCTCTCCGCCTGGTTATTGCGAATGTTTTTTCCTTTGAGGTAATGAGGAATAACACCAGATATCATCCCGGTTATTGATATGACCAGATTAAGTCCGGCGCCAATCATCCCTGTGGGAAAGACCGGAGAGGTAGGATTGAAGAGCCAGGATCAGCACACAATTTCACGGAATGAGGTGAGATTGCGGCTCGGATATCATCGACGTCAAGAAGAGCCTTTAACTGAAAACTATGGGCGAAAAACGATTTCGTGAACGAATTTAAGGATCGCGTCAACTGTTTCGCGTACTACATTAGCCGGGGTCAATCTGGCCTGGTTCTGGGTCCACTGATACTCGCATTCGCGACACTTATATACAAAACGACGGTCGGCCACCAGGGTCTACTCGAGGGCAAACCAGGTACCACACTTTGCGCATCGGGTCTCTCTAATCGAAAAATACACAAGCAGGAGAGCCAGGAAAATCAGGATGGACGGGCAGATATAACGCTCCATTGCGATCTCCTTCTCAGACACTCCGCGTTAGAAACCTGTTTAAGTATAGCAGCAACAAAAAACGTCTTTATGGCATCTTTGTGAGAGTTTGTGCGGACGTGTGCAACTCCAGCGATGATGAATTTCCACCCTGTGGATAGAGAGGACTTGTCGCGGGCCGGCTCTCGTTAACTGGCTACCAGTAACAGCCCCGTAGTCCAGCCGGCTAATTGTGAGCCAGACCGGGTGTGGCTGCCATGGCAATTAGTCTCGTCAAGCCTCGTCCGCTCGTTGACACAAAGAAATATGATGACCATACTCATAGGACGCTAGCAGATCGGAAGAGCGTCCTATGA
>PVMK01123688.1_pt1 | contig 11432 bp, 12 predicted proteins | sample 1853481 | NCBI WGS metagenome assembly PVMK01 (sample SAMN08533507, study PRJNA380276) | Marine sediment metagenome, whole genome shotgun sequencing project. | reverse complement strand
GCGTATCGCGTTGGCGACCAGAACGCCGCCGCCTTGCGCTTACTCCGCTGCGGCGTGCATCTCGTCGTACACGCTGGCCAAGTCACGAAGAGCGCTGCAGCAGGGCGAGGTGCTAGACCTCGGCGGCAAACGTGTGCGCCATCTCGATACGCCGCACGTGCCCCACTGTTGGGAAGCCCGAGTGCTTTTCGAGGAAGTGACAGGCACCCTTCTTTGCGGGGATCTCTTCACGCAGTTAGGCAAGGGTCCGGCATTGACCTCGAACGACATCATCGAGCCGGCGAAGGAAGCCGAAGCCGCCTTCAAAGCAACCTGTCTGACGCCGACTACCGGAGCCACGATCCGCTCCCTGGCGGACCTGCAACCCACGGTCTTGGGAGTGATGCACGGCTCCTCGTATAACGGGAACTGCTCCAGCGCTCTTCGCGACTTGGCCAGCGTGTACGACGAGATGCACGCTACGGCGGAGTAAGAGCAAGGCGGCGGCGTCAGAGCTTCCCGTCGATGAGCTCGATCTCGCCGATGCGCCAGGTCTTGTCGAAGTACGCTTGTAGCGGGCTGTAGAGGCGCAGGATTGTGAACCAGCCTTTGCCGGGGACGGTCTGGATCCAGTTGGCCTCTTTGCCCTTCGGGGCTTCGGGGCCGAAGTAGATGTCGTACGAGCCATTTTTGTTGGGAACGGCCGCGGGCGACGGATAGGACTGACTGCCCGCTCTCGGGAAGCGCTGCGGCGTGCGCAACATGGAGCGCGTCTGGTTGTCGTACACCGTGAACGACCAGAAGTTGTTCTCCGGGATGTTCTTTGGAAGTCTCACTTTGTAGGTCTTCGCGCCATCGAAGTAGTTCTTGTCGCTATCGACCGCGGCGATGAGGTACTGGGAGCCGACGTCGGTGAGCCGCATGCACATGGCGGGGGTGACCCCGGTGGCCACGGAGAAGAATCCGAAACGGGAGTCGAGCATCCGGTAGGCGCCGGGCGGGTACGGCTCGATCCCTTTTTTGGTCACGGCGGGTGGCGGAGTTTGGTAGTTGTAGCCGCCCTCCCAGAGCATGTTGTACCAGGCCGAACCCGGATAGAAGGCCCAGTCGTTCCGGAAGCGCCAGTTCAGCGAACGTCCGGTGGCGGCGCCCACGGCAGCGGCGTCGCTGAGGATCTTCTTCATGCGCGCATCCGGCTTGAAGGGCTTGCCCTTCACGATGCCGATGGACGCGAACGCGCCCATGATCTCGAGTGACAGTGTGCCGCCGGGTTGCTGTTGGACGACCTCGTTCAGCAGGTCGTAATAGGTGTGGTCGCTCGGCGGCAGCGTGTTGATCGCAAGTCCGGTTCCCTCGACGTACGTGACCGGTTCGATGGGAGCAGCCTTGCCGGGCTTTACCTTGCCTTCGAGCAGGGTCGCCATACTAGTGCCGTAGCCGCCTGGCGTGTAGGGGTAGATCTTGAGTGCGTTCTTGATCGTTTCTACGGTTGGCTTGGGGTCGTTATTCGTCAGGAAGCTGCGACCGAGACCCACGATCCGGTAGGTGCTGCTCTGCCCGACGTGGTAGCCGCTGTCCGGGAGAGGGCCGTCGTAGTCCGGTGGGAGCAGCAGGAACTTCCCACCCTGCCCACGGTCCGGACCCGATCGGCCGAAGTCGACCAGGTGCTCGAACCAGAAGTCGTCGAACAGGCCGAGCGCGCCCGGCGGTGTCTCGACCACCATCGGCCCGTCCTTCACGTCGATCATGAAGATGTAATAGACGGTGTCGGCGTTCGCGGTGAGGAACAGGGACTGGGAGTCCATCAGGCCCGAGAACAGAAGGACGCCGCCATTGTCCTCGACTCCGGCGGCGACCAGCCCTTTGTACAGCGCCTGTAGCGACACGAGTTGGTAACCGCTGAGGTACGCGTCGAGCGCTCGCGTGAAGTCGAGGTTGTCGAAGACCTTCTGCACGGTGTCGTCCGATGGCGCGCCATCTACGAATGTGAGCTTGCCGAGCCGAGTGTCGATCTCATCAGGCACCGCGATGCCCGGAGGGATGTCGGTCGTCACCGCCGTCGTCGGAGCGGTTGGCCTGGCGGCTGTGGACGGGGCCTCCGGCTTCGCGGGCGCCTCGGTGGCCTCGAGGGTAGCGGCCGAGGTTTCGGTTCGCTGGGAGCAACCGGTTACGGCAAGCAGGCCGCAGGCGGTGAGCACCGAGGTGAGAACTAGAGTGGATGGCTTTGGAATGTGCATAGGGTTGTTCCGGTTTGCTTCGGCGGGTGCCTGTGAGTCAAGGGGAAAGGGCTACGGCGATTATGGGACTGGTGGGTTGGGGGTCGGGCCCTAGAGTCCGTCGGGCACAGGAGGAGTCCGATGAAGCTTCAAGGGAACACGATTCTGCTGACCGGCGGCAGCGCTGGTATTGGTCTGGCGTTGGCGAAGGAATTCCTTGCCCTCGGGAACAAGGTGATCATCACCGGCCGGAATGCCGACAAGCTCGAGGCGGCTCGCAAAGCGACGCCCGAGCTCGAGACGATTCAATGTGACGCCGCCGATCCCGATGCGGTCAACGCGCTCGCCGCTCACGTGGACCAGCACTACCCAGACGTGAACGTTCTCGTCAACAACGCCGGCGTATTCATCCCCAGGAACCACACCGTTCGGACGGACGATCTCGTCGGTTTGACGAGCGAGCTCGACATCAACGTGGCGGGTCCGATTCGCACCGTGTCGGTCTTAATCGATCGACTCAAAGCGAATCGCGGCACCATCATCAATGTGTCGTCGGGCCTCGCATTCGTCCCCATTCAGCTCAGCCCGATCTATTGCGCAACGAAGGCGGCGCTGCACTCTTACACGATCACGCTGCGGCACCAGCTCAAGGACCAAGGTGTCGAGGTGATCGAGCTGATGCCTCCTGCCGTGCAAACCCAACTGACCGCCGACCTTCCCGACGATGGCGACTTCAAGATCATCACGACGGAGCAGCTCATCACGGAAACCTTCAAGGGCTTGCGCGCCGGGCGAGAGGAGATTCGCCCTGGGCAGGCCAACCAGCTTTACTGGATGTCGCGCATCGCACCCGGCTTCATCAACGCGCAGATGGAAAAGGGCTCCAGGGCCTTGGTTCCGGCGCCCGTGAAGGGGGGCTAAGATAGCACCGAGATGCGTCTCTCGGTCGTAGTCCCGACGTTTAATGAAGCCTTGCACATCGAGGATGCGGTCTCGGCTGCCCTTTGCATCGGGGATGAAGTGATCGTGGCGGATGGTGGGAGTGCCGACAAGACCGCAGAGCTCGCGAGCGCCGCTGGGGCGCACGTCGTGACCAGCGCCAAGGGTCGAGGGGCTCAGCTCAATGTGGCCGCTGAATGTGCGGTAGGAGACGTGCTGCTGTTCTTACACGCGGATGCCCGCCTACCTGCCGAGGCAAGGGTCGCGATCGAGCGCGCCCTCGTGGATCCGGAGGTTGGTGGCGGAAACTTTCTGCTTCGTTTCGAGCCGCGCACGCGTTGGGGTCGCCTGTTTGCCTGGGCCAACGATGTGCGCCGACGGCAGCTCGATATCTACTATGGCGATTCCGCGATCTTTGTGCGTCGGAGGGTTTTCGATGCGCTTGGCGGATATTCGCCACTACCGATCCTCGAGGATTTCGACTTCGTTCGACGACTCGAGCGGTCGGTGCATACGGTCTACATTCGCGACGTGAGCGTCTCGGCCAGCTCGCGGCGTTTTGCGCATACCCCCGTACGAACACTCTGTGCATGGGGGACCATCCAAGGCCTCTACAACCTGGGAGTTCCACCCTGGGCGCTCGCCAAGCTCTACCACGATGCACGATAAAAGATGAGATACGAGTACGACATGGTCGTCGTCGGCGGCGGCGCGGCCGGGCTCACCGGAAGCGGTCTTGCGGCGAGCTTTGGCGCAAAGACGCTGCTCGTAGAGCAAGATCGCCTCGGCGGCGACTGCACGTGGACAGGCTGCATTCCCAGCAAGACGCTCCTTCGCGTCGCGGCGTCGGTCCACGAGATCAAGCGTGCGCAACAATGGGGTGTTCGCGTCAGCGAGGTCGAGATCGATTTTCGAGCCGTGATGGAACATGTGCGCTCGATACGGCAAAACGTGTACGACGATGCGGACGATCCGCGACATTTCGAGCGCATCGGCGTGGAGGTCGTTCAGGGTCAGGCTTCGTTCATCGACCCTCACCGTCTGCGCGTGATGAGTGAGGGTCGCGAGCGAACCGTGAGCGCCCGCTACGTGTTGCTCGCAACAGGAGCCCATCCGCGGGTTCCAGACATCGAAGGCTTGGCGGGGGTGCCATTCCTGACCAACGAAACACTGTTCGAGATCAGCGACCTACCCTCGCGACTTCTCATACTCGGCGGAGGTCCGATCGGCATCGAGATGGCACAGGCGTTCGCCAGGCTTGGCGCCACGACGACCGTCATCGACCCAGCGAAGCACATCCTGAGCCGAGAAGACCCTGAGCTCGCTTCGACGGTGCAAAATGCGCTCGAAGCTGAGGGCGTCACGTTCTACCTGGGTGAGGGTGCCGAGCGGGTTCGTCTAGAGGGTGATGAGATCGTCGCGATGACCGGCGAGCGGGAGCTGCGGGCGGACGCCTTGCTGGTCGCGACCGGTCGGAAGCCAATGTTGGATTCATTGAATCTGGAGAACGCGGGCCTGGGACTAGATGACGGCGAGGGGCTGCAGGTCGATGCACGATGCCGAACCGCCGTGCGTCATATCTACGGTGCTGGGGACGTGACTCAGTATCCGCAGCTCACGCACATGGCGGAGCACATGGCCAAAGTTGCCATGACGAATGCGATTTTGAGGATTCCGCAAAAGATCGATCGCGCGCGGCTGAACTGGTGCACATTCACAGACCCCGAGCTTGCGCATGTCGGCGCGACACAGAAGGAACTCGACGAAAATGGCATTTCCTACGAAGTGCATCGTCTTCCTTATGAGAAGATCGATCGCGCGGTGGCCGATGCGGCACAGGTTGGAACGATCAAAGTCTATGCGACCAAGTGGACAGGCCGCATTCTCGGCGTTTCGATTGTCGGTGCGCAAGCCGGTGAGCTCATCGGGGAATGGTCGCTCGCACTTCGAAACGGCGTACCGCTACGTGAGATCTCCGACACGATTCATCCGTACCCCACGTACGCGCTTGGCAACCGCCGCACGGCCGACCTGTGGTACCTCGAGCGGCGGCCGATGTGGTTACTACGGCTCATCCGACGCCTGCTTCGCTACCAGGGTGAGGTTCCCACCACAGAGCAACTCAAGGAGATGATGGCCTAGAGCTCGATACGCTGACTCAGGAAGTAACCCCATTTGGTGGGCTTGACCTTTTTCTGCTGGCTGACTTAAGGTCGCTTTCTGTCGCCTGAGCATCGTCCGGAGGAAGTGGTCATGAATCGATCCACACGCATTCTGAGGCTTCTCATGCTGACGCTGGCGACGACGCTTGTCGCGCAAATGGCGTCAGCGGGCGGCAACAAGGTCGATGTCTGCCACTTCCCACCAGGCAACATGGACGGCTTTCACACGATCTCGGTCGGAGAGGAAGCCGCAAAGGCGCACGTCGGGAATCATCCTTTCGACTTCATGGGGGGGGTGCTGTGAGGGCTTCAATGATTGCGACGATGGGGATCCCTGCACGGCGGACGCCTGTCATGGCTTCTGCACGAACGAGCCGGCCGACTGTAGTGATGGCAACCCCTGCACGGTTGACTCCTGTGACTCGTCGACGGGTTGTGTGAACGCACCCATCATTTGCCCGGACGACGGAGATGCTTGTACGACCGATGCGTGTGATCCCGCGACGGGCCAGTGCACGTCCGAGGTCAGGCCTTGTACGAGCGACACCGACTGCGAAGACGGAAACCTGTGCACGATCAACCAATGCGGCCTCATTGGTTCGTGCGGTGAGCCGGGTGCGCGGGTCTGCATCACCGGCCCCCAAGTCTGCCCGAATCAGTTGTGCTTCATCACTTCCTGCGACCCTCAACAGGGTTGCGTCTATGAGCCAGAATGTGTCGACGGGGATCCTTGCACGGTCGACGAGTGCGACGTCTTTGGCTGCTCGTTCGACCCCTTGTGTGAGGACTTCGATTTGTGCACCGATGATGTCTGCGTGGTGTCCGGCGAAAACGCCGTCTGCGAAAACCCGCCGATTCTGCAATGCGTCCCCCACTGTCCTTGTTGGACGGCAGCCGATATCGCCAACACGTTTGACTCAACGAGCATCTGCTCCGACCTGGGGCAAAGCCGTTCAAATCGCAAACGCAAGTGGCACCACGGTGTTCCGCGTGGTCTCGCTGGGTGTGGTGATCGGGGATTCCAACCACGTGACGCGCGTCGAAAACAACACGACGGTGTGTGACATCGAGCTACCTACCCAGGCGAGCGCGGATCGGCTCGAAGCGCCCCTGTGCGCAGACTTGCTCCGGGCCAGCTCGGTTTGCTCGCCGTAATCGATGCTTCTCTCGGTCGTAGTCCCGACGTTAATGAAGCCTTGCACATCGAGGCTGCGGTCTCGGCTGCCCTTTGCATCGGGGATGAAGTGATCGTGGCCGTACGAACACTCTGTACATGGGGGATCGTCCAAGGCCTCTGCAGCCTGGGAGTTCCGCCCTGGGCGCTCGCCAAGCTCTACCCCGATGCACGAAGGTGTGGTGACGCCGAGTATCAGGGTTGATGAGGCCGTGCGGACGGTTGTTTTTGGTGTGTTTTTGGTGCGTCGTTCTATGGCTCCGGGCACGTCGTATGAGGGCTGTCGTCGTCGCGGGTCGCGACCCAGGAGAGCCATGTGCGACTCGGTGAGTCGTTTGGGAGATTGTAAGATAGGAACCCGTCATGCCGGCCAGTCGGTGTCCGGTTGGCCATAGATGAGTGCGACTACCGACTCGTCGTCTTGGCAGAAGACGGTGCGCGGCTTGCCGCGTCACGCACGATTTGTGGATGACGCGCGGCGATCTTGAGCAAAGCGATGGCCGGGCCTTCGGGCTGACGGCGACCCTGCTCCCAGTTGCGAAGCGTGTGAACGCTGATCTCGAGAGCGCGCGCGAACTCTTTTTGGCTGAGCTTGGTGAACCTTCTCAGCGCCGCGATGTCCTCACCCGACTCGATTCGGCCCTGCATGATGCGCCGCCGCGTCGATCCGCGGATCATGTGCTTGAAATCACGCTCGGTGAGCTCAGGAATGTCGAGGTCGTCAGTCATTCGTGAATGTCGTTGTACGCCTGGTACAGGTTGCGTTCTCTCTTGCTTGAACGGCGGACGCTGATGATGCGCACCGCGTTGTCTGATGGAGCGGTCCACACGACAGTGATGAGCCCCTCCGGGATCGAGCCAACGGAGATGAAACGAGCTTCCTTTCCCGGATAGCTCTCATCGAGCTCATCGAATCGCTGAGCTTCCCAGATGAAGATCGGCTTTGCGTCTTCAAACCGTAGTCCGTGCTTTCGTTGGTTCGCATCGTTCTTCACCGGGTCCCACTCGAAGCGGATCGACATCCGAAGTATCGGCTCTCAAACGGGGTAAGTCAATGGCTTACTCAGGCGGTTGGCTTTTGATTGCTGCATCACAACAGTCATCGGCTAACGCCGTCGGAAGTTGCGGCTTTGGTTCGCTTTCGAACACGCGGCGCGGCGTATTGTTTTTGCAGCTATGCCGAGATCGCGGCGACGACCGGGCTGACCTTCGTCAGGTGAGTACGTCGCGGCTTGCCGGGTGCCGATCGAGCATCGAGTTGGCGACGATGCGGGAAGTTGCGCGTTTGGTTTGGGCGGCGGGGGCGACCCGGTTGCTGTGTTGACAGCGGGAACAATCGGTAGTTGTCTCGCCGGAAACTCGCTGGGAGGCAACCGTTATGGTGGAAGTGAAAGAGCGAAATATGGTCGTTCAGGTGCTCCTGATGATCATCACGTTTGGCCTGTACCTCGTTTATTGGTTCTACGTCACATGCCAAGAGCTCGTCGGGCTCTCGGACGATGCCAGTGTCAGCCCCGGCTTGTTCACCATCCTCCTCTTCGTCCCGATCGCCAACCTGTACGCCTGGTACAAGTACGCAGAGCTCTACGAAACCGTGAGCCGCGACCACATGAACCGCTGGGTCTTGTTTCTGTTGGCCCTGGTGTTCATGCCGGCGCTCTGGTTCATCGTACAGAGCGAGCTCAACAAGCGGGCACGGGGGAGTGAGCAGGCGCTTTCGGTCGCGGTGTGACGACATCGCAGATGAAGCTTTGGATCATGGCCGAACTAGGGTGATCCCGGCGGTGCGTAGGGCTTCGTGTACGTCCTGGATTTGCGGGAGCGGGTGGATGGCTTGACTGTGGAGAGCGCTGAAAGCTCTGTCGAAGATCGCGATGCATCCGTCGCTCGTGAACCTCGAATTGTATATCAGGCCATCGGCCTCGGGGACCTGGCTGTGGAGAGAGTGGGAGAGCGTTTGACCGTCTGCCTCTCGGGCGGCGCCGGTCACCTCGGTGGGAGCGAAGATACGGCGCGCGCGGCCGCCTCGGATGTCTAGGAGTAGCAGTGGTCGTGTGCTGTTGAAGAGCACGAGGTCGCGGCATTCGAGGTCCACTCGTGGGAGCTCTCGGACAGGCTGGAGATCGAAGCGATCGCGAATCACGCCCTCCCACAGCGCGCAGTCGATGCTCGTCGCTCCGTACAACACCGAGTACTGCAGGTTCGGGTCGCTGAAACGGCTGGGCGCACGGACGGCACCAAGGGGAGTGCATCGGCGCTCATGCTTGACGATCCGAAACAAGAGATCGATGTCGAACGTCTCGAGGAGCGTGCGGAGCTCCTTCGTGACGTAACCCGGTGTCACAAAAAGTCGCCCTGGGCATCGGCTTGTGCGGCTTTCATAACGGCGTCGAGGTCGGCGGCGCGGAGGCGTTCGAGTGGTGTGCGGTCACCCAGGTTGGCCAGCGGTGTCGTAAGCCAAGCCCACGCTTGGTAGCCATCCTCGAACAGGGGAAGCAGGTGATCGAGGCCCTCGGGGGGCCGGCCGCGGTCGTCGAGTTGGGCGAGCGGAAAGCGATACGAGCCATTGCCGCCCTTCCAGGCGACGATGAGATTCCGCGCGAGCCTGTCGAGCACCGACTGTCGCGTCATGAGGCCCATGGCCTGCGCGAAGTCATCCGAACCAAGTAAGTCCGGGGCTTGTGGATCCAACGTCCGAGTCCGCGCATCCAAACGCCGCGTCGCTTCGGTGGCAGACAGAGTGCGAGGAGCACGCCGGGCGCCGACTCTCTTCCTTGGAGCCCGCGCACCCTTACCCGCCAACGCGGCCAACGCCGAAGTGAGCGCGAGCGTAATGGCATCGGGAGACTCAGCCGCGAGACGTCGCCGCTGAGCATCGGGAAGACGTTCGAGTGCTTCCATCACCATCGAAAGGAGCCGTTCCTGTGATTCCGCCATACCCACATCGTAACTCGTCTATTTCGTCTGTCTAGTCTATTTGGACAAGGCAATGGTGAGAGCAGTTGGCCAGCCGTTGGGGTTCATGCGCGGAGAGGTCGCAAGCTTCGTGCCGTGAGTTGTCGTAGTGATTTCGATGGGTTGGAATGGCGCAGCCGGCGGACACAAGGCGTCCCGCCGGTGGCCGCCGCAGGCGGACGACGGCGAGAGCGCATGGTGCGTGGCGCGTATCAGGGTTGATGAGGCCGTACGGCCGACTGTTTTGGCCGTGTTTTGGGGGTTACGCGGCGGTGGCGGGCTTGATTTGTTTGAGCTCGGCCTTGTGGAGGCGTTCGGCTTCCCAGAGGTCCAACTCCCGTTGGGCGTTGAGCCAGAACTCGGGACTGTTTCGGAAGTAGCGAGAGAGACGGAGCGTCATGGCGGCGCTCAGGGCGCGCTTCTCGTTGATGAGCTCGTTGACCGTTTGGCGAGAGACTTTGATGGCATTGGCGAGGTCGGCGACCGAGAGATCGTAGTCGGGCAGGAAGTCCTCGCGAAGCATCTCGCCCGGATGCGGCGGCCGAACGACTCGTCTGTTCGTGTTCTTAATCATCGCTCTTCCTCCTGCGCAACATATCCGGTGGAAGCCGTCGAGACTTGCCCGTGACGAACAAATCCTTCGAATGCTTGTCAGCGAACGACTTAATCATGAGGATGATAACGCGTCACGTGACACACGTCAATCGAGCGGAAGGTCCTGCTGGGGCGGTACACGACGCGGAAGTTATCGGCCGTCGGCAGCGGAAGTTGCGCCTGTCGGCAGACCTGGCCCCACGCGGCGGAAGCGCGTTGCGTCGCCGGCGGCCGCCGTAGGCGGGCGGCGGCAGGAGCGTGTGGTGGGCGCGGAGTATCAAACTTGGTGAGGCCGCGCGACCGGTTCTTTTTGCCGTGTTTTGTGGGCCTACTGGGAGAGCGATGAGCCGATCGCTCTCCCGACCTGCCTGCGGTTTGCGCCGAGAGCGAGCAATGTACGGATGAGCAAGTCGACCGAGACGCTTGGGTCGCCTGCTTCCATTTTGGCGACCCGAGATTGGCTCGAGCCGATGAGGTCGGCGACTTCGGTTTGGGTGTAGCCGAGGGACTTTAGCGTGTTGACCGGCGACGTGCCTTCTTGGCTGTAAGTACTCGCCGCGGGTACTGACAAGTTAACTTTCACATACCTGCGAATCCTAGAGATATCGTCTTTTATAGCGCCGCCGCGCATTTCCAAGACGCAAAGGCGCCTTCTCTGAGCTGGTGATAATGCTTGGCTGAAACCAAATGACGGCCAAGATTGAATAGATTGTACACCGCAGCGTGAACGTTTAAGAACCGTTGCGCCTGCTGTGCCGATTTGAACTTGCGCATACTGTTCATCTAGCAATTCTCGCCTAGAAGCATTTAACTTGTCAGTACCCAGCATGCATATCTCCCCTCTGGGCAATTTCCCGACACTACGATTCTTCTTGACTTCGAGTCGAACAACCACCCAGGATCTGAGTTCTTTCAAGGAGGGAATTCACCATGCGTATTCCCCCTCTCGCCCACCGAAAAGGAGCTAGACAATGAAGCGTTCCAAGATTCTTCTTTTGGCCACTTTTCTCGTGCTCCCCTTGCTGGCAAGTCGCGCCAACGCCGACTCCTTCGGAGCCATCGTGATCGAGGGTCCGATTCCGAACCCATCTCCTGCGGGAGACCCGCTCGCAAATGCGAACATCCCCGGTGGCGGCGTTACGGCCGCGGACGTGGGAATGATGGAGGAGGAGTTCTTCTATGCCGGGGAGGTCGACGTCTACACCTACGTGGAGGGCAATGCCCACATCGGCCAAAAGGTGCTCAAGACGGAGGACGCCTCCTACAAGACGCGCATGATCGTGAGGCGGCCTTTCAATGCAGTGGACTTCAACGGGATGGTGGTCATCGAGTCAATGAACTCGACCGCTGGCTTCGACAGCACTCCGGCCTGGCTCCCCTCAGCCGAGTACTTCGCCCGGGAAGGCATCGTCT
>PVMK01119765.1_pt1 | contig 11433 bp, 12 predicted proteins | sample 1853481 | NCBI WGS metagenome assembly PVMK01 (sample SAMN08533507, study PRJNA380276) | Marine sediment metagenome, whole genome shotgun sequencing project. | reverse complement strand
GCAGTCTCTCCTGGTTCGCTAATATCAAAAACAAAATCATTTCTAAACCCTACAACTGGTGGTTCTGTTCCCCAGCCAACTTCAATCTTGTATGGTTCAACTTCAATTGTGGTATGAGCAAAAGCTTGTGATGCTAAACCTACAGAAAACAATAATGCAATAAAACTCAAAGTAATGGCTTTCATGTCTATAATCCTATAATGATGTGATATTATCTTTACGTGAATTGGTACAAATTTCGAACTAAATGAAAAACTGTTTAAATTATCAGTAATAATCTGAAGGTTAAATGAGAAGACTTTTGATTATTTCCTTACTAGTTTTATCTATTTCAATACCATATGCTTCTGCTCATCCATTTACAGAAGAAACTAGACCGAGCTCAGCAGTAAATGCACCAGTTGGAGTAACAGAAGTAACTATAATTTATTCAGAGCCAATAGAATTAGATTTCAGTTCACTGAAAGTTTTTGACAGTAATGGTGATCAAATCGATAACAAAAACTCTCAATATTATCAAGGAGAAAATTCGCTAGTTGTTACAACTCCTCCACTTGAAGATGGAGTATATACGGTAACAAGTAAAGTCCTTTCAAAAGTCGATGGTCACTTAGTTGATGATGCTTTTATTTTTGGAGTAGGAGATGTGAAAATAGATATTCCAACTGATACACCAAAGTCAATTTATGATATTTTGTTTTTTCCAGAAGCAGGAGCTAGATTTCCAGGATTGGTGGGACAAACCATAGTTTTAGGCTCAGTTATTGCCTCGATGTTAATTTGGGGAACTCAAAATAAAGATTTAATCAGAAAAGATATTAAAAAAATAAATTCTTTTCATCATGAAAAATTCATGACCTTAACTGGTATTGGATTGATGACAGTATTTGCGTCAAACATTGCAATGCTTGCAGTACAAACCTTACGATTAGAAACTTCTGCAATTGATGCGATACAGACTACTTTTGGAACATCATGGCTAATTAGAATGATAATTACCATTGTTCTTTTGGGAGTATGGTTTTGGATGGATAAGAAAAAAAAGGTTACTAAAAAGAATCAAATTCCAATGTTACTGTTATCTCTTGCACTAATTGGAACAACGACTATGATAGGACATGGTACTGCAAGTGGAGAGATGACAGCTGTTGTCTTGGATTATGTACATAATTTGGTTGCGGCAATTTGGATTGGTGGGACTATTTATTTTGTATTTACGCTACTTCCAACATTTTCAAAATTAGACAAGATTGTTAAAGAAAAAATGTCACTTGTAATGATTCCAAGATTTTCAATTGCCTTTATCATTGCTATAGGAGTTGTAATCATAACTGGTCCAATCTTAATGTGGCTTTTAGAAAGTGATGTAGGAATAATTTCTGAATCAATTTATGGAAAATTAATCATTGCAAAGATTGCCATTGCAGCAATAATGATTGGCTTAGGTGGATTCCTTCAGTTAAAGGTTCAAAAGTCTGGCGAAAATTCTCTTGATTCAAAATCATTTTCAGTTCATAAGAGGCTAAAAAGATCATTAAAGGTAGATGTTGTTTTAGGAATAATTTTACTTGGGGTGGTTGCGCTTTTAACAAATGGTACTTTGCCTGCAGGTGAAATTCAAAAAGTTGATGCACAAGAAGTTTTGTATGGATTTAGAACAATAGAATTTTCAGAAAGTGCAAAATTTGATATTGAAATCACTCCATTTTCTAGTGGCACTAACACCATTCTAGTAAAGATTAGTGATTTAGAAAATAATCAATTACAAGATGTAGATGAAGTTAAAGTAAAAATTTCAAACCCACAAAAAAATATCTCGCCAATTGAAGTTTTGATGGTAAAGATTGATCAAGAAGAAAATAGACCAGATAAATTTCAAGGAGAATTGACATTTGGATTCTCAGGCCAATGGCAAATAGAAATTGAAATTCAAAGAATTCAAAATGCAAATGAATCTGTTATGATGAATTTACTTGTAAAACCAAGATTGGCAGACCTTCAAACTGAAATCATAGAATATGATTTTCCTGAATCCACAAAACCTCTATATCCATTATATGATGGGAGAAATTCAATTTGGATTAGTGATCCATCAGCACCCAGGTTATGGGAATTCTCACTAGATACTCAAGAATTCACTTCACATCCATTTGACGGGGTAGTTTCAGTAATGCTTACTAAAGATAATGAAGGAAAAATTTGGTTTAATGATCCTCCCAGAAACCAAATTGGATTTTATGATCCCGATAATTCAGAAATTACTACAATTACTTTACCAAAAATTGCACCAGTAATTGATGATAGCAGAACAACTTTCCTTCAAGCAGATTTTGAGGGAAATATTTGGATTGTTATAAACAATAAAGATAAAATTTTGAAATACAGTCCAGATTCTGATTCTTTTGAGGAAATTCAATTAGCAAAAAGATCTTTGCCTTTTACATTGGCAATCGATAATGAAGGAAAAATTTGGTTTTCAGAAACTGGTTCTGGTAAAATTGGATTTGTAAATCCAGAAAATAACGAGGTTACCGAATTTTCAGATGACAAACCACTACAAGCCCCAGAGGCATTAATTTTTGACAAGGAAGGAAATCTATGGATTGCAGAACACACAGGCACGGGAATTGTCAAATTTAACCCAATTTTAGAAACATTTGAGAGAATTCCAGTGCCAGATCAAGAGGCACTTCCATTTGGAATGACATTTGATAGATATGACAATGTTTGGTTTGCGCAACACACAGTTGATTCTATTGCAGCATACGATCCACATAACAATAATTTGATTGAAGTTCCAGTTCCAACTGCAACATCATTTATACAATTCATGACATCAGATGATAAAGATAATGTTTGGTTTGTTGAACAACAAGGAAACAAGCTAGGAATGGTAAAGATTACTGAAGTTCCTTTAGTAGCATCTCAGATACAGACAACAGGAAAATTTGAATTAAAATATACTGAACTTGCTTCCCCATTAATTGCAATGGGGATAGTTGCAACATCATTATTTTTTGTAAAAAGTGTTAAGGATAAAAGAAAATTAAATTTGCTAATTAATTCTTAGATAACAAGCCCATAGATTTTATTCCCATAGTTCCAGCAAACAACCCAATTGATAACAACACAATTGTTCCAGCTGGAGTAATATCAAAAATATAAGAGACTAAAATTCCTGTAACAACAGAAAATATTGAAAATGATATTGAAAGAATAGCAGTTGTTTTGAATCCTTTTCCATACATGATTGCAGTGACATTTGGAATAACAAATAATGCTGAAATCAATAAAACACCAACTAGTTGAATTGAAGTAACAACAGTTAGTCCAGCCATAAATACAATCAAGTAATTAATTTTCTCAACTGGAATACCGCTTACTTTAGCTTGCTCTTCGTTAAATGTAGAATAAAGTAATTGCCTATACAACAATAAGATAATAATTAGAATGATTCCTGTTAGGGATAAAATTAGAATTGTTTCATTTACACTTACAAGAAGAATGCTGCCAAATAGAAAACTAAAGATATCAATAGTAAATCCACCTGAAACACTGATAATTACGAGCCCAACTGCTATACCTGAGGATAAAAGAACCGCTATCGCAGCATCTCCAGATATGTCGTATTTTTCTTTGATTTTAGTAATTATCAGGGCACTGACTAATGAAACACCATAAGCTGTCCAAAGAGGATATACTCCTGCCATTAAACCCAAAGCAATCCCACCAAAAGAAGAGTGAGCTATTGCATCACCAAATAAAGAATATCGTCTTAGAACAAGAAATAATCCTATTACTGAACACAAGATTGCAATAGCGACTCCAGAGATTAGTGCTCGGTGCATAAAGCTGAAGGTAAGAATTTCTAATGACATGATTAATGATGATGCATGTGTTCCTGCATTGATGCTTCAGAATATTGTTTCACAAGTTCATCATTTTCAAAGAATTCATCAGATTCTCCATGAAAAAATAGTGTCCTATTAAGACAAGCCACATGATTTGCAAGTCGATTTACTGCATCCAAATCATGCGATGACCATATTATGGTAATTTTTTGTTTAGAGTTTAATTCTCTTAGAATACTATAGAAAAGTTCAATACTTTGCTGGTCAATTCCTGTAACTGGTTCATCAAGAATCAAAAGTTTTGGATTATTTACAAGTGCTTTTGCAATAAAGACTCTTTGTTGTTGACCACCAGATAATTCTCCAATTCTTTTTTCACTTAATTCATGAATCCAAAGCTGTTGTAAAATTTTATCAATTTTATTTGCATCAGATTCTTTTCTCAAACCCATTCTAACAACGTCATTTACAGTGGCGGGAAAATTTTTCTCAAAAATTGGTTTTTGAGGAACATATCCAATTTCTTGAAGATAGTCTTTGGACTTTCTAATATCTTGTCCAAAAAATTTGATTGTACCTTTGTATTTTGTATGTAATCCAAGCATTGAAGCAAAAAGAGTACTTTTCCCTGCACCGTTTGGACCAATTATACCTAAAAAATCACCTCTGTTGACTGTAAAACTAACATCATCAAGGGCCTTTACATCTGGATATTGAACTGTTAGATGCTCAATTTCTACAACATTCAACACAATGCCTCCTTAAGATTATCTAGATTTTCAGTCATTCTTGAAATATAATTTCCATCTCCAGAAATTTCTAATGGAGATAAAACAAGGATTTTTCCATGTATTTCATTTGCAATAACATTTGATATTCTTGTATCAACTGTATCTTCAGTGAAAATAATTTCAATTTTTAATTCTCTTGCAGTATTAATTATATTTTCTAAAGTTTTAGCAGTGGGTTCTCCATGAGGATCATTTGATGAAATGATTGTATGTTGATGTAAATCATATTCATATGCAAAATATGAAAATGAATCATGGAATGTAATAAAATCTTGACTGCAGCTAGCTAAATCATTTCTAATTTTTGAATCTAATCTATCAAGCTCAATCATGTAACTTTGAGCATTTTTCTGATAGAATTTTTGGTTTTGAGGATCTAATTTAGAAAATGCATCTGCAATTGATTGGGTTTGAATTTTTGCTAAAATTGGACTTAACCAAATGTGTGGATCTTTTTTTAGTAAAATTGGATTTTCATCATGATCGTTTTTAATAATTTCATCACTTGTATCAACTATCATTCCTTGATAGTTCATATCCTCTAAACTTTCAACCCAATTCTCAAATCCAAATCCATTAATTATGATCAAATTAGATTTTTGCATTAGTTGTACATCTTGTATTGTTGGTTCCCAGTCATGTGGTTCCACACCTTCTGGAACTAACAATTGCACATTGACTTTGTCTTGACCAACTTGTTGTGCAAATTCGTATAGTGGATAAAATGACGAGATAGTTTGTAGTTTAGTCAAATCATTTGTATCTCTAATTTGTAAACTAGAGTCATTTGCCCAAACAGAAAATGAGCTAAGAGGAATTACAATGATAATTGCAATTATTGCAAATTTTACCTGATTATTCATATTCAAAATCAATTAGAATTATTAATAAATTTATAAATTCTTAATAACTTTAGTTGCTAAACTTATAAGATAATTAATAACATTAGGCGTATGCCTATAGTTTCAATCTCACTAAATGAAGAAATTCTAACAGAGTTAGACAATCTTCAAAAATCCATGGGGTTTTCTGGACGGTCTGAGGCAATAAGAGCAGGAATTAGATCCTTTGTTTCAGAAGAAAAACAAAAATCAGATTTATCTGGAAAAATTCATGCAATTTTACTGGTTGTTCATAATAATGAGTTTGATCATATTGTTTCTGGCATTACCCATAACTTTGAGGATCTTATTACAACACATCTTCATAGTAAAATTGAGACAGAAAAATGCATGGAATTATTCGTAATTGACGGAGACGCAGAAAAAATCTCTACAATGACAAAAGACTTTCAAACGAAACAAAAACATGGATACTGTAAAGTTAGTTGCGCTGTAACTAAAATGTTTTTAGAGTAAATGAAGTTTTTTTGGATATAATGATTATAGCCATAATAGATACTATGAGAATCAAAGCTGCGATAGAACCAAACTCTGGTGCAACTACAATTCCAAATTCAGTTTCCTGACCTGTATTTCTTATATTTTCAAATTTAATTATTGTAGGTCCTGTTTGATCTTCTTTAAAGTAATAGTCTTCTGATTCTCCACCGATTTGTGCCAATCCAGTTACTCTGTGAATTTCTTTTCCACCTTGTAGGATTACAAAGGTATAGTCTGAATTACGTAATGGTTGACCGGTTGTAGCATCTCTGATTGTAAAGATAAATTTTGTTTTCGTGTCGGGTTCAATTGTGATAGGATCCCACGATAGATGTATTAGAAAGTCTTCACTTCTGGTGTAAGCAGCGAGAGGAAGATCAATTTTTTCAGATGTAGATAATGTGAAAATCATATTATCAGGTAATGATTCTCCTGATTTTTTCATTTGGTTTTTCAAAAATCTCAAGTGGTCCTGCAATAATACAAAATGAACTATTCTTTCATTTTCTTCAGTATAATCATCTATAGTAACTGAGGATTTGAACAAGTCAATTTCATTTACTTGTCCTGTATAGCCACCAGACAGAAATTCTGAAAAATCATTAGGAATGTGAACCTCTACGTGAACAACAGGAATATGAGACATTTGGTTTTCGCTCCAATCAAATGGCATCTCAAAAGTTACTTGTCTATTTTCTGAATCATACTCAAAATTAGAAATTTTATCAAAATATGATTTCATTCTAAAAGAAACATCTTGATTTTGAGTATCTTTTTGCCAAAATTGAGTAATTTCTGCTACACTCAAGTCTGCATTATACACCTCAGAGTCATCAATGATGTTTGTGGGCTCATCAATGGTCCTAACTTCAATCTCAAAATTGTAAAGACCTCCAGAATTAAAAAGAGGTCCTGTGATTTCAAGTGGATTTGATTCTGTTCTGTACCATGCACCCAATAAATTATCTTGTTTACCATGAATTGTAATTTCTCCTTCTTGAGTAGGTTTTATTTTGATTGTAAGAATACCATCAGATGTAAAAAAATAATTTCGAAATATCATTTCATTTTCATGAAATAAACCAATGAGAAAGGTGACATTTTTTGCATTTTCCTTTGTTTCATCTTCAGATGCAGTAATTGTGATTTGTTTTTCATCAAAGTTATCAAAGGATGGAGGAAGTTCAACTGAGATTGAGATTTCTTTTCCCTGAATGTCAACTGATGAGATTGTATCAATGCCTAATCCATGACCATAAACAGTACTTACTGGAAATAGAAATACTGCTACAAAGTAAAAGAATACTCGTAATTGATATTGACAATATCCTTTTTGACATGTTGGGGTTATTTTATTGTCAGTAATTCCTCAATTTTTTGAATTAGTTCTTCCATAGTGTTTGCCTCTAAGATTGGCTGTAATTCGTTTGGATCCTGGGCACCAAGAGCAGCTAAAGAATACACATAATCAATTGTTGGAGTGTCAGTTGTAAGATAGTATTGTGTTAAAATTTGATCAAGTGCAGCTGGCTCTATTTGTTGTGGTAGTGCTTGATTGACAGTTTTTTTCTTCCACAAGTCAACTATGTGCTCCCATTGATTCAATGAAATATTATCATCAATTTCAGGAATCAATTCAACTTCTGCTCTGATATACATTTTTTCATCATTGTGAGATTTTTCATCAAGATCCGATATTGCTTGATGACCTTCAATGGAATGTGGATCATAGTTTTCAGGTAGTTCTATTGATGGAGGAATTATTTTTTTTATTTTAAATTTACTTCTACCCAATGTTTGAATTTGTAGTTGCATGCCATCAATCTCTACATCTTCACATTTGGTGATTTTTGCAATTGTGCCTATTGACTTTGGTCCATTCCAGCCATGAATTTGATTGCTTGAATCAACTAAAGCATACACCAAACTGGCCATCACCTAACATACAATCATCAACTAGTTGCTTGTATCGTGGCTCAAATATTCGAAGTGGTAGTTCTTGTCTAGGAAACAATACCAAGTCCAATGGAAAAATTGGCACAAACCTTCGTTTGAGTCAACCTGTTTTCTTTTGGACTTTCTTCAGATATATGGAATACGGAAATTTTTAATATGTTCTCTAGATTTACTTAGAATCCATTTTCATTGAGAATTAAACCTAACAATGCAGCACGAGTATGTTTTCCATTTTCAGCTTGTTGAAAGTATTTTGCATTTTTTGTGCTATCAATGTCAGTTGAGATTTCATCTAGTCTAGGTAATGGATGTAAAATTATGGAATCATCTTTCATTTTTTTTAGCATATCAAGTCCAATTACATAGCTTCCCTTTACTTTGAGATACTCTTCTTCGTCTGGGAATCTTTCCTTTTGAATTCTTGTTACATAAACAACATCAAGATCTTCAATGTATTCTTCAATATCAGTGGATTCAGTAAAGGATAATTTTTTTCTAATTTCATAAATAGAATCTGATCTTATTCTTAGAGACTCTGGAGAAATCAGATGAACATCAACATCATAGTTTCCAAGACCAGATAAAAGCGAATAAACAGTTCTACCGTACTTTAAATCTCCTATAATTCCGATTTTTAATCCATCAATCTTTTTCTTTTCTTTTTTAATTGTAAACAAGTCTTGGATGGCTTGTGTTGGATGTTCCTCAGTTCCACTTCCAGCATTAATTACAGGTTTTGATGAAATCTCAGATGCAAACCTGCTTGATCCATCAAGTGGGTTTCTTAAAACTAGAACATCTGAATAAATTGACATTATTTTTACAGTATCTGCAAGGCTCTCACCTTTTTGCGTAGAAGAAGATGAGATATCAGAAATGCCCAAAGAGTTACCTCCAATTGAGGCCATGGCAGACTCAAAGCTTAGACGAGTTCTGGTACTTGGTTCATAAAATAAGTAACTTAGGGTTTTTCCTTTACAGATTTCTCGTCTTGCTGTAGGATCCAAATTTATTATTTTTTCAGTATACTCAAAAATCTTCTCAAATTGTTCTCTGTTGTAGTCTTTAATTGATATGATATCTTTGTTGTAGAACTCGTTCACTCTTTCAATAATATATACTGGTGACTATACAAAGTATTCTGATGCAAGAGTCCGAACTAATGGTTCGACGAATCAAAGAAGGAACAGTAATTGATCATATTGATGAAGGAAAAGGTCTTCAGGTACTAGCAGCCCTTCAAATCGATGGCTTGGACGGAAGTCTCATTACTATTGCATTGAATGTACCTAGTGGGAAATTTAAGAAAAAAGATATTATCAAAGTGGAAAACAAGTTTCTTGCTGATGATGACACTAACAAATTGGCAGTAATTGCTCCAAAGGCGACAATTAACATCATCAAAAATTACAAGCTGGTAGAAAAGAGAAGAGCTTCACTTCCAAATGAGATAGATAGGATTTTTCGTTGCTCTAATCCTGATTGTATTACTAATAGTCATGAACACATTGAATCTGTAATGGATGTAATTGACAAAGAAGGAACAGTTCTCAAGTGTAGATATTGTGGACGAGTACTTGATGTAAATCAGCTAAAATACAATTAAAAAATTTTTAAAAATTTTAAAAAGAATTTATTATTGGGTTTATTGTCCCAAGATGATAAACATCATAACTATACCATAGATAGCAATTGATTCTACCATACCTATGAAAATGAATACTTTTGACTGTAATGCTGGATTCTCACTAATTACTGCAAGACCTGCTGCACCTACTTGACCTAAACCGATACCGGCTCCAGCAGCTGCTAAACCAAATGCTAAACCTGCACCTAAAAGTTTCATGCCGGCACCATCTGATGCTCCAGATTCTTGAGCATATGCAGTACCAGTGAATCCTAATGCTGAAATTACAATTGTCGCCAAAAGTGCTAATACAATAGGTTTCATGTACGACTAAGCCCCTTCCGGTCCATATTTAAATCATGATAATTTTTTTGGATCAAATTTGATCAAGTGTCTTTTTTTTGAATGATTGAAGGTCATCCTTGATAGACTTGGAAAGCTTTTCGTGATCTTGTTCTAATAATTTTTTTGAACCTTCAATTAATTTTTTAATTTCTTCTTTTGCCATTATTTTCTACTCTCCATCTTGGCTTTAACTTTTTTTAACTTTGCGAAATCTTCTCTTTCCCTTTCTTCTAGGGTGGCTAGAATAAATCGAATTTTTTCTTTATACTGTGGAATAATTACATTTTCTAATGCATTTAGTAATTTTTGTGTTTTCTCAAGTGCCTTTGCTAAACTGAAGATAGAGTTTTCATACTCTGCTGCTTTGCAAATTTTTGGTAGTAATTCTTTGATCTGTTTTGCTGCTCTATCTATTGAAGAGTTTGTATCTGCAAATCCATAAGGCATTGATTTCGTATCTTTTTCAGTTACTGTTAGTGCAGGAATTTTAACATCTACAACTCTTCTTAGATGAACGTCAACTTCCATTACTGGTGGTGTTGATTCAGCAACAGAATCCACCGTTCCTGTTCCTAATGCAAGGTATGCTTCATTGACAGATTTGTAAATATCTTGTAGTGGATCCCAAATACCACCCCTGGCCTTTGAGGCTTCTTGAATCATCTCTTCAATATTTTTTAAAAGAACCTTACGTTTGTCATCTAAAATTCCCTGAACCATTATTGCAACTTGACTAGATTTTTTGTATTTTAGTAGTTCAATTTTTGTTGCAGCAACATTTTGTCCAAATGACATTTTGCTATTTTTCCTTATAATATTGGTCTACGTATTTGTCTTTGATTTTAGTAATCTCATTCTTGGGTAGTTTAGAAACAATTTTCCACATAATACCAAGAGTTTCTTCAATGGTTCTATTTTCATCAGTTGCCTGAGTTAAAAACTCGTTTTCAAAGGCATCTCCAACATCCATGTATTTCAAGTCAATCTCTGTTAATCCTGCTTTACCTACAATTCCTGCAAGAGCCCTTACTTCTTGTGCTCGGGAATATGCATCATAAATCTGATTTGAAACTTCACCATGATCTGCTCTTGTACTTCCCTCACCAATTCCATCTTTCATCAATCGACTAAGACTCATCAAGATGTTTACAGGTGGATAGACTCCTTGTCTGAACAAATCTCTTCCAAGTACGACTTGGCCTTCTGTAATGTATCCCGTAAGGTCAGGAATAGGGTGAGTAATATCATCTGAAGGCATTGATAAAATTGGAACTTGTGTAACACTTCCTTTTCTGCCTTTTAGTTTTCCTGCTCTTTCATAAATTGTTGACAAGTCAGTGTAAAGATAACCGGGATAACCTTTTCTTCCTGGTACTTCTTCTCTAGCTGCACTGATTTCTCTTAATGCCTCAGCATAGTTTGTCATATCAGTTAGTATAACCAAAACATGCATTCCAAGTTCAAATGCCAAATACTCTGCA
>PVMK01189509.1_pt1 | contig 11434 bp, 9 predicted proteins | sample 1853481 | NCBI WGS metagenome assembly PVMK01 (sample SAMN08533507, study PRJNA380276) | Marine sediment metagenome, whole genome shotgun sequencing project. | reverse complement strand
CAACTTCCCCTCCGGATTGGATATCTCGAAATAGACGGGGAGGGTGCGGGTCACGGGATCGATCTCGCTGCCCAGGGCTTGAAAGCGGGCACGGAAAGTTTCCCCGGGATAAGCCGTTGTGGCGATCAGAGCTTCTGGAGCATTCTGGAAAAAGGGCAGGTCCCTTTCATAGATCTCAGCCTGAACCCAGACGGTGGAAGGTCGATGATGGTCAAGAGTTTTCGAAACTCACCGTCGGGGTTGATGTCACCCGGCACGAAATAGATTTCGTCAATGTAGCCGGACAAGGGGGATTTGATGATGACGGTCCTGGGGTCACGTCTTTTAATGACCCCCTGTTGGCGAGTGTTCTGCTGATTGACGATCTGAAGCGCCTTGAGGGAGTCCTGGTAGATCTGCTTGCGCCGATCCCTTTCCGCCTCAAACTCCGGATTCTTCTTGCTGATCTCCACAGCTCGCTGGTAGTCCCCCAGGGCCAGGCGAGCTCTTTCTTTGGCAACTTCCAGATATTGGGCGATTTCCAGGGTGCGGTCATCCAGCGGGAGCCGCTCCAGAGCAGGCAGTTCTAAAACGGTTCGGGCAATAGGTTGATCTTTTTCCACCTTGGCCCCCTCATAGACTCCTTCTTCCAGATAAATTTTCCCCCACATGGAGGCCACCACCTCAACAGTCAGATCGGGCCGGGGGATGATCTCGCCCTGGAATCTCAGAGTCTGTCCGCGGGATGTGAAGTTGATCCCTGCAGAACCCATCTTTTCCTCGACTTGAGCCTGTACGGAGCCTGAGTTCGGGGCCAGAATCAGTGCAATGGCCAAGAGCCCTAACGCCCTCATCAGTTGCCCGACTCCTGCTTGGCTGGTTGGGACGCCTGTTGAGTGTTTTCATCCTCCGCTGCAGGATAGACATCCAACAGCATTCCCGCCTTCAACCACAAATCGGGATTCTTTACCTCGTAGAGCACCCTGAAGGCCTTGGATTCATCCTCCACATCGGGCCTGACTTCGACCAAGTGTCCCCTGAACGTCTGCTTCAAAACAGTGGAATGCAGCGTGACCTCGGACTTGGCTCCCATTTGAGCAATGTCTTGAGGGAGTGCAAAGACCTCCACCCACACCACTGAGGGGTCGACGATTTCAAAGATCGGATCGTCTTCATAGATCATCTGTCCTGCTGAATAGGTGGCTCTGCTGATGTATCCGTTTATGGGTGAAAGAAGCTGGGTCTCGTGCAGATCGCTCCGTCGGAGCTGGGTGTCGTGTAAATTGAGGCGTTCCTGCACACTCTTGGCTGTGGCGTCGGCTTGTTTGAACTCCACTTCCTTCAGCTCAAATTCGCGACGCGAAATGACGCCCAGATCCAAAAGGCTTGCCGCCCTCTGGTAGGCTGCATCGGCCTGGACCTGCTTCTCGCTGGTTTCCATAACCCTCTTCAGGAGTTCCCAGCGCAGATTCAGAAGATGAGAATAGTCGTGCACGATAAACTGGTTTTGGATGGTCCCCAGGACCTGACCCGATTTCACCCAGTCTCCGATCTGAGGAACTCCATTTTTGAAAACCACCGTTCCCGGCAATGGACTGCGTATCTGGATCATTCGATTGGTGGCGTGCCGAACCGTTCCCACGAACATTCGAGCTTCAGAGACGAACGAGGGCTCCTCAAGAGGCGTCTCGGGTGTCCGGACCCAATCTTCAAGGTCAGGAGATTCCTCGGGAGGAGCCAAAAGCGCTTCGACTTCCAAGGTTCCCAGATCGCTGGAAGGCCAAAAATTGTCTGCCAGAAGCAGGGTGGTCGCCCCGATGGAGAGGACGATCACAGCGAAGACCAACGAAGATCCCCCCGTAGGAGGAGATCTGAAGCGCTGGACCACCAGGCCCAGGGAGGTCAACAGAATCATCCCCTGGAACAGCAGCAGGGGCCAATTGACCGGTGCCGCCTCCAGCGGAATGATCAACTTTCCACTTCCCTTGATTTCATTGGCGTCTTCAAACTCAAAGAAGAGCTGCCATTCTCCCGATCGAGCAAAAACATGATCGAAACGGAAAACACCCGCTTCTCCTTCCTCTTGTTGGACTTCCACAGGGAGGCTCGATCCGCCCTCTCCTTCGAGCCTGACCCGGAAGAATTCCGGTATCAGGGGAGCTTCCCCACCCAGTAGAGGATCAGCTTCAGCCAGGGTCTCTTCCAGACGAACCAAGAACTGCACATTCTGGCCGGTCAGAGGGGCATCGGGCAGATGGACCAGGGTTACCCGGAAGCGCTGGTCCGGGCCTACCAGGAGAGTTTCCGATCGGAAATGCAATTCGACTCCGTCTGCGTGGATCACTCCCTGATGGGCCCAGACTGGAGTCCAAGCTGCCACTAAACTGAGAAGGAGAAAGAGATAACCAGTCTTTCTCTCACCATCTCTCTAGACGCTCCTTAGACTGAAATGTTCCTCAAACGGGAAAAATGACTATCCTCAAATTCCTCCTATGGAGAGGAGGATTGCATCACTTCTTCAAGCGATCCACCGCGGCCTGCTCCAATTTTACCACGGATGCTCGCAGTTGGAAATCGGCTTCCAGACCTTGTAGAGCTGCCTCTATAAAATCTCTTTGGATGCCCATCCACACTGTGACGTCTTCTCCGGTCAACTGGTAGGCCGTATCCAGGCGTTGGGCACTCTCTTGCAGCTTGGGCAACAGGACTTCTCGATACAGTTCGCCTCTCTGTTGATTGAATTGGTGCTCCTGGTAGGCGGAGAGGACTTCGCTGCGGATGACGGATTCTGTATGAGCCAGTTCTCTCTCTCGGACCCTCTTGGCGGCTATGGCTGAGGCCACATTTCCAGAATTATTATCCCCCAAGGGAAGGGGAATCGAAACGTTCAGAAGCAGGCGATGGGAGGTAGAATCTATGGACTCGATGATGCCCGAAGGAAAGAAGTCATCGCCTTGCAGGGTGTCGCGACCGTATTGGTATCCCACTCCCCATTCCCAATCCCTCTTCCCTGTAGCGTTCTCCATATTGATTTGAAAATCGGCCTGTTCGATGGAACTGCGCATGCTCTTCAGATCGGCCCGGTTTTCCAGGGCGAAGCTGAGGGCCTGATCCAGAACAGGAAGTGGCGCTTCCCGTCTCTGCTCCTCGATCACCACATGTTCAGCCTCAACGGGTGCTCTCATGAGAACGTTCAGTCGATACTGGGTCAGTCGATGTTGGGTTTCCAGCTGCCCTTTTTCGGCTGCGTGGACGGTTACCTCGGCGAGCAGGTATTCGGGATTGAGAGAAGGAATCTCGCCTTCCTGTACCCGCAGCTGATCAAATTGGAGAAGCCGATTCACTTTCTCTCTGTGACCCTCCAGAAGGGCAATCCGTCCTTGAAGTCGCAGCAACTCCAGATAGGCAAGACGAATGTCGGCAGTCAAGGTGCTCAGATAATGTTCCGCTTCCAAAGCAGCCTGCTCCAATTCGGCCTGAGCAATCTGCTGGCGCAACTCTCTTGGACCTCCCCGCTCCCAGGTGTGTGAGAAAACGAGTGCCAAGTCGTAGTCCTCCCTCTCTTTCGAAATCACCGCAGAATCAAGGGTTGTCTCCAAGCGGGGATTGGGCTTCTTTCCGGCCTGTTCTGACCGACCTTCCAGCACTTCTATTTGCGCCAGTCGGGCCTGGTAAAGCTGATTGTTGCGGGCTTGAGCCAGAGCTTCCTGAAGCGTCAGGCTCTGCTGGGCACTCAACGAAAAGATCGCTGAGATCAGAACCAGCAAAAAGCAGGTGAACCTCCTTTGAATGTGAGGTTTTGTAAAATAGTTCATCATTGTCTTGACCTCATATTTTGAATGGTTGATCCTTATCGATCCGGGGCGAGTCGGATGATTCCCCGATGAGCCAAACTGTCCATTTCCCCAGCGCTCAGCCCGATTTCAGTCAATATTTGGCGACCGTGCTCGCCCAGCTTCGGGGGTGGTCCCGCAACACCCTTAGGGCCCAGAGAGAACTCAACCGGCAGACGGGGCAACCGCACCGTGGCTTCCTCTGTATTCGGTAGATCAATCTCCTGAAGCTGCTCTAAGGCTGCCAGCTGGGCATCGTTGAGTAAATCGCCCAGCGTCTGCACCGGGCTCACAGGAACGCCATACTCATCGAACCTTTTCAGCCACTCCTCTATAGGCGATTCTTTCAGGACCGATGCCATTTCCTCACCCAGTTGCTCACGATTCTCCAGGCGGTCGCTGTTGGTGGCAAAACGCGGGTCCTTGGTCCACTCAATTTGCTCGAGGGCCATACACAACCGGGCAAAGAGACGGTCCGTGGATACGCCGATCAGGAGTCGACCATCGGCGGTTGGAAAATCACCATAGGGGGCAAATTCGGGATGACACCTCCCGTGTGGTACCGGATCCTGACCCGTAAACTGGCGACAGAGCAAGGGGTAGGTCATCCAGCTCACCCCGGTTTGGAACAACGAACTCTCGATTTTTTGGCCCTGGCCCGAGCGCTGACGCTCAAATAATCCTGCCATAATACCCAGTGCCGTCCACATCCCACTGCCCATGTCCAGAAGGGGAACTCCAACCTGAATGGATGGATTATCGGACCCACCCGTCACACTGAGGATCCCGGTGCGTGCCTGCAGGAGCGCGTCATAACCGGACTTCTCGTGATCGGGACCTCGTGTCCCGTAGGCGGACAGAGACACGTAGAGGATATCGGGCCGCACCGCCCGCACAGCATTCTCATCCAAACCCAATTCAGTCGCCTTCCAGCCCACAAAGTTTTCCACCAGGACATCACACCCTTTGACCAAACGAAGAATGAGGTCTCGCCCCTCAGGCTGGGACACATCCAGGGCCAGCGAACGCTTCCCCCGGTTGACGGCTACAAAGTAGGCTCCCCACTCACCTTTGTGGGGGCCCATAGCACGCATCGGAGTGCCCTTTACCGGATGTTCGACATGGATGACATCCGCACCCATGTCGGCCAGGATCATGGTGGCGGATGGTCCCGCAATATTGGTGCTCAGGTCGAGTACGCGAATCCCGGTTAGAAGGTCCGTCAACTCGTTAGTGCCTCGCGGAAGAAGTGAGAATAGGAGCTCGGTGCATCAATTGGCGAGTATACACGAGCACTAGTGAGCATGCTGGCGATCGGGCCTGTTCATATCTTCGAACTCTTCCAGGCGTTGTCGAAGCGGATCAATCACCACGGGGTCCTCTAGATTCAGTTGCTGATAACTATAAAGCAAGCGTTCGAGCGCATCCTTCTCCACCTGATTATAGTCATCTATATCATGGGAGTGGCGAATATCCACCTCACGGATGAACTTGAGACTCTGTTCCAGATGATCACGAGCCAGGTCCCATCGCTCTTGTTTGGAATAGACGATTCCCAGGTTGTAGAAAGCGCGACCCTCCCCCAACGGATCTCCCGCCTTTTGGGACAGGGTTAAGGTCTGCTCGAGCGCTGCCTCTGCGGATGGATAGCGACTTTGCATAATTCCCACATATCCTACATTCAGCCAGGCGTTGGCTTCCCAGATCAGGTTTTCGATCTCTGCCGCCGATTGAGCGGCTTCACGCGAATGAGTCAGTGCTTGATCATATTGGCCCAGATGCAGATGGGCCGTTCCTAAATTGAAGAGGGCAAGAGTGTAGTTGACCTTGTCACCAATCTCCCGGGCAAGCTGCAGCGCGATCTCGCAATCGGCTAGCGCGGATTCCGGCATCCCCTGTCCCAGGTGAGCATAGGCACTGGAGAGATAGGTGGAAAACAAAAAAGATTGATCTTCCAGCTGCCGAGCGGTGCTTCGCACCGACTCGATCAAGGACAGGGCTTCCTGGAACTCACCGTCATTGAGCAGTTCGGTGGCTTGAATTCGATCTCTTCGTGCCTCGAAGCGTCTTTGAAACGTATCGTCTCCGCTGGCCTCCGCCACCACTCGACTCAGCTGCAACCCGTTCCCAAGAATCGTTTCGGAGTACTGGACTCTCCGCTGTTCGGGTTTGTCGCGCCAGGAGTGGATGGAGGAGTCGAAGTCGGCAAGCAGCGTTTCAAGCACAGCTTGGGCCTGGGCAGGTTGCTGTTGGATGGCTTCGTGCAACTCTTGCAAACGACCATCATCGAGATATTCCAGCCAGCGCGAGGTATTTTCCGTCTCTGCGGTCTGCAGAGTGAGGACCAAGAAAAGCAGGGACAAGGACATAGGAGGGCTCAAAGGGACCACTGAAGGTTCAATTGGAGGCCGAAGCTGCAATCTGGAACGGTATCCGGCGTTGCAAACGCTGGTCGGAAATCTGATCCTGAACGTCAAGGACCAGTTCGTATGCACCCGACTCCAAACCCGATAAGTCGAATTTGTGAACCAGATGAAGTCGCTCTTTGTTTTCAGCATTCATATCGTCAATTTTCAACTGTTGGCTGATCACTTTCTGAGAATCCTTGATGATGTCCGCCAGACTCACCAGATAGCCTGATTTGGAGGAAGCATCGATCTCGAAGTTCGAGAGTTGAAAGAAGATGAGAAGATCCTGATCCTGCTGAAAGACCCTAGAGACGTTCGGAAACACTTTTGCCGGCCCAAAGGGACTGGCCTGCCCCACCGCAGCGTCAAAGTCGATCCGGTCGGCCAGCACCACTGAGCTGATGGTCAGGTTTTCTTTGGACACGCTGGGCAGGATAATGCCAACACTCTTGGTTCCCACCTTTTCACTGTTGGCGTCGTGAATGATGACGTCCAGCTTATAGCGACCGGGTGCCAGCTGCATGGATTTCTGGTAGATCGACTTCTGGTCGGCATTCTCTGTGGACCCCTGGGTGTCTCTTGTACTTCCGATGGTTTCCTCAAAAACGTTGAGAATTCTTCCGTTGACAGCGCTGACTTGGCCATAGACGTCGATGACGGAACGATAAACGTCACCTTCCGCCATGTAATCGAGGTATTTATCTGGAATCATTATAGTTATCGGAACCAGGTAATTGTTCTCATCTACAGGGAAGTGGTGGACCTCCACTTCAAACGGGAGCAGCTCATAACGAATGTTGGTCAGAACCTCGGGGCGCCGGAAATCTGCAAAATCGATACTGGGTGGCCGCTGCAGGTTGGTCAGAGTCGTTAGTTTCTCAAAGGGTTGATCCTTGGCTCTGCCATAGCCAATCAGAAGCGGATTGGTCCAGGGCATGGGCGAGGTCTTCTTCACAATTCGATCCACACGATTGGCCTGTCCCAGTGCCTCCGCATCCGTCATTCCGCCACCGGGCATCCGTAACAACGCATCCTTGTCGTCATGGTTGGTGGTGAGACGGTACTCGCCGGTTAAGGTGTCATCTACAAATTCGATCTCGATATCATCACCAACTCCCTCCAGGTAACGGTACTCCCACCGCTCCCAGGGATAGGTGCTGGTGGATCCACCGCCCTCCCAGGAAGGCCGCTGGTAATGGCCTCCGCTGGGATGGGCCTCAAGGCGATCGGGTGCACCGTACTTGATATAGATCATTCCCCGATCTGTTTTCCAACCAGGAATACCGGATGCAAAGCGCTCGTTGGCATATTGGAGACGCCGGTAATGTTCTTCTTTGAATTCGTTGTAACTGGATCTTGGAGAGGGATCACGCCGAGTCCAGAATTGCTCGATGAATCTTTCTTTCTCTTCGGTGGTCTGAAGCTTTTTGAAGACCACCTTCTCATCGTCGGTGATGGTATAGAGCACATCTTCATCGAGCCACTTTTTGAAATAATCCTCCATCTCCTCGTCGCGCGACTGAGCCGTCATGGAGCCAAAAAGCAACAGAGATGCTCCGAAAAAATACAGGAAACTCTTTGCCATCTTTACCATGGGTTCTCGCTGCTCCTTGTCGTCTGACCGGTTACCTAATTTGTATAGATTATACACCAAATCAGGCAAATGATCATCAGGAGAGAGAAAATCGACCATGGGTGATTTGAGAGTTGTTCGCCAGCAGACAGGACGCACAGACGAGACTGTCTCAAAACCCCACCCTATTTTGGGCAAGGCCTGTAGGGGTGTACGACTGTACGCCAGCAAACCCTGTTTTATCAATAGCTTATAGGGTGCGCGGCCGTGCCCCCCTACACCAGAAACCTGGGGTCAGCTGATCTCGACGAAATAGGGTATGGAGTTGAGGGCCAGGCCCACGAAGAGTAAGGTCAGGGATGAGAGGAGGAAAATCTGATAGTAGGGGACGTTGGTCTCCAGAGTCTTCTGTACGAACACCCCCTTTTCAATCTGGTCAATGGTCGTATAAGCGGTTTCCAGCTGGGCTTTGTTGCGAGCGTCGAAGTACTGTCCCCCTGAGTCGGTAATGGCCTGAATCAGCTGCTGGACTCTCTCTTTTCGAGTGATCTCAGCCCCCAACTCCACTCCAATCAGGTAGACACGATAGCCATAGAAACGTGCCTCAGCCAGAGCATCGACCGGGTCTCTTCCATAGTTGTGCTCCCCGTCGCTGAAGACGACAATCACCTTGTTCTTGGTTTCCGGATCCTCTTCCCGTCGAAACAAGTCGATCGCCGTATCGATTCCTTCCCCAATGGCCGTCATCCCCTCACCGATCAGTATGGCTGGATCGATCATCCTAATATACTTTTCCAGGTAGAGGCGATCCGTGGTCAAAGGACTGACCACATAACTGTTTTCCGAGAAAGTGACCAATGCCAGTCGATCTTCTTCTCTTTTGGACACGAAATCCAGCAGGGCGTTTTGGACAGCCTGCATGCGGGTCTCCGGTATGGGGAATTCTCTTTGATCCCCGCTAGCCCGCGCCTCGTACAATTCTCGATGTTCTTCCCATCCTCCCATCACCTCCTGCATGCTGGAGGAAAGATCCACGACCAGAACGATGTCCAGTCCTTCCAGTTCAGTGATGCCTTCTTTGAAGGTGATGCGGGGTTCCATGAGAGCGAGGCCGATGCACAGCAGCCCAATGACCAGAAAGATTCGGGGAAGAAACCTCAGATATGAAGGCTTCAGGAGCGGTATGATGGGCTGGCTTACCAGGCTGTGGGCCAGGAAATGCTTTTTCTTCCTCCACTGGATGATCGCCAGCAAAAGCAAGACGCCGATCAGAATGTAAAGGACTTCAAATCGCGCAAAGGTCACGGTTGATCACACAATTTCTTGATTTCTTTCACATCCTGCCGAAAGGTGTCATTCCATCCGCCGCCGTTTTCCGGTGCATAGCGGCAGCTCTGCCCGTGCTCAAAAACTCGAACCAGCGCGTCGTTCTGGCTGGGTTGGAGCTGCTCCTGGCTCAATCTGGCAGCCAACTCCGAGTCGGTCAGACCCTGGGCTGGTATCTCCCAGAAATAATGGATGTATTTTTGAACCACTTTCTCCAGGTCCTGATACTGATTCTTTATCTCCACATTGTTGCTGGTCATACTCTTTTCCAACTGATCGAGTGAGAGCCAGCATTGGCGCAGAAATTTCTTGCGGCTCAACTGTCGCCTTCTGGCTTGCCAGTCGGGCACTTGTCTCCACACCCAAACTCCCAGTGGCAGGCTGCTCACCAGCAAGCCCGCCATTCCGGCCAGCAGGGGCAACCAGCTTCGCAGGGGGACCGCAGGCTTGGGCAGTGATTCTTGAATCCAGGACTCCTCAACCGGCTGATTCAGTGTGCTTCTCACGGACATGGGCCAGGGTGGGATCGTCATTTCTGCAGTGGTGGGTTCGTTGGCTCCCGATGCGCCGCTCTTTCCGTAAGTGAAAATCCAACCAGGGATTTCCACCTGTTTGTCACCGATTTCGTAGTTGGCCAGCAAATAGTCGAAAACGTGGCGGATCTCTTCTCCCACTTCTTCAGTGAAGTGCTCCCTTTCCATCAAATAGAAAGGCTCGAAGCTGACATGTTCCTCGTCAAAGTACTCCGTAGCCACTTCCACATCTTGCGGTACTGTCACGGTGATCCGATAGTGGATGCGATCTCCAGGCCAGACCGAAGTCTGGCTGGTACTTGCCTCGACGATAGGCTGGTCCCGGGAAGTCTCGTCCTGGGCGTTCACTACGGCGGTGATGCCCACCATCAGTAATACGGCGATCAATCCATTTCTCATCATCTTTTCCTCATTAAGAACAAACTATAAAGTAACTCGTAAAAAGGTTCATCGGTCTTAATTTCCTGAAAGTCCAGGCCATATTGATAAAAATGCGTAATCAGGTCCCGCCGCTGTTGTCTCAGATGTTCACTGTAGATCAACCGGTTCTTTCGAGACAACCGAATACATTGCTGTTGGCCTGTTTCCAGGTCTCGAAAGCGAAGAAAGCCCTGTCCCTCAGGAAGTTCTGTCTCCAGAGGGTCGTTGAGTATAATGGGAATCAGGTCGTTTTTGGAAACGAGTTGTTTAAAGACGACTTCCTCGAACATATTCTCCTGAAAAAAGAAATCCGAGATCAGAAAAACGATACTCATTCTACTCAGGCGTTGGCGCAGTCGCACCAGGGTCGGCATGATGCGGGTCGTCGTGTGCTTAGCGGGTGTGAAATCCCACAACCGGTTGAGCAAGGTCCACAAATGGGCCCTGCCTTTTTTCGGATCAATTTCCACTTCCACCTGATCGGTAAACCCCAGAAAACCGATGCGCATCTGATCGGACAAGGCAGAATAGGCCAGCATGGCCGTGATGTAGAGTAAGAGCTCTTTTTTGGAATGGGCTCCCGTCACGAAATTCATGGAGTTGGATAAATCCGCAGCCACGAAAATGTCAATATCCTTCTCCTCATGGGTGTTCTTGATGAGGGTATAGCCCATTCTGGCCGTCGCATTCCAGTCAATTTTGCGGGTGTCGTCCCCAAACTCGTACTTCTTGTGGTCCCAGAAATCGTAGCCGTGTCCCTTGAGCAAACTGATATGGTTTCCCACCAGGGGATTGCGAATCTTTTTCTTGGTGAAAAGCTCGATGTAATGGAGATTTTCTTCGATATTACCCGGAATCATCGTGCTTAACCTATCCTCGATTGGCCCTAAAGATAGAGTCTTGACAAGGGGCCTGGAAACTTATAGTTTTGCGGAAAACTCGCAATTGGCTCGATGTATTCTAAACGGCAGAAGGATAATGAGAAAGTTTTTTTTCTTATTTTCTGCACAGCTCTCAAAATGTTTCTTGGATTAAAGGAGAAATAACCATGCGAAAGGATCCGTACGGTCGAATCATGCTGCTGGTTTTCCTGGCCTGGATGCTTTTACCCCTAACCGGTCTTGCCCAACAGATTCCCTCGGAGTTGATCGTTTATCCCAACCTCATCGTTCACAATGCCAAGATCGTCAGCATGGATGATTACGGTATCAACACCAACCTGGGCAGTACCTTTCAGGCTGTGGCGGTGCGCAACAACAGAATATTCAAGCTGGGGACAAACCAGGAAATCCTGCGTCTGGCGGGACCCGATACCGTTCGCATCGACGCCAAGGGAAGAACCGTCGTCCCCGGCGTGATCAA
>PVMK01115702.1_pt1 | contig 11434 bp, 9 predicted proteins | sample 1853481 | NCBI WGS metagenome assembly PVMK01 (sample SAMN08533507, study PRJNA380276) | Marine sediment metagenome, whole genome shotgun sequencing project. | reverse complement strand
CACGACTCGTCCAGATCAGATGGGTCTCCTTGATGCTTGGCCAAGTCTGCCTTAAGGGTTTTTGTTTCAATAAGTAAGTTTCCTATTAAATCCCTCTTTTCGTCTTTAGTCATAGGACTTTCATACTTCTTATCGGATGTTCGAATTATATGGTTTTTAAATAGTCGATGCTTTTTTTTAGGGCTATTTCTGGTTGATCTACCATATCTTGCTCTACATAAAAGTGGTTGACTCCCATTTTTTTGCCTACTGAAATAATTGATTGTAAATCGAGCACTCCATTACCCGCAGTTGTCATATAAGGGAATAATTCCTTCCATTGCTCTGGGTTGCCTCCGTCGCCGGAAAACTGAACTTTTTCCTTCATGTCTTTGACATGCATTAAATGATAACGCCCCTGGTATGCTTCTAGGTAAGTTATAGGATCAGCACCTCCAGCGGTTGTCCAATAAATATCCAATTCAAAGAACACAAGGCTCGGGTCAGTTTGGTCAAGGATGATATTTAAGGGTACCTTTCCATCCATTTCTTTCAACCCATAACCATGATTATGATAAGCGAACTTTAACCCCACTTTTTTACTTTGCTCGCCTATTTTATTAAATTCTTCGGCTACTATTTTATAGTCATCCAGTGTTTTCCTTTTATCTTCAGGTATCATAGGCATTCCTACATATTCAAAACCAAGTTCGTCTCCCGCTTCTCCCAATTGTTCCATACGCGTTTGCAATGTTTTCATATCGGTATGGATGGAAGTGGCCTTTATGTCATTTTCCTTTAAAATAGCCTTGACTTCTTGAGGAGTATGCCCAAAATAACCACTTCCACTAAACCCCAAATATGGAGTAACTGCCTTCCAATCCTTCTTTGCAGAATCAACACTAAATGGAAATGGCCCATATAACTCCACTTCCTTATAGCCCATTTTGGAAAGCATCTTGATTCCTCCTCTAAAATCTTTTTCAAGAAGTTTAGGCAATGAAAACAGTTGAACTCCTATATTATTCAGGCTCTTATTTGTACAACTGTTTATCACTAATCCCGGAAATAAAGAACAAGTGGCAACTATTGCGGTCGTATTTTTAAGGAATTTTCGCCTTTTCATGATCAATTTTATTTAATAAAAAAATTATTTTTTCTATAAGGCATCACTTAAGTATATATGAACTTAATCAAATTGGTGCTAACAACCAACTGAAATATCACCCTCTTAATCCCGGATTTCCCAAAAAATTAGAGGGTGTCATTATACCTCCCTGGTGTCTATGGCTGTTTCGGGCGTACGGGTGGCGTACCTATGCACCCCCGTACATTTTGATTGAACATTGAACAGTTAAGTTCCAATAAATATATAATATACTATATATCAATATATTATATTACTATTTGGAACAATTATGACATTGAACAGACATTGAACAGTGATTGAACAGATTGAACACTCCTTGGGATAGATATCATTGATTCCCTTTATTAAATTGGAACTTTTAAGGCTATGATATTGGAAGTATTCCTATGCAATAAATTGTGCAATTTGAATAGGCAATAGTTCTATTTTCCGTACAATTAACAAATAAAAAAAGGTTAAACACTTGATATACAAGTATCTAACCTCATTACGTTGTGACCACGGAGGGATTCAAACCCCCGACCGCTGGAGCCGAAATCCAGTGCTCTATTCAGCTGAGCTACGTGGCCTTTTCATTCCTGCGCAGGCAGGAATCTCATTATTCGTACTAAAAACTTATATTAATTTTTGTTTTACAATGGTCGATATGGTTTTACCATCGGCTTTCCCGGCAACAGCCTTACTTACAATACCCATAACTTTTCCCATGTCCTTCATCCCCTGAGCTCCAGTATTTTCTATGGTCGAAACTACGATCTTTTCTATGTCTTCTTCGCTTAAAGCCTCAGGTAAAAACTGGCCTATAACTTCGGCTTCAGCCAATTCGGGTGCAACAAGGTCTTCACGTCCTTGTTCCACAAATATAGCGGCACTGTCCTTACGCTGCTTAACCTGCTTTTGAAGGATCTTTAACTCTTGTTCTTCTGTCAAATCGGTGTTAGCACCACTTTCGGTTTGTGCCAGTAAAATAGCAGACTTAACTGCCCTTAAAGCGGTTAATGCGGTCTGATCCCTGGCCTTCATTGCGGCCTTCATTGCCGTCATTATTTCTTCCTGTAAACTCATGACTCCATTTTGATTTTGCGAAGATAAGAAAGAATTGAGATTTGGGCTTTAGTAATGATCAAAAATTTTATTATAATAAACCAAAAAACCCGAAAACATGAGGGAACATTTTTCGGGTTCTTACGAAGTTAAACACTGAACTTACTACTTGCTATTAATTAATCAACATTGTCGTGCAAAAATGAATTGTTACTTCGCAATTGGATATCGTCATTCTCGTCTAATCCAAGAGACAGTCTTGACGTATTGGTATCGGATGAATGCTGGGCATCCTCAAGGTTTACACCTTTCCGTTTATAGGCAGGTTCTTTTTCTATTTCATCGATTTTCGAATTATTGAACTTATAGTTGAAATCTTTCATTTTTTGTCGCCGTTCGCTGGCCCTTTCCTTTAAGAATTCGGATATCGGACTATTTATTGGATCCAATTCTTCAACTTCGGGACGATCCTCCTCCTTTTCTTCCAATACCTTTTTTTCAAAAACAATATCCTTCCCGGTTTCTTCGGCCAATTCTTTTTGTTTTACATCTTGATTAATAGCCGATTCTAAAACTATATAATCATCAAGGGCGTATCTCGTCTCCCCTTTTTCATTGGCTTCGGTGACCGTAATGAGTTCAATATAATCCTTAACAGGCATATCCTTTACCTTGTCCTCCAATTCGAAGGTGACTTCCTCCTCTTCAGTAGATTCCTCTTCATTTGATGAGGAAATAGGAAGATCGAAGGTTAAAATGGTTTGCTCCTGATTAACTTCTTCGGTAATTTCTTCATTTGGTGTGACTTCATTAATTACAATATCTTCTTCTTTAACATCCAGTAATATTTCATCATAAATAACCTTCATATTCCTGATAGCTTGGGTTGTGGTCACAATATCCATTTCGGCCTCTTCATCATCCATTAATGTGTAAACAACTTTCTCATCCTCCTTTTCTAAAATAATATCGGGTGTAATAATAGCGGGATCTCTTTCCGGAACGAGGTCCTGCTCCATGGGTTGGTCGTCTTCAAGAGAATGTACCACCCTTTTTACTTCGGTATTAGTGATCTCATCTTGCTGTTCTACATTAAAACCAGTAGCAATAATAGTCACGGCAATAGCTTCTTCAAGGGATTCGTCTTCGCCAACTCCCATAATAATGTTAGCACCATGTCCGGCTTCTATTTGAATGTGGTCGTTTATTTCGCCAATTTCGTCAATGGTAATTTCCTGTGAACCTGAAACGATAAGCAACAATACGTTTTTGGCCCCAGTAATTTTATTATCATTTAATAACGGTGAATCCAAGGCTTTCATTATAGCTTCCTGAGCACGATTTTGACCAGATGCGGTAGATGAGCCCATAATAGCTGTTCCACTATTGCTTAAAACCGTCTTTGCATCCCGTAAATCGATATTTTGTGTATAATGATGTGTTATAACTTCGGCAATCCCCCGAGATGCTGTTGAAAGGACTTCATCCGCTTTTGAAAAACCAGCTTTAAACCCAAGGTTACCATAGACCTCTCGCAATTTATTATTATTAATTACAACCAACGAATCTACGTGGTCTCTCAGGTTCTCCACCCCTTTCTGGGCCTGCACATTTCGAATCTTTCCCTCGAACATGAATGGCATGGTTACAATTCCAACTGTCAAAATATTCATTTCCTTGGCCAATTTAGCTATAACAGGGGCTGCTCCGGTTCCTGTACCTCCCCCCATTCCTGCGGTAATGAATATCATTTTAGTGTTGGTATCGAGCATGCAGCGAATGTCTTCCAAGCTCTCTACTGCAGCCTGTTCTCCAATTTCTGGGTTCGCACCTGCCCCTAACCCTTCAGTAAGGTTTACGCCCAGTTGAATTTTGTTAGGCACTCCACTATTATTCAACGCCTGAGAATCGGTATTACAAATTACAAAATCAACACCTTTTATGCCCTGTTGGAACATATGATTAATTGCGTTGCTTCCTCCTCCACCAACACCTATTACTTTAATGACATTAGATTGGTTTTTTGGTAAATCGAAGGTAATTTTATCAATTTTTTTGTTGCTACTCATAAAAATTAAGTTTACTGGTTTAGTTGTTTATTCTGCGTTATCTAAAAAATCCTTGACGCGTTCCGTTAGTTTATCAAGGAATGATTTTCTTTCTTTTTTTGGTTTTTCTGCCACATGTTCCTCATCACCGTCTAATAAATCGCCTTCTCCCACACCATAATGTGATACTATCGCATTTTCAGCACATTTTTTCTCCTGCCGTCTTTGTCCATCCATAACCAGTCCAACTGCCGTGGCAAATGAAGGGCTGGTAACATCGTCATCGCTGTCCCCGGCCAAATGCTCATTGGGATATCCTACCCTTGTATCCATACCGGTAATATATTCTACCAATTGCTTTAAATGATTTAACTGGCTTCCCCCGCCGGTTAAAACTATTCCTGCGATCAATTTTTTCTTTTGTTCTTCATGGCCATAATTTTTAATCTCAACATAAACCTGTTCGACGATCTCTACAATGCGCGCGTGTATGATTTTGGACAGGTTTTTTAATGTGATTTCTTTGGGTTCTCTTCCCCTAAGTCCTGGAATCGAAACTATTTCGTTGTCTTTATTTTCACCGGGCCAGGCGGAACCGAATTTGATCTTTAATAATTCGGCTTGCTTCTCTATTATAGAACAACCTTCTTTTATATCTTCTGTTATAACATTTCCTCCAAAAGGAATAACTGCTGTATGACGTATGATACCATCTCTAAAAATAGCCAAATCTGTAGTTCCTCCTCCAATATCTATCAATGCCACACCGGCCTCCTTTTCTTCCTGACTTAAAACAGCATTTGCAGAGGCCAATGGTTCCAAAGTAATACCTTCGAGGTCGAGACCTGCACTTTTTACACATCTCCCGATGTTCCTTATCGAGGAGACCTGTCCCACCACAACATGGAAGTTGGCTTCAAGTCGGCCTCCATACATGCCTATGGGTTCTTTAATTTCGGCCTGACCGTCAACTTTATACTCCTGGGGCAATACATGAATAATTTCCTCTCCCGGTAACATGACCAGTTTGTGTACCTGATTTATTAATAGGTCTATATCGTCTTCATCAATAACCAATTCGGAATTTGGCCTGGTAATGTAGTCGCTATGCTGTAAACTTCTAATATGCTGTCCAGCTATACCAACGGTAACTTCTTCTATTTTGGTATTAGATGCCAATTCGGCATCTTGTACAGCTTGTTGAATGGATTGGATGGTTTGGGTAATATTATTAACAACCCCTCTATGCACTCCTAAACTTTTAGACTTTCCTATACCAAGCATCTCCAATTTGCCGTATTCATTTTTGCGCCCTGCCAGGGCCACTATTTTTGTGGTTCCTATATCCAGTCCTACTGAAATCTTATTACTTTCCATCCTTTACTTTTTAGTACATACAACCTGATTTTCAAATTGTAAATTCACTATTTTATATTTTTCTAAAGTTTTATCCTTTTTTGCCTTTTGATAAAATACTTTCAAATTATTTATTTTTTTATCGAGTCTATCTACATTTCCAATCACTATTTCAAAATCTAGAACCCTGTTCTTTAGCACCAGGGTTTGATCCTGGTTTTGATGAATTTCGATAATATGTTTTTTTAGAAATTGATCGTTATAAATTTTATGCGCTATTTTAAAAACATTATTTAGATTATTTTTTTCAATAAAACCAGTAACCAGTGGTACTCGAGCTGAATAATTTGTGGATAAAGGCATGAACTTACCTTCATCGTCAATATAATATGATGCATTTGTGCTAACTCTTGCTATAGGGTTGCGCTGCTTTACATCTGCTCTAACCTCACCATTAACAGTAAGATACACCTGCGCGGTTTTTATCATGGGATTAGAATTTAGGGCAGTCTCTAACCCATTCAAATCTAAAATTTCTTTGGGCACTTTTGTCAGGTCTTCTTTTTTTACTATTAACAATTTATTAACCGATTCCTGCGTAATAAATAAATTGTCATCACCTAAGAAATTGACCTTAACTTGGGATACGGGACGCCGATTATTTCTATTAGCTGAAAATGCAAATACAAAGCACATTAGCACCAATACTAATATTCCCTTTATGTAATTCCAGTTAACTTGCAACATCCAATTCTTCTTTTATATGTGGTACAATTGCACCAATATCTCCAGCACCAAGAGTTATTATTATATGCGCTTTAGAATTTCGTATCTCTGAAACGATCTCAGACTTCATTATTAGCTTTTTATTCGAATTATTAATTTTATTTAATAACCAACCTGAAGTTATACCTTCTATTGGAAGTTCCCTGGCCGGATAAATATCCAATAACAAAACGGCATCAAATTGTGATAAGCTTTCTGCAAATTCATTCGCAAAATCTTTGGTCCTGCTAAATAAATGAGGTTGAAAAATGACCAGCACTTTCTTGTCGGGGTACATCTCCCTTACCGCTTGGTGAACAGCATTGATCTCTTCAGGATGATGAGCGTAATCATCGATAAAAACAAGATGGTCTGTTTTAATTTGATAGGTAAATCTGCGCTTCACACCTTTGTAAGATGCTAATGCCCTGACAAGGTTGTAAGGAGAGCAACCAAATTCTACAGCCATTGCCAGGGCTATTAATGCATTCGACAAATTATGTCTACCAGGTAGGTTAAATTTTATATTTTCAATTTTTTGGACAGGTGTTTGTACATCAAACACGTAGTTCCCATTTTCTATTTTTATATTGGTTGCCATATAATCCGCTGCTTCTTCAACGGCATAGGTAATCCCTTTTATTGGCAGTCCCTTTTTTACGAACAGCTTCCCTTTGGGTTTAATTTGTTTTGAAAATTCGACAAAGGATTCGATAAGTTGTTCGGACTTCCCATATATATCCAAATGATCGGCATCCATAGAGGTTATACAGGCATAATCGGGGCTTAATGTTAAAAATGAACGGTCAAATTCATCGGCTTCTACTACAGATACTTTATTACCCTGAAGGATTAGATTCGAGTTGTAATTTTCTGAAATTCCTCCTAAAAATGCCATTACTTCTACCCGGCACTCCTTTAATAAATGCCCCAATATACTTGTGGTAGTGGTTTTACCATGGGTCCCTGCAACAGCAAGGCAAATTGTATTTTTTGTGATCCATCCTAATACCTGTGAGCGCTTTAGAACCTTAAAACCATTATCTATAAAATAGTTCAATTCTTTATGAGTTTTCGGGACAGCCGGTGTATATACGGCCAAGGTGTCTTCAGGGCTTAAGAAATGAGTTCCAATCTGGTCCACCGAATCCTCAAAATGAATTTTAATACCTATGGCAACGAGCCCATCGGTAATTTCAGTTTGCGTTTTATCGTACCCGGCAACTTTTTTGTTTTCAGCAACGAAGTAACGGGCCAATGCACTCATTCCGATACCCCCAATACCAATGAAATAAATATTATGGAAATTGTTTAAATTCATTTCTTTAATAGTTTTTCAACCTCGTCTGCTATATCTTTTGTTGCATTTACCAGTGCTAATTTTTTAATGTTACATCCCAATTCGGTTTGCCTGTCCTGAGAGGTAATTAATCGTGAGAACGTATTTTCAAAATCGACTTCTAAATCCTTTTCCGTAATCAATATTGCGCCGTTTTTATCAACTATGGCTTTGGCATTTTTTGTCTGATGGTCCTCGGCCACATTAGGCGAAGGGATAAAAATTACCGGCTTACCTACAATGCATAACTCGGAAACCGAACCGGCACCTGCCCTGGATATTATCACTTCGGCAGCGGCGTAGGCCATATCCATTTTATTCAAAAAGGCGTGTACCTGGACATATTGGGAATTATTGTGACGCTTAAAGCATTCATAATAAAATTTACCACATTGCCATATAATCTGTACATTTTGAGTCTGAAAAAATTCCAGTTTTTCTTCTATCAGTTGGTTTATCCTACGTGCACCCAAACTTCCTCCCAGGATCAACAGCGTTATTTTGTTATGATTAAGCTTAAAATAGTCTTTGCCTTCTATAGATTTATTTTCAATATCCAAAATATCCTGTCGCACAGGATTTCCGGTTTTTATTATTTTATTTACCGGGAAAAAGCGTTCAAGTCCATCATAGGCTACACAAATTTTGTCTGCTTTTTTTGCCAGTATCTTATTGGTAATTCCGGGATAAGAATTTTGCTCCTGGATTAAACTGGGAACCCCCTTGGAAATAGCGGCTTGAAGCAGGGGTCCACTGGCGAACCCGCCCGTACCAACTGCAACATCGGGTTTAAAAGCTTTCAGGATTCTTCGTGATTTTGCCAGGCTGCTAATTAGTTTAAAGGGAAATGAAAGATTCTTTACGGTGAGTTTGCGCTGAATTCCCGATATCCATAATCCTTCTATTTTATATCCTGCCTGGGGTACTTTTTCCATTTCCATTTTGTCCTTTGCACCTACAAACAAAAATTCTGCGCCTGGATAACGAGATTTTAGTTCGTTAGCAATTGAAATTGCTGGATAGATATGTCCTCCTGTTCCTCCTCCGGATAATATGATTCTATATTGGTCTTTACCTATCACTAATTCACTGTTATTATTTTACAAATTCTAAATCTCAAATTTCAAACTCCAAATTTTTATATCACAGATAACTTTAAATACTTCAAACTTAAGACACTTAAAACTCAAATAGTTTCGCTCAATATTTCGAGTGGGTTATCCAAATTCTCCTCTTCCTGTTCCATTTGCTCCTGTCGCCTGGCGCTAACACTAAGTATAATTCCTATGGATAAACAGGTAATCCAAATAGAAGTACCCCCGCTACTTATTAAGGGTAATGTTTGTCCGGTAACCGGAAATAATTCTACTGCAACAGCCATATTTACCAATGCCTGGAAAACAATGGGCACTCCAACCCCTATTACTAAAAGTTTACCAAAAATGGTGTCCGATTTATGTGATACAATGACTATCCTAAATAACAACCACAGGTACAGCATCATTAAAATAAGACCACCTATAAGTCCATATTCTTCTACAATAATGGCATAAATAAAATCTGAAGACGACTGTGGTAAAAAGTTTTTTTGAATACTTTTTCCAGGGCCTACACCATGAAGTCCGCCGGAAGCAATTGCTATTTTAGCCTTCTCTATTTGGTAATTGGCTTCAGTATCCTCCCCGTTCATAAAATTTTCGATCCTGTTTGCCCAGGTATCAACCCTGTTGGGCATTGCTTCGGGAAAGGCTCTTGCTACCAGAATAAAAATGGAAAAGGCTGCTATACCCGAAATTAGGATCAGCAATAAATATTTGGCCGGGTATCCTCCCAAAAATGCTAAAACCATTACCATGGTAAAAATCATTGCTGCAGTCGAAAAATTTGCCGGGAGAATTAAAACAAGTACTATAAATACAGGAATCCATAATGGTAATAAGGTTTCGTTGAATGTGACCTGTTTATCCTTAATTTTTGATAAGTATCTGGCTACATAAACCATTAAGACCACCGAAGCCAATGTCGAAGGCTGGAAAGTAAATCCAACAAAAGGTACACTTATCCATCGTCTTGCATTGGTTAAGCTTTCGGATGCATTGTTTTGAAACATTGTAATTAGTAATAAAACCATAATAACAGGTATCATTACCATTGATAGCCCTCTAAAATAACGATAAGGAATTTTGTGAATGCCATACATAATAGCAAATCCTAAAAACAGATGGACAAAATGCTTTACGAAATAGTTAAAGGTATTTCCATCTCCACTTATATAAGCAAGATTACTTGAAGCACTATAAACAGGTAAGAAAGAGAAAATAGCGAGCAAGGCGGCAATAGCCCAAATTAAACGATCTCCTTTTATGTTATTAAATAATGCTTGCATTACAACTTACGCACTGCTTCTTTAAATTGTCTACCCCTGTCTTCGTAATTTTTAAACAAATCGAAACTTGCACAGGCAGGAGACAACAATACATTATCTCCTGCTTCGGCAATTTTATAAGCTATTTTTATGGCTTCTCTCATAAATTGAGTTTCAACCATGATATCCACCATGTTTTCAAAGTTTTCAAAAAGCTTTTTATTATCAACCCCCAAACAAATTATGGCTTTTACCTTTTCGTTCACAAAAGGGAATAAATCCTTGTAGTTATTGCCTTTGTCTTCACCACCAACGATCCAAACGGTTGGGGCCTCCATACTTTCTAAAGCATAATAGGTCGCATTTACATTTGTAGCTTTGGAGTCGTTAATATATTGGACCTTGTTAATTTTTAGAACATGCTCAAGGCGATGCTCGGCACCTTGAAAGTTCTCTAAACTTTCCCTGATGGTGTCCTTTCTTATTTTTAACAGATGCGCCACGGTCGAAGCTGCCATGGCATTTTTAATGTTATGATTTCCTTCTAAAGTTAAGTTTGTTGTTGGCATAATTATTTGGTTTTTGTCTATTGTTAGGTTTATATTATTATTTTCTAAATACGCTCCATTTTCAATTTTCTTTGTTAAGGAAAACGGCAATAATGTAGATTGAATCGGATTCGTTTTTATATAGTTTACTATCTCTGTATCATCGGCATCATAGATTAGAAAATCTTCTTCGGTTTGATTCATCACAATTCTAAATTTTGAATCGATATAATTTTCCATCTTATAGTCATATCTATCCAGATGATCGGGCGAAATATTGGTAATAATGGCAATATGTGGTTTAAATGTTTTAATACCGTCCAACTGAAAACTGCTTAGCTCCAAGACGTAATATTCAAAGCTGGTTTTAGCCAGTTGCTTGGCGAAGCTATCTCCAATATTCCCAGCCATTCCAACATTCATTCCCTCATTTTTTAAAATATGGTGCGTCATCATTGTTGTCGTTGTTTTGCCATTGCTACCCGTTATTCCTATAAGAATTGCCTCGGTAAATTTGGAAGCAAACTCTATTTCGGAAATAACCGGTATATCGTGCTCTACCACCTTTTTCACTAAAGGCACATTATCGGCAATTCCCGGACTTTTCATCACCAGATCGGCATTAAGAATCTTGTCTTCGGAATGCTGATGTTCTTCCCATTCAATCTCATTATGTAAAAGAGCGTCTTTATATTTATTTTTTATCGTTCCCTTATCAGAAACAAAAACTTCAAATCCTTTCTTCTTTCCCAGCAGCGCCGTTCCAATCCCGCTTTCTCCTCCTCCAAGAACTACTAGCCTTTTCATCTATCTAATTTTCAAGGTCACTATTGTCATTAT
>PVMK01127336.1_pt1 | contig 11437 bp, 10 predicted proteins | sample 1853481 | NCBI WGS metagenome assembly PVMK01 (sample SAMN08533507, study PRJNA380276) | Marine sediment metagenome, whole genome shotgun sequencing project. | reverse complement strand
CCAGAGACAAGGTCTGCGGGAATCCGACGTAGTGGTCCTCAGTGGTTTAGATAAAATATTTGCTACAAGGTTTGCATCGTTTTTTTTGTTGCGGCGCGACTATCTTTAAGGAATATTCATGAGTAGTAAACCCCTCCCTACCCATGCCCAAACCGTAATTATTGGCGGTGGATCTATTGGCTGTAACACTGCCTATCAGTTGATCGAGCGCGGACTGCGCGATGTTGTGATATTGGAAAAAAACAGGCTGACATCCGGCACGACCTGGCATGCGGCGGGTTTGATTACTCCAGGCGATAGCATTGATGAATCACACATTGAATCCTACGCTTTTGGGCGTGATCTTTATAAAAAACTTGAATCAATTACAGGGCTTGCCACGGGTTTCATGGAAGTTGGGTATATGCAGTTGGCGTTCAATGAGGAACGTGTGCAGGAAATGCGCCGGATTGCCGCGTTCCAAACGAAAATGGGATCAGAGTGTTTTGAAATTTCGCCAAAAGAGGCGCTAGATAAATTTCCAGTAGGCGATTTTACCGGCCTTCACAGCGCCTTTTTCATCCCCGGTGCTGGTCGTGTCAACCCTGTTGACGTAACCATGTCCGTGGCCAGAGGCGTTACCATGGGCGGCGGCAAAATCTTTGAAGGGGTTACCGTAGCCGAAATCATAGTGAAAGATGGCGTTGCAACCGGCGTACGCACCGAGACCGGCGAAACCATCACCTGCGAAAATGTTGTTCTTTGTGGTGGCATGTGGTCGCGCCAGATAGGCGAAAAAATTGGTCTCGTGTTGCCCCTTCAAGCAGCGGAACATTACTATCTAATTACCGAAGATATGGGTATCTCTAAGGATTTCACTGTTATTGAAGACCCATCAACCTTTACCTATTACCGCGAAGAAGGCGGCGGATTGATGCTAGGCCTGTTCGAGCCAAACGATGCGGCCGTATGGAATTTAGATAAAATCCCTGAAGATTTTGAATTTGGCGAAATTAGCCCTGACTGGGACCGTATGATGCCGCATCTGGAAAAATCATACAGCCGTGTACCCTCTGCTTTGGAAGCAGGCATTAAAAAACTCTTCTGCGGCCCTGAAAGTTTTACGCCGGATCTCTCACCGTTGATCGGTGAAACACCGCAGGTGAAAAACTGTTTTGTTGCAGCAGGCATCAATTCTGATGGTATTTCGAGTGGGGCGGGTCTCGGCCGCATCCTGTCCCATTGGATCGCCGATGGTGTGCCGCCTGTTGATGTCACCGGATGAATGTCAGCCGATTCTGCAAAGGCGACGTGACGACCGAATTCCGCCGGGATCGCGTGCCGGAATTGTTCGGCAAAATATTCGATCAAAGTTTCCCCAACGCGACCTATAAAACAGCACGTAATGCCAAACAATCTGTTTTGTATGAGCGCCTAAAAGCCGCCGGAGCCTACTTTATAGAAGAACATGGTTGGGAATATGCCGACTGGTATGCCCCTTCACCTGATTTGGCAAAGGTGGAGGAGTATTCATGGGGGCGTCAAAACTGGTGGCCCTACCTCGAAGAAGCCCACCATGCAACGCGCAATGATGTGATGTTGATGGATATGTCTGACATGACAAAATTCATCGTACAGGGACGCGATGCGTGCCAATTCCTGAATCGTTTAAGCTGTAACCAGATTGACGTTGACGTAGGTAGAGTAATTTATACCCAATGGGTCAACGAAAATGGTGGCATTGAAAATGACTTAACCGTCACGCGCATGAATCAAGACAAATTTATGGTCACCGTCGCTCCAGCTGTGCGTGGTCACACATTGATGCACATGGAACGCAATCTGGATGAAGACGAATTTGTCACCTTTACCGAAGTGACGGACGGTATCACCCAAATCAATATTCACGGACCAAAAGCCCGTGATTTGATGGAAAAATTGACGAATTACGATATGAGTAACGAAAACTTCCCGTTTGGTCATGTGCGCCAAATTGAAATTGGTATGCGGAAGTAACTGCCGTGCGCCTGACATTTGTTGGTGAATTGGGATGGGAACTCTTGATCCCAACCAACGCAGCCATTCAAACTTACGATCGCATTGTGAGAGCCGGTAAGGAGTTTGGCCTGCGTCATGGCGGCATTTCAAACCTGAATTGCTTGCGTCTCGAAAAAGCGTACCGGGAATATGGTCCTGATGTGGACAATAGCGAAAACCCGATCGAAGCAGGCCTTGGCTTTGTTGTGAAGCTTGATAAAGAAGGCGGTTTTTTGGGCCGGAACGCTTTAGCTGCCATTAAGGAAAAAGGCATTCCGAACCGCCGCTTGTTGCAGTTCCTGTTAGAAGACCCGGAACCACTTCTTTATGAAGCAGAAACCATCTATATGAATGGAACATCTGTAGGCTACATTGGCGGCGGTGCTTATGGCTTCACGTTGGGTGGTGCTGTTGGCATGGGTTATGTGGAACATGACGCACCACTAACCAGCGATGTTGTTAAAGGTGCCAAATGGGAAATTGAAATCTGCGGTACGCGTTATTCGGCAAAGGCTTCGCTAAGTCCTATGTATGACCCGAAGATGGAAAAGATTAAGTGTTGACGCGGATGCTTGTGACAAATGTTCTAGATTGTCCGTCTTCAAACAAATGGAACAGGCCGATTCGATACGCCTCCTCGTGCGCGCGATCGAAGTCAAATTATGGCTCCTGCTCTCAACCCATTACGAGTGACGCTACGTAGTCCTCGACGTACGCGAGCCGTTCGAACTCGCGGTGGAAAACGTCGAAGACACTATAAATATTCCGCTCGGGCAATTAAGGGACCGGCTGGACGAACTGCCGCGCGACAAGACGATTCACGTCTTCTGCCGCGCGGGGCAGCGTTCCTACTATGCGACCCGCCTGCTGTTGCAGAACGGATTCGACGTGAAGAACATCTCCGGCGGCACGTTGTCCCGGACTTATACCTCGTTCTTCTTGCAGGAGGGACCGATCCAGTAGCGGACCCGTTCATTAACGACACTATCGTGCTCCACTGCGGTGGAGCCAAGGAGAAGAAACATGCTCGCTGAAAGCCACATCTATTTTCACAAGGCCGCCGATGTTCTCGGGCTTGCAGACAATATCAGGACAATCCTGCTGACACCGCGACGAACGGTGAAGGTAGGGATTAATATCGAAGGCGAGGACGGTACTCTTCAGGCCTATGAGGGTTTTCGCGTTCAGCACAACATGGCGCGCGGACCAATGAAGGGTGGCCTGCGTTATCACCCGGCAATGGACGAAGACCATGCCGCGGCGTTGGCCAACCTGATGACCTGGAAAACCGCGGTGGTGGACGTGCCGTACGGGGGCGCCAAGGGCGGCATTAACTGCGATCCTCACGCCTTGTCCGAACGGGACCTGTTCCAGATCACGGTCAGTTTCGTAGAGCAGATGAAGGAAGTCATCGGTCCGACCATCGATATCCCGGCGCCCGACGTCAACACCAACGCCAAGGTGATGGGCTGGATCATGCACGAGTATTCGAAGTACGCGGGATTCTCGCCCGGCGTCGTGACCGGCAAGCCACTGGAGCTGTTCGGTTCGGAAGGTCGCGAGGCGGCAACCGGCCGCGGGGTCATGGATGTGCTGGCGGAGGCGCTGGTCGAACAGGACCAGAGTTTCGAAGACATTACGGTCGCCGTACAGGGATTCGGCAACGTCGGCAGCAATGCCGCCCGCCTGATCGCGGAACGGGGCTCAAAGATCGTTGCCGTAGCCGATCATACGGGCGGGGTTTGTGCTGAAACGGGCCTCGACATACCTGCCCTGGTGGCCTGGGTCGCCGAGCACGGCGGCGTCAAGGGCTTCCCGTCAGGCGAGGCCTTCGACGGCGCCGAGATCATCACCTGGGACGCAAACGTTCTGGTGCCCGCAGCCCTGGAGGACGCAATCCACAAAGATAACGCCGGCGACGCTAAAGCTAGCATCATCGTCGAGGGAGCCAATGCTCCAACGACGCCTGAGGCCGATCAAATTCTCAACGAACGCGGCATCCTGATCATTCCGGACATTCTCGCCAACGCCGGTGGCGTCACCGTGAGCTATTTCGAGTGGGTGCAAAACATCCAGCATTTCCAATGGGATGAAGAACGGGTCAACCAGGAACTGGACAAGAAGATGAGCAGAGCCTATCGCTCGGTAAGGCAGGTCGCGAGCGAGCATGGCATCGACATGCGGACGGCTGCTTTCGTGCTGGCGATACGGCGTGTTGGAAAGGCCGCACTGGCGCGGGTCCATATCAAGACGGAACTTCCGTTCTAGGACTGTACAGGGCGAGGGGGAAGTTTAGCCGGCCCTGCTTTGGGGCCCGGAATTCTTTTCGTGGCCGTTGGGGGGCTATTGGTTTCGCAAATCCAATTTCCGCAACCGCGACACAATCCTTGTCTGTGGGACTTTTGCGGGACTCAGTCCTGCATCGTTATGCACAGTACTGCAATGTTGTCCGCGAACGCCTCCTGATCGATCAATAAAAACAATCAGTTAACATCCAAGACTTGGATTCGGGAGGCAGTCAGGCGTTTATAAGTTGTTGTAATTAATAGGCATTCTGGAGACGCCCGCGGACGTAAGTGCCTGACAGGTCATAACGGGTCAGGACTGATCCCGGCAATTTTGCGGCAGTCGGACATTAGCGGTCAACGTTCCCCAGGTTTTCTCAGATTCTAAAAAGAGCGGCGAGCACAAGTAGCGTACCTGCCGCCGAAATTCCATAGCAAATGAACATAACGAGTGTGTCGTTGCGAATGCCGAGATCATGTGCGGTGATGCGAATACGATGTGCAGCGTGCCAGATAACCAGAAACAACACTGCGAATGTGACGAGCTTGCTGAGCGGTTGCTGCATCAAGTCAAGAACGTGTTCGTAAGACAGTGCATCGATTGATAACAGCCCTAGTGGCACAGCAAGACATGTAATCAGGATTAGCACTGGTACAACGAATGCAGCGACCGTGCCACCGGCAGCGAACAGGCTCCAGATAATAGGCTTATTTGAACGGGACATGCCTAGCTTCCTACCAAAAGCCACAATGCTGTGCTTACGAGGATAAAACCGATCCAGTGCGCGGCAATGATAAACGCACCTGGAATCCGCTTGCCGCCAAGCGTCAGCGGCATTGCTTTGGGCGTCACCTGGAACCAGGTATAAGTATGATAAATCGCGAACAACATCGCGAACACGGCGAATGTCAGTCCGGCTGGCCCCTCTACGCTTGCGAGAAATTCATTGTAGGCGACTTCGCTCCTGGATAGTTGCAACAGCCCGACGATAAGAACGACTACATAGATACCGATAAACACAGCGCTAATCTCGCGCACCATGTAACGAATATATCGCGGCCGTGCTAGCCACCAGCCCGTCTTCGACGGCTCACGAAAATAGGGCCGCCGGCTCATTTGCGCTTCCAGGGCATCAGGAACTTCGTGAAGTAATCGACGGTGCTCGCAATCTTCGTCTGTTGTATGGCCGCGGCCGGATCGACTGATTTCGGGCATACCTCCGAGCAAGCGCCTACAAAACTGCACTCCCAGATACCTGAATTGCTGGCAACAACGTCCTCCCGCGCGCTGCGGCCTACATCTCGCGAGTCGAGATTGTAACGATGAGCGAGCGCCAGGGCCGCCGGCCCGACGAAAGTGTCAATTAACGCGTACTGCGGGCATGCCGAATAACAAAGCAGGCAGTTAATGCAGGCCGTGTATTGGTTGAAGTGGGCGAGTTCTGCCGGCGTCTGCAGATATTCGCCGTCATCGACATCTTTTTCCTCCCGCGCCACGAGATAGGGTTTAACGCTACCGAGTTTGTCGATGAAGTCGTCCATTACCACAACAAGGTCGCGCTCGACAGGGAAGCTCTGCAGTGGCTCGATGCGAATTTTCTGCGGATAGTCGCGCAGGAAAGCATGGCAGGCCAACGCAGGCTCGCCGTTCACAACCATGCCGCAGCTGCCGCACACCGCCATGTGGCAAGACCAGCGATAACTCAGCGTGCAGTCCAGCTCATCCTTGACGTAATTGATGGCATCGAGAACCACCCAGTCATCGCGGTACGGCGCGGTGTACGTCTGGAAGTGCGGCGCCTCGTCTTGCTCCGGGTCGTAGCGCAGAATCTCGAGTTCGATGACGCGCTCGCTCATTCCCCGGCCCCTCCGTAAACCCGCGCAGCGGGCGGCGAGCGCGTGATCGTGACGTCACGATAATCGATGCCCGGCAGATCCGTGGCTGAGTAGCGGGCGAGCGAGTGTTTGAGATATGCCGCATCGTCTCGGTCAGGATGATCGAGACGCTGGTGCGAGCCCCGGGATTCTTTTCGTTGCAAAGGCCGAGCAGGCTATCGCGACGGCTACATCGATCATCGAGCCGAGTTCCAGCGCTCCGATCAGGTCGGTATTGAAGACGTTGCTCTTGTCGGTGAGCAAAACATCTTCGTAGCGCTCACGAATCTGCTGCAGGGCCTCTGTGCAGGCCTGCAAGGTATCTTCGCTGCGATAGATCCCGGCACCAGCCTCCATTGCATCATTCATATCGCGCCTGAGACCCGAGACGCTTTCCGTGCCGCCGGTCCTGCGGAACCAATTCAGTATACGGTCCTCGGCCGCCCTGGGCCGCAGCCTGAATCTGCCGATCGTCTGTTTCGGCAACGCCGCACAGGGCGGCTTTGCAGCACCGCGCCCGGCGCGTGCGCCGAACACCAGCAATTCCGTGAGTGAATTCGAACCCAGTCGATTCGCACCATTGATGCTGACACAGGCACATTCGCCCGCGGCGTACAGGCCTTCGACGCTGGTCGCCGCATCAATATCGGTATCGATGCCACCCATCGTGTAATGCACCACCGGACGGACCGGGATAGGTTCGTACACCGGGTCGACACCGATGTAACTGCTGGAAAGCTCTCTGACCATTGGCAAGCGTTCGTTAATCCTCGCCTCGCCCAGGTGCCGCAGATCGAGATACACGACGTCACCGTAATCAGTACTGATCGTGCGGCCCTTTTGTTGTTCATGCCAGAAGGCCTGGCTCAGGCGATCCCGCGGACCAAGTTCCATCGCTTTTTTGCGCGGCCACGGATCCGGCGGGCCGAGATCGTAGTCCTGCAGATATCGATATCCGTCCTTATTGACGAGAATGCCACCTTCGCCACGTGAACCCTCGGTGATCAGTATGCCGGTACCGGGTAAGCCGGTTGGGTGATATTGAACAAACTCCATGTCCTTCAGCGGCACGCCGGCCCGGTAGGCCATCGCCATGCCATCACCAGTCTTGATCGCACCATTGGTCGTAAACGGAAACACCCGGCCAGCACCGCCGGTCGCAATAATGACGCACTTTGATCTGAAAAGGTGTACCTGTCCTGTGCGCATTTCGATCGCGGTGACACCGTGACAACGACCATCGGTCACAATCAGATCGGTCGAGAAGTACTCGTCAAAACGCTCGATCGAAGGATACTTCAGCGAGGTCTGGAACAACGTATGCAACAGATGAAAACCAGTCTTGTCTGCTGCATACCAGGTTCGTTCGACTTTCATGCCACCGAATGGTCGGACAGCGACGTGACCGTCTGGCTCGCGACTCCACGGACATCCCCAGTGCTCGATACGCGTCAGCTCTCGCGGCGCTTCGTGGATGAACAGGTCGACCGCGTCCTGATCACAGAGCCAGTCCCCGCCGGCGACCGTATCGTGAAAGTGATTATCGAAACTGTCGTTGCCCTTAATGACTCCGGCCGCGCCACCCTCGGCAGCAACAGTGTGGCTGCGCATCGGATACACCTTGGAGATTAATGCGATTTTCAGCGTCGGATCAACTTCCGCGACCGCAATCGCGGCGCGCAATCCGGCACCGCCAGCGCCGACAATTGCAATATCTGTATTGATTGTCTGCATCGAGCTGTCTCAGGTCTCTCTGGCACTAGTCCTTTCGCGTTGCGACCACCTTCTGGAAAAGACCGCCGAAGTAAGTCTCTTTCTGCCATTCAAATCGCACATCGTTTCCGGCGATTGTGGCAATTTCCTCTTGCCATAAACCTTTTGCATAGGGCTCCAGCGTATCGAAAACTACGCTGGTTATGAGCTTGAGCGGATGCGCCCAATGCGGCTTGTGATAATCGACAAACACCACCTTACCGCCGGGTCGAACGCTCTCAAGCAGCACACTCGCCACTCCGCGCCGGTAATCGTCCGGCATTTCATGCATCAGGAAGTAGCAGCACACAACATCAAATGTCTCGTCACGAACAAAGAGAACATCTTGATGTCTCACGGTAGCGTGCTTATAGCCTGCCAGTTTACGGCGGCAATTGCGGACCTGAACCTCGGCCACGTCGAAGACTTCCAGTCTGCCTTCAGGGCCAATGTGCTCGGCCAGCAAGGACGAAAAATTGCCGTATACACAGGCCGTCTGCATTACATGCTGGCCCGGTTCGATTTCCGCGATCGCCGCCTGCGCGAGGCGACGGTGCTGTTGCCAGAGTATCGTTCTTACGACCCACTCGTGATCGAGAAGCTTTACGTTACGCGGATTGAGATAGGCCCAGTAGTAGGTCTTTTGCAAATAGTCGGGGATGACGGGCGCACTGCTGAGATTCAGCTTCGGCGTTAATCGCGAAGTAATCTGATGAATCTTGGGGCCTCGAAAATAATCTTGGTTTGGCCCGACTGAATCTAAGTAGCTCATCTTTATGTCCCATCGACCTTCACGGTCGAGTTTTCCGACTCCAATATTCCTTTGTCTATTTATACAGCCTGGCTACGGAGTGCTGTATCAGTAGTTGTCACGAAATTATGAGAATAGCCGCAGGGGTCGGTAAGTATTATTTTTCATCTGGGTCCCGTTGTCAGAACACCAATCTGGAGCTTACTAAGTACCTCACAAGCTGCCGTTGGTACGAGGCTGCCGATCCCAGGCAGTGCTCTACCACAAAAAATGTCGGTGCGTCGCGCACAGCGCGCGGTTACGATTAGGTTTGCCGGAATTGTGCCGGGACACCCCACAAAATCCCCACCATTCGGCAGAACACAAAAAACAACGGCCGGGCAGGGGATGTTGTAAGAGGTTGATCTGATTCTGGAAAAGTTGGTCGGGGTGAGAAGATTTGAACTTCCGGCCCCTGCCTCCCGAAGGCACTCGGGCGTTTGTAAGTTATTGTTATTAATAGGCATACTGGAGACGCTCGCGGACGCAAGTGCCCAACAGGTCACAACGGGTCAGGACTGATCCCGGCAAAATTCCCGGCAGTCAACAATTGGAGATTAGCCTCACAGTTCCCGACATCTGAAATGGCAAATAGTCTCACTATCAAGACTTGGGCAGCAATTCGCGTCAGACTGCTCCAAAAGTGCAATGCGCCCCCGACAGGCTAACGAAATTTCAATGTAACCATGACAGCTCTTATAGGCAAACCAGGCGGAGCTAGACTCCAGGCCCTCGGTAATTGTACCGATGGTCGTTGAAATATCGGCTCGCGGTGAGCGCAGCTACGACATCTATTCCCGCCTGCTCAAGGAGCGGGTCGTGTTCCTGATTGGTCCCGGTGGAGGATGAGGTCGCCAGTCTGGTCGTTGCCCAGTTGCTTTATCTGGAATCGGAGAATCCCGACAAAGAAATCCAGTTGTATATTAATTCGCCGGGAGGTTCCGTGAGCGCCGGGCTTGCAATCTACGACACCATGCAGTTCGTCACGTCAGAGATAAGCACCCTGTGCATTGGCCAGGCGCTCGGTATCAGTGCCTTACTTCTCGCAGGCGGTACCGACGGAAAACGATATTGCCTACCGCACGCGCGGATCATGCTCCACCAGCCGTTGGGTGATTTCGAGGGGCAGGCTACGGATATCGACATTCACGCGAAGGAGATCTTGCAAGTACGCAGACAGCTCGATGGGATTCTGGCCAGACACACGGCGCAATCGCTGCAGCGCATCCGGAAAGACACCGAACGGGATTATTTCATGGATCTCCCGTGATGCCGTAGAATATGGCCTGATCGATGACATACTGCAGCAACGCGGCAGTTTACCCAACAACTGATAATGCCATGAACGATCATGTCGGACGGGTCATGGTCAAACCGCATCGCTTGCACGTGACTTTTTCGGTACCGCCCCCCGCCCCAAACCCAAATGCCCTGTCAACCACGCGAAAGTCATGAATCCCGAATCGACACAGGAGAAGGCCGAGTAATGTTAGTAACTTTGGCATGTCATCACCTCCGCGAACACATGTGATTTGGCCTTACTTTCGTTTAGTTAAAACGCTGTCGCCCTTCCAGCGTACGGATTGCACAAATCGGGTACTTACCTCCGAGAGCGGAATGCTTTTCAGCCGCTGCAGATTCTCTGTGTCAAAGAATGCCCGCCCCTCTTCAACCAGATGTTCAGCACACGCGAATTGCTCTTCCAGATTATCCGCCCATCGACAATAACGGGGTAGTGACGTATTTGCGTCCGGATTGGCGGCGAGTTTCTCCAGCTCTAGTAGTGGTTTCAATATCTTGTCAATGAGCTCTTCACGGATATCCGCAGCAAATATTCCCAAACCCTGCAACTGCTCTACCCGCTCCAGTTGGGATGGATCAATTTCGTTTTCAATAATGGCGGCAATGATGGCGTTATCATTCTTATTCGTTGCCAATTCTTTTAACGCGGCAAGCAAATCTATCGGATAGGTCTTACGAAACACGGTTAACGTCTGGTAGAGCCAGTTGGCTCCTCGGGGGGCCTGCTTGAGTTCCCTTACCCGTCTTTTGACTACATCGCTTTGCTCAAGAACCTTATTTAGACGGATTTGTCGCTCTCTTCCGCGCGCCAGATTCTGAAGCCCATGTTTTGAATCGTTAAAGGTCATATCAAGTAAGCGTTGCCCGCATGCTTCACAGAGGTTGGTTTTCTTCTCGTCCGAGGTGATGACCAGGAAACCGCGGCTATGTACTTGCTGACAGTCCCTGATGCCGCAACGGGCACTTTCCTCCTTGAAGGAATAGACGGCTGCAACACGCAGAAAACGATTTTTCCGGGCCTCGACCGGGGATTGGTAGCCAGGACGATTGAGAATATCGTCCCATGTTCTAAGGTTTATTTCTTCTTCAATGTGAAAAACGGGCACCGATTCTTTTCACCTCTTCGTCATTGATGCTGCGTTGGATTAACACGTGGATATTCCGACGTACAGATCAGAATAGACAGTCAGTCTACCCACATTCTGCCAACATCCAACTTGAGTTTGTAGGCCGATTTGGCGAATGTAGAGCATGCCACGATTCTGGCCATCCAGGCGGCAGGCCTCGCCCACAATATCTTCGCCATGTTTCAGGCATGGGCTGTCTTGACTACGTCATAATTGTCGAAGCTCGCTCTTCTTCACCTCACTCCGACAATTTTATCGGCCGAACGCGCTAACGGCATATTGCTGCACAG
>PVMK01120178.1_pt1 | contig 11437 bp, 7 predicted proteins | sample 1853481 | NCBI WGS metagenome assembly PVMK01 (sample SAMN08533507, study PRJNA380276) | Marine sediment metagenome, whole genome shotgun sequencing project. | reverse complement strand
CCTCAAGGAACATATAACCGACATTATCCCATATTATGATCGAATACGAGATATCATAACCACTCGAATATTAAGGAATCTTTTTCTTTTACGTCATGGCGAGACCTTCTTTAATCTAGAAAATCGTATCGGTGGTAATTCAGGGTTAACAAATAAAGGCCAAACACAAGCAGGCGCATTGGCTCGATATTTTACACCCTGGCGAATTCCAATAATTTTCACCAGTAACCATAAAAGAACACATCAGACCGCCAGTCCTATTGCTGAAAAACAGGAATACTGTTCGGTTATAGCCCTGCCAGAGTTCAATGAAATTGATGCAGGGATATGTGAAGGTATGACATACCAGGAAATTAAAGAAAGCATGCCTGAGGTTGCAGAGGCCAGAAACAAGACAAATATGGTTATGTCTATCCAAAAGGAGAGGGATATGTCTCCATGGAAAAGAGAATACACAGAGGTTAAAAAAAGTTTTCTATCTCAATAATATTGATGATAATATCATGATTGTCGGACATCAGGCCGTCAACAGGATGATTCTTTCCTACTTTGTCAACCGTCCCAAGGAAGAAGTGCCATTCATTTACATGCCACAGAATCGCTATTATCGCATCCAGGTAGACCCCTACAAAAGGATATTCGAACTCATGCCTTACAGCAATCGCTCCCAATAACCTCAATATATTAGCACAATCATATTTCTTCGAGAGTGATCTGATTGAGCAGAGCGTGGAAGTCTTCCTGTTTACAGACCGCTGTTCCGGTTTGAAGGATTGTGGCAGTTCCCGAAGCCACTGAATATTTCAGTGCCTCCTTAATATCACCCTTTGTTGTTAAACCATAGATGAAGCCCGCCACCGCCGAGTCCCCGGCCCCTATAGTATTTTTAACATCAACTTGAGGTGGTTTGGCCAGGTATTGACCTTCTTCACATATCATAATCATCCCTCTCTCCCCCATAGATACGAGAATAATCTCAAGGCCACATACACGCATCTCTTTGGCTACCAGGACAATGGATTCTATAGTATTGAGCTGTTTGTTAGAAATACGGTTTAATTCATGGATATTTGGTTTTATTATTGTCGGACATTCTTGCAGGCCTATGCGCAGGGCCTCACCGTCAGTATCAAGTATTACCTTAGCCCCTTTACTCTTAGAAATTTCGATGATCTTACGATATATTTCCGGATTAACCCCTCCCGGCAAACTACCGCAGAGAATGACAAAATCCGGCTGTTCAAAATCTTCCACCTTATGGATGAGCTGCATAAGTTCATAGGCTGAAATTACCGGCCCCTTGGCATTGTAAAGAGTCTGGTTGCCGCTTGCCATATCGTTAATAATGATATTGGTCCTGGTTTTTCCGGCAATTCTCACAAAATCACAGGCAATACCTTCGTTAATCAGCATCCCTTCCAGCTCTTCGCCGGCAAAACCGCCGACAAAACCAAGGGCCTTATTTTTTACACCAAAACTAGTCAGTACCTTGGAAACATCAATGCCTTTCCCGCCAGCATACATCTGTTCGTTTTCAATACGATTACAATCATCCAGAGATGTTGCATTAATACTAATAGTCCGGTCAAGGGCTGGATTTAAAGTGATGGTATAAATCATAATATTAGCATGTAATTCATCGTTGTGACCTGCCCCTCCTAAAAGGTCCACTTTTCAGTATAGTGCTTTGATAATAATTTTCATCTCCAATATTCCAGTTCTCGTCATCGTATCGCGGCCAGGAAAAGCTTAATTTCCCTTGAAAGTCATAGTCCCCAAAAATCACATCTGTAACCCTTGTCCTTCTGATCCCGATTTTGAGGATCAACCTTATTTTTTATCATCTCCAGAAGAGCTTTGGGGTCTGGAAAACCATATACAGTCAGATGAGCCGCAGGAGATAGATTCAGATCGATTAATTTTTCGGCTTGTAGGCAAGAATCTGGAGCTCTTTTATGCTCTGCTTGTCGACAAGCTGGACAACGTTGGTTGTTCCGGTCTTTGTTGAGTGACGGCTGATGGTGACGATAAATGGTTCATCCGGATCAATTCTCTTCTGCTTTGCCGCCCTTTTGTAAAAACTCAAAATCGCCTTATCGCTGTCCTGGTATTTTCTTTCTACTAAAAATGGCTCTACACCCCAGACAACAGACAATCTCCTGTATGTTTTTTCATTGCTTGTAACGGCAATAATCCTTACTTTCGGTCGCTGACGGGCAACCATCAATGCGGTTAAGCCTGTTTCAGTAAATGTGGCTATTGCCGAAACTCCCATTCGTTGGGAAAGGGCAACCGCTGCAGCCGCCATTGCCTTTCGGTTGCCACGCACTTCAACAAATTCCCGATACCATGGATAATATGTCTCAGTTTCTTTTATCGTGTCGGAAATAACCTTTACTGCCTCTTCGGGAAAATCCCCGACGGTTGTTTCATCAGAAAGCATAACCGCATCCGCGCCATCCAGGACCGCATTAGCAATATCAGAAACCTCTGCCCTTGTGGGGTAGGGTGAGGACACCATTGACATCAGCATCTGGGTCGCAATGATAACCGGTAGCCCTTTTTCCCTAGCCTTTGCAATGATCTGCTTCTGCAAGACAGGTATGATATATGGCCCCATCTCAACACCTAAGTCCCCCCTGGCGATCATCAAACCGTCTGCTTCGAAGATAATATCTTCTATGTTTTTCAAAGCTGAACCTTTTTCTATCTTGGCAAAAACCGGGGTGTTTTCCCCTTCTATTTTAATAAGCTTTTTAGCCTGACGGATGTCAGCAGCAGACTGAACAAAAGAGAGTGCTATGAGATCTATGTCCTGGGAAATACCAAATTTAATATCCTCTTTGTCTTTTTCGGTAATTGCTGACAAATTGATCTGACCCACAGGCAGATTCACGCCTTTTCCAGTGGTAAGTTTCCCCCCGGTTAAGATTCTTACTGTGACCTTGTCAGAATCAGTACTTTCAACAGTTGAGCGTATAGTACCGTCGGCAAAATAGACCTGATCATCAATGGATACACCATCAAGGATTTTGGGATAGTTGATGGAGATAGAATTTTGTGCCCCTTTGGGAGAGTTTTTTTTCCACAGATGGAGTAGGTCATTTTCAACCAACCAATAAGGTTCCATCGGCTTTACACGGATTTTTGGTCCGGAAATGTCCTGAAGTAAGGCTATCGGCATGTTAAGCTTTTCTGCAGCGCTTCGTGCATCATTGATAAGCTTTGCATGAAAGTCATAATCACCATGGCTGAAATTGAGGCGAAAAACATTAACCCCCAATAATATCAATCTTTCAATAATGGCTTTATCGGCTGTAGCTGGTCCCAGCGTTGCAATAATCTTCGTTCTGACCATATGTAATCTTCATCGTCTAATGATTTCTTAATATAACTCAATAGCTAAAAGCTATTTAATGGTACTCAAAATATGGTTATGCAATGTTACACTAATACAAAACATATTGACTATGTAGGAATTAAACATTTCTTGCCAACATGTTGACTCTGTATTGGAGAATTACCAGTTAAGATGTCCACTGGCAATAGTAACTTTCTTGGATGGTGGGTGCTACTGGTCAGGTTTGATAACAGGTGTGTTGATTACCGTGGTGCCTCGCATATCTATTTTCACTTTTGTTCTTTGTACTCAGTATCTGATTTCACTAAACACATAAACTGGATTTCAACTTTTGGGAATTTACCCCAAATATAGGCTGAGGGAGATTCTGTCGTATTTACAACCCTAATCTGCTTATTTTGACTGTTGCAAAATTCATCTGCCTCTTGGAATGCCTCAGCTTCCAGATTACCCAAGCCAGTGACAGACTGACGTGAAACCATATATGTGTCTGGGCCAATTGGAATAACACTTAGTTTTGCTGCACAACCTGGAATAATCAAAATAAGCAATAGTAGAATTAATTTTTTCACTATTTTCCTCTTCTCTATTCCAGGGCATTTTCAGTTAACAATATTAGATATTATCTTTAACAATTTTCGCCTAAAGTTTCTAACTACCAATTACAGTTATGCGAACAATTCATATCTACTCAAGTCCATACACTTGTGTCGGGGCTAGATGCTCAGGGAACCTGTCTATCAGTGCCAGGCGCGCGGCATAACACAAGTGGCACTCGTCAACATACTCATCCTTCAGATCAAGACCGTACTCCCTGGCCAGACCCGCAGGACCGCCCCGAACCAGGGGGCCGCAGATCGGATGCTTCTGAGCATCATAGTTTTGAACCAGTTCTGATAGCGGCATTTTCAAGCAGTTTCCCATGCTGATGCCCTGGCAGATCTGGACATTTCCGTAAGCATCCACGTGGACACGTGAAGGGGAAACCAAGTCCTCGTAGGGACACTCGCACAGCTTGTCAATTGGCCTACGGGGAAGGTTTCCGACCAGCTTATCTACCGCTCGGCCCCGGAATTTTACGCCACCGCCGATTACCGGGTGTCCCTTTTCTATACTTTCGCCATGGTGAACTTCTACTTCAGGTTCTTCGATACAGATGGGTGCGTTGGCGGTTCCCAACTGCCCGGCAACCTGGATGGCAATGGCTGCCGGGGTTGCTTCCTGGTCACCGTAATGAAGGGCATCGTTGCTGATGTTGATATATGACATCCCTGCTTCTGCCAGGGGTTTCAGCCATAGGGCCGCATCCTCTTCCGCTAAGGCACCGTAAGCGTTGGTTACCACCCCAACCTGGAAGCCCTTCTCTTGAGCCCGCCTGACGCTTTCAACTAGGAGAGGAAAATAGAGAAACGGTTCTCCACCCTCGAAGTAGATCCAGTCAACAGTACCGATTTTTTTCGATTCTTCCAAGACATCGGCAACCTGGCTGATGGTGAAAGTCCCCTGGGACCAGGGACTGCAGTACAGGAAACAATGATCACATTCAAAATTACAGGTGTAGGTCAGGAGGAAATGGATACCAGTCAACATTGTTTGTTCCTATTTCACATAAAAATTTATCAGTTAACAATACTAAATATTGTCTTTAATAAAAGTCCACATTTCTTGCCAACATCTTCAGTTTTGTCATACAAAATATGACTCAACATATCCACTGGCAATAGTAACTATGCACTCAATCCATTTAGTCCATATGCAGAGATGTGGACTTTCAGTTTTCGGTATAAGCGTGAACTTAAATACCTTGCTGTCATGGTCGCAAGCCTATCCCATGCGGCAGGTTACCTACCGGGATGCGCTTTACTTCCTCGTTGATAGCAACATCGATGACTGAAACAGTATTACCCGCCTTATTGACCACATACAGAAATCTGCCATTATTGCTCAAAACGATAATATCCGGCTGGAGACCCACTGGAATTGTATTAACAATCCTGTTGCTCAACACATCAATTTCAGCAATGATGTTTTCATTACGCACAGATACAAAAAGGTGCCTGCCGTCGGGCGCCATTGCCAGGCCATGAACATCGTCACCGACATATATTTTTTCTATAACTGTGTGTGTAGGGGCGTAAATGACTGAGATAGTATGCTCTTTGCCCTCTGTCACGTAGGCATATCTGCCGTCCGGCGTAAAATCAAGCCCCATTGCTCCCTTGCCTGCCTTGATCGTTTTGATGATCTCATATGATGTTGTATCAATAACCGAAACCGTGCCGTCGCCGCCATTGCTCACATAGGCAAACCGCCCATCAGGAGTAAAAACAACGAGGGCAGGGTTTTTCCCTACCTGTAAGGTTTTTTTGACTCGATGCGTGCCTGCATCCACGATTGTAACGTCATGAGATCCTGGGTTGGCGATCCATAATTCCTTGTTGTCCCTGGTCAAAGAAGGACCATGCGCTTTTGTACCGCCCTGGATGGTGGCTGTCAGCTCACGGGTTTCCGTGTTGAACACATTAACATTGTTTGAGCCCACATTTGCTACATAAGCCAGTTTCCCGTCTTTGCTGAAAGTCACATTATGAGGGAAATTACCTTTTGCAGGAATGGTTGCAGTTACTTCGTTGCTACCAGACTCTATAATGGATATGGTATTATCCTTTTGATTGGTTACCCATAACTCATTCCCCAGTGCTGCCGTGGCGTATAAACCCATGAATGAGAACACCAAAAAACTTACGATGATTGAAGCTAATTGTATTCTTTTCATCTTTTTGTCCTCCGGAATTTTTTATTTTTTTCATTCTGTATAAACAATTTAACCGGATTACCTCTCACAAAGGCAACCCGGCTATCTATTTCAAGACCCGTAGCTTTCCGCCCCATCTTTTCAGATGGTTTGACTTTTTCTATAGTAAGCTATGAATAAAAAATATGTCGGAAGTGAAAGATAGTCAAGTATCCTTTGTGCTACAATGTGGCTCTCAAATAATGCTCAGGCAAGTTCACATTTCTTGCCATCACCTAGCATCTTATCTTGGTAATTACCGTTTTCCCTTCATACTGGCAATCAGAATCACTCCCCAGGCAATTACACTTTCCCTTCATAGCAGCAATCATGAACAGCGTGCTCAACCGTCGTTACAGGATCTCTCCTCTGCTAATGCCCTGCATATGAAATGAAAAACCCCCGATAAAACAGGGGGCAATGGATACGTCTTTTCTACTTGACAATGTCAGACATATCAGCAGACATCTTGAGTTTCAAAATTAAAAAGGCAGAGCCATTTTAGGCCCTGCCTTTCAATATGAATATAAAGTTTAAATATTATCTTGCTTCTCTTTTGCTAACTACTAAGCAAGTACCGCCTATAATCATTGTCAATACGCCAAATAAAACTGCCAGTGCAGCCAATATCCCATAATTTACTGCCAGCCAGCTGAATCCAACAACGGGTGCAAGCCCAACCCGTGCTATAGAGCGAAGATTACCATGTTGTGCTATATAATCAGCCATTGGTGGTGAATACTTGTAATACGCCTCTACAAATCTCGTCCCCAACTTGTTTGTCAGAAGATATGAATCCCTGAATTGACGAAGTGTCATTACATGGGATTCCCAATAAGAGCCATATGCTGCTGTAGCGATGAAACAACCTCCGCCGCCTCCTGAGGTGGGTATTGTTGTTAATGCGTTGATTGTAACGGTCACATCATCAGTGGCTTCGTAGTCGTTGGAGGAGCCTACCTCCCTGGCGTGGACGAAGACTTGCACTGTGCCCGCGTCACCTATTGCAGTGGGCAGGACGAAGTTGTCGGTTGTCGAGTAGCCGCCCACCTGCGATACCAGGTTAGAATTTGCATCGGCCATCAAGAAGTCATACTCGTATGTCCCCGCTCCGCTTGCAGTGGCGGTGAAGGTTATGGAGGTCTCTTCGTCCACCTCGGAGTTGTCGGCATCCAACATTACCGTGAAGCCATCTACCATTTCGGGGTCTGCGTCGGTGATCGTGTTGCTTACCATGTCAAAGGGCACTATTCCCGGGATCTCGTTTGTGGGTGTGGAAGAAGACAACCCGTGGTTGTGCAGCCACAGCTCCCAGATAGTATCTCCCCAGCCCCTGAGGCCAGTGAAGAAAGGATCAGTGTTGACGAGGTAGGCGGAGTCCAAATCGGAATTCAGCCCATTGTTCTGAGCAAAGGTGGGCTCTGACAGGGTTGTCGCCGTGCCATTGATCTCGTCGCGGAGGAACTGGATGTACTCGCGCGATGTCCCCTGGTATTTGAGGATTATAGATATCTCGTCCATGTTGGGCATAAGTTGAATGGTCACGGCGTCATAGCCTCCCGCATACTCGGCTGGTGTGAAGTAGTTGTTGGCGCCGCCTACAGTATCTTCCACTCCCTTGTATACGGTCTGGACGAGGCGTGACTCGGCGTTGGCGTCCATCGTAAAACCGCGGGGAGGTATGCGGTTGTCCTTATAGCGCCCATCGGAGAGGACGAAGTGAAAGCTTGAAGGCGTCTCGCCGGTGAGCGTGCTGGAGGGCTTCATCTCATAAACGAGCGTATCTTCGTATTCCTGGCCGTCCAGAAAGGCGGCGGGAGCTTGTGCGTCCTTTGTCGGGTCAGAGTTTACCGTATAGTCAAAGTTCAGCCCCTTGAGTGTTCCCGCAAAGGCGTCGTAGGGGTTGATCTCCTGAATAAGACTGCCGAACCTGCTGCCCTTGATGTTGACGAACATGCGGCGGCCTTCGGGGAAGCCAGAAATGAGCTTGTGCCCGGTGTTGTTCTGCACCCTGAATTTCAATACACCGGAAGCCTTATTGTACAAAATGTCGGTGATTGTAGCGGCGGCTTGCAGCTGCGCTTCTGCGCGCAACGCGCCGTCAAGCAGTTGGCCGTTGTTCATGCCACTCCAGCTAACGGTGGTAAAATCCACAGTAAGATCAGCAGTGCGGCCAACTAGCAACCCCTCGTTGACTATATCGTACGTAGTGTCGTCATCCTCGATGAGTGAGTGCAGAATTCTGGTAATCCAGATATTGCCGCCCTGAAGGTCGTGAACCGGGACACCTGCTGTGTGGTCGGTGGAGTCAGTGGGACGCTCAATTCCGCCAGTGTCGGTGGTACCGGTTACTTCTCGCATATGGCAATCCTGGCACTTGCCAGCGTTGGTGATGTTATAGTTCACGGGCAGCTGTGCTGCATACTCGGCGTTTACAGCAGCCCCACCGACAGTCCTCCCGTAGTCTGACATCATGAACTCCGAGAAGGTGCGTTCCACATGGCCGTAACTGAAAGCCGCGTACTGCTCAGTGATAAGGTCGGTGCCGCCGGACTGGTCGGGAAGTGTGTTGAGTGCGTCTACGTTCGCCAGCGCTGGGTTGGAGACGTCATGACAGGTAGAGCAGAAGAATTTAGACTTGTGGTAACGGCTATAAAGAGCACCGTGGTTGTCACCGGCTTCGTGATCGGACAGAGGCCCGCGCTTGTCTACTGCGCTCGAGATAAAAAACTGTCCAGAGGCGTTTTCGGTGTAGGTCGAATACGATGGCAGATTGGTAACGAAAAATGGTGACCCGGAGAATAGGTCAATATCGGCTGCGAGGAGTTGGTCAGTCGCATAGGTGGTGGTTGCAAAGGGCTGACTAGGTCCAGTCTGGGTCGCGTTGCCCACCTCGTCCCAATAACCGACCCAATCACTGCTCTCTCTCGTCCCTGCAAAAGTCTCTTCGAAGAAAGGATCAAACATGCGATGACAAACGTCGCAGTGCACACCGTCGAAATCGCTCTCTTCCATCAAAGAAGCGTTGGTCGGGTCAGACCTTCCGGCAAGCCACCCCTCGGGGAAGTGGCAGCGCTCGCATATGTCGGTCGCGTTGGGGTTGCCAAGCGCCCAGATCGAGTCCTGCGCTGCCACAGTCATCGCCGCCCAAAAGATCGGGTCGCGAGCTGCCTGCCCCATCATCGAGCCCATCCAAAAGCCTCCGATCGGCGGTTCCGTGAGGGGATCTTGTCCTACGTTCTCTCCATGGCAGTCCGTACAGCTATCCGTCTCACCGAGGGGGCCCACCATGTTGGTTATGCCCTGGGAGGGTTGTGTGCCGGGCATTCTGACAACCGGGTCGTTGTCTACAGCAAGGGGAGTCCACGCCAACGCGGCGCTGTGCACAAGGAAAATGGCGGTCACGAGTATTGAAAATAGAAAGAGCTTTTTCATCCTTGTTTCCATAATTTTCCTCCCGTTGTTATTGATTTGCGTCTCGCCGCAAGGCGTCGGTTCTTGAGCAAAGGCGTTTGACATCATGAGCGCGCTAGCAAGCACTGCAGGCATCGCTAACACACCAGCTTTGAGTAGGGTTCTGTTCAGATTCATGGGGCTCTTCTCCCGTCTGGTGTTTTACGAAAAACAGCTGACATTCGCAGTAAAAATATAAAAAGTACGAAAAGAGAAGAAGAAAAGCAATAGGGGAAAATATGTATTTATTATAAAAAAACTTAGTATTTTAGCCGAAATCAGCACTTTCATTTTGACATGATGATACAACAATAGGAAAAGTGTTTAAGGGGTTTCTAAGAGTGCACATTGCTTGCCATCATCTATAATCTAGAACTTATCCCGAATCCTTTCAGGTAGATGATGGACATTGTAAAGACTTCTTGCCATTGTTTATGGTGATTTAACGCACAAGCCGCTTAACTATCTTTGCTATTATGGAGAAACGTACTCCAGTTGCACGGGGTGCATATCCAGCACCATATCATCCTTTTCCTTACGTATGACAATATTTTTCAACCAGTTGGCGTTATCTTCCTGTGGGTAGTCGGAGCGGCAATGCGACCCTCTGGTCTCTGTCCTTAGAAGTGCTGACCTGCACACCATCTCTGAGAGGAGCAGCATATTCTGAAGTCCGATGTTGTGCATGAGATTTTTGGGTATTTCAATTCTGCATTTAAGGCTCTCGGATCTAAAATCTTCAATCTGCGCCAAAGCCTTTTCGAGATCGTCCGGATTTCTAACGATCCCTGCTTTCTGACACATCATCTTTTTTAGTGATTTAATCAAAGACAGGGAGTCCTCGCCGTCCTGGGAGAAAAGTGCCTCCAACCGCTCTCTCTCATTTTCTATTTGGTCTTCCGGTTCACTGCTCATATCGCTTTCTTTGGCATTAATGGCGGCATTAGCCCCGGCAATTCCTCCCATGGTAAAAATTTCGGCAAGAGCATTGCCGGCAAGTCGGTTGGCGCCGTGCATGCCACCACAGGCCTCGCCGACAGCAAAAAGGCCAGGGAGAGTCGTCCGGGTGGTGCTGTCAATCATTATGCCTCCCATAGTGTGATGGGTCGTGGGCGATACTATACATTCTCTTCTCGCCGACGCACCTTTGGGCGGCATAGGCTTGAGCTGGGTCAGCCTCTCTTCTGACACACCGCTAAGATCCATTAACAAGCCGTGATACTTGGCAAAGCCATCCCTGATTTCCTTAAAAATTGTCTGAGCCAGAAGGTCTCTGGTGATAGTCTTCGGGTCGGTCAGACCATGTTTGGCAAGGATATTCTCGTTGTCAGAGTTTTTCAACACACAGCCCCATTAAACAGAAAACCTTCATACAACACGAGATTGTTGCCCCTTCTTCCCGAGGCTGTGGGATAGTACTGAACGAACTCCATATCCTTCAGGGGAACGCCTAATTCGTAGGCCAGGGCCAGGCCGTCCCCGTTTATTCCCGGCGTGTTACTGGAATTATAATAAATCTGCGAGTAGCCTCCGGTGGCCAAAATAACACACTTGACCATGAAGGTGACAAAACTTCCATCTTCTGAAATCCCTGTCACTGCTGCGATTCTGTTATTGCTGGCAATGAGCCTGGTAATAAAAACCCTGTCAACGAAGTCTACTCCTGCATTCCTGGCATAGGTTATCAGTGGCATCATATAGTCTTTGCCTATGTGGTTCTTGCCCTGAACGTCCCGAGCATACGTGTGGCCGGGAATGGCAAGAAGGTCGAACTTATTGTCCGTTTTTGAGAAACTGGCACCATATTTCTCCAGTACTGAAGGATGGCG
>PVMK01168268.1_pt1 | contig 11442 bp, 7 predicted proteins | sample 1853481 | NCBI WGS metagenome assembly PVMK01 (sample SAMN08533507, study PRJNA380276) | Marine sediment metagenome, whole genome shotgun sequencing project. | reverse complement strand
ATGCTTAATTTCTTACAGTCAGCATTTATAGCTGACTGTAGATGCTTAATTTCTTACAGTCAGCATTTATAGCTGACTGTAGATGCTTAATTTCTTACAGTCAGCATGATTCGGCATGACGACTTGCCGTAAACGGTGAGTCATTTAACCCTAAGTGATTAAAAATCCAGAGGCACAGACAAGACAGACTCCACAACACTTTTTAATGGGAGGTTTTTGGGGGACGAGAGATCAGGATCGGCCTCTATCAAGCGCTGTGCCTCAACTTTTGCTATTGAGAGGAGGTCCCAGTCCTGCATGATATCAAAATAGTTCAATTCTCCTACACCAGCCTGTCTCATGCCGGTCAATTCGCCCTGGCCACGAAGCTCGAGATCCCTTTGTGCAATTTTGAATCCGTCATGGTTCTCAACCAGAGTCTGCAACCTGGATAGGGATCCCTCTGGGATCTCTTCGGGCAGAATTAAGAAACAGAAGGCCCGATCCGATCCTCTACCTACCCGTCCCCTCAATTGGTGAAGCTGGGCCAATCCAAATCGTTCAGGGTGCTCAATGACCATGACTGTGGCTTTCGGCACATCGACGCCCACCTCGATGACGGTGGTCCCAACCAGGATATCGATGGGGCCGTGACGAAACCGTTGCATGACTTTTTCTTTCTCATCGGGAGATAATCTACCGTGGATCAAGCCTATTTCGAATCGAGGCCGGAATATTTTTTTTAATTTTTCAGCCATCCCCAAGGCACTTTTTAGATCCCTATCCTCTGATTCATCAATAACGGGGCAAATGACAAAGGCTTTTTGTCCCAAGGCAAGTTTTCGCTCCAGAACCTCCAACACATTTCTCTTCTGGTCTTTATTCACCAATTGTGTGATTGCAGGCTTGTGCCCCTTCGGATAGGTTTTAATGGTGGATATATCCATGTCACCAAAAACGGTCATGGCCATGGTTCTGGGAATGGGAGTGGCCGTCATGATCAGTTGGTGAGGATTTTTACCTTTTTGGTCCATCAGGGCGCGTTCTCTGACACCGAATCGGTGCTGCTCATCAATGATGACAAATCCCAAATTGGCGAATTTGATTTTTTCTTGAATCAGAGATTGGGTCCCAATAATCACATTATACTCTCCGGCCGCGATTTTTTCGTAAATCCTACGGCGCTCGGCCGTCTTTAATCGTCCTGTCAGCAGGACAGGTCGAAACCCCATTGCCTCGGAAAGACCCGAAAAGTATTCAAAGTGTTGATTTGCCAGGACCTGGGTGGGGACCATAACCGCCGTCTGGTAGTTATTACGGGCGGCGAGGTAAGCGGCTACGACCGCAACGACCGTCTTGCCGCATGCCACATCCCCCAGGAGCAACCGGTTCATGGGCCTTCCGCTGGTTAGATCTTTCACCACGTCTTTAATGACGCGCACCTGGTCGGGAGTTAGTTTGAAAGGAAAAAATTTTCCCAGATCCTTCATTAAGCCTGTTGATACGTCATAGATGTCGCCGGATCTTCGCAGCCTGGATTTCTTTCTGAATGCGATGATTAACATGACCAGAAAAAAACGATCGAAATTAAGCCTTTTATGAAAAGGGGTATCGAATTGGGCCAGACGATCCATGACAATTTTTTTGGGGGGAAAATGTACGTATTTTATTGCTTCGGCAAGGTCCGGTAGGCCCAGCCTACGAGTAATTCCCCTTGGAATGGGATCGATAATAGCTTGAAGATAACCGTCCAGGGCACTCCTGATCATTGTCCGCATCATATTGGCTGAAATCCCTTCAGTCGCGGAATAGACAGGAAAGTAACCGAGCGCTTCAGCTGTTGCTCCTTTTTCTAACAGGGTAATGTCGGGATGAATCATTTGCCTCCGGCCACGGTTACGCGTCATAGTCCCGTATGCCAAAAGTTCCGTTTCAGGCAGGGCCAACCTGTTCATGTGGGGTTTTCTATATTGGAACCACAGGAGTTCAAGGCTGCTTTCTTCTCCCATTAATTCTATCTTAAATAACCGTTTTCGACCTTGGAAAAACCTCTCCTCTCCTCCTCGAATAACCTTCCCTTTCACCTGGAGAGGCATTCCCTCTTCGGCATCACGGATGGGGGTTATTCCGGTCCGGTCTTGGTAACGCATGGGGATGAAAAATAGTAGATCAAGAATGGTTTGGAGTCCTTTTCTGGCCAATATATCGGCCCTTTTGGCTCCAATCCCTTTCAGGCAAGTCACGGGCATGCTGAGGTTCTGAATCTGTCTGAGATGTTCATCTTTTCTACGAATCATGATAAAAAAAAGGTTTAAGGTGTAGGGTATACGGTTTACGGGGTACTGGATTTTTTATACCTTACACCTTATACCTTGTACCCTATACCGCTTTGTTAAATTCCGGCTCCTGGCTTCCGACTCCTGTCTTTTTGGTATTAATTCTTCCATCCGTACACCCCAATCAAATCAACAAACCGGCAGCCTCCGAGATTTTCTTTCTTGTAATCCTTCTTCCTCTTGGTGACCTTAATCAATTCCTGGCTGTATTTATCACCAATCGGGATCAGCATTCTCCCTCCAACAGCCAGTTGATCCAACAAGGGATCGGGGACGCGGGGCGCCCCTGCTGTCACAATGATCGCGTCAAAAGGCTGCCTTTCCTTCCATCCGAGGGTGCCGTCATAGGCCTTGAAAACAATGTTGGCATACCCAAATCGACCGAGTAGCTGTATGGCCTTTTCCATCAAGGGTGTGATTCTTTCGATGGTATAGACCCTTTTCGACAGCTCCGCCAAAATTGCCGTCTGATAGCCACTGCCCGTGCCGATTTCGAGGGTCTTTTCCTTACCTTTGAGCCCAAGGGCCTGGGTCATAAGGGCTACCATATAGGGTTGGGATATAGTTTGCTTATGTCCGATGGGTAGAGGATGGTCGTTGTAAGCTTCACCAATCAGGGCCTCTTCAATAAAGAGGTGTCTATGAATTTTGCCCATGGCTCGCAATACTCTCTCGTCTGAGATTCCGCGTGGGATGAGCTGGTTTTTGACCATTCTTTCTCTGGCCAAACGGTAATCGTGCGTCATTGATTCTCCGAAAACATCAGGCAGCCGCAACTAAGGGCAGAAAGCCGAGGTTTTTTGCTGAAAACGGCCGCTTTCTAAGGAAAGCGGCAGAACAAAGAACTGCGATAGAAGATTTGGTGAATTATCATTCTATAAGCCATCTTAAAAACGCCAAATAGCCCGATCTCTTCGTCCTGCTTGAATCGTAATCCTCGAAATATTTAAATATATTCCTCCGGTTACGATCCTACGCCGTCCCCTCCGGCGTGTAAGCCTTACGGGCTGGAAGCGGGGCCGGAGGCTTGACCTCAAACTGTTTTTCTATTGTTAAGATAGCTTCTTATAGACTGAAATTAGCACAGATAAGAGGAAATGGAAACCACGTAAAAAGAATTTAAAGCAATTTGGTAAAGACAGTAGAGACTTCATAAATTCAGGAGATTAATAAGCATCTTCGTGTTGGTGACGGCTTGGGCTTTGGCATGGTTGTTGAAGAATATAAACAGTTTTTTTGTCTGCTCAGACAGGGTCTTGATTTTTGGGACCCAGGTTCTCAATTCCTCTTCCGTATAGATATAATCATACCTTGCCGTGGCGTCCGTCCCATACCAGTTTTTGCTGTTGCGTCCGTGAAATCGGATATAGGCAGCATCCGCTGTATGGATTGCCATGGGAGGAATGAGAGCAGGGAGTGCTGGTTCATCGACACAAACAAGACCTACACCCATTTCACGAAGGGTTTTGTAAACCGATTCCTTTAACCAGGATTTCTGGCGAAACTCTACAAAAAGAGGGTTAGGTATTAGACTCTCAATCAGTGATTTAAGATAGACTCTTTGCTCAGTATCGTAATGGAAGCTCTGTGGGAATTGTAAAAGAATGCCTCCCAATCTGTCTGCGCTTACAAAGGGGGAGATGCCCTCCAAAAAGGAAGGGGTCGCTTCCAACAGGGACCGCTCGGAAATCTCGTGGGTCATTTCCCGGTGGGCCTTGACCACGAATTCCAGTCTTTCGCCTGATTTTGATAACATCTGCCGGGATTGGTCCGCCGTGGGCATCCGGTAATAGGAGAAATTCAACTCCAATGAATTGAAATGACGGGCATAAAAAGCCAGGTAATCCTTGCTGGCCATTTTTGAGGGATAAAAGTTCCCCTTCCAGTCATCATAGGAAAAACCTGATGTGCCGAGGTATAGATCACCCATAGGTATAAATAAATAAAAGGTGTTAGGCGCAAGGCGCAGGGCGCACGGAAAAAAATGCAACATGAATAGCCCTGAGCCTTGCGCCATGCGCCATGCGCCTTTTTTTAAACTTAGAATTGATCGCTGTAAAATACTGAACGGTTTTTTTTTGCACAATAATTATAATGCCTCCAACAGCCGATCATGGATGTGATCAAATGACCCGTTGGACATGATCAAGACAACATCCCCGTGACGGACGACTCTTAGAATAGCACCGAGAAGGTGTTCCGTGTTGGGGGAATAAAACGCCTTCAAACCTCTTTTCTTTATGTCCTCAACTAAGCTGGAGGAAGAGAACCGGTTCGCTTTCGGGTATTGTGTCCATCGAGGGGGGCTCAGGGGATCAGGATCAAATCAGCCTTGTCAAAGGAAGCGGCATATCTCTTCTGAAAGATATTTCGACGGCTGGTATTAGATCTCGGTTCAAAAACGGCCACAAGCCGGCGGTTTCCATATTTTTCTTTTACACCTATAATAGTCTCTTTTACGGCAGTTGGGTGATGAGCAAAATCATCCAGCACCAGGATCCCCTTTTTCTCCCCTCTGATTTCCTGTCTCCGTTTGATCCCGCTAAAACTTTTCATGGCCAATGACAGAACAGAGCGCTCTACCTTCAAATGATCGGTCAGGATGACCGTGGAAAGGAGGTTCGCGACATTATGGTTCCCATAAAGGGGGGAAGAGAGCGTCATGTATTCCTGTTCGTTCTTGAGGATCTTCATGGTGGTGAAATCCTCACGGGTCAAGATATCCGTGGCTCTCCAGTGAACGTCACCCGTAAGGCCATATGTGATCACCGGACATTTCGCCCTCTTTGATTCTTCAATGATGACAGGATCATCCCCGTTTGCAATGAGGAGACCGGTAGGTGGAATAAGCTGGATCAATTTTTGAAAACTCTCCAGTAAATGTTCCATATCCCTGTAAATATCCGCGTGGTCAAATTCAATGCTGGTCAGAACTGTAATCCATGGGGAGTAATGCAAGAATTTTGGACCTTTGTCAAAGAAGGCGGTATCATATTCGTCCCCCTCTATGACAAAATAGGGACCCACGCCCAGTTTGAAATTTCCCTGGAAATTATTCGGGACTCCCCCGATCATGAAGCCTGGATCCATCCCTCCCTTTTCAAGAGCCCAAGCGATGAGGGAGGATGTGGTTGTCTTGCCATGAGTCCCGGAAATGACAATAGATCTCGCCCCCTGCATGGCGAAGATTCGAAGAGCCTGGGGCAGTGAGAGATAGGGGATATGCAGACGAGAAAGTTCCACCGCCTCAAGATTGTGCCTTGTGATGACATTGCCCACAATGACCAAGTCCGGGACTGGGTGGAGGTTTTTGGGGCCATACCCCTCGAGCAGGGGGATGGACAGATTCTCAAGAAGGTGGCTCATGGGAGGATAGATGTTCTGATCTGAACCGGTAACTGAATACCCCCTTTCTTTGAGGATCCCGGCCAGGGAGGCCATCCCGACCCCGCAGATTCCCATGAGGTGAATGTGGCGGATGTCTGAGGGGACTCTGTTGAGGGTGGGAGCCAGTTTCGCCTGCTGTGTAGAATCAATATTTTTCATTTTTATCTTAAAAAATGGTTGTCTTTTTCTGAAATTATTTTATTATATAGGGTTTTGAAGCATAGTTCAAAGGAGATTTTATATGTCACGGGTATGCGAAATTTGTGGGAAAAAGCCGATGGTCGGGAATAATGTGAGCCATGCGCACAATAAAACCAAAAAACGCTGGTATCCAAACCTACAGAGAGTGAGAACGGCTAAAAATGGGCAAAGCTTAAGAATGAGGGTTTGCACAAGTTGTATCAAATCTGGTCTGGTTGCCAAGCCTTGATCATATTCTCTCAACGATCATGACGTTTTTTACCTTTTTTATAGCCCCGATAATATCCTGAAGCTGTCTGTAATTTTCCACCTCGATCGTAAAGTGGGAAATGCCCTTTTGATCCATTGTGGTTGTGACATCCGCCTGGATGATATTCGCATCTTTCTGGACCATAATGGCACTGATATCTGCCAGGATACCCTTCTTATCCACCGAAGTGACCTTTATGTTGGCGAGGTAAACGTCCTGGTCGGTCGGTTCCCATTGAACCTCCACCAGCCGGTCAGGGTCTGCATCGAGGGCATGAGGACAATTGTATTTGTGTACCGTGACCCCTCTCCCACGGGTAATAAAACCAATGACATGCTCACCCGGCAACGGGTGACAGCAATTTGCGAAACGAACCAGCATATCATCCACACCTTCAACTTTGATCCCGTGCGTGCTTTGTTTCCGCATTATACGAGAGACCATTTTGCCGACGATCCCCGTAGGAGGAGGCTCTTCGATCCCTAATTTTGGTCTAAGGCGACCGATGACCTGGTTTGCGGATATTTTACCATATCCGATATTAGCAAGCAGATCGGATACTGAATGGAAGGAAAGGTCTTTTGCAATAGACTCGATCTGCTCATTTTTAAGGATGTTAGGGAGGTTTAATTGTGCTTGATTGAGCCCCTTTTCCAAAAGTTCCTTGCCCAAATTGATGCTTTGATCATTTTCCTGCTTCATTATCCAGTGCCTGATTTTGGTCTTAGCACGGGATGTCTTTACAACGTCGAGCCAATCCTTGCTGGGGTGATGCCTGCTGGATGTTATGATCTGCACGATATCGCCATTTTTGAGTTTTTGCCTGAGGGGAACCATTTTCCCATTTATCCTTGCACCACTGCATTTTTCGCCCACTTCGGAATGAACACCGTAGGCGAAATCAATGGGTGTCGCCCCTTTTGGAAACCTTTTCACCTCGCCCTTCGGTGTAAACACATAGACCTCATTAGGGAAAAGATCCATACGGACGGTTTCTAAAAATTCCCTGGGATCCCTCACCTGCTTCTGCCATTCCAGTAGTTCTCGCAGCCATGCGAACTGTTTTTCATCAGTCTGACCGGCCCCTAAACCCTCTTTATACTTCCAATGAGATGCAATACCTTCCTCGGCAATTTTATCCATCTCCCAGGTCCTGATTTGAACTTCCATCCTTTGTCCTAGTGGACCGATGACAGTGGTATGGAGTGACTGATACATATTTGCCTTGGGTAAGGATATATAATCTTTGAACCTGCCGGTCACCGGTTTCCATTCCGTGTGGATGATGCCCAGGACCTCATAGCATTCTCTCAGGGATTTTAAAATTATCCGGAGCGCCAGGTTGTCGTAGACCTGGTTTACGCTGAGATTCTGGTCTTTCATCTTCATGTAAATGCTGTAAAAATGCTTATGCCTTCCCCTGATGGTGGCCTGGATGTTCGCTTCACTCAATTTTTTGGAGATGATTTCTTTGACGTCCCGAATGAAGGCTTCCCGGGCCCCGCGCCTTTCTGCGATACCTGATTTAATGGCTTCATAAATCTCCGGTTCCAGGTAATAGAGACAAAGATCCTCCAAGTTGGACTTCAGCCAGTGGATCCCCATTCTGCCGGCTAAAGGGGTATAGATATCCAGGGTCTCCCTTGCGATCAGGGCTTGTTTCTCAGGTGTTTGATAGCCAAGGGTTTCCATGTTGTGTAGCCGGTCGGCAAGCTTCACCATGATGACGCGTATATCCGTTGCCATAGCGAGAATCATTTTTCGCATATTTTCGGCCTGGCGTTCCTGCCGGCTTGTAAACTGCATTTTGCTGAGTTTGGTCACACCATCGACGATATTGGCGACCTCTTTACCAAAAAGACGTTCGATCTCGGAGAGTTCGGAGTCCGTATCTTCCAGGGTATCATGGAGGAGGCCCGCAACAATGCTGACCACATCCATTTTCATGCGGGTGAGGATATAGGCGACCTGTAGGGGATGGGAAAGGTAAGGTTCTCCGGAGAGACGGACCTGTCCTTGGTGGACCTTGGCCGAATAGACATAGGCTTTTTCCACAAGGGTTGTATCCGCATTTTGGTGGTAACCTAAAAGTTGAGACGTGATATCATTTAATCGAATCATAGAGGTCTTTTACTTTTTCTTTAATTATCCTTGATGCATCCTGGAAGGGAATCAATGAGCTCTCCGATTCGGTACGGATTTTCATCTCCACTTGACCTGTTTTCAGATTGCGCATTCCGAGAGTGACTCGTACGGGGGTCCCCAGGAGGTCGGCATCCTTAAATTTAATCCCCGCTCTCATATCGCGGTCATCGATCAGGACATCCAGGCCGCCTTCTACCAGTTCCCCATATATTTTTTCAGCGGCTTCAAGGACTTCTGTTTCATGCATTTGGAGGGGCAGGATAACCACTTCAAAAGGTGCAATAGGAATGGGGAAAATGATGCCTTCATCGTCATGGTTCTGTTCGATCGCAGCTGCTACCGTTCTCCCTATCCCGATGCCATAGCATCCCATGACGATCGGTTTCTCAGCACCCTGGTGGTCGAGGAATAGGGCATTCATTGCTTCGCTGTATTTCGTCCCAAGCTTAAAGATGTGCCCCACTTCAATACCTCGCCCAAAACTGATGCCGTTCCCGCATTTGGGACAGGCATCGCCCGGCGCGATCGTTCGCAAGTCGCCAAAAAGATCTACCCGAAAATCTCGTTCCATGTTCACATTGCGGAGGTGCAGATCCTGCTTATTCCCCCCGGTAACGAAGTTTTTCATATCTTTCACAGCATGGTCTGCCACGATTTTTAATTTCAGACCCACCGGCCCGGCAAATCCCATGGGGGCACCGGTGATCTCAGTGACCAGTTCTGAATCCGCTAATTCAACCTGTTCCGTTTCCAAAAAATTCTTCAGTTTGATCTCATTTATCTCATGGTCGCCCCTGACCAAAGCGGCGACCACATCGCCATTTGATCTGAAGATCAGGGTTTTGACGAGCTGCTCAGGTGAGATAGATAGAAAGGCGGTTACCTCTTCAACTGTTTTTACGTCCGGGGTTTTCACTTCTTCGAGGGGCTCCATCCTATCATCCCCGGAAGTGTCAGTCTCAGACGGTTCCCGCTTCACCTCGGCTTTTTCAAGGTTGGCCGCATAGTCGCATTTTGAGCAATTGATGATTTGGTCCTCCCCTGTTTCTGCCAGGACCATAAATTCATGAGAAAAACTACCTCCGATACTTCCCGTGTCGGCCTCCACAGACCTGAATTCGAGGCCGCACCTGCGGAAAATATTGCGGTAGGCCTCATACATGAGCTCATAGCTTTTTTCCGATCCCTTTTCGTCCGCATCGAAACTGTAGGCATCTTTCATGATAAATTCGCGGCAACGCATCATACCAAACCTGGGTCGAATCTCATCCCTGAATTTGGTCTGGATCTGATAAAAATTGATCGGCATTTGTTTATATGAATGAATCTCTTTTCTCACCAAATCGGTGATGACTTCCTCATGGGTAGGTCCCAAGCAGGCGTCATGGTTGTGACGATCTTTGAACCTCAGGAGTTCTCGCCCATAGTATTCCCATCGCCCGCTTTCCTGCCACAGCTCGGCGGGTTGGACGGCCGGCATCAGCAATTCGATGGCACCGGCACGGTTCATCTCTTCTCGTACAATCTTCTCAACCTTTTTTATGGATCGAAGTCCGGCGGGAAGATAATTGTAAATTCCGGACGTCAATTTTCTGATCAGACCCGCCCTGAGCATTAATTGGTGGCTTATTATTTCCGCTTCAGAAGGGACCTCTCTGTGGGTGGGTATAAAAAATTTAGAATAGCGCATAATCCTTATGGTTACCTTTCATTATAAGTTAGAAGTCAGAATCCAGAATAGAAGCTGTTGGGCAACTTTGGCGAGGCCTACCCAACCAATTTTTTTACCTCCTCGATAAGCACCTTGGCCATTTCCTGTTCAGGGACTTTTCCTGCCGGCTTCCCTTTCTTGAAAAGGAGGCCATGTCCGCGCCCCCCCGCGATTCCAACATCAGCCTCTCTCGCTTCACCCGGACCATTCACGACACATCCCATGATGGCAACCTTCGGGGAGGCCTTGATATGGGACAGGGCCTTTTCCACTTCCGTCACCACATCGAAAAGATCTATCTCGCATCTGCCGCAGGTAGGACATGAAATAAACTCCGGACCGCGATGTCTCAAGCCGAGGGACCGTAATATTTCATAGGCCACCTTTATCTCTTCCACGGGGTCGCAAGACAGGGATACACGGAAGGTATCTCCAATGCCTTTAAAAAGCAGAATGCCGATGCCGATAGCACTCTTAACCGTGCCTGATATGAGGGTCCCCGCCTCTGTGACGCCCAGATGAAGCGGGTAATCCGATTCACGACTCAATAGTTCATAGGCCTCAACGGTGTGCATCACATTGGACGATTTCAACGAAATCTTTATCTCTTCAAAACCGAGATCTTCAAAAAGGCGGATATACTCCGAGGCGGTTTCTACCATGGCCTCAGGGGTAGGGTGTTTATATTTTTCAAGGATCTCTTTGGAAAGGGATCCCGCGTTGACCCCGATACGTATGGGCGTCTCCCTGGGGGCCGCTACCCTGATGATTTTTTCGACCGCTTTTGGACCTCCGATATTCCCGGGGTTTATCCTCAAACCGTCCGCGCCCATATTGAGGGCCGCAATCGCCAACCGGTGATCAAAGTGAATATCTGCGATCAGGGGAGGTTTGACCCTTGACTTGATTTCTCCGAAGGCCTCGGCTGCCTCCCGGTCAGGGATGGCAAGGCGGACTATCTCACAACCCGCGTCAAATAGCTCATCAATCTGTCTCACAGTAGACTGGACATCCCTCGTGTCGGTGTTAGTCATGGATTGGACCGCGATGGGGGCACCTCCACCAATGGGCACAGATCCGATATGTATTCGGCGCGTCTCTTTTTTTTGTCCTTTTTGATATCCTACAGGTTCCATTTCATGCATTCCTTGTGTCCGTCTGACCATGGGACAGGTAACAGTATATCAGGAGAGGGTAGAGGGGGATATAAAAGAGGGAGCTTACTCCCTCTGACCCACAGTAGAGAGCGTGATCGCTCTCATTCAAAAGAGGAAGCCTACTCCCTCTGATCCACAGTGGAGAGCGTGATCGCTCTCATTCAAAAGAGGGAGCCTACTCCCTCTGATCCACAGTAGAGAGCGTGATCGCTCTCATTCAAAAGAGGGAGCCTACTCCCTCTGACCCACAGTAGAGAGCGTGATCGCTCTCATTCA
>PVMK01189137.1_pt1 | contig 11443 bp, 11 predicted proteins | sample 1853481 | NCBI WGS metagenome assembly PVMK01 (sample SAMN08533507, study PRJNA380276) | Marine sediment metagenome, whole genome shotgun sequencing project. | reverse complement strand
TTCCCCCACAACCTGCTGAAGGTGACAGTGGAATTCCAACCCTACCGGATGAAGGCCTTGATCTCCAGGCCTTAGAGGAACATTACTTGAGAGAAGCTCTAACGAAGGCGGGAGGCAACGAAACAAAAGCGGCGAAACTTTTGAGAATGAGCTATTATTCCTTCCGCTATCGAAGAAAAAAACTTAAAGACCTCCAAGCCTAATCAGGCCCGCCCTTCTTCCCACCTCTTCTCGTTTTTCCACCCCAAGTACGCAGAACGCTTAACACTAGTTTTAAGGAGTCAGGAGTCCCTCCTACGCCCTCCGGGCTTCGGCGGGCAGGCAGGTGTCAGGGTTCAGGTGTCAGGTGTCAGCAGTAAACGGTAAATCGTTTAAACCGTTAAAGTCGTAAGATCGCGGCTGAAAGCCGCTCCCACAAGAAAACTTTCTGTCTTTTGCCTCCCTCAATCTGCAGTCTATAATCTGAAATGCCAAATCCCAATGACTAAGGTTTCAGTGTTCAGTGTTCCCCGCTGCCGCTTCGCTTCAGACGGGATTTCCGCTTCGCTCCAACACGTTTCAGTTCTTTCGCTTTAATTCCCTGACACCTGAAACCTTTAATTCCTCAATCCGAAATCCGCAATCTCCCCACTGGTTATCTAGCCAAGAAAGATCTGGTCATTTAGCCAAATATTGCGATTTAACAAGAGCCTTTGGAAAATTTATATTACTATAACTAGATGATATCACTTTGTTTTTAGCTTTTGTTCTCTTTTGGCATCGCTTCTGCAAAAGGGAGATTAACAAACAAAAACAGATAGCAAAATTTCAGATTCAGGGGGGGGGTAAGAAAATGAAAGCAATGATCAAAAGATTGTTAATAGCGAGCATGATTTTTTCCATTCCTTTGCTGTGGTCAGCCACCTCAATTGCTGCCGAAGTAAACAGCATTGATATTATCGACTACGGCTTGTACAAAACCACATTTGCCCACTGGCAGCAGGCACCCGACACTCATCAAGGTGAGATTCAGATAGTGGCTGCAAAAGAACTTATTAAACGCACAAGAATAATCCCCGCTAAGGGCGGTGCTGAATTCGGCATCCGCTACGTGGTAAATGGCCAGGATGAAGGTGAGCAGGTAGACCCTACTTGTTAAGAGTTCACATTCAGAACTGCAATCCAGCGATGAGTGGGTAACTTCAAGGCAGATCGGTACCCCTTCGTTTGATGGCTGGAAATTTGATTCCAATTCAGAAGTAGTCCCCGGAAAACTGACTATTGAACTGTTTCACCAGGGGACAAAGTTAGCTGAGAAAACTTTTACTATCTACTAACGGCAATACCAACAACTCCATCCCGGCCATCCGCCCCGATGGTAAAGCCGATAAGGAGTTGTTACCCCTAGTAATCTCTGCCTCCCCTAGCTTTGTTAGATCGTATCTAGCAGAGCTAGCGGGAGGTACCTCCCCCCCAAATCCTCTTGTCCCATCATTGACCTTCAAGTGTTTCAAGCCACTTTATCATTTTGCATTTCGCATTTCTTCGCGCTCGCTACGCTCCGCTCAGTCCCCAACCTTACGGTCGGGTCCCCGGTTTCTCAATCCGCATTCCAAAATCCCAAATCCCCAATGACTTGCCTCCAACCTAAAGCGAAGCGCTCCTCCAACCTCCAACCGCATAGCTCCATGCCCCAAAAACATCTTAACTATCTGAAATCAAGCAAATTATAGCTTCACAGAACCCTTTGGCACGTTTCTTGATGATGATACCAAGCGAATCGGGCGCGGATGGCTGGAATCTTATCATGCACAGACTCCTTAGCTGACGTTCAAATCCTTGCACTACGAGGCTAAGCGAGCCTATCCCAGATCGGGAACTCAGGATTCCAGCCTCCACTAAGTATACAAAATACTACTTTTGATTGCAGAAAAACGGTCTAGGTATTAAAAAATTTACTGGTCGAGATGTTCTTTAGTGAACACCATGACTGTCATGGGGTCTCCCAGTAAAAAGGGTTCTTACCTCGAGCAAGGGATGGAGCGCACATGCTAAGCATCTACAGGGTCATCTCCTTGAGTCTACTAATGTCACTGTTTTTCGCGGCACCTTTACTCTGTGTCCACCCTGTTTCTATCCAGCAGCAAAAAAGCACACTCACTGGCTGCGAAGCGTCAGCTGGCCAAAAGGGTGACAGTAGCTTGGCAGAGAACCACGCACTCGCCTCACGTCAGAGCCTCTGACAGGTTGGCAAACTCTCTGCGCAATGCAGAATATGTCCATGGACAGGATGAGGACTGGGATGCAGATGAACGGGATGATTGGGATGGGGTCGAAGTAACTGCTGGGACCGGTGGGGTGAGAACAACATCTCATATGTCTTATTATTGATTGTCAAAAAACAAACTGAGGAGCTGACATGAGTCATCAGGGAATACGCAAGAGCACAAGGGGATTTATCATGAGAACAGTCCTGAAAAGGGGCTATCTTAGCAGAAATCTGGGGTTTACCACCGTTGAGCTTCTCGTCACTGTGGGAATTATGGCGACAGTAGCCGCCATTTCCCTTCCCATATTCAAGAACTTTAGCCCCTCTTACAATTCAAAACAGGCGGCTCGCAACATTGTCTCGCAAATGCAACTTGCCCGGATCCACGCCATCAGAAACCGGGTCACCACGGTGGTGGCCTTTTATCCGAAGAATTTTGTTCCTGCTGATCAGGCAAACTCTTTCTTGATCTACGAGGATAACAATAACGACTGGATTCAAGACCCCTCGGATACCATTATTCTTTCAAGAACCAAAATGCCGGCGAAAGTGAACCTACTCTCTGCCATTTTTACCTCAAATGGCTCCGGCGAACCCACGCAAACAAGCAGCTACGGTTTCGATAGCCAAGGGGTGGCTGCCAGAAACGGCGCCGTTTATGTGATTGGAGACGCCAAGTTGCAGAATGACAACGGCCAGGAGCGGACTATCACCTTTAATGCATCTGGCAAGACCAAAATTTCACTACCCTAGGGAGAGCAGTCATGAATTCAGAGAACCAGATTACAACTGATAATCACCAGATGAAGTCCTGGGCCAAACACTGCCAGTCTGGTTTCAGCATGGTGGAAGTGATGGTGGCAATCCTCCTTCTTACCGTTGGCTTACTGGCCCTGGCCAAGATGCAAACCCAGGCAGTGGCCAGCAACAATTATGGTAATCAATTGACTGAGGCCACATTTCTGGCCCAGGACAAGCTGGAGGAGTTGCGGCTTTTAAATGAATGCTACCTGGCGGTGATAGCTAAGCCCGAGCTCAGTTGGACAGCCGAAGACCAAATTGTCGTCAACAACTACAACAGTCAACTGAGCGACAGCGTGGACAACTGGAGTGAGATTGATACTGACAGTGACGGTTTTAAGGACCAGTTCAGCTGGCTGGCAGCGCCCGACCACACCAATGCCGACGGTCTAGGGGCGGTAGCCAACCCCATAGATGTCACCCGCGCACCAGCCTCCACTGGTGGCTATACCAGGACCTGGTACGTGGCGGATAATAAGCCGCTCACCAAAGCCAAGAACCTCCGAGTGCTAATAACGTGGGGAAGGGAAAACGACCGTGAGGTGACTCTCGATACCGTATTGTCGCAATGATTGAGGTGGATGATGAAGAGCAGAAAATTGCATGTACGTCAACAAAGGAACCATCCGGAAGCAGCGCGGAGTTGTTTGGGCTGCCATCGGGGATTCACTCTGGTGGAGCTTATCGTGGTTATAGGCATCTTCAGTGTCGTAATGGCAGCGATCTATTCGGTATTTGTCCGCTCCAACCGGGTCTATATCTCTCAAGAAGAAGTGGTAGCAGCGCAGCAGGAGGCTCGCTCCGCCCTTGAAATCCTCGGCCGGGAAATACGGATGGCAGGGTTAATCGCAGCCGACAATCAACCAGGCGGATTGGATTTAATCACGGGTGCTGCGTATGCAGGCAATCCAGATTCGGCCATTGAAATAGCTACAGTGGATGTGGGTAACAAAACCACCACTTTGGCCTTCAAATCCGATCTGGACGACGACGGCAACACCGACGCGGTGCGATACGTTTACTATCACAGTGACCACGCCACAACCAGTCGCCAGAACACCCTTTATCGCGAAACCTTGACCTGGAGCGGTGGGGCCTGGGCAGATCCCGGCGGAGTCGGTGAACAGCTTTTCCTTGAAAACATTCAGAATCTGATCCTCACCTATCAAATGGCTGACGGTACCAGCAACACCGCCCCAGCCAACCTCGAGAATATCCGGGGAGTGGTCATTAACCTCGTGGCGCAGACAGCCCATGCAGTTGAGCCTTACGAGGGAGGAAAGTTCGTTCGAACCCGGCAGCTTATTTCCAATATTCAGATTCGCAACTTGGGTCTTTCCTAGGAGTGCAGGAGGAAAAAGTGGAACATAAACGGATTATCGCAAAGATCAAAAATCTTGGCCTCAAGCGGTTTCTAAGCCGAATGGCCGGTAATGACAGGGGGGTGGTGCTCATTTTCGCCCTGGTGCTCATGCTGGTTCTAACCATCATCGGAAGTTCCGCCACCATGACCTCCCAGATTGACCTCAAGATAAGTGGCAACACCAAAGTGATTCGAACCTCCTTTTACGTAGCGGACGGCGGCATCATGTTGAGTCCGAAAGTAATCAGCCGAATCATCACTGACCGGGCCCTGCCCACAGCTTTGCAAACCCCGCTCCTCGCCTATGATGACTATGCCGCGGGTGGCGATGATCCTGTCCTGTTGAAAAAGATCATGGGCTTTGCAATGGACAGCGCTTATCAAAGTGCCGACGACAGTACTACTGATATCTCAATGGACAAAGGAACACTCGGGAATATGGCTATCAATATCACCCGTACGGCCACTCAGTACCTCTCTGGGGGTGGCCTTGAATTCGCCGCAGGCACCGAAGGAGTTGGCGTGGGTGGTGCCGCCAGCGCTGCCATCATATACAGCCTCGCCAGCAGGGGAACGGTAGGCACCTCACCCAAGACCACCGAATCCGACATAGTTGCACAGTATCGCAAAGTAGCCGGTGTGGCCGGAGGAAGGTAATCATGAAGCATCTGAGAACATACAGCTTCAGCATTCTTTTCATATTGTTATCCTTTTGGGCTGCAACCGGAGCTGAAGCGGCAAACAGTATGGCCCCCTACCTGTCAACTCCCATCTTCATGTCCAATGCTGTCCCTCCCAATGTCCTGATTATCTTTGACAATTCGGGGAGCATGAACCAGATGGCCTATTGGGAAGAGGCGGTTGAACACAGTGAAGGTGACCCGTGGTGGCAGGTTGATATCGTGCCTACCACCCCATATGATCCGGCTCGGAACTACTACGGCTACTTTGTGGCCGGCACGCCGGCCGATCGAGTTAAGTACTCCTACTCCAGTAACAAATTCGACCGGGACCCCAGCGGCGAGTGGGAGGGCAACTTTCTGAATTGGGTCACCATGCGCCGCGCTGATGTGGCCCGAAAGGTTCTGGTTGGCGGCCTGGCCACCTCTCGAACCGGCGGCGGCAACACCACCCTCATTGGCGAGGACCCGGTCCAGTCAGGACGGAGCTTCAAGTGTAAGCTGGGCTTTATGACCATGTTTTCTTACACGCCTTTTAATGACTTCAACGACCGCTATGTAGGCGTTAAAGACGGCTATCTCTACGTCAGTAAAGACCTGAATACCAGCCCCTTCGACAAATTCGACTTCAAGTACGGCATCAAGGTTAAGCGGGATTCCACCTTACCTGATGAAGCTTTTGATTTTCACGACGGCAACATTGCCGGAGTCATGCAAAAGGTGGGTGACAAGGCTTATTGGGGCCTGGAATTCTTCCGTAGCGGCAATGGCAATGGCCAAAACGGTGGCTACATAAAAAATCGAGTCGGCCACCCAACCATCACCAATCTCTATACCAACATCGAAAACGAGCCAATGCAGAACTGGACGCCTCTCGCCGAAAGTCTCTACGTGGCCATGCAATACTTCAAACAAGAGCCCATAGATGCCAGCTTGGCTTCCTTGTACAACCCTGGTTATCAGATCAACAGCGCCTGGGACCCCTACGATCAAGACGGAGATTCAACTCATTGCGCCAAGAGCTTTGTGTTGATTTTTACCGATGGCGCCTCCACCAAGGACATGATGGTTCCAGACGCACTGAAAACCTACGACGGTGACAGCCACGATCCCAACGCTCAGACTCCGAGCTACGCCGACGATGGCAGCGACTATCTGGACGACGTCGCCCTGTATGCCAGGACCAATGATCTGAGAACTGATCTTGAAAGCGACCAGAACTTGGAAGTCTTTGTGGTCTATGCCTTCGGAGACGATCCCGCAGCTCGACGGTTGTTGAAAGACACCTCCAGAAATGGTGGTTTCATTGAAAAAAACGGCAACGGTCGCCCGGATCCGGCCACCGGCACCGTGGTGGACGATGTGGACTACACCACCCCGCCAAGCGACAATAGTTGGTCTGAGTGGTGGGAAGACAAACGAACAAGTTCCAATGGCAATGCACTACCTGACACCTACTTCGAAGCCAAAGACGGCTGGCAGCTGGAACTGGAGCTCATTAACGCCATCACCAAGATCCTGCAGCGGGCCAACTCAGGTACCGCAGTCTCGGTGCTGGCTACCTCGGGTGAGGGCGAAGGTGCCCTCTACCAGGCCTATTTCAAGCCGAAGTCTTCCACAGCCACTGAGGAAGTTCACTGGACCGGCTACTTGCAGGGACTCTGGATTGACGCCCTTGGTAACCTGCGGGAAGACTGGACCGCTGCCGGCAATCCCACCCCGGACGGCAAACTCGAACTGGGGGTGGACCCCATAGTGACCTTCTTCTACGACGAAAACAGTGGTGAAACCACGTTTCAGCGACGCGCGGTGTCACTTGCAGATATTTACGGCACCGCCTCTTCCCCTACCACGCACCCTCTCAACGAGCTCAGCCCTCTGTGGGAGGCAGGTAGTGCTCTGGCAAGTCGTGATCTCAGCACCAAGGCACGAAACATCTATACCTTCGTGGACTCAGACGGTTTCATCCCCTTTACGGAAACGAACGCAGGCAAGCTGAAACCTTACCTGGATCTGGCCGATCCTGCAGTTACAGGGATCTACGACTACCTGGATGTCAACGAAGACAATCGGGTGACCAACCTTATCAGATACATCCGCGGCATTGATTCAGGCTTTAGCGGCACCACAAATTTGAGAAACCGTACGTTGGATTCTAAGATTTGGAGGCTGGGAGATATCGTCCACTCCACTCCCACTCCAATAGGCCGCCCGGTGGATAATTATGATCTCATCTACAGCGACGACACCTATGCGGATTTCTACCGGCTCCACAAAAACAGGGAAACCGTGGTCTACACCGGCGCCAACGACGGCATGCTCCATGCCTTCCTGGCTGGGGCATTCAATCCGGGCGCCCCGGTAACAGGTGACGGTGCCAGTTTCACCGTGGACCCGCTCAAGTATGGACCCCTCAGCCTCGGCCCAGGCGATGAAATCTGGTCCTATATCCCCCAGAGTCTTCTGCCCCATCTCAAGTGGTTGGCAGATCCCTGGTTACATGGATGGAAACCACGTCTACTATGTGGATCAGAAACCGAGAATCTTTGACGCCAGGATCTATGAGGGTGCTGGTACCAGCGGCCACCCACTCTATGACCTGTGGGATCACATGTCAGGCCCACACACAGGCCGAGAGAGCCTCTACCCACGGCTGGAGTACTGTTTTGGTGGGCGGCATGCGTTTTGGCGGCGGCAGCATCCCCGTAACCGGGGATTTCGACACCACAACGGCACCACTGCTGACACCACCAGAACCTTTGCCAGCAGCTATTTCGCCATTGACATCACCGATCCTCTCAACCCCGTTTTGCTCTGGGAGCGAAGCTACAACGGTTTGGGATTTACCACCTCGTTTCCTGCGGTGTTGAAGGTTGAAGATAGGGTCATCACTACTGGAACCCCTGATACGGTGGACCGTCCAGGCGCAACACTGGTTCCTGCTCTTTGGCTCCGGGCCCACTGATTATGACGGCACCAGCAGTCAAAACTCCAGTATCTTTGTGGTTGATATGGCCAGCGGTAATCCAGAGCGGACCTTCACCGAGCTCACTGACTCCAGCGGCATCGACAACGGCACCACTCTTTACGACGATGGCTTTATGGGCTCTCCGGTAAGTATTGACCTCACTGTGGACTATTCGGTCAACGTCTCTTACATCGGTGAGAGCCATGAAAGTGGGGGGGAGCTATGACGGCGGTCTCTACAGACTGCAGGTTCCAGTTACCGTCGACACTGCCAACGGCGAGCCGGTTCTGCTCTACGACGTTGATCCGGACACCTGGACCCTAACCCACATGTTCGATGCTGACTACGCCATCACCGCCGCACCTGCTGCATCAGTGGGCACAGCTGACTCCAACTACAGTCTCTGGCTCTACTTTGGCACCGGGCGTTACCTGGCCAATGCAGATAAGGCCGATACCACCCAGCAGTACCTCTATGGCATAAAAGATCCCTACTACAACTTCAAGCTGGATCCCGGAGAACAAACCGCACTGCTCAATGCTGAGCCTTTGGACTAAGACTGCTCTTTTCGATTCCACAGGGGTGACGGTCTATACGGATGGCAGTATTGCAGGAACCAGTGAGGCCACCACTTTCGGTGAGCTCAAGATCAGGCAGGGCCACAGTTTAACCTATGAGGTTGGCTGGTACAAGGAGTTGGACAGTGGCGAGCGCATCGTTAGCAAGCCCTCGATTCTGGGCGGCATCCTGTTGGCACCTTCCTTCGTGCCCTAATAATGATGTCTGTGGTTTCGGCGGCGACAGCTACCTGCATGCCCTCTACTTTGAAACCGGCACTGCATACTATAAGAGTGTAGTGGGGGTAGAGGCAGATGATAGCGTGAAAAATAAAATCAAGCTGGGCGTGGGTATTTCCTCCAGCCTTGGTATCCACGTGGGTCGGGAGCACGGTGCCAGGGGCTTTATCCAGCAGAGTACCGGCACCATAAACCAGATTGACCTGACGCCGGCATTGAGTATCAAGAGCGGCTTTGTCAACTGGCGTGAAGTGAGATAGGAGGAGGATTATGCTATTGCGAAAGCTCTGCGCTGTTATCACTCTGAGCCTACTGTTTATCGTAGGCCAAGCTGACATCGTACTGGCCGGTCAACCCCCAGCCGGGAAGCAAGGTCCAGAGGTTGTCACCGAGACCCTTCGAGTAATGGGCAAGGGTGCTGACCATATAGTCATTGGAGAACAACCCCTGTATGTGGTGCCGGAGATTACGAAAATCACCAGCTCCTCTGGAAACGCTATGGAACTGAAAAGACTGCGGACCCCTTGTCTGGCTGAAGTCACCTATGCCAGGTGGTGGAAAGGTACAGATAAGCTGCCGGTTGTCTTGCACCTCAAGGTAAAGAGAGTGTATAGAGGCGCCAGTAGCGACGAGTCGCGAGAATAGGAGGTGATACCGCATTCAAGAAAACCGGCAAGGACAGCCTCAAGGAATGACGAAACATTTGAAAAGGGGGCGGCTATGAAAATTGGGGCGCACACAAAGATATTGCTGGCAGCGATTTTAGCGCTGCTGCTTGTTCCTTTCCCGGCTGGCGATGCCAGCGGAGGTAGTTCGGTCAAGGTATCTAAGCTTACCGCTGGTTCTGACGCTAGACCTTTTAAGAAAAAATTCGGCCACTCAATTGCCGTTAGCGGCGACACCATGGTATTTGGGGCTCCCGATGATGACGCTGCTTATGTGTTCGAATACGATGGAAGCAATTGGAGTCGGGTAGCTAAACTGACCCCCAACGGTGGCACCATCTTTAACATCTACTTCGGTTACTCGGTGGCCATCAGCGGCGACACCGTGGTGGTCGGTGCTCCTCTTGATCTTTATTTTGTCGGGGCCGCCTATGTGTTCAAGCGTGAAGGCGGTACTTGGAATGAGGTTCCGGAAACCAAACTGACGGCAAGCGATCTCATGCCCTATTCCTTTGCTTTGTTTGGTTATTCTCTGGCGTTTGAAGGTGGCACCTTACTGGTGGGAGTCCCGAACGTCAACACTACCTATGTTTACAGCCCTGAGGAGGCCAAGTGGCCAGAAGAAGAGACCAGGTTGACCGCCAGTGATGCTGAATCCGGGGACAGGTTCGGCTGGGCGGTAGCCATCAGCGGTGCCAGGGCGGTGGTGGGTGCACCCAGGGACGAATCTACGGTTGGCTCGGCCTATGTGTTTGATTTTGACGGAGCCGGGTGGCTTGAGACTGCCAAGCTCACCGCTAGTGACAAGGCGGACTATGACGATTTTGGCTTTTCCGTAGCCATACACCAAGACACTGTGGTGGTTGGTGCTCATAAAGACTCTTCGATGCTGAAACCCCCCGCTGCGATTTACGGTGCGGCCTATGTCTTTGAATTTGACGGGGAAAGCTGGCTTGAAGAGGCCAAGCTCACCGCCAGTGAGCCTGAAGATTACGACCAATTCGGCTACTCGGTGGCCATAAGGGAATCCACCCTGCTGGTGGGTGCTCCGGTCGATCCTGATAATAATGAAGAGTTTAAACCAGGAGCGGCCTACGTCTTCGAAACCGACGGCAAAACCTGGAGTGAAAAGCTCAAGCTCACCGCCAGTGAAGCTAATGATCCCCCAGAAAAAGACCAGTTTGGCTTTTCCGCAGCCATAAATGGAACAAACTTGGTGGTAGGGGCTATTCTAGCCGATGCTGAAACTCAAGACGCTGGCGCCGCCTATGTGTTCGTAGACAATGAACCTCCTGTTGCCGTGGCGAGCTGGAATCCTCAAGAGGGCATTGTTGAAGGTGACCCGGTTACTTTGGACGGGTCGGGAAGCTACGACCCGGACGGAGATCCGCTGATCTATAATTGGGTGCAGATTGATGGTCCTGAGGTTGACTTGGACTTGGCCTTGGTCTTGGCTGAGAAGGATAAGACAAATCCGGCATTCCAAACCTTTGTGGCGCCGGAACTGTCAGACGGATGTGACAACCTTACTTTTCAACTCACCGTCACAGAAGATGTTGATGGTGGCCTGACCAGCGAACCAGTCACAGTGAACATCAGAGTGCTTCCCGACAACACAATCTACTCTGAGTTGAGGAGAAAACCTCGCCATTGGTTCTACTGGCACAAATATATGTTCGAGGGTGTTAAAGACGAGGTAGTTACTATCAATTTTGAACCTAATTCTGATGGACGATACTGGGGTAATAGAGCAACCCTGATTTTATACGACAAGATACGAGGAGTCCACTTCTATAAAAAAGACAGAAGTGGGTTGCCCAACACTATAACCGCTACGTTGCCAGCTGACGGAAAATATGCGGTTTATGTGATAAAACACCCCTGGTTTCGACGAGGCCGGAGCGGTGGAGGAGACGACATC
>PVMK01152836.1_pt1 | contig 11443 bp, 6 predicted proteins | sample 1853481 | NCBI WGS metagenome assembly PVMK01 (sample SAMN08533507, study PRJNA380276) | Marine sediment metagenome, whole genome shotgun sequencing project. | reverse complement strand
TTCCAGTATCGATCCGCACTCCATATAGCCGGGATAATCGGAACGCCGGTTCGTTTGGCCAGCTAGATAATTCCCAGCTTGGAAACAAACGCGGTCCGCGGGGGGCGTCGGCCACCAACCCGCCTTTATAGCCTTTATTAATGTAACCTTCCATTTCCCGAAATGCCTGTCGCCCGCCACGGACGAGGACCCCCGGGCGGTTACCCACCCGAAGCGTTTGGCGGCCTGGGCGGCCAGCTCGCCGTCTTCACTGGCGCTGGCAATGGATACGGCATTCTGGTTGCGGTACCAGTAGACAACAAAAAACAAGCCCCGGTGCCAGCTGGCGTAGAGAAGCCCTTTGCCCGGATTTGCCTTTAAATATTGGGTTTCAATTTCACGGCCGAACTCGGTGACCCGGCAGGTACTTAACCAGAGGGTGGCCACCGCCCTGGCGGCCCAGCCGAAGGCATGTAAAAACCCGCCCGCTTCCATGGACTCATGCTAAGGTATCCTCTACATATCTTATGTGTTATTCTCTGTATTATAAGACAAGATCTTATGGTGCAAAAATCAAGTTACCCCAAGAAATGCCTAAGAAAAGAAATGCCTAAAGTGCCCAAATTGCCTAAAATGCCTAAAGTAAATGTATTCTATCTATTTTATGAAAATAGAAACTCACCCTAAGTTGTCATTTCGTTGTTCTGATTTCTGGCCTCCCATACTGCCAGCGCCAACGACTTATACAAAAGATGGAGCGACACGCAGCGCAAACGCCTGCGCTGCGCGAGCGACTCCACAATTTTAGGCATTTTAGGCATTTCTTTTCTTAGGCATTTTCCGGTTTAACCGGGTTAGGTCTTTCGTAGTGAATTTACCCCGTTTTGCTCCGGTTTATCCGGGTAGCTATAATGGTATCAATTTTGCATCTATACAACTACAAGTTTGCAATGAAATACCTTAACCATCGACAAAAGTTTTAGCAAGGACATTCTCTGGATTTATCTTTTATGATAACCTATTGAAATTATATTATATTATAGCTAACAAAGCATTTGCTCTTTGAAAATTTCGAACGCATAATGCCAGCTGATCTCATCTGAAAGCCGTAACATATCTCCCGCGTCCCCCCTGATGGCAAAAAAACCGTCATTTTAACGTCATAAAGCGTCCATTTTTTAATCTTCATTACCACCGTCTCATAGCTGCATTGGATCTGATACTGATTACTGATGTAGCCATGAAAGGCTTTGGCGGTCCAAAAGCTTCGCTGCGCTTGTTGGGGTTGATCGATGAGCTGTGCCAATTGCGGGGCCTGCTGATCATTGATAATGGTTGCGTTTTCCGGATGGGGGCTGAGAAAAGGCCGTGCCATTGAGTAAAATATGGCAAATTGTTGCGTAAAGGTCTAGATTTTTTTCAATAAAAAAATAACATAGCGGTTGTCATGTTTATAATTATTTCAGGCTGTTACACATTGCATTTTCGCCTGTTAGCAAATCTGGCAAACGGAACATATTTATGACAACCGCTATTACAGTTGAAGCTGAAAATATGATGATTACGATCTGATTATAAAGCTAAATCGGATTTGATTGGGTTCACAGGCGTTTCAAGATGGTTATTTACCTGATTTTGTTCGGCGCAGCTCAATAAGTAACGGTTGCGCCCGCTGTAACGCCACTGGTAACGTTACGGCAGATCTTCAAACCATCATTGGCCTGCGAAATATCACTTGACCTAAGTTTCTCCCGAAAGTAATGGTGTCGAAGGGCGCCTGGATTAATCAAAAAACCAAGGTAAAACCAAACAAACTATTCGTGAGGAAAAAAATGTCTAATAATTCTAATATACTCCACCATCATCTGACTGAAGTCAAACAAGGCAACCGTCGTTTTGAAAATGCATTTCAGAGTGTGTCCCGGATGCTCCTGGAAAGCAATATCGAAAAAGTTGTGGTCAACGGTAAAACCACCTACGATTTTAGTATCTTCCGGGAGGGATCCAAGCATATCATCGGTATGTATAATGAGATCAACAGCTTTGTCTCCTATGTGAAAGACGCTGCTGAAGGTGGATCATCCAAAGAAATGGCCTTTGTACTTGTGGGAGAGCCGGGAAACGGTAAAACATTTTTAATTGAATTTGTATCCGCTAAATATCGCAGCTTTCTGTCCCGGGATAAAAACCGCAAGTACACCTTCAAATTCTTAAATCTCGACAAGGGGGGCAATTACGGTAAAATTACCACGATTGAATCCCAAACTTACGAGGACCCGATGATTCTGGGGATGAACCTGTTCGACGATCCGGATCAAAACCGCGAATATCTTGCCAAGCAAATTGGTTTTTCAGACAAGGAAATTGAGGTGCTGTATGAAAATTACCGCCCCCTGGGTGCCTGCAGCGGCTATATCTGGAATGACATCCGGAACTTAACAGGTGGTGCCATTGAAGAAATGCTCAAGTACGTCGAGATTATACCGGTGCCGCTCACCGAAAGCCTGGGAACGGTCACCGGTAAATATCCGGCCAAAGACAAGATTACATCCTCCTCGGTGGATTTATTGGGCGAAGAGTCGATCCAAAGACTGCTGCATATCACCGACACCAACAACCCCTACCGCTTTGATTTGCGGCGCGGGGCATTGGCCCGGGTGGCCGGCGGCGGGAATACATTTCAGTGACGAAATTTACAAAAACAAAAAGGATCTGGTGCAGGTCTATCTGGGCGTCATCCAGAATCGCAGCATCGAAATCGACGGGTACAAGTGGCCCATCGATACGCTGATTGTAGCCACCAGCAATAATTCTGAATTTCACCGCTTTCTGTCCGAAAAAGAAGAAGCCCCCATCGTCGACCGGTGCCGCATCTGCTATGTGTCCCACAACACGAACTACAAGCTGCAAAAAAGCCTCACCAAATACGCCATCGGAAGCGAAACCCGGACTACCTTGACACAGGAAAATCTGCACCAGGATCCCAATTTAAATTATGCGGCCTCCATCGCGGTTGTTTTGTCCCGCCTGCCCCGATCTGAAAAATTGACTCCCGTGGAGACCATGAAACTGTCGGCCGGTGAAGTGGCCGGCGAAAAGAGCATCAAAACCCTGGCCGAAGTCATCGATACCCTCAACCAGGATCCGGAGATAATCAACCGCTTTGGCCAGAAAGGACTGGGCCAGCGCAACCTCGGGCGCGCCATCCAGCTGTCGATCGAAAGCTCGGAAACCAATGAGGGCCGGTGCATGTTTGCCTATGACATCTTCAAGGCCCTTGATCGAATCATTCTGGATTATGTGATCGAAGCCAACGACCGCACCAAATATCTTGAAGATCTTAAAACCGCCAAAGGCCTTTACCGGGAACGCATCATGACCGAGATGTTCAACGCTTATATGGACGAGCCCTTTGCCATCCGCAAGGATGTGATGAATTACGTCAACATGATCATCGGCATCGATGCTGAGAATTTAGGGCCGGATAAGATGTGGAAATACAAGGACCCCCAAACCGGTGAACTGAAGGCCCTGAAGATCGACGAGCGCTATATCGGCAGTGTTGAAGAACGGCTGGGTCTTAAGAGTGAGGAGCAGCGCGAGTCGTTTCGAACTTCGATACGCAAAATCTACGGCCAGAAGATATCCGTCGATCCGGATTACGACTTTATGGACAACCTTGAACTGGTCAAGGCCGTCACCGACGTGCGGCTGAAATCCGACATCGCCGGCGCCGGCAGTCTGATCGGTGCCCTGGCCAACCGCACCAATGAAGAGAATCAGAAACTTTACGACCGCATGATCGACACCATGCTCGAGAAGCTGGGTTACTGCCAGACCTGTGCGCAGAAGACAATAGAGTACTTTTGCACCCAAGAGGATGAGAAATAGTTGAATTCGGAATGCGGAATGCGGAATGCGGAATTACCGATGAATAGGATAATGGTAGTCAGTTCCCAATAACCTATAACCAATAACGAATAACCATTATCATGCATCCAAACCTAAAAAAACTCTATAAAAAGTTGAAACAAGACGGGCTCACGGCAGAGCAGGAGGAGAAGATCCAGCTGGAGCTCAATGATACGGGTTCCCATGGTCTGCCGGTTGACGACTTGCCCGGTACCGCCAAAGATGGATCGGCCCTGACCTTCCGCAAGATCTATGCCTACCATGACTTGCTGGATTTGCAGGGTATGACGGCCATGCGCAGCACGCCCAACGTCAGTATCCGCTCCATTGATGAACTGCTCGAACGCGATAATCAAAGGGAAAAAGACGGTTTCCCGCGCAAAATCAATGTCGGGCGGCTGATCAAACCGGGCAAAAGCGGTAAAGACAAGATAGTCATTGTACCCTCCACGGTGGAGGAAAAATTTATGCATGATCCCTCTCTTCAAACCGACGAGGATCAGTCCGGCGGAGGGTCCGGCGACGGCGAAGAGGGAGAGGTTATCGGTGAGCAGCCGGTACGCGCACCGGAAGGTGAGGGAGGAGAAGGGCCCGGACAGGGTGAAGGCGGCCAGCACGAAATGGAGTCGAACGCCTATGATCTGGGCAAGATCCTCACCGAGCAGTTTGAACTTCCCAATTTGAAGGACAAAGGTAAAAAACGATCCCTGACCCGCTATACCTATGACCTGACCGACAAGCACCGTGGCTTTGGCCAGCTGCTTGACAAGAAAGCAACCCTGCGAAAAATTGTCGAAACCAACATCCATCTGGGCCATTTGTCCGACGTCGACGATATTGATCCGTCTCGCTTTCTGATTTCTCCGAGTGACATGGTATATCGGATTCTATCGCGCGAAAAAGACTATGAGTCCCAGGCCATGGTTTTTTTCCTGCGGGATTATTCCGGCTCCATGGCCGGAAAATCCACGGCCCTGGTGGTCGCCCAGCATGTGATGATTTACAGTTGGCTGCTGTATCAATACGCCATGCAGGTGGAAACCCGTTTTATCCTGCATGATACCGAAGCCAAGGAAGTGCCGGACTTTTACACCTACTATAATTCCAGGGTCGCCGGCGGAACCCAGGTGTCATCGGCCTACCGGCTGGTCAACGAGGTGGTCGAAAAGGACAATCTGACCCGGGACTACAATATCTACATCTTTCACGGAACAGATGGTGACGATTGGGACACGGACGGCAAAGAGAGCATCCCGGAGTTGAAAAAAATGCTGATCTATGCCAACCGGGTGGGAATAACCATTGCCGAGCACACAACCCACTCCTCCAGTGAAACCGAAGTTGAAAAGTATTTGAAAAAATCTGCACTGCTGGAAGACAAACCGAAACTTCTCAGGCTGGATGTCATGCAGGAAGATGCGGATGAGCCGAGGCTGATAGAAGGGATAAAACATCTAATATCCGAATAGAACCTTGGACTTCGTCAATATAAAAATGCCTAAAATGCACTAAAATGCCTAAAGTGCCTAAAATTATTGAATTCTATCTATTTTTATAAACGACTAAATTAATCCAGTTCGATCAAGGTAGCTATAATGGAGTTAATAGATCAGCACACCAAAAAAATCATGGAAGGGTGTAAGCAAAGGGCCCGGGATGCCGGGCTTAGCTTTCAGGACGAAACCCTGGAATATATCGTTTACAACCGCGATCTGCTGGAGCTCAGCCCCAAAGTGATGATTCCAACCCTTTATGATTACTGGGTCCACGATGTGGAAGTCTTGAAGGAAAAAGGCAGGTACGAATTGTATCCCAGCAATCCTTACGAAACCGTCATCAACACCCGTCCGGCCATCTCCTTTTACAACGACAACAATCCGGACTGGATGAACGTCATGATTTTCTATCACGTTCTGGCCCATATTGATTTTTTCCAGAACAATCTGTACTTCCGCCAGACCTGGGATTACGATTTCACCGGCCGGGCCCTTTCCGATAAACGCATGATTGCCAAGCTGCGATCGGAAAAAGGCCGCTGGGTGGATTATATTATCGAATTTAGCCGGGGTATCGACAACCTGGTCGGATATCATGGTGAACTTTCCCGTCTGAACCGCGCCCCCCGGACCAACCAGTCGAAAATGCTGGATTTCTACTTCGATGTGTTCCTGCAGTCGATAAAAAAAGTAAATATAACAAAGTATATAAAAGAGATTGAGCGCTATAACGAATGCATGCGGGAGAGCCGGGACCTTGGCGAAAAAGCCTTTTTTTCAGAAGTGTTGAGAAAACATCCCGAATTTGATGCGATCTATAACAAAACGCTGAAAAAAAAGCCCGATCGCAAACTGGACCCGATAGAATATGTCCTGGAACACTCACCGTTTTTAGCCAAAGAAAAAAATAACTGGATGAAACCCGTTGTCGAGGTGGTGCGCCAAACATCTCTATTTTTTCAGCCCCAGATTCGCACCAAAATCATGAATGAGGGTTGGGCCAGTTACTGGCATGAAAAGCTTTTCCTGCAGGATGACCGTATCAATGGACACGAGGTTGACTTCGCCCGGACCCATGCCGGTGTGACATCGATGCCCCGGGTGGGTTTAAACCCTTATGCCCTTGGGATGCGATTGTTTTACTACATCGAGCAGCTGACGGATAAGGGCAAGTACTCCGTTGAGTTCAGACGACTTTTAGACGCCCGGGAGCGCAAACAATTCGATACGAAAAGCGGGCAGGGAAAAGATTTTCTGTTTAAGCTGCGGGAAAATTTTAATGATTTCATGTTTATCAATACGTTTATCGACCAGGATTTTGTCAATCAATATAAACTGTTCGTCGCCGGCCGGCGTTTGAATCAGCAAAGGGAGGTCTGGGAATACTATGTCCAGAGCCGCAGTGCCGAAAGCTATCGTCAGATGGTGCTGGACACGCTTTACCATCCACCGTGGATCAAAATTGATGAGGAAAAATCAAAAAACAGCGAACTGTATCTGGTTCATCGTTTTGAAGGCAAACCCCTTGTAAAAGATTTTATCTCCAATACCATGCTGGGCATTGAATATCTGTGGGGGGCTGCGGTTAAGCTTGAAACCAGCGAGGTGGTGCAGGCCGAGCCGTCCCAGGCCAAACTGCCTATTCCCGGCCTGACGATGCCGCTGGAAGATGACCGCCAGCCTAAGGAAATCAAGTGGCAGAGGGTTCGGTATACGATGAAGGACCGAAAGCTATCCAAGGAAAATATATAAATCGAGGAAAAAATCCGGAAGGTGGATAAATGTAAGCGGTCGAAAGTATAGATACAAGGTTTCAGGTGTCAGGTTTCAGGTGTCAGAAAACAAAGATAAGGGCTCAAGACGCATGGCACATAGATAACTCCCAAAGGAGTCTTTGTCTTACATCAGGTCTCTTTTGTCATCTGTCTTCTGTTGTCTGTCCTCTTATTTGTAAATTCTACCCAATACTTTATTCATTAGACTATTTAGTTCCAGCAACGATTCCCCGGAGATAAAAACCGTGACCAGCAAGCAGAAAACCGCCAAAACCGGACGTAAAACAAAAATGAAAAGCATCAAAAAGTTAATAAGGCCGTCGAAAAAAAAGGCCCCCGTTGTTCAGGAGGACGATCCGGCCGTAAAAAGCATTAAAAAGGCCCTGGACAATCTCAACCAGAGCATCGGTGAATTTGAACAGCGCGCTCCTATTGCCTTTGAAGGATTTCTCAATGAGCTGGCCGCGAACCCCCATGGTGTCATCCGCAACGCCTTCCAGGTCTTTCACGACATGATGAAAGCTTACGTGGGTGAAGGAATCGAAGAATATCCGGATGATCCTGAATCCATTCACTATGTGCTTTACGATTGCAGCAAGTTGTTTGTTGAAGGTGCCGACTATCCATTTTTTGCCGACCGCCTCTTTGCCAATCGTCTGATCAGCCTGGTGGAAGCTTTAAAAAGAGGTGCCCAGCAAAATAAAATTTACCTGTTTAAAGGTCCTCCGGGCTGCGGGAAAAGCACGTTTTTAAATAATCTACTGATGAAGTTTGAAGAATACGCCAACACCGACGCCGGCATGCGTTATGAAACCGTATGGCGTTTTGACCGCAAATTATTGCAGGATTTCAGAGATTACGAAACCCATCCGGTGCTTGAAAAATTAACTCATCTGCTAGAATCGTCCTATGAGGATCAAACGGAATCCATATCCGAAGCCGACGCCGGTGATTCCTTGCAAGGCTCTGAGGCCTATGCCGCCGCCCGCTATTCTCCTCAACTGGCGGACAAGTTTATCGAAGTGCCGTGCCCCAGCCACGACAATCCGATTCTGATGATACCGAAGCACCATCGCCGGGAATTTTTTGACGATTTGTTTAAAAACGACGAATTCAAATGGAAACTTTCCACTGAAAAAGAATATGACTGGGTCTTTAGAGATAATCCGTGTACCATCTGCAGCTCTCTATATGAAGCATTGCTGGACCGCCTGCAAAGTCCTCAAAAAGTCTTTGAGATGCTCTATGCGCGTCCCTACCGTTTCAACCGTCGCTTGGGCGAAGGCATCAGTGTCTTTAACCCGGGTGATAAGCCTTTGCGCCAAAACGTTATGAGCAACCCCATTTTACAGAAACGGATTAACAGCCTTTTAAGGGACAGCAACCGGGTAAAATATATCTTCTCCCAATATGCCAAAACCAACAACGGTGTTTACGCTCTGATGGATGTCAAATCCCATAACACCGATCGGTTGATCGAGCTTCACAACATCATCAGTGAGGGGGTTCACAAGGTCGAAGATATTGAGGAAAATGTGAATTCACTGCTTTTGGCCGTGATGAACCCGGAGGATGAAAAAAACATTCAGGGGTTTCAGTCCTTTTTGGATCGGGTGGAATACATCACCATCCCCTATGTCATGGACCTGTCCACCGAAGTGGAAATTTACCGCAATATATTCGGCAAGCACATCGATGAAAGATTTTTACCAAGGGTCCTGCATAATTTTGCCCGGGTGATCATTTCATCGCGCCTGAATCCAAAATCGGAAGCCATGCTTGAATGGATCAGCGATCCGAATAAATATCGTCTTTACTGCGATGAAAACCTGCAATTGCTCAAGATGGAAATCTACACCGGATACATACCGGCATGGCTCAAAGAAGAAGACCGCAAAAGTCTGACCGCTAAACGGCGGCGCCGTATCATCAGTGAATCGGAAACCGAGGGCGAACATGGTATCTCCGGCCGCGATTCCATTAAAATATTTAATAAATTTTACTCTGCTTACGCCAAAGAAGACAAACTGATCAACATGTCTGATCTTTGCAAGTTTTTCACCAAAATCAAAAAAGGCGTGAAAGATTTAGTACCGGCCGGTTTTTTGGATTCGCTGCTGCGCATGTATGACTATACGATTCTACAGGAGGTCAAGGAATCCCTTTACTACTATAATGAAGAACAGATCTCCAGGGAAATCCAGAACTACCTGTTCGCGATTAATTTTGAAGTCGGATCGGTTGAAACCTGCTCCTATACGGGAGAAAAGCTGACGATAACCGATGAATTCCTGGAAGGTATCGAACGTCGACTGCTGGGTGCAAAAACAAATGGTGATCAAGGCAAGGCCTTTCGCAAAACGTCTCAAAAAGAATATACCAGCAAAACCTTAACCCAGGAGATCATGGTCGAGGGGCTTCCGATTTCAGAGACAAAAATCTTTCAATCCATGCATGACCGTTATGTATATAATCTAAAGGAAAAAGTGCTGGATCCGTTTCTGGAAAATGAAAATTTCCGGCGGGCGATAAAAGACTACAACAACGAAGATTTCAAAACCTATGATAAGCGAATTAGAGACGATGTGGGCTATTTGATTAACAACCTGTGTGAGAAATACCGTTATACAGACCTGGGTGCCAAAGAAGTTTGTATGTATGTCATTGATAGTGATCTGGCGAAAAAATTCGCCAATCCGTAACCCGGATAAACCGGAAATCCGAAACTCGAAATACCAAATTCCAAATAAATCACAATTACCAAAATTCCAAATGCGAATATGATCTTAAGAAAGAAGGTTTCAATTTGTAATTTGGTGCTTGCTATTTGAGATTTTAACAGCTTGTGCTTGTGTATTGGTTTTTGCATAAAATGCAAAGAATTCACAACTAAGACTCTATATACCCCATACCTTTTTTTTAATTGAGGGGATGATTATGAAGCAGGATATTGCGGAGATTTTGAGCGGAGCGAATACCAAGGACTGGAAAGAGATCAAAGTGGATTTTGGAGATGATTTTCTGGACATTAAGGTCCCTGATGACTGTGTTATATTGAGCATGCCATCTATGCCGTGCCTGGTGGATTCGGCGGCTTCGATTACCCGGGCCTTGAATCAGCCGACCGGTTCGCCGACCCTATCCGAAATAATACATGCCAAGGACAAAGCGGTGGATGACCTCACGGTTTGCATCACGGTATCCGACATTACCCGACCGGCGCCCTACAAAGGGCAAAAAGGACTATTGCTGCCCCTGCTGGGGCTCATTGAAGCCGCCGGCGTTAAAAGAGAAAATATTGTCTTTGTGATCGGCAACGGCATGCACCGCCACAGTACCCGGCAAGAGCGGCTATACATGTACGGTCCGGAGGTCGTGGATACTTATCGAATTGTGGATCACGACTGCGAAGATGACGCCTCCATGGTGCCGGCCGCCCGCACCCGGAGAGGGACCGAGGTTCACCTGAACAAGATTTTTTTTGAATCTGATGTTAAAATCATTACGGGACTGGTTGAAAGTCATTTTATGGCCGGTGTCTCCGGGGGCAGAAAGGCCGTTTGTCCCGGCCCTGGTGAATACAAAGAGCATTGAGTTTTTCCACAGTGTTGAGGTTCTTGAGGACCCCAAAGCAACCAATCTGATCCTGGATGGAAACCCATGCCACGAAGAGGCCCTTGAGGTGGCCCAAACCGTCGGCGTTGATTTTCTCGTCAATGTCACCCTGGACAAACGCCTGTGCATGACAGGGGTTTTTGCAGGCGGTCTGGAGGCGGCTCACATGGCCGCATTTGAGGCCATGAAACAGTCAGTCATGATTCCCATTGACCAGCCCTATGATATTGTGATCACCCATGCCGGATACGTCGGCCGTAACCACTATCAGGCCGTCAAAGCGGCCGTCAATGCCATGCCGGCCGTTAAAGACAACGGTTTGATCGTTATGCTGGCAGACAACGTGGATGTCGAACCCATCGGTTCTCAGGAATACAAGACGTTTCTTCACATGTTTAAAATTCTGGGCCCTGACGGCTATAATAATGTTCTGCAGCACCCGGACTGGAAATTTACCAAAGACCAGTGGGAACCCTGAAATGTGGGGCAAGCCCTTCCGTAAAGTGGGTATGGATGGATTGATTTATTGCAGCCCTCAAATTGCCGGAGGAAAATTTTGATATCATCCCCGGCCCCAACGGATATAATTTTATTGAATCTGAGGCTCATTTTGCCACAGACGGGGCAAAGGTGACCGCCATGCTCCAGAATTCGATTATCTGTGCC
>PVMK01128321.1_pt1 | contig 11444 bp, 10 predicted proteins | sample 1853481 | NCBI WGS metagenome assembly PVMK01 (sample SAMN08533507, study PRJNA380276) | Marine sediment metagenome, whole genome shotgun sequencing project. | reverse complement strand
TCGCGCTATGAAAGGGAGAATATTTCCTCGCTGGTCTTATTATGGCAGGTGAAATATTACGCCAGGTAGTAGAAATGGTCAAATCGTAACTTGTAGAGCAATTGAGCGGCATATCTTCAGGCGAGATTCTGGCAGGTACTGTAGCAGGAGATATACACGAATTGTGAAAAAATATGTTCGACCTGCTGCCGACCTGTCACGGCTTTGATGTCGTTGACCTCGGCGTGGATGTCTCCCCTGCAGATTTTGCAGCCAAAGTTAAAGAAGTGAAACTGGATATAGTTGGACTCTCTGATCTTATCACTGCTTCATTCGAAACCATGAAGGATTGACACAAAAAGGCCTGGTAATCCCCGTCATTATCGGGGGTAGTTGCATCGACCAAAAAATTCATGATTATGCGGGGTCTGATTACTGGGTACCGGATGCAATGACAGGAGTAAGATTGTGCGAGGAGTTGCTCAGACCTGATCCCAGAAAGTAACCGATCAATTCCCGAGTCGCCTTCCAAGTACTAGTTAGCTGTTGCCAATACCATGGAAACAATGGACAGGATAGACAATATAGACACTTTTCTCACCTAACAATTGCCACCCTGTAGACGCAATAGACCCTATATACAGGTGGACATGATTTCGCGCTGACTTCGAGTCAGGTTGTTGGGGGTTCGAGTCCCTCCGGCTGCGTCAATAATATGGCGGTTTTCTCTCGAGGCTTCGCCACATTTGTCGCTTTAACTTATGCTAACAGAGCAGACTGTCTGTTTCTGGTGCAACCGTGGTGCCACGGGGTGCAATTATTTTGATATTTTGAGTGGAATGGGGACAAGCAGAAGATCCATGAGTAATGCCAATTCTATTTGTTTATCGGCAATGAGATGACCATAAATATCTAAAGTGATACATGGGCGCGCATGCCCTAACCGGCGTGAAGCAACTATCACCGGGACATTGTTATTGACCATCAGTGCAGCTGAGCTATGTCTGAGACCGTAAAAACGGATCTCAAGTAAGTCAGTTTCTTTGGGTAGATAAAATCACATCGGCTAAAGCCTGAGCATGCGCCGAAGTATCGTTGAGCGCCGGCACATAGTCAAATTGACCACCGCCCGCATTTTGAAAAGTTTCGCGACCCTCATGCCCAATCTCATGGATCGTTTCTAAACAATCAACAGCAAAACCAGGGCAAACAACACCCAAGCGTTCTAAGCCTTGCTGTCCAAGCGCTTCAAGCGTTTCATCCGTATAAGGCTGCAGCCAGGTTTGCGGTCCAAAGCGAGATTGGAAAGTTGTCTGCCACTGTGCTTCATCAAGGTTTAGCTGCGCTGCCAATAAACCGGCAGTGCGGTGACACTGTGTTTCGTAAGGATCACCCGCCTGAACATAATCTTCGGGGATGCCATGAAAAGAGAAAATCAAACGATCGGGTAGATGTGATGATTCCCAATAAAGTCGAATTTGTTCTGCCCAGGCACGAATATAGGCCGGGTGATCGTGGTAGTGGCTAAGGATTTGCAGGTGGGGAATTCTGCGCCAAGTTTGCAGCTCGGAAAAAACAGCATCCAGTATAGTGCCTGTTGTTGTGCCCGAGTACTGAGGAAATAAAGGCAGCACAAATAATCGTGTTACCCCTTGCTCACGTAACTTGCGCAAACCTTTGACCAACGAGGGATGGCCATAGCGCATGCCAACGGCCACATGCACTTCCCCAGCCGGGAAACCAGCTCGCAAAGCTGGTTCAAGTCCCGCCGCTAACCTTTGAGTGAAATAGAGTAGTGGAGAACCATCATCATCCCAAATACGCTGATATAACCGTGCCGAGCGGCGTGGGCGCAAATTCAAGATAATGCCGTGTAACAATGGCAGCCACAACCAGCGCGGGTACTCGATCACACGTGCGTCGGCCAGAAATTGCGCTAAAAAACGTCGCACTGCTTGTGGTGTTGGAGCATCGGGTGTACCGGTATTAACAATTAAAATACCAAAAATAGGTTTTCGATCTTCGGCAGGTCTATTTTTATTTTGTATCAATGTAAAGGTCTCCGCTATCAGGAACAAGGTACAATGCCACTTTGCTAAGCCAGCGTATTCAGTCCTTGGCTAGCAAACCTTCGCCATCCGAAATGAACCTATCAAAGCAGATCAGCGCTATTTTTTCTTTGCTAGTACAGCAGCTGCATGGCCCCTTCAGCGGCTGAAATGGTTTCTTCAATGACAGCATCATCATGCGCCGTGGAAATGAAGCCGGCCTCAAATTGCGAAGGCGCCAGATAGACGCCTTGTTCTAGCATGGCCTGGAAATAGCGGCCAAATTTTTCCGTGTCACTCTTGCTAGCCGAATCCCAATCATAGACAGGTTGATCGGTAAAGAAAGCTGCGAACATCGTACCAACACGAGTTTGAATCAGGGGGACGTTAGCTGCTTTAGCCGCAGCACCAATACCCGCTGTCAGTTTCTCAGCCGTAGCTTCAAGTTGATCCCAGATACCGGGCTGCTGCAGCATGTTTAAGGTAGCGATTCCGGCGGTCATCGCCAGCGGATTACCTGAAAGTGTGCCAGCTTGATACATGGGTCCTGCAGGTGCCACCATAGCCATGATCTCACGTTTCCCGCCGTAAGCGCCCACGGGCAACCCGCCGCCAATGACTTTCCCGAGGGTGGTTAAATCAGGCTGAATTTCGTAAAGCGTTTGCGCTCCACCAGGATGGGCGCGGAAGCCGGTCATGACTTCGTCGAAGATTAGCAACGCACCATGTTGACGGGCAAGATCGCGCAATCCCTGTAAAAAGCCTGTTTGGGGCGGCACAACACCCATATTGCCGCCAATGGGTTCGATAATTACGCCAGCAATTTGATCGGGATAGGCTGCAAAGAGCGCCGCGACAGATTCGATGTCATTGTAGCGAGCGACAAGCGTATCCTTGACTGTGGCAGCAGGCACGCCGGGAGAATCGGGCAGACCCAACGTCGCCACACCGGAACCAGCCTGCACGAGCAAAAGATCGGCATGGCCGTGGTAGCAACCTTGGAATTTTATGATCTTGTCCCGCTCCGTGTAGGCACGCGCCAAGCGCAGCGCGCTCATGGTGGCTTCGGTGCCCGAATTTACAAAACGCATCATTTCCATATTGGGCATAAAGGATTGCACCAAAAGCGCCAACTCGTTTTCCAGTGGGCTGGGCGCGCCGTAGCTGGTACCGCGTTCGGTGGCATCTATCAGTGCCGCGATCACATCGGGGTGAGCATGACCCAAAATCAACGGCCCCCAGGAAAGCACATAATCGATATAACGATTGTCATCGACATCATAAAGATAAGGTCCCCATCCGCGTGCAATAAAAAGCGGCTGCCCGCCAACTGCCTTGAAGGCCCGCACAGGGGAATCTACACCGCCGGGGAGCAGCGTTTGAGCTTCGGTGAAAAGGTCGATGGATTTTTGAATATTCATAGGGGGTCCGTTTATCTTGATTGCTCTAATTGCTCTGTTTGGTGCCGACTGTTTGCTGCTTATTGATCACTGCACCTAGAATTTTCTCTACGGCCAATTGCCCCGAATGAATACAATCGGGGATGCCGATGCCGCGATAGCCATTACCAGCCAAAGCCAGGCCGGGATATTTCTCTAAAATAGTATCTAGACGTTCTAAGCGTGCCAGATGGCCCATATTATATTGCGGCATAGCTTTTTCCCAGCGGAATATACGCGTTATGCTTGGCTCGGCAGTAATACCCAAGGTCAGTGCCAGCTCTTCTTTGGCAATTTTCTCCAAACCGGCATCGTCCCAGGGTATTTCATCTTCCTGCCCGGCACGCCCAATAAAAACACGGATCAGCGCATAGCCTTCCGGGGCGCGATGCGGGAATTTTGTCGAGGTCCAGGTACAGGCCAATGCGGCGCGTCCTGCGCTGCGGGGAATGACGTAGCCATAGCCATCGAGTGCACGCGGCAGTTCGGACTCTGGGTAAGCGAACGTGACCGTAGCGGTTGAGACATAATCTATCATATCGAGCCTGGCGGCAAGGTCCTTGTCTAGGCTGGTGAGCAGCTCAGCACTGACATATGCCGGAGTTGCCAAGATAACCGCATCGGCCATAAGTTTTTCGCCTGAGGCAAGATCAACACAAAAACCGGCCTCAAATTGAACGACGCGCTGAACTGTCACACCTAAACTCAGATCAACGGCGGCTTTTTGAAGATTATCCACCAGGGCTTCAACAATCTCGGCCAACCCGGTGAGTGGTGTTAAAAAAATACTGCGCGATCCAGATGTAGCTTTCCCATTACTAGACTTAGCGCGCTTACGACGCACAGCCAAAGCTCCTTTAACCAGACCACCGTATTTTTCTTCTAAATCCCGCAAGTAGGGCAGGGTGGCGGCCAAGCTGAGTTTATCGCCATCGCCAGCATAAATACCGCTCATCAACGGCTCGATTAGGTGTTCGTAAGCCTCCCGACCCAAGCGACGGGTGACAAAAGCCCCCAAACTCTCATCGTGGTTTTGCGCGACCGGAGGGATGAAAAAATCTATCCCCATGCGCATCTTGGCCGGCCATGATAACAGCCGCGAGCGCAGCATGGGCCCAAACTCGGTTGGAATCATCATGGTCAAGCCGCCAGGAATGGGCATTAGATCATCCTTGTGCAGGATGTAAGTATTTTTTATGTTCGGGTTGGTGCCGCGCAAACGTTCACTGATGCCCAGCTCTTTGCACAACTGCACTGCCCAGGGTTTGGTGACTATAAAAGTGTCTGGACCACCCTCGATGACAAAATCATTGATCCGATCGGTGACAATCTTGCCGCCCCAATAATTGGCGCTTTCCAGCAGGGTTATTTTTAGCGGAACTCCAGTTTGCGCCTGTAAATAGTAGGCTGCTGAAAGCCCGGCGATGCCACCACCAACGATTACGACATGTTTAGTTTTGTGAGAGTTCATGAACCATCTCCACCGCGGCGCGCACTTTTTCAGGATCAGTCTCTTTGAGGATACCGTGCCCCAAATTAAAGATGTGCCCGGGTCGTCCGCCAGCTTGTTCAAGCACAAATTCGATTTTGGATTTCAGTACATCGAGCGGTGCAAAAAGCGTCAGCGGATCTAGGTTGCCTTGCACAGCGACATCGTCGCCGAGGGAGTCCCAGCTCGCACGAAGCGGAGTGCGCCAATCGAGACCGATGACCGTACCCCCAGCTTCTTTCATGGCTGCAAGCAGGGTAGCCGTACCGGTGCCAAAATGGATCACCGGCACGCCGGTTGATTCCAGCGCTTTCAAGATGCGCTGAGAGTGCGGCAGTACATATTGGCGATAATCTTCCGGAGAAAGTGCGCCTACCCAAGAGTCGAAAAGCTGCACAGCCTGCGCACCAGCGCGCACTTGCGCGCTCAAATAATCAATCAAGGACGTTGAGAGTTTTTCCATCAAAGCGTGCCAAACATCCGGGGCTTGATAAAGCATACCTTTGGCATGCAAATAATTCTTGGAGGGTCCACCTTCGATCATGTAGCAAGCCACAGTGAAAGGCGCACCGGCAAAGCCAATCAAAGGCACGCCGCGGCTGTCCAGTTCAGGGCGTAAAATACGGATCGTCTCCATGACATGGCCCAAATCAGCATCGGCATCCAACATGCGCAAACGCTGAACATCGGCTGTGCTGCGTACCGGATTATCAATCTGCGGACCTTCATCTTTGACAAATTCCAGGTTTAAGCCCATCGGAACGAGCGGCAGCAAAATATCGGCGAAGAGGATGGCAGCATCGACGCCAAATGCATCCACGGGCTGCAGGGTCACTTCAGCGGCCAATTCGGGTTGCTCGACAATTTCCAATAAAGTGTGTTTGGCACGGATGGCGCGATACTCAGCCATATAACGCCCGGCCTGACGCATGAACCAAACCGGCGTAGCATCGACAGGCAAACGGTTACAGGCACGGGTGAAACGAGAAGTAGGTTCGGTCATAATATTCCTTCGGGTTGATAAACACAGGCCGGATCGGTTTCTAGATAATCACCGGTAACACCATAGGCTCGGCCGCGCTGACCGCCGCAAACATCCTGGTATTCACATATTCCACAGCGCCCTTTAAGTTTATTGGGGTCGCGTAAATTCTTGAAAATTGGATGCTCTCGGTAAACTTGAACAATATCATCATCGCGCACATTGCCAGCGCTCAGCGGCAAGAAGCCGGAGGGTTCAATACTGCCCGTATGTGAGATGAATAGGAAACCATTACCATCGTTGACACCTTTGGTAGGTCGATTAAGACCATCATCATACTGAAAACCAGCACCCTGGAAAGTAACATTTTCACCAGCTTGGGCTTCAGCGCGTTTACGTTCGATAGCTACACGGCGATACATGGGTGCCGCAGTACCCTTAATATCAAAAGGCGCATCTTTCGAGAGATCATAAAGCCAATTAAAAATGCGCTCATGTTCTTCAGGGGAAATCATTTGTCCAATCATGGCGCGTCCAGTGGGCACAAGGAAAAAGACAGACCACTGCACCGCGCCAACTTCTTTGATAAAGGGAATCATTTCAGGCAGGATATTGACATTATGATGGGCAACCGTGGAATTAACTTGCACGCTCAGGCCAACTTCTTTCGCCCGGTGCAATATATCTATGGTACGTTGCCATGAGCCTGGAACTTTGCGAAAATCATCGTGCACTGCGGCACGCGGCGCGTCGAGGCTCAGCGCAATGCGGCGGATACCTGCATCCTTGGCTTGCTGCAAACGCTCAATGGTGGCTAAAGCCGTCGCCGTAGGCGTTAGCGAGCAGCGTAAACCTTTATTGGCAGCGTAGGCAATAATCTTAAAAAGGTCGCGCCGCATCATCGGGTCGCCGCCCGTGAAGATCAAGATCGGGCTGCCGAACTCGGTCAGGCGGTCAATTAATTGGAAAGTTTCTTCGGTGTTTAATTCCCGCGGATCGGGCGTGTGCTGCGCATCGGCGCGACAGTGCACACAAGCATAAGCACAGGCTCGCGTGACTTCCCAGGCGATGGTGAAGGGAGCTTGATCAAAATTTGCATGCACCATGCGTTGGTTATGATATTGTCTTTCGGCAGCGGCGTTGGGGGCTAATTTTTCAACAGACATAAATTTCCTTTTATTTGTTTAGAATCCCTGATTCCCTAAAGGGCACGGGCGCACATGAAGAAATGCCAAGTTTTTTCTTGCTTTTTCTATACGTTCCATCGTGTGCCTCGTGGATGAACATATTTTTTTAGCGCAGCCAATTTACCGCGTCTTTGGCGTGATAGGTCAAAATCATATCGGCGCCAGCGCGCTTGATACCTGTTAAGGTTTCGAGCACGACACGACGCTCATCAAGCCAACCATTCTGCGCGGCTGCTTTGAGCATGGCATATTCACCGCTAACGTTATAAGCCGCTAGGGTAGTTCAGGATGGGCATCTTTGACCCTTCGAATAATATCTAAGTAAGGCAAAGCCGGTTTAACCATGAGCATATCGGCGCCTTCGGCTACATCCAGAGCGGCTTCTCGCATGGCTTCTTGCGCATTGGCCGGATCCATTTGATGCGCTTTGCGATCGCCAAAGGTAGGCGGCGATTCGGCGGCATCACGAAAAGGACCATAAAAAGCTGATGCGTATTTAACCGCGTAAGACATAATCGGAATGTGCTCAAATTGAGATTGATCGAGGGCTGTGCGCAGCCCTCTGACCATGCCATCCATCATGCCGCTGGGGGCAACCATATCTGCGCCGGCTTGGGCATGGGAAATGGCAACACGTCCGAGAATGTCCAGCGTGGGGTCGTTGAGCACGTAGCCTTCAGGCAAGTTTGGCTGCGGCAGCGGCGTGCCAACATTCAAGATGCCGCAATGCCCGTGGTCGGTATATTCGCATAGGCAAACATCGGTAATGACTACCATTTCGGGCACACTGTCTTTGATGGCTCGAATAGACTGTTGTACAATGCCATTCGAGTCAAAATTTTCCTGCCCAATGGGGTCTTTCTCCTCGGGAATACCAAAAAGAATCACAGCAAGGATACCTAAACGAGCGATCGATTCGGTTTCTCGGGGTAGTTGATCAACAGACCACTGGAAGACTCCTGGCATGGAGGTGATTTCAGATTTATTATCGCGGCCATGGCGAACGAAAAGCGGATAAATAAAATCGGTGGGCGCGAGATGCGTTTCACGAACCAATGCGCGCAAACCGGGGGAATGACGAGTACGACGGGGGCGAAAAATATGTTGATTCATGGGATTATTCGTTGCTGTTGCACGGGATATTTGGCTCATTGGGCAGTTGATGCGCCAATATAGCTTGAATCAAACCTGCTACAGTGTAATCTTTGGCGATGATATCAACGGGCAAGGTCAATTCATCGGCTGCAGCGGCTGTAATTGGGCCGATACAGGCGAAGTGCGGTTCTCCTGGCAGCGCATACGGATCAAAGCCTGCTTGCTCAGTTAGTGCTACAAAATTACGCACCGTCGATGGGCTGGTGAAAGTCACAAGATCAACACCTTTTTGCAGGGCTGCTAATCCTTCAGGATTGGGGCTTGCGGGAATCGTCTGGTAGGCTGAAATTACGTGCGCTACACCATCACTATTGCTAATCGCATTGGCCAACGTATCCCTGGCGATATCTGCACTGGGCATCAAAACCAAGCTACCTTGCAGCGCGCCCAATCCGGGCAAAATGGCCTCGCCAATATATTCATCAGGTACAAAATCAGGTGTCACCTGATGCGTACCCAGTGCGGCTGCGGTCTTCGGACCAACAGCCGCGACGCGCAGACTTTTCGGTAAATTGCTAATGCCCAGCGCATCCAGCCGAGCCCACACAGCAGCTACGCCATTGACGCTGGTAAGCACCAGCCAATCATAGCAATGCAGACGCGACAGCGCACGGTCCAAAGCGGTTGTATCAGGTGAGGACGATATTTCGATCACAGGGAAAGCAATTGGGACGGCGCCCAAGGCGTTGAGCTTTTGAATAAATTGCTCAGCTTGGTCAACTGGACGGGTGATCAGCACGCGTTGATTTTTGAGATTCATGCTTGGAACTCCAGGATTTGACTTGCGCCTTGTTCGATGGCTTGCTTGGCTAAGGCTGCGCCCAAGGCGTGCGCATCACTGCCACTCGCTTGCACGCGGATAACTCGTTTTCCATCAGTGGATGCGACCAGCCCATACAGGGAAATTTGATCCCCCATCAACGTGGCTCTGGCTGCGACTGGGATCGAGCAGCCCCCGCCAAGACCGGCTAAAAAACTGCGTTCAGCTATCGTTGTAACGCGGGCAGATTCGTCTTCCAAGGTTGCCAGCAGGCTCCGCGTTACTGCATCATCAACTCGGCACTGGACCGCCAAGGCACCTTGACCCGGTGCCGGGAGCATGACATCGAAGGAGAAATACTCGCTGATTTCACCCGTTAATCCCAAGCGTTTTACGCCAGCAGCAGCCATGACAATGGCATCATAATCTGCCGTTTTTGCTTTAGAGATACGGGTTTCGACATTGCCGCGAATAGGTTTGACCATTAAATCGGGACGCTGAATTAGGAGCTGTGCCTGGCGCCGGAAGCTGGATGTACCTACAATAGCGCCGTGTGGCAACGTTTCTATGGTATGCCCATCGGGACAAATCAAGACATCGCGGGTATCTTCGCGCTCAGGGACCAAACCAATCGTCAGGCCGGGGCTGTCATCAACGGGCAAATCTTTGAGCGAGTGTACAGCCGCATGCACTCGTCCACAGCGCAGCGCTGATTCCAACTCATAGGTGAAAAGCCCCTTCCCGCCAATCTCCGGCAGTGGGCGGTCGATAATTTTGTCTCCCTTGGTTGTAATAACCAAAGTTTCGCAAACCAACGACGGCCAGACAGCTTGTAATTGCTGAATGATGGTATTTGTTTGCCAGCGTGCCAGTGCGGAAGGGCGGGTAGCAAAAATTAGTTTCTCGGTCATGATGGTTAATTTCCCTGGTTAATCCGTGCCGAAAAGATTTCGGGCCACACTGGCGTACTCGGCAGCATTAGGGCCATTGGCTTCTTTTTGCAAGCGAACAGTTGGATTGTGTAAGATTTTTTTAACAATAGCCCTGGTCATAGCTTCTAATTCTTTTTCATCGTGCAAAGAAAATTCGGGAAAGCGTCTTAGGGTTTTTGCCAGCTCTGTCCCTCGAATACGGTCGGCTTCATTTCTCATATTTACAATAATGGGAAGCACGTCTAAAGTGCTCATAAAATTCATGAAACGCTGCTGTTCTTCGGCAATAATCCGTTCAACATGCGGCACTTCTTGGGCGCGTTTCGCCAGTGAGGTCTCTAAGTTATTGGCCAGCGCATCCATATCGTAGAGATAAACCCCCTCAAGATCTCCAACATCAGCATCGATATCGCGCGGTACCGCGATGTCCATCATCACCAAGGGGCGCTGCGGGCGTGACGCAAGCGAGTTAGCAACCATATCTTTATGGATGAGCGTGTGCGGCGCGCCTGTTGAAGTAATCAAGATATCCGCTCCCACAAGTGTTTCAGGGAGTTGCTCATAGGTTTTCGCTTCTCCATGCCAACGCTGCGCCATGCTTTCAGCGCGTTCAAGGGTACGATTGACAACTTGAATGCGGTCAGCGCCGCGCTTGTTCAGCGCCGCGACCGCCAATTCAGCCATTTCACCCGCGCCTAATACCACAATTTGCGCTGTTGCTAAATCGGAGATGAATTCACGAATTAATCGCACAGCAACCGATGCAATCGAAGCCGGGTTGTGACTGATCTGAGTTTCTGAATGTGCTCGTTTGCCAGTATGAATAGCAATTTGAAAAAGGCGATTCAGGATTTTCCCCGAAACATCTTGCTCACGCGCCAAGCCCAAAGCTTGGGTTACTTGCCCCAAAATTTGCGGCTCTCCCAGAACAATGGATTTCAATCCCGCTGCGACTTGGAGTAAATGCGTTACAGCTTCTTCCCCCTGCATACACTCCAAAGAAGAACTAAACATTTCTTTGGGAATAGCGCGAGTTTCGGCCATGAAAGTCTCGAGTTCATCAAAAATTGGGGTCGCAGCGACGGCATAAAGTTCAACCCGATTACAAGTTGAGAGAATAACCAACTCACGTATCGGGCCAGGGGGTGCAAGATGCCCACATCCTAAACGAGCCAGGGCAATTCGGGTATTTTCTGAGCTATAAGCCAATGCTTCCCGTAGGGCAACGTTAGCGTTCTGATGATTAAGGCTGAGGCAGTAAATTTCCATAAACTCGATGCAAGCAATGTGATGTCAAGTAGCGTTTCGTTGTATGCAATAAGTTTAAGTCTTACACTGCATTCTACCTATACAGGTTTGTGAAGTTTTTTATTAACGCTTCATGAATATATTTTTAAGTCCGAATCAAAAAGGCTCCGCAAAATAGCCTTTCTCCAATCTGATTCGCGCCCTATTATTACCTCACTCAGCAAG
>PVMK01130865.1_pt1 | contig 11445 bp, 15 predicted proteins | sample 1853481 | NCBI WGS metagenome assembly PVMK01 (sample SAMN08533507, study PRJNA380276) | Marine sediment metagenome, whole genome shotgun sequencing project. | reverse complement strand
GGTTCGCTGGCCGCCCCGATGGTTTCCGGGTCAGCAGGGCCACCCATGGGAGCGGGTTCATGAAAATTGAACTCTTCCAGGGTCAGTTGGCCCATTTGCACCAGCCGTTCACCCAGGGCGTCCATCCGGGTCGAAGCCGCCTGCAGTTCCGACAGGCGTACCGCCAGGGCATTGACGTTGTGCTCGTTTTCCCGTGAGAGCCGGTCGATCTCGCCTTGTTGTAACTGGATTTCCAACTGAGTGCAGCAAATTCATTTTCAAGCTGTTCAGGCATGCCAACCGAGCTTCTGCCGGCCAGGAACAACAAAATACCGCAGCATGCAATAGCCGCGAACATTAGCACGCTTCTGGTCCGGCCACGCCCCGGTAAGGCGTTCAGCCAGCTAAAAGTGGCATTTGGCAATGTATCTGAAGTACGCTTCATGTATGACTCGTCTTCCACAGTCCGGTAAAACAACGCAACGCGTTGCCGAGAGTCCTCGATGACCCCGATTCCAGTCTCAGCAATTTACTCGAGCGCGCCAGTTACCTGATGCAACTCGAGACTCTGCTCACTGGCCTGCTCGATCCTGACCTGGCAGCTCAATTCCAGGTCGCCGCAACCAGGAAAAACAGGCTGATCCTGATCTCTCCCAGCGCGTCCTGGGCCACCAGGCTGCGCATGCAGGCGCCCCGCCTGATCAGTTCACTGCACGCAGCGGGCGTCAAGCACGTCGAATATATCGACATCCGGGTTGCTCCACTGGTCAAGCTGTCAGCCGGAACACGGTCAAAAAGACCGCTTTCTGCCGCCGCAAAACAGGCCCTGGGTCATATGGCTCATTTAAGAGATCAAAACCAACGACTGAAACGCCAAAACAGGCGATTCGACCACGCGGTCGGCGGATAGTATCAAAAAACCGGGCAAATGTCGTTGACTTTGGGCTGGTTTTTGCAGTTGAGCGGTCGGCCCCAAGGGACCTCTTACAAGTTGGCGTAGCGCGGGGTGGGCGTAGGATACGGGGATGGCTTCCGAGTCGTCGAAGGTGACTTCTTCCCAGGCTGAGGGTCTGTCCAGGAGTTTACGCAGCAACAGGTTGTTGAGTTCGTGGCCTGATTTGTAACCCGAGAATGCGCCGATGAGGCCATGCCCCAGCAGATAAAGGTCACCGATCGCGTCCAGAACCTTGTGTTTCACAAATTCATCTTCGTAGCGCAAACCGTCTTCGTTCAGGATGCGATAGTCATCCAGCACCACCGCGTTGTCCATGCTGCCGCCTAAAACCAGGTTTCTCTCGCGCAGCATTTCAATGTCGCGCATGAAACCGAAAGGTACGGGCCCGGGCAATTTCCTTCAGGTAGGAAGTGGTTGAGAAATCCACGGATGCAAACGACACATGGGACTTGAAGACGGGGTGATTGAAATCAATTTTGAAGGATACGCGGAAACCATCATAGGGGGCGATACGGGCCCACTTGTCCTCCATCCGTACTTCAACCTGTTCCAGGATGCGAATGAATCGTTTGGCGGCAGTCTGCTCTTCGATGCCCGCAGACTGGATAAGGAACACGAACGGACCCGCGCTGCCATCCATGATCGGCACTTCGGGGTTACTGAGATCAACGTATGCATTATCGATTCCCAGGCCCGCAAAAGCCGACATCAGGTGCTCCACGGTGGAAACTTTGACACCATCCTTTTCCAGAGACGTATTCATGCTGGTGTCGCCAACATGAGTTGCAAAGGCCGGAACCTCCACCACGGGGTCGAGGTCTGTACGCCGGAAAATGATACCTGTATTGACCGCCGCGGGGCGCAGCGTCATGAAAACTTTTTCACCGGTGTGAATGCCAACTCCGGTAGCGCGGATAACATTTTTGAGGGTGCGCTGATTAATCATAACTGGGAACTCCTCAAGCCCTCAAAACCTGCGGCATATTAGCACACCAGGGGTAGGCTTCATAGCCGCTAAATCGGCATTTATGCAACATTTGTGGTAATTTAACAACATTTTAACAAGTCCTGACACGTCCATCAAAACGTCGTTTCCAGGAAAGTGGCTCCGGCAACCGAAAAACCCCGGACTGAACACAGGCCGGTACGGCGAGTGTGGTTTTCCGGTTACCGGACTTGCATCCCCGGAGAGGGGGGATGACGCCGTTAAACCCAATATTGCTCGATATGCCGGCTTGTGCGATATGCCGGCCGGGTCAATCCGCCTGGGTGCGAAGGAACGACGGTATATCCAGGTAGTCGATATCCTTCTGCTGCTCAAACAGATCCTTGCTCCCTGCACCCGCAATGCGCCGGTCACGATCCCGGTTTATTTCTTCAACGGCTTCTTCATCAGGCAAGCCTGTGTCAGGCAACCCCGATGTACCGTTGGCTACCAGGCGGATCGGTTTTTCATGGAAGCCGGTGCTGCGTATGGGTTCGCCAATGCCGGTCGCCACAACCGTCACCCGCAAGTCGTCACCCATATCGGCGTCGATCACGGTACCCAGGACAACGGTGGCGTCTTCCGAGGCCAGGTCGGATACGGTGCTGCCCACTTCTTCGAATTCTTTCATCGTAAGATTGGTGCCCGCGGTAATATTGACCAGGATGCCGCACGCGCCGGACAGGTCTACGTCTTCAAGCAAGGGACTGCCAATTGCCGACTGGGCCGCCATGATGGCCCGGTCATCGCCGGATGACTGGCCGGAGCCCATCATCGCCATGCCCATTTCAGACATCACGGTACGGACGTCGGCGAAATCGACATTGATCAGGCCGGGCCGGGTAATCAACTCGGCAATACCCTGAACAGCGCCTTGCAAGACATCGTTGGCCGCCTTGAAGGCGTTCAACAGGAGGATCTCGCCGCCGAGCACTTCCGCCAGCTTGGAGTTGGGGATCGTGATCAGGGAATCAACATGCGCAGCCAGTTCCTCGATGCCCTTTTCTGCGATCGACATGCGGCGCCTGGCTTCGAAAAAGAACGGCTTGGTGACAACCGCCACCGTAAGGATGCCCTGTTCCTTTGCCGCCTGGGCAATAACCGGGGCCGCACCCGTGCCGGTGCCGCCACCCATTCCCGCGGTGATGAAGACCATGTCGGCGCCGGCCAGTATTTCAATGATGTGATCACGGTCCTCCAGCGCCGCCTGCCGGCCGACTTCGGGGTTGGCGCCGGCCCCCAGCCCCTTGGTGACGCTGGAACCAATCTGCAGGATGGTCTTGCCCTTGAACTGACGCAAAGCCTGCGCGTCCGTGTTGGCCGCGATGAATTCCACGCCATCGATATTGGCGTCAATCATCTGCGCAACCGCGTTTCCGCCGCCCCCTCCGACGCCGATGACCTTGATATTCGCGCTGGGTGTGTAATTTTCTACTAATTCAAACATTGGTATTTCTCCTCTCGCTCGCCGTTGATGTAATCACTGGGATTCCGGAGTGTCGACCGTCTTTTAACGGCTCTTGTGACTTATTCCGTCCTGCCCTGTGAACTCCCACTAAAATTCGCCCCGGAACCAACTCCGGACACGATCAAAAAATGTATCTCCCCCGCTGGTCGGAAGCGGGGCGCGGTTGGAATCAGCCTGGCTGCCATACAGCAACAATCCAACACCGGTTGCGTGGATCGCGTTGGAAACCACGTCTGACAGCCCGGTTACGTACCTCGGAGTCGCCAGCCGGACCGGCATGTGAAAAATCTCCTCGGCCAGTTCTTCAGCGCCCTCGATCCGGGAAGCGCCCCCGGTCATGACCAGCCCTGCAGACACGATGTTTTCAAAGCCGCTGCGCCGCAATTCCGCCTGCACCAGTAAAAACAACTCGCGGTAGCGCGCTTCGACCACCTGGGCAAGGGTCTGCCGGGCCAGGTGGCGCGTGGTGCGGTCTCCCACACTGGGCACCTGGATGCTCTCGTCGTTACGCGCCAACTGTTCCAGCGCGCAGGCATACTTGATCTTGATGTCTTCGGCGTGTTGGGTCGGTGTACGCAAAGCGACCGCAATATCGTTGGTCACCTGGTCGCCGGCAATCGGGATGCAGGCCGTGTGACGAATGGCGCCATGGGTAAAAACAGCGATATCCGTCGTTCCGGCGCCGATGTCCACCAGGCAAACGCCGAGACTTTTTTCATCTTCAGTCAGTACTGCGTAGCTGGCCGCCAGCGGTTGCATGATCAGTTCATCGACCGACAGTCCGCAGCGTGCAATACACTTGGTGATATTCTGGGTGGCGCTCAAGGCCGCCGTGACCACGTGGACGTGCGCTTCCAGCCGCACCCCCGCCATGCCAATGGGCTGGCGAATGCCGTCCTGGTTATCGATAACGTATTCCTGGGGAAGCACATGGAGAATTTTCTGGTCGGCAGCCACCGGTACCGCACGCGCCGCCTCCAGCACGCGCTCCAAATCGCCTTCCGATACTTCCTTGTCCTTGATCGCCACCGTGCCGTCGGAATTCAGGCTGCGGATGTGATTGCCGGAGATTCCCGCAAAGACCGAGTGAATCTCACAACCGGCCATCAATTCCGCCTCTTCAACCGCACGCTGTATCGCTTGTTCGGTTGAAGTCATGTCGACTACTACGCCGCGTTTCAATCCATTCGAAGGATGTGAACCCAGGCCGATAACCTCGACCGTGCCGTCAGGCTGACTTTCCCCTACGATGGCCACGATCTTGGACGTGCCCACATCCAGTCCTACAACCAGTGATTTTTCAGATTTTTTTGGCTTCATTCAGCTGTCTTTTCCCTTTCCCGTTTGCCGGATTCGCGTGGCCACAGCACCGCGAACCCATTGGTATATCTCAAGTCGACATCATGCGGCGGCGCCACCTGGCCCTGCAGCAGCGCATTCCAGCTGTTCATCAGGCGTTGCAGCCGCTCCCAGGCCGCGTCACGACCCAGGTGTACGCTGGTTCCGTTGTTCAGAACCATCGACCAGGCGCCGCGCTGGTCGAGTGTCATTTGCTGTATTTCCAGGCCGGCGGAGGCCAGTTCATCGTTGAATTTTGTCCAGTTTTTCAGAACCTGGTCGAGCTGGTCCTGCGGGCCGCTCAGCCACGGCAAACCCTGCAGGCCGTCCGCTTCCGGCACGGAGAATGCTTCGCCCCGGCTTGAAATCAGTTGCCCCCGGTTCCAGTGTGCAAAGGGCACGAACTCCTCGACTTCGACGACGACGGTATCGGGCCAGCGCTTTTGCACACTGATGGCCGAGACCCAGGAGTTCCTGTCCGCAGCATCACGCAAAGCCTGCAAATCGATGGTAAAAAAGCTGGAAGCGACCAGGGGTGTCAGGCTGGCCCGTAATTGTTCGGCACTCACGCGCTGGAATGATCCCATTGATTTCGAGCCAGCGAATCGGCCAGCGGTCCCGGGCCACAATCCCCATGCTGACCCAGACAAAACCGGCGGTGGCCATCGTAAACAGGAGCAGTATCGTCAGCAGCCCATGACTGAATCCACGGCTCTCGTGGTAGTTGATTCCGCTGACCCGCATATTGCTCCGCTTCACAGGCTTGTCTCCAGGATGCGCCATACCAGTTCATCAAAGCCGATACCCAACTGCGCCGCTGCTTGCGGCACCAGGCTGTGGTCCGTCATGCCAGGGGTGGTGTTGACTTCCAGGAACCAGGGAATACCCGCCTCATCCAGCAGGAAATCCACCCGGCCCCAGCCGGAAGTACCGAGGATGTCGAAGGCTTTCAGCGACATCTCACGCAGTCCGGACTCAATCTCCGCGGGCAGCCCACAGGGGCAAAAATAGGCAGTATCGTCCGATTCGTATTTGGCCTCGTAGTCGTAGAACTCACGGGGTGTCTCAATCCGGATCAGGGGCAGCGTCAGCCGGTCCAGCACGCCGGCAAAGTATTCTCCCGCCGGTAATTGACGCTTCTATGATGACGGTGCCGCCGTAACGCCGGGCCAGGTTTACGGCCTCTTCCAGGTCGCCGGTATCCGACACCTTCGAGATGCCAATGCTGGAGCCCAAACCGGCGGGCTTGACGAATACGGGCAGGTCAAACTTCTCGAGAGCCCGGTCATAAGCCTGATCATCCGGCCCAAAGTACTCGAACGGGGGTGTGTTGATACCATTGCGCTCCCACACCCACTTGGACCGGATCTTGTCCATGGTCAAAGCGGAAGACGGCAGGTCGGCGCCGGTGACGGGCACGTTCATCAACTGCAGCGCACCCTGCAGTGAACCGTCTTCCCCATCCGGCCCGTGGATCAGGTTGAACACCCGGTCGACTTCACCCCGGCCAATCGCTTCAAGCAGGGGCAGCGGGCCGTCGTAGACTGAATAATCCACGCCGTTCCGGACGAGCGCAGCAGCCACCGCCTTGCCGCCATCCAGGGAGACCTGCCGCTCGGCGCTGTCACCGCCGATAACCAGGCCGACCTTGCCGAAACCGGCGGCGTTGTGGATTTTTCGCTGCGCTACGGTGCTCACAAGACAGCCTCCGCGCAGAAACCTTTTTCCCGGATCTCCTGGGCGACCTGGCCTATGCTTCCGGCCCCCAGCAGCAGAACCAGGTCATCATCTTCCAGCATCGCCGGCAATTCCCGCGGCAGGTCGAGAACGTTGGAGATCAGAACGGGGTTCACCCGCCCCCTGGCCCGGATGGACTGGCACAAGGCGCCACTGTCCACCCCGTCTATTGCTTCTTCACCGGCCGGGTATATATCGGTCAGCACCACCACATCGGAGTCTGCCAGGGCCTGGGAAAACTCGTCGAACAGGGCATGTGTGCGGCTGTAGCGGTGAGGCTGGAATACCGTAACGATTCGCTTGTCCGGCCAGCCTGAGCGTGCTGCCGCAATGGTCGCGGTCAGTTCGGAGGGATGGTGGCCGTAATCCTCGATAACCGTCACCCCGCCGGTGCCGACTTCAAACCGCCCTACTTCCGCAAAGCGCCGGTCAATGCCCTCGAACCCGGCCAGGATTTCAATTACCGAAGCGATGTCCACGCCCAGTTCCCAGGCGATCGCAATGGCGCCCAGAGCGTTACGCACATTGTGCGCACCGGGCAAATTCAGGCTGACCGGCAGTGCCTGGGATTCATTGGGCAGATGCACATTGAAATACATCACCCGGCCTTCCTGCTGGAGATCACTGCCACGGATGTCCGCTTCTTCCGACAGGCCATAAGTCACCACCGCACGGGTTACCGCGGGGATCATGTTGGCGACATTTTCGTCATCCAGGCACAACACGGCCACGCCGTAAAACGGAAGATGGTGCAGGAATTCAAGGAAGGCTTTTTTCAAATTGTCAAAACTATTGTCGTAGGCTTCCAGGTGATCCCGGTCTATGTTGGTCACCAGCGCGACCACGGGTTGCAGGAGCAGGAAAGAACCGTCACTTTCATCGGCCTCGGCAACCAGGTACTCGCCCTTGCCGAGACGTGCATTACTGCCCCAGGCATTGAGCAGGCCACCGATTACAAAAGTGGGATCCATGCCGGCCTGGGCCAGCAAACTGGTGGTAAGGCTCGTCGTGGTGGTCTTGCCATGCGTACCGGCAACCGCAATTCCACGCCGGAACCGCATCAGTTCAGCCAGCATCTCTGCCCGTGGAACGACCGGGATCCGCAGTTCCCGGGCCGCAGCTACTTCAGGGTTGTCTGCGGACACCGCACTGGACACCACCAGTACATTGGCGCCCTTCGACCTGGCGGGCGTCGTGGCCCAGGAAAACCGTCGCGCCCAATTTGCGCAAGCGGTTGGTGACCCGGTTGTCAGCAATATCGGAGCCCACTGACTTCAAAACCCTGGTTGAGCAGCACCTCGGCGATGCCGCTCATGCCGGCACCGGCGATGCCGACAAAATGCACCCGCTGGATGCGGCGCATCGGATGCAGGTGTGAACCGCTGCTCTTCATGCCGGCATAAACTCCATGCACAGTGCGGCGACCCGGTCGGCGGAGTCCGGAACGGACACCGACCGTGCGGCGCAGGCCATCCTCAGCAGTTCATCCCTGCTCCCCAACAAGCGTCCCAGCACTGCGGCCATGGATTGGGCGTCACAGTCTGCCTCGGGCATCATTTCCGCCGCACCGGCCTCGACCAGGAACTCGGCATTGCGGGACTGGTGGTCATCCACGGCGAAGGGAAACGGCACCAGAACCGCCGCGACACCGGCTGCAGCCAGTTCCGATACGGTCAGCGCGCCGGCACGGCAAACCACCAGGTCCGCCCACCCGTAAGCACCCGCCATGTCGTCGATGAATTCGCAGACTTCCGCCTCAACTACCCGCTTCACGGTATTGTTTTCCGGTTTCTTCCTGCCCGCCTTTTCCGGCCTGGTGGCGCACTTCGGGCCGCTCATCCCGGGGGCAGCAATGCCAGCGCAGACGGAATCAGGTGATTCAGGAAACGGGCGCCCTGGCTGCCACCGGTGATCAGCAGGCGTTTGGCGCCCGATCTGCCGGACAAACGTTGAGCGGGCGATTCCAGGGACACGACCGGCCCACGGACCGGATTACCGCAAGTGCGGGCGTTCAGCTTATCTTCCCAGGTACCGGGAAATGCCTGCAGAACAATTTTGCCATCCGCGAAAGAACGCGATTGGTCATCCCCGGCACCCGATTTTGCTCATGGACCAACAGGGGCACACCACGCAACTTCGCTGCCAGCCCACCCGGGTCCCGCCGCATAGCCGCCAAAACTGATGGCACATGCGGGGCGCCTGGCGCCCCAGTATGCGAAACGCCTGGTAAACAGCCCGCGCCAATCGCCACGGCATGACCAGCCAGCGGCCGATACCCTTGCCCCTGAGGCCGGAAATATCGACCGTGTCCAGTTCAATTCCCGCCGCCGGAACCCGCTGGCATTCCATCGCGCCGCTGGCGCCCAGCCAGCGCACGGCAACCCCGTGACAGCGCAGGCTCTCGGCGACCGCAAGACCGGGAAAGATATGCCCGCCGGTTCCGCCAGCCATAATCAGCACGCTACTGTTTGGGTCATGTTTCATTCGCTGGCGCCCCTCAGAACTTTTTTACGCACGTGCTGTACACCGTTGCTCCGGTCCAGTTCGTACTTGATGCGCAGGACCAGGCCCAGGGCCAGCAAATGTCATCAGCATGCTGCTGCCGCCGGAACTGATCAATGGCAGGGTCAGTCCCTTGGTGGGCAGCACACCGAGATTGACCCCCACGCTGACCAGCGCCTGCAAACCAATCCAGATTCCCAATACCGTAAGCGAGAAAACCGGAAAATGGCTTGTCCAGGCGGTGCGCCATGACGCCAATCACCATGATGCGGGTAACCAGCAGCAGAAACAGCGCAAGCACCACGATGACGCCAGCCCAGGCCAAATTCTTCGGCCAGAACGGCGAAAATAAAATCGGTATGGGCTTCGGGCAGATAGAACAGTTTCTGGATGCTGGAGCCCAGTCCCCACTCCGAACAACTCTCCCCGGCCCAACTGCAATCAATGCCTGTGTCAGTTGGAAGCCACTGGCGAAAGGATCCGCCCAGGGGTCCATGAAGCTGACAATCCGCCGCAGGCGATACGGCTCCATCGCTGCGAAAGCAAAAGCCGGCAGGGTCAGCAGGCCCAGCACGAATATATGCCGCCAGGCGGCGCCTGCCAGCCAAACCATTCCGGCCACAATCGCCGTTATCACCACCGCGCTGCCCAAATCCGGCTGCACCAACAGCATGACGGAAAGAAAACCGGCATACATCAGCGGCTTGAGGGTGTCGAAAAACCGCGTCTGGACCAGTCCGGCCTTGCGCGCCAGGTAACCGGACAGGTAAATAATGACCATCAGCTTGACCGCTTCGACCACCTGGAAATTGACAAAACCAAGGCGGATCCAGCGCGTGCTGCCATTCACGGTATGACCGATGCCCGGCACCAGGACCGCCAGCAGCGCAAGCGCCGATAAAAGCAGCATGGGCCGGCTGATGCGCTCAAGGAAAGCGATGGGAATCACGCGGAACGACAAGGCCATCATCGTGCCCAGGAAAACGTACACCAGGTGCCGCAGCAGGTAGTAATTGCTGCTTACCCCCTGGCTTTCCGCTATGGCGATGGATGCAGAACCCACCATAACGATGCCTATGGAGAGCAACAGCAAGGCCGGCATCAGCACCCAGGAGTCCGGGCGGATTGCCACTTCAAGCGAGCCTGAGTGCCGCGCCTGCCGCGTTGTCCTGTGCCGTTTTATCCCGGTTTTTTTCCCTATTTTTTTCATCCCGGTCCGTTTACCTGATCTTCAGTGTCGCCAGCCCGGCCAGTACGAGAATGACCGAAATAATCCAGAACCGGACGATGACCCTGGGTTCCGGCCAACCCTTGAGTTCGAAATGATGATGGATCGGCGCCATGCGAAAAATTCGCTTGCCGGTCAACTTGAACGAAGCGACCTGCAAAATAACGGAAACTGTTTCCATGACGAATACGCCCGCCATCAGGATGAAAACAAGTTCCTGGCGCACGATCACCGCGATCACCCCCAGCGCGGCGCCTACCGCCAGCGCCCCGATATCACCCATGAAAATCTGCGCCGGGGAGGTGTTGAACCAAAGGAGACCCAGGCCTGCTCCGGCCAGGGCGCCACAAAAAATGGACAGTTCACCCGCCCCGGGAATGGACGGCATGGCCAGGTAGTCCGAAAACACGGAATTACCCGCAACATAGGCAAATATCCCCAGTGCGGCGGCCACGAACACCGAAGGCATGATCGCCAGTCCGTCCAGGCCGTCGGTGAGGTTCACCGCGTTGGAAAAACCCACGATCATGAAGTAGGTGGTCACAATGTAAAAAACACCCAGCGGGATGGCGATTCCCTTGAAAAACGGAACGATCAACTCGGTAGCTGCCGGCACATCAGCGCTGGCCCACAGGAAATAGCCGCAACCAGCCCGGCGATGGACTGGGCCAGGTATTTCCACCGGGCTGATAAACCGTCAGAGTCCTGTAGCACCAGCTTTTTATAGTCGTCAACCCAGCCGATCAGCCCGAAAGCCAGGGTCACCAGCAGCACTACCCACACGTAACGGTTGGATAAATCCGCCCAGAGCAGGGTTGTGAACACAATGGAAAACAGGATGAGCGCTCCGCCCATCGTCGGCGTGCCCGCTTTCGAAAAATGGCTTTCAGGACCCAGTTTGCGAATGGGCTGACCCACCTGCTTCTTCACCAGGCGCCGGATGAACCAGGGGCCAAGCATCAGTGAAACCAGCAGGGCCGTCAATGCACCCAGGATGGATCTCAGGGTAATGTACGCAAAGACGTTGAAACCAGGATTGACTTCGGCCAGTTGCTGGAACAACCAGTAAAGCATCAGCTGGCCTCCCTCATTCCACGGTCCTGCCGGATTGCTTCAACCACGGCCTCCATACCCATGGAGCGTGATCCCTTGACCAGGCAATTGATGCCCGGTCTCAATTCCGGGATCAGGCTTCGATCAATGCCTCACGATCTTCGAATGGGTGGCTCCTTCGCCAAAAGCGTCCACGGTGG
>PVMK01189352.1_pt2 | contig 11446 bp, 13 predicted proteins | sample 1853481 | NCBI WGS metagenome assembly PVMK01 (sample SAMN08533507, study PRJNA380276) | Marine sediment metagenome, whole genome shotgun sequencing project. | reverse complement strand
TATGAATCTTTTTTCATTCATCATTAAAACATGATGCCTTTTTCTCAATGTCCAAATTGAAATCCCGGATTTTTCACAAATTTTTTGAGCATTAAGTTTTTTGTTTTCAATCAGGTCTAAAAGCTGTTGGTTGGTAAGAGTTGACTTTGACATAATTTCTCTCCTTTGTTTGGTGGTTAATAAAAATGTGCTGTCTGGAACCACGGTAACAAAAGGAAGGTGCCTGTCAACCACTTTTCTGCTTAATTTCGGCATGTTATAGGAAATGTGGGGATACGTTGAAAATCAAGATTTGACAGCAACCAATATGCTGTGGTATCAATTTCAAATTATTTCATAGATATTTTAATGTGAGAAATGTATATAATTTGATTCGGAAAGTTCAAGACTAAGCAGAACCAATTTTAGGGAAGGTTGGGGAAATGCAGACTGTCTTAAATCAAAAGCCGAGTTGCCTATTTAAGGGTGGCTTGGCTTTTTTATTGGGTGAGGCAGTTTGGATATCAGTTAGCTATCTGAAATTATGCGAATTTTTTGATAATGTTAACGCAAAACTGTGACGGCCATTTCGATTTTAATTTCAGGGACGAACTAACTTTGATGTTTATCTGCAGAAATAGGGAATAAGTAAATGAGGCTCGCTACTTTTTCTTTTGAGAAATATCGCAGTATTACCCATTTCTTTTTAAACAATAAAATGCAATCTTTTTTCGTCTTTTTTGTTATAATATTAACAGTTATCCTCCTTAGTAAATGGGGTCTCTGCTTGTCAGATCAGTCAAAGACTATTGAATCAGAAGCTGCACTAAGGACAACTCAATCGACAGAACCCGAAATTCGTAGACCGAAATCTTCTAATACCGACTCTCCCACTTCAAATGCTCATTCGCGCCCTTGGTGGTTGGGCGATTTGCTAACAGTTTTAGGTTTTTTTGTTGGAGCTATAGTTATAATTTATCAATTAGGTAGGCAGCACAGAAATGAACTAAAATTGCAGAAAGAAAATCACAGAGAACAATTTCGTATCCAAATATATCAGGGATTTTCAAAACCATTGGAGACAGCTATTGATAAGAATATTAGTTCAGAAAATTACGCCCGGTTTATACTGTTCCATGTTAAAATTTATCGCGATCAAATTAAAACAGCACTTTCTCCTGCACCCTTGAAAGATCGCAATATGGAACTACAAAAACTCCACTTTGAATCGCTCAGAACCATCACTGATTTGATGGGCTTGATAGAGCGTTATCAAATAGTTGATCCAAGGCTTAGTATTTTTATAACTGCCTTTAACGTGGCACATCACGATATGATGGAATCTTTCACCCCACTTTTTTCATTTCTGTTTAAAATTCTTCCAGTTGAAGTTCTACGTCCAGACGGATCTTTTGAGCTCCTAAATATAGTTAATCCTTCAGATGGTCAGGTTCACAAATTGGAAATGCTTGTAGAAGCATACAGCGAAGCAAGCGGTGATATGGGTAGCTATTTATATGATCTGAATGTTGAGTTACAAAATACATTGCTGGGTGGCCTATTCCTAAATAAGGCACCTCGCCGCATACCGATAGACCTAAAATATAACGTTATTTCGACTGAGCCAGATGAAATGGAAAGACTTCGCAAATACTTTGAGGACGAGACTGATTGGGGTAAGAATAAGAAGCAGACAGAACAAGACGTTTTCTCAAAAATTCAGCATCGCTAAACAGACTATTAACCAATTTTGGAATTTCGCTGCGGATCATAGACAGAGGTGAGAATCATGGAAACTGTCTCTTTAGGATAATCCCCGGTGGACTGAGCAGTAAGATGTCTATTCCATTCAGTCGAGTTGACGATGGGTTATACGGTCCTTTTATATCTGCTAAATATTCCAGCATTTGACAGTACTCAAAACAGTGTGAGACTTGAATCTTATCACAATAGATTTCGATAACTGTCGAATATATCTTACAGGTTAGATCTGCCTTGGGCCGCTGCTTACTATCCGGTAGCCGGCGCAGGAAAGGAGGAATCTCCATGGAAAATAAACAGTCACATCTTGAGATGATACAAGGGGTAGTTAATCGTCTATCACATAATTCATTCTTACTGAAGGGATGGAGTGTGATTTTGGTTTCCGCAATGTTCGCCTTGGCTGCAAAGGATGCCAAAGGGGTTTTTATATATCTTGCATATTTTCCAGCCATATCCTTTTGGGGTTTAGATGGCTATTTTCTACATCAGGAACGTTCATTCAGGGCACTATACGATCATGTAAGAAGCTTGGATGAAAAAGATGTAGATTTCTCAATGAATACATCAAAAGTACAAGAAAAAGTGGCTTCTTGGTCAGCTGTCACATTTTCGAAAACGCTTGTAGTATTTCATGGGGTAATTCTTGGTACAATCATTTTAGTAATGTGTTTTGCTCTTGCAATGAAATAACGAAAGGGGGTCAAAATGGCTCGCAAAGTATTTTTTAGTTTCAATTATGCTGACATTATGAATGCCAACATTGTCCGCAACTCGGGGCAGTTCAAACCAACAGCGGAAACTGGATTTTACGATGCTTCTCTTTGGGAAGCAGCAAAGACAAAAAGTGATGCAGCTGTACAAAGCTTGATAGATCAAGGCCTCAACAACACCAGCGTTACCTGCTTCCTTATTGGTGAGCACACCCATAACCGTAGATGGTGCAAATACGAGCTTAAGAAAAGTCTCTCAGATAAAAAGGGAATCCTTGGCATATTGCTACCAAATCAGTCGAAACACGGCCCGAAATGGATTAGCAAATACGGAAAGATCTACAAATGGGATCATTCTAAGTTTCCGTATTGGGTTGAGCAAGCAGCAAAAGACGCAGGCAGGTAAAGTCGCAAGCTAAGCTTTAATTGCGCCGTACGCTCGAAACTCCGTGTCGCTGACCAAATCGTTGATAATTGCTTCTATGTATGCAAAGCTTAGGGCTCCTTGATTTTATTGGGATACTCATACTATATATGGATAATGACGAATTTGGACATAAGGCAAGATACATGTTATATCAGATAATCATTCAATTCTTTGGATCTTTCAAATTTGCTCAAATACGCCAAAAATAAAGAGGTAAATAAATGAAGAATATAGTTTCCTGCATTGAAGAGCTTCTATTAAAATTGGACAGACATCGAAAAGAGAATATAAAGGAATATCCGACACGAATAATATTCATAGATCCAATGTTGCAAGCCCTTGGTTGGGATGTAAGGGACCCTGACGAAGTACAACTTGAATATCCAACAATTGATGGGAAATCTGTTGACTACGTTCCAAAAATAAATCGTAAGCCGGTGTTATTTATAGAAGCCAAATCATTAAATGATCAGCTTATAGATGTTAAATCTATTACTCAAGTAGTTGGCTATGCTGCAAATGCTGGGGTTGAATGGTGCATACTCACCAATGGTGTAACTTATAAAGTTTATCGAAGTACGGAAAAAGCAGAGGCTCCAGACAAGTTGCTTTTTGAAGTCTCAATAGACCCAAAGGAGGCTGAAGGCAGGTCAGTTCACCAAATTGCTGAGCAATTCAACCGTTTCTCCCGGGATGCAATGGCCCGAGGTGTTCTTGACGAAATAGGAGAACAAATTTTCACTACAGGAAAAATTCGAAAAGCTTTGGATAAGCTATTTATAGACCCTCCAGCTAATCTAATCAGAATCATTCGTTCAACCATCAGTGATGAATCAATTAAACCAATACAAGTCAAATCTGCACTCAAAAGACTATGGGCTCAATCATCAGATGCTGAGATTCCTTCTATTTCACCGGTTATTGAAAAGCCTATAAAAACTGAAACAAAAAACCGCCGAGGAAAGGAATACGGTGAAGAACATCATATAAAAGGGAAACCTCAGGAGGTCATTGAATTATTTCGAACTGTTGATAAGTTTTGTAGAGAATTAGCCCCAGGTATTATCCAAAAAAAGCATCTTGCCAAGTATGTCAGCTATATGCATGGCAAGGCAATTTTCTGCTGTGTTCATCTTCAGAAAAGTGGGCTTCGCATTTGGGTAAAACTGAATTATTTACGGTTAGAAAACCCACCTGGCTATATTCGTGATGTTTCCAACATAGGACACTGGGGAGTTGGTGACGTTGAAATTGGAATAGATAGCCTTGAAAAACTCCAAATTTCGAAATCCTTTATAAGGCAATCTTTTGATGAAAATAAATGAATAGGTTTATGCATCGACTAACCAGTCAGTGCACCAGACCGGAAGGTTCGAGGGCCTTTTTGTGTTATCAACCAAAATTTTGGCGATTTTTAAATAAAGCGGCGGTTGTGTTATCCAAAAAATAGAGTTGCTGAAAATTAAGATTTGACTTGACTTGATAACCACCAATTATGGTATCTGTACTTTTATCAGTATTGGGATTACATCTACAAATCAGGATTTTGGTGCATTTTGTGATATTTTAGGATATCACAGTTTTCAAAGGCTTGGTTTTCTTTATAATATCTCGATTACTCCCAGATGGGATACTTAGAGATTTACAATGTAACCCACCTAATTTTGATCAAACCATTTTGTGATGATTTTTCGGAACGAGCATGAAAGGTCTTATTTGCCTAAAGCATTTATTGCATTAGCAATATGCTGTTCAATTTTTGTTTGTGGTTATCTGATGTTTTTTGAAGAATCTGAAATGTATCCCTTATTTAAGCCGTACAATATCAATGGCAATTTTGTGCGAAACGTACTTATCATATCCTGCATGACCATCTACTTCTTGAGGTTGTCAGTTACCCTGCTGTTTTTCTTTCAGCGTAAAATGTACTGGGTTGAAGCAATCATTATTGCGAACATAATGCCGTGGATTTTTCCCTATATTGCTTATGCAAGCGGCCAATATAGCGAACCCATAGGATTAATCGAAGTTATCGGAATATTGTTATTCTTTATAGGATCATATCTAAATTCAGTTTCTGAATATTTACGATATTCCTGGAAACAGGAGGAACAAAACGCTGGGCATATCTATACTGGCGGGTTATTCAAATACGCTATTAACATCAATTATTTTGGTGATATTCTGCTGTTTATGGGCTTTGCAGCTATCGCGCATCAATTTCAACTCTTAATTATACCTGCCTCAATGGGGATAATTTTTATTCTAATTCTTATCCCTTTAAAAGAAGACTATCTCAAACAGAAATATGGAGAAGAGTTTGTCAAATATGCTACCAAGACAAAAAAACTAATTCCTTTGATTTATTAATGTATCTAAAATCGATTAATATTCAGTTTTAAGGGGGACAATGAAATTGTTTCAAACTAAGAAGTACATTGCTCTTTACATGCCTGTCATTTTTATTCTTTTTATATTTCTAAATTCGTACGCTGCTGCCTCGGTTAACAACTATCCAACACAAGGATGGCAAATCTCTACTCCTGAGGAGCAAGGCTTGCGCTCTCAGAGGTTGGCTGAGATGATGGAGCACGTCAAGAAAAACAATCTCAGCATTGATAGCATATTAATTGTTCGCAATGGCTATCTGGTTTTGGATGCGTACTTTTATCCATATTCAAAGGGACAAAAGCACATTATTCATTCGTGCACAAAAAGCATCATGTCGGCATTAATAGGAATCGCCATAGATAAAGGTTACATTAAAAATGCAGACCAACCCATCACTGATTTTTTCCCGAATAAAGAAATTGCTAATATGGATGACCTTAAAAAATCAATTACGCTTGAAGACTTGTTGATGATGGCATCAGGCTTGAAATGCAGGGATTCTTATCTTTATCGCTGGGCTGGATTGTATGAAATGCGATATAGCACTGATTGGGCTCAATATGTTCTTGACCTTCCCATGGCTGAGCCTCCAGGAGAAAAGTTTGAATACTGCAACGGGGTCTCATATCTCCTATCTGTTATTATCCAAAATACAACAAAAATGAAGACCTTAGACTTTGCAAGAAAGCATTTATTTGGGCCCCTTGGTATTGTTGACGTTGGTTGGGCAACAAGTCCGCAGGGTTTTGATATCGGGTATGGCGAAATGTGGCTGAAACCCCATGACATGGCCAAGTTTGGATGGCTATTTCTCAATAAAGGACGATGGGGCAACAAGCAGATAGTACCTTCGGCATGGGTCGAGGTTTCTACACGGGGGCATATCAATGCTACCCTATTTGATCAATATGGTTATCAATGGTGGGTGGATTCTGCCGGATTCTTTACGGCTGTTGGTTATAAAGGCCAGTTTATTTTCGTCGTACCAGAAAAAAACATAGTAGTTGTATTTACAAGCGACCTGCCTGACAGTAATTTTCCCATTCCGAGGGGATTGCTTCAAAATTATATAATTCCTGCGGCAGAGGCAGTAAAGCCATTACCTCCAAATACTGCAGAACAACTTCGGCTTGATGCAATAGTAAAAAGTGTTGCCAAATCGATAGGATTTACATGGATTTCAGAAAAAGAGGGAATGGCAAAAGATGGTGTGTTTAAGAGGACAGCATCACCTGCTTTTAAGTTTGAGTATCCGTTAGGCAGTAAAAAAGCAGCAATAGATGCTCCAGGCCAGGTCATGAGAATGAAAACCCCTGGCGATGTCCGATTTTCCGCCGCTGTTGGTGATATCCCTGAGGGCGTGAAATTAGAAGACTTCGGGCCAAAGTTTTATGCTCAGGAACTTGAGAGCGTTGGCTCGAATATCAAAGTTATTTCAAATAAAGAAATCAAACTTAATTGTGGCACAAAAGCATATCGAACCGATATTACATGGTTGTGGAATAATACCGTACCTATAACGACCTTTCTGGTGACAGTATTTAAGGATGGCAAATGTATATTTCTAAGCGCTCACCCATGGAAATATCATGATAAAGCTGAACCAATTGTTCAAAGTTTGTCCATTAATTAAATTGTAATAAATCCAACTAATCGCATTTGAGCATAGACTGCAGATATCCTGTTATAAGTATCTGTAAAAAAATCGACCTCTCATAAGTGCAGATAATGTAAACATCTATGTAGAATTGGCCGCCCTTCAAAACTGGTGATATCAGATTAGGATATCTGAATTTATGCAAGAGTTGGAGTTACATATCTGAAATTAAGTGCGATTTGTGATATTTTCTGATATCACAGGTTTTCAGTGGAGTGGTTTTTTACCGATAATCTCAATCTATATGTAATCGGGCTATGTAGGAAGATCTTTTGACAGATAAAAACACAAAAAAACAACTTCCCGGAATATTACGTTTCTTAATTAAGCTTTTTCAAATCATCCTTTATATACCGGTTCAAATAATCTTCATTCCTTTTGCTATTTTTGGACTAATAGATGCAATTTACAAGGAAATGAGAAAAAGCAAGAAACTGGGTGTCTCCTTCACGGCAATTAAAGCGCTTCAATATAGGTGGATCATGCATTATTTTAATACCAGACCGGATCCCCTTTCTGTTGCATTTATAAAAAAGTTACCATGTGAATCACATTTTGGTTTGTGGTCGACTTTGGGAGCTCTTATCATTTCCCAGCGGCTATTTGGTTTCACCACCAGGCTTGGAAAAGTTGATGAACCAGGTGAAGAGACCTTATATTCATGTCCGGGTAGTCGGGTGCTCATGTTTGACAGGATAATGGAAAAATATGTTGATGAAATGGAGCAGATTGTCATTCCTGGAGCTGGCTTTGATCTAATAGCTTTGCATCTTACAAAAGGAAAAAATGTAAAGGTTTTTGAACTCGACCAGGTTAAAACACTTAATGTTAAAGTTGAAACATTGAAAAAAGCAGGTATAAAGCATGATTGGATTACCTATATCCCAGTTGATTATTCAAACAAATCTTGGGATTGATAAACTATTAGGAGCTGGTTTTGACAAAACAAAAAAGACTTTGTTCCTTTGGGAAAGCGTTTCTTTGTATTTAGAAGCTGATATTGTCAATGAAACACTTAGGAAAATGGCTGATTTATGTGTAGACGGAAGTATCATCGCTCAAGACTTTTATTCCAAAGCATTCATATTAGGTGAAACTTCAAAAATAGTTAAAAGATCCTCGAGTATGATAGAAAAAATGGGAGAGCCTTGGAAATTTGGATTAGATATGTCAAATGATCCTAAAGCAGCAGTTGAATCATTCTTAAAAGAATGTGGATTAAAAATGACAGAATACATTCAATTCAGTGAAAAACTAGATATCGAGCCGTTTTACTGTATTGTTGAGGCTGAAAAACTGTAAGTTCTATGTTCCGACCTTTGATGACTCCAACTAATCGCAACTGAGTTGCTATTGCATATATCAACAGTGAAAACCAAGTATTTTGCGCCCTCTCATTTTGCAGATATTGTAAACGTATCGGCACAATCATTTTGTGTGAAATAGTTGTGACATATAGCATATCAGAGTCCGGAGATGAAAAATGAATACGGAAGACTTAGGAAATTCAAAATTTTTGAATTTGCTTTTCAAACCAGCTGGAATGATGATGGGGAGCAGGCTTCGACGATGGTTCATGAACCCCGTGAAAACCCTGCGAGGTGCTGATATTCAACCTGGGCAGACCGTTTTAGAAGTGGGATGCGGCACAGGGTTTTTCACTATACCGGCTGCAAAGCTGACTGGCGATGAAGGTTGCTTGGTGGCGATGGATGCTTTATCAGATTTTATCAAACAGGTATCAAAAAAAGTACAGTCCGCTGATTTAAAAAACGTCCACGTGGTAAAACGTGATGCTCTGAATACGGGGTTGGGTGTCGCAAGCATTGACACGGCACTGTTGTTTGGTGTGCTTCCTTGGCCTGCATTGCCCTTAAATCTGCTCTTGCCCGAAATGCACCGCGTCCTGAAACCAGAAGGGAGGTTGGCAGTATGGATGTTTCCGGTTTCTGGTTGGGTGCCAACGCAGATCCTCCGTTCTGGATTATTCACCTACATGAGCAAACCCGACGGTGTGTATAATTACAGGCGATGTTAAATGAGTTGCAATAAATAGCCCCTTCAAGGATACAGATACATCTCCAACAAAAACCAACTATCTTGAGACCTGATTTTTTACAGATATTGTGAAGATATCACGCTTGCAGTATAATATGGGTAATTTAAATAAAAAGCCGAAAGTGGGCTAATAATATAGTCCTGTGGTCTCTTAATATTTAATCTTCAAGAGTAGAAACTGCTTGTACTTGCTATTTTAAATAATCATGGTAAGAGCTAAAGGCACTTTTAATACAATTGCTAAAACACTTTTCTTTCTTTTTATACTTACAATGCAAGCTTATGCTACAACCTCGATATGGGAAAATGGGAAACCGAAACATCACACAAAAGAAGGATTCCGTAATTACCCAATCGTCCCAGCCTCCCCGGCATTAGGTATCAGTTTTTACTTACGTCGCATTAAATCCTCCTTTAGTTTACCAATTGTGCCTGAAAGTCACTCTTTGTCTGAAGAAAGTGCTATTGTTCTACTCCATAAATTAGAAGATAAAAATACAATAACATGGATTGGACAAAGTACTTTACTAATCAGAATTGACGGGAAAATCATCATTACGGATCCCTTTTTTTCAAAATATGCATCTCCATTTCCGATCGGTCCAAGACGTTTCGTCGATCCGGGAATCAGCCCCAAAAACTTACCCTCAATAGACATTATTCTCATATCGCATAATCATTATGACCACTTAGATGAAGATTTCATTGAAGCAATTCCCAATAAAGAAAGCATCCATGTATTCGTACCTATCAAACTGAAAACATTTTTTTCCGAACGTGGTTACAATCATATTCACGAGTTAGATTGGTATGAAACTTACTCAATTGATAATATTCAATTAACGGCTTTGCCGACAGTTCATTATTCAGGCAGAGGTATAGGTGAAAAGAATAAGTCATTGTGGTGCTCATGGGCTATTACCAATCCATATGGGAGATATTTTTTTATTGGAGATTCAGCATATTCACCAACTATTTTCAAGGAAATAGGAAAAAAATTTGATTCTTTCGATCTTGCGATGGTTACAATAGGCACTTATGGGAATAGAAAATATGGTGTCAATAACCACACTACGCCAGAAGAGGCTGTTAAATTAGGAAAAGAGATCAACGCAAAGGCTCTATTAGGAATACATTGGGGAACAATTGAGTTATCTGATGAGAATCCGTGGGAACCACCAAAGCGTTTTAAAGAATCAGCTCAAAAACTGGGATTTCTCCTCGAAAATGTTTGGATAATGAAGATTGGTGAAACTCGTGAGTTGCCGGAAAAATAATTTTGCCAAAAAACTGTGCTCAAGTTGTGATATGGTCGATAGGTATCTGTACAAAATTTGACATCTAACAATTACAGATACTGTAAACATCTATGCAGAATTGACGGACCCTCAAAATTTGTGATATCAGATTAGGTGTCAAAAGACGAACATTGCTTTACATCTACGCCTTGCGAGATGGACTTGACTTGACAGTCCAGAATGATGTTATCTGTAATTACGCCAAGTTGGTAATGTTCTCCATAGATCCCATTTTTTGGTGAAATGAGATAATACATATTAAGGATTTATTTGACTATGCAAATTAATAGATACTGGCAAAAAAGATTATCAAATTGCAAAAATTCTTTGGAGAAGAACAATTTTGATGCCTATATGGCGGAAACCCCTTCTGATGCAAAAACAATCGTAGTAGATAAAATTCTACCCCTAATCGATATAAAAAGTGTATCATGGGGAGATTCTTTGACCCTCTATTCTACAGAAATACTGGAATACTTTAGAAGCAAATCTGGGATAAAATTAATTGAAACCTTTGCTGAAAATATTTCCCGTGAAAAAATCATGGAGCGTCGAAGAAAGGCGATTCTTACTGATCTGTTTTTTACAGGTACGAATGCGGTCGTAGACTCTGGTATGTTAGTGAATTTAGACATGATAGGAAACCGTGTTGGCGGCATTACTTTCGGTCCTAAATATGTTGTCATAATGGTTGGTCGCAATAAGATCGTCCAAAATCTCGATGAGGCAATGAAACGGATTAAAAATTTCGCCGCCCCCCAAAATGCACTTCGGCACTCAATAAAAACTCCATGCGTAAAGACTTCTTATTGCATGGACTGTAAAAGCCCTGATAGGATCTGTAATATATGGACAATTCATGAAAAATCTTATCCCAAGGGCAGAATAAAAGTTATATTAATTAACCAAGATCTTGGATTATAGAAAACGCAGATGACTACGACAACACATGGGAAGAGATGGAGTTAGAGAGCTTACATGTTTTCCGCTCCATAGCAAAAAGCATATAATCTGGCACGAAACCGTTGATGCCTCCAACTCATCAACGGTAAAAGGGGTTTCTGAAAAGCTGTGATACCATACTGTCAAGCGATGTCCTGACCTTAATATCAGTTTTGTCAATTCAAGTATAGGTCAGGACAGATTAGGATATCTGAATTTT
>PVMK01121318.1_pt1 | contig 11448 bp, 8 predicted proteins | sample 1853481 | NCBI WGS metagenome assembly PVMK01 (sample SAMN08533507, study PRJNA380276) | Marine sediment metagenome, whole genome shotgun sequencing project. | reverse complement strand
AAGAGAATGCCCGATCGGCCTTCAGGAACCGACGATTCACCCTCAATGATCACCCACCGGGCTTCTGAGCCATCGGCATCCGTCCTGGTTTTACCTTCGGAGGTGAGTACGGTGCTGTTCTCTGTGCCCCACTTTTCTGTGGCCCTGAAACCCAGTCCACCCCCATATCTGTAGGCCAACAGGATAATTCCTCCCTCCAGGGGAGAATTCAGGGTGGTGAAAAGGTCCAAAACATAAAGGTCCTCTTCAGATTTAATCAGGGAAACTTCCCATTTCTCATTGATGGCTACCCCTTCGCTTCCATCTTCCTTGAAATAGATATGCTCCTGTTTTACTTTAAAGCCAGCCTTATCTTTCTTGTTGTACTTATCCAGATATTGTGCAAATCTCACGGTACCCTGGGCGTCTGCCAGGTTCCAGAAGTCCACCTTGTAACCTTCAAAATGGGTGCGGGTCCATGGATTCCAAATGCCATAATGGTGGTAATGATCGGGCGGCTGAATGCGTGTCAGACGCTCTCCCCCGGGAGACCATAGGGGATGGATATAAGCGGAGCGTTTGTACAGGGGATCAATCCCTTCCGGGGGGGTGGTCACCCTGTGAACATAACTGAGTACCGGACGATCCCCGGCATAGATGGTGATTTTCTCATCGTCGGTTTTCAAAAAGGTCTTCTCCTGATTCTGAGCGAGGGAGAGAAGGGGCATCCCGGCAAGTAATATAAATAGAAATGTACGCATGGGTCTGGTTTATGGAGTGTAAGATTGCACCGTCTCAATAAATGAATTTATCTGTTCTGTGGTAACGTCCGGGGGCATTCCTCCTCCGCAGGAGAAGATGATCCTGGCCGGATCATCTATTCCATTCAGTAAATCCAGAGTGGCTTTTTTCACCTCTTCTTTGGAACCTCTGGCCAGCACATCCCGGGGTGGAATGTTTCCAAGCATGGTCACGTGGTTATTGGTCATCTCTTTCAGCTGATTCAGATCGGTGTCAAAACCCATATTAAAGAGGTTTACTCCCATTTCGGGCAGGTGTCGGACCGACTCCATGCAGTTGGCATCATTGTGCAGAAAATTGATGCTCAAATCACTGCTGTAAAGCTCCTTAAAATATGGCATGCCGAATTCCAGGAACTGATCTTCACTGATAAAACCAATGATGTCGTCCAGGATGAGAATTCCATCGATGGAGGGAAACAGCTGTTTTTGATGGCTATGGAATCCCTGAAGGTAATCGGTGATCTTTCTGATGAGTTGATGTATTTCCGTTGGGTTGGTTATCATGGCCATCAAAAATTCAGTGGCACCCATCAGGTAGGAAGCAATGTTCAGTGGCCCTCTGGATACCGAAAACCTGATTCGGTGGCCTGCCTCTTCAATATGGGGTTGTGCGAGCCTGAGCCTGTTCAGGATAAAGGGTCCCAGGCCATCTTTTTTCGGATTGGGAACGGGCATGTCCGGGATCTGATCCACGGAGGTGATGTTTGGGAAGGCATGGGGAAACTCATTCTCAGGAAAGGAAGACTTTGCTCCGAAGGCTGAAGGTTCACTGCACATACCGTATTCGGACCAGAAACCGGGCAGGAACATGGCCTCAGGAAAGGTTTCGATGGCCTTCAAATTGGCTTCCAGCCAGAGCTGGTCACTGGAGAAGTAATCCAGGATGGATATTTTGTGCCAGTTAGGCAACCAGGGTGAATCGATGATAAATCCAAGCGGCAGGGGAGATAGAACTTCTCCTCCGACTACAGCTAATAAATCATTCCAATGTTTGTCTGTCATATGTCTCCAAAAATAGCCTTAATATTTTAGCCTCCAATACCATCCAATGGAGGCCAGTAAAACTGCTTCTCCGATTCCAAAGATCCACCAGGGGAATCGAAAAGGAATATAAGAGGTGGCTGCCTCCATTAGTTCCGGATTTTTTACCAGAAGCATCACAAAAAGGGAGAAATGGGTGAGCATGTGCTGAGAATAATCAAATACAAAGCCAAAAATCAGGATCAGTGAACCAAATATGAATCCCATCCATACTTTCGGCGGAATTCGTGAATCCATTCCACGCTCTGCCCTGACCAGGATCACCATGGCCAGCAGGACCATGGTCATGGAGACCAGAATCGGGGAGAGAACCGGTCCTGTCCATGTGGTGGGAATAAGGAAAAGCACATCCCAGGTAAAGAGAGATTCGGGCCATCCCAGGAGCAGTTTCAGGAAGATATAATAAAAGATATCCCAGATGGCAAAACTGTAGATAAACCAGGCAAAACCTGTGCTAAATCGTTTGGCAGCTATGATTCCAATGGTCACCAGCATCACCAGAGTGGCGACCTCCCTGAAGAGTTCTGTAATAGCCAGGTTAAGCGGGATGGGGTAGAGGGGAAAATCAAATCCGGCGGGGTAGAGGATTTCTCTCAGATAGATCACCACAGCACTCTCCAGGAATCCCATGGCTATGGCAAAGGTGGTGATGGTGATAATCAGTTGCCTTAGTTTCATACTCAATATTACAGAAAAGTAACTTTTAAGTCCAGTTCCTTCAGGTTATTTTTCGGTTTAGTTAAATGATAATTATAAATATGTTAAATAATAATATTATTATACCTTTGTAAAAGATTCTATAATAAATGAATACAATTAAATGTGTTAAATAAAAAAAATACGTGTGTTAAATGGTATTCCCATATTTAAACCATATCCACTTGAATTGATTGTACCTTCGTTTGATTCGGGAATCACCGACCTCGTAATTGATCTTGATCATTTGAGAAGAAAGGAAATGAAAACGGTAATCCATCCCCTTGTATTCAGTCAACTTATAGAACTATTTCATTTAATTGAAGGAATAGCATCTGCACGAATTGAAGGTAATAATACCCATATTCTGGAAATATTTCAGGCAGATCAGGAATTACATTCTCCAGTTACAGAAGGGGTAAAAGAAATAAGAAACCTTGAAAATACCCTTGCTTACATAGATGAAAATCTGGGTGATAGGAAGATAGATATCTCTTTTATACGTGAGATTCATAAGCGAATTATGATAGGTCTGAAGTCACCTCCATTGGGTGATGGAGATCCAAGAAGTGGCCTTTTCAGGCAAGAAGAAGTAGGGATAGCCGGGTCCTCACACTTACCTCCTCCACCATTGGAAATTGATTTATTGATGAATGAACTGCTGGCATTCCTTGATCAGGATCATTCTCCAAAATACGATTTAATTAAGTCAGCCATTTTCCATCATAGATTTGTATGGATTCATCCTTTCACAAATGGGAATGGTAGAACTGTACGCATGCTCCACTATGCCCTCCTTATCAGGCAGGGATTTAAGATTGACAGGCAAAGGATTCTAAATCCAGCCTCAGCCATTTGTCTTGACAGAAGCCAATATTACAGGTCGCTCGCAAAGGCCGATACAGGTGAGAAAAAAGGAATCCTGGCGTGGTGCTACTATTTGCTGAATGGGCTAAAAGCTGAGATTGAAAAAGTGGATAGGCTTTCAGATACCCATTATCTGAATTCTAAAATCCTCATACCAGCAATCGATATTTCTTATCAAAGGAATCTGTTGTCAGAGAAAGAAGTAAAACTATTGAAGATAACTGTAGAAAAACAACAGGTACAAGCAGCAGATTTTAAAGAAATATTTAAAAATAAGCTTCCGCAGGAAATTTCCCGACAGATTAGGAAAATACGGAATTCGACGCTTTTGATTCCCGAGTTTGCCGGTGCAAGAAAGTATGTAATCAATCTTCACAGTGACCTGCTTCGCAACGGTATCATGACAGCTCTTGACCAGGAAGGCTTTTTGCCATAGATTTCAATCTGGCTTATTGCGCCCACGAAGGAATAATCCCCGGAACCACATCAAGGACCCGGCTGCCCAGTAACCAGGTGACCAGTACCACCACCAGGATCCCAAGCATATTAAGCACAAAACCGGTGCGAACCATGGTGGCAATCCGGATCCGGTTTGTCCCAAAGATGATGGCATTGGGTGGGGTGGCAGTAGGAAGCATAAAGGCCAGGGAAGAGGCCAGTGTGGCAGGGATCATAAGCAGGAGGGGATTGTTTCCACTGCTTATGGCAAGGCTTGCAAATATGGGCAGCAACATCTGGGTGGAGGCCACATTGGAAGTGAGTTCAGTCAGAAATGACATCAGGGCGACCACAGCCAGCAGGATCAGATATGGATGGATCCCCTTTGTCCAGAGCAGTTGTTCCCCAAACCAGATGGCCAGACCCGAGGATTGAAATCCCAGGGCCAGGGCAAATCCGCCTCCGAATAGCAAGACGATATTCCAGGGAATTCTTTGTGCGGTTTCCCAGTCCATGATCCTTTTTCCTTTATGATTCCGTGATGGAACGATAAAAAGAATAATAGAAATGAATATAGCTACTGTACCATCGTTTATATAGGAGGGAACCTTAAAAATCCGGGCCCATCCCGGGATAGAAAAATTGTTGAAATCAATACCGGCCCGGGTGATCCATAGGAAGGCGAGGGCCAGAAATAGGACAAAAACAATCTTTTCCTCATGGCTGGTTTTCCCCAGTTCTTTGTAAGCCTTTTTAAAATGTGCGCGATCGATGTGCTTCCATGATTCTTTTGGTCTGTAAATCAGGTGTATAACCAGGAAGACTACCACCAGCATGATTGCCGATATGGGCAGGGCAAAAAACATCCAACTGGTAAAGGAAATATCGGGCGCCCCGGGGTAAAGCAGGGTGAGTATTCTTGGACAAACAAGGTTAGTAGGTGATCCAACCAGGGTTGTCATTCCTCCAATGGAGGCACTGTATGCTACGGCCAGGAACAGACCTGTGGCATACTTTGAGATGCTTTTACCACTTAGATTCTCTTCAAGACTTACCACGATTGAGAGTACAATGGGGATCATCATCATTGTTGTTGCGGTATTGCTGATCCACATGGATAGAAAGGCTGAAGTGAGCATAAAACCAATGAGGATTCGACCGGGGCTCACGCCTATTAGCACCAGAAGTTTTAGAGCGATCCGCTTGTGAAGGTTCCATTTCTCCATGGCCAGGGCCATCATAAAACCCCCAATGAAAATAAAGATGATGTGATTGATATAGACCTCCGAAACTGCTTTCCCGTCCAGAACCCCAAGGGCAGGGAATAGCACGATAGGTAAAAGTGCGGTGACTGCGAGCGGAACCGTTTCACTTACCCACCAAATGGCCATAAGAGCAGCAACTGCCAGGGTGGCTGTAACTTCGGGTTTTCCTGGTTTCAGGTCGGTAAATAGAAAGACACCAAGGAATGCAAGAATCCCCAGAAAAAAACCGATGTATTTCCTTTGCATGTCCTCTAAACTACTATTTATCTATGGTCGAAGCAAAAGATTAAAAGTCATTTGTTAAGTTTATAGGAGAAAATGTCAATTTAAATGGATCGATTATGGCAACAAACCGAAGGGATTTTTTCAAAACAACTGCAGCCGGTGCCCTGGGAACCGGATTTTTAGTACAAAGCTGTGTAAATGGCCAATCGGAGCAGAATCCTATTGATTATACTGAACTGGACCAAATCCTGTCACAGCCGGTACTAAAACGGGAACTCTTTCCTGATCCAGTGATCATAGACAGGTTGGAGTTGTTGCGATTTGAAGATAATTTCATTTGCAGGGTGACTTCCACCCAGGGAGCAGAAGGCATCTCGGTGAGTAACAATGCTCATATGATCTCCTTGTACCCGGTTTTTGTGAACAGACTTCAACCTTTTTTCCCCGGTAAGGATGCCAGGAATTGGGAAGCCCTGCTGGAGGAGGTCTATGTCTATAAGAGCAATTATAAAGTACAGAACCTGGCCCTGTGGGTTCCGCTGGCCACCATCGAATTCGCTGTGCTCGATATGCTGGGCAAGATTGCAGGGAAGCCCATGGGAGAGCTGATTGGCTCGATTCATCATCCAAAGATAGCAGTATACCGGGCCAATAATTTCAGAGGAAAGACGGCCGAGGAGTCCCTGGAGGGCATTAAAAGACAGGTTGAGGAGACTGGAGCCAGGGCACTTAAGTTCAAGGTTGGTGGGCGGATGAGTAAAAATGCGGACGTTCCTCCGGAAAGATCTGATCATCTGATTCCCATGGTCAGAAAAGCTTTTGGAGATGAAATGACCATTTATGCGGATTCCAATGGATCCTATGATGTGGAAGAGGCCATCCGCATTGGAAGGCTCATGGAGGAGCACCAGTTTGACTTCTATGAAGAACCGGTGCCATTTGACTGGTATGAGGAGACCCGGCAGGTGACAGATTCTCTAAAGGTCCCTATTGCCGGAGGTGAGCAGGAACCCAGCATGCATAACTTCAGGTGGCTCATTGGAAATCATGCGCTTGATATTGTACAGCCCGATATTTTTTATTTCGGGGGAATGATACGTTCAATGAAAGTGGCCCGTATGGCAGAGCTTTTGGGTAAAACCTGCGTGCCTCATATCTCCGGGTCGGGACTTGGATACCTCTATATGATGCATTTTGTATCGGCCCTTCCCAATGCAGGGCCGTTCCACGAATTTAAGGGCTTTAACAAGAGCATTCCCATGGAAGGTCCGGATGCCTCAATGAATAGTTATCAGGGTTCTGTGGAGGTACCCACAGGATCGGGATTGGGTGTGTCCATCGATCCGGAGTTTCTTAGAAAACACAAACCGGTTATTCTTTAAGTAGAGCCCCCATCCCAGAGCTCATTGTAAATTCCCAGGTAATCCATCACCGCATCATCTCCCTGCAAGGCATGGTCGGGCAGGGGGTGATCGGGATCAAATACTTTCAGCTGTTCGGGTTCCAGAATTTTAACAAAGTCCTCCCTGTATCCATTGTTATAGGGTAGCTTGCCGGGAGATATCCTCAGATGGTGCCCCAGAAAGTTATAGACAGCCACTCTTTTGGAGTATCCGTAGTCGTGTTTTTCACCCGCCAGGTGCACATTTTCCAGCCTGTGTTCGGCGTCATATACGGCATAAACTTGTTGAATGTAGGGGTATTCTATCCTGGGGGTATTCCTGGTCCAGTCCTGCCCGTTGGAGATAAGGATCATGGGCCGGGGGGCGCAAAGCGCTGCGATCTCCACATTGTTGGTCTGGTGGTGATCGCTTTTGTGGACCGGCATGCCGCTTTCACAGACGCAACCTCCAAAAAAATGTGCCGAAACCTGCACCACTGGTGCGGATACGGTGATCCGGTCATCAATGGCGGTCAATATAAATGACTGGGTGGCACCACCTGATCCTCCAGTTATAGCAATGCGTGAAGGATCCACATCGGGTCGGGACAACAGGTATTCCAGTACCCGTCGGCTATTCCAGGTTTGCAGCAACATGGCTATGGGCATCTTGTGATTTACCTGGAGTGATTCACCGCGTCCGACCATATCATAGGCAAATACCACAGCTCCCATACGGGCCAGGGCAGCACAGCGTGTCTGAACATCTGCTTTGAGCCTTTTGTCAGGGGCATGGCCATGGGGCGAGAGTACGGCCGGATTCTTTTCTGCTGGTTTAAGGGGCCGATAAAGGTTTCCGGTAATGTAGAATCCGGGAAAACTTTCAATGGCAATGTTCTCTACAATATACCCATCCATCTCCCGGGTGGAGTGGATAAGCGGGAAAAAGTTTTCTTTGATCCGGGGCATTTTTTCCAGTTGAATGCCTTTAATAATGCCCTGCCTGATCATGGAGGCCCGCTTTTCCCATGATTCCAGATCCTCCCATTTCGATGCAAACTCTTTCATCATCAAATTGGCCTGATCCTCGCTCCAGTGCGCTCCCATACAGAGCATGGATTCTTGGGTAAAGCTGTTTTGAGTAATAACAGTCAGCAGAAACAGAACGGAAACTTTTAGGGTCTGGAGTCTCATGGGCGAAAGGATTAGCAAAAGACAAGATAGGAAAAAACAGATTTGAAACGGGTTCAAAAATTGAGGTGAGTGTGTGCGCACACATATTTTTTTGGTGGGGTGTGGTTTTTGTTCTACTTTTGCTGCCATTATGAAAGTTTTTATCTATAAGACCAAGGAGGAGCTGGGAGCGACTGCTGCCAGGAAAGGGGCCGAGCTGATCAGAAAAGCAATCGGGGAAAAGGGAGAAGCCACAATCATTGTAGCCACGGGGGCATCTCAATTTGAAATGCTGGATGAGTTGGTCCATGCAAAGGTGGATTGGTCCAGGGTCACAGCTTTTCACCTGGATGAATACATCGGCATTCCTGTTACACATGGTGCTTCCTTCAGGAAATACCTGAAGGAGAGATTTGTGGATCGAGTTCCCCTAAAGGATTTTCATTACATCAATGGTGAATCTGATGCAGAGACGGAGTGTGAAAGATTGGGAGAGCTGATCGCATCTCAGCCGGTGGATGTAGCATTTATTGGTATTGGTGAAAACGGTCATCTGGCTTTTAACGATCCCCCGGCAGATTTTCAAACCGAAGAAGCCTATATTAAGGTGAACCTGGACCTTAAATGCAGGAATCAGCAATTTGGAGAGGGATGGTTTCAGTCTCTTGATCAGGTGCCCGAAACGGCTATTAGCATGTCCGTGACTCAGATCCTGAAATCAGAAAATATTATCTGTTCGGTGCCAGATGAACGCAAAGCGGAAGCGGTTAAAAAAGCAGTGGAAACGGAGGTCTCTCCAGAGGTCCCTGCATCTGCATTAAAGACTCATAAGAAGACCTGGCTATTTCTGGATAGTGGCTCTTCGTCACTCCTCCGAAGGATCTAGGGGGAGGTTTTCCCTGGTATAGATCAAGAGGTTCATCAGTTGCTTTTTCTCGATCTTCTCTTTGTGAACAATGCTTCTGATCATGCTTTCCACAGCAAGGTAGCCCTGGCGGGCGGCCTCCTCTTCAATGAGAAAATCAATGGATTCGTCCCTGACTCTCTTTATGTTTTGTTGAATCAGATCATGGCCAATTAGAAGCGGCTTTTGATCGCATTTATATTTTTTCAGGCTGTTGGCGATCTTATAAACCCTGGAGCCAGTTACATAAATGGCATGGGGCACTCCGTCTGCCAGAAGGGAATGAAAGTGCTGGTCGAACTCTTCCTGGTTGTCGCGGTCCTCAATTTCATAGGTCTTAAATCTATAATCTTCCTGCAGCTGCTTGTCTGAGAAATAGTTCATAAAACCACTCTCCCTGGCCAGGAATGAGTACACCTGATTCAGGTTTCTGGAAATATTTATCACCCATATTCTTTTTTGTCCCGGTATGTGCGTGGTTACCTTGTGGATTAGATTAGCCACTGTGGAACCTGATAGAATGGGATCTTTACCGATAAAAGAGAGAGAGGGTAAGCCCTGAATGTCAGAATCAATTAATATAAAAGGTTTGCCCTCCTGAAAATAGGACCGGACCAGCCTTACACTCTCCTTATAGGTGGCCGGACTCATAATGATCCCATCGGTATTTTCTGCAAGCATTTGCATTCCAGCCTTATAAAACTGTTCGGGATCGTCATAGCTTAGCCTGAAAACATTGATCTGATACCCTTGCTCGTTGTATCGATCCAAAGCGTGCTGAATTCCAGCGGTGGGTAGCTCCCAATACTCTCCTTTTTTGTATCCGGGAAGCAGAATGCCCAGATTGAGCGGATTTTTGCTGGCAAGAACCCTGGCATTTACATTGGGCTTATAATCGAGCTCGCTGATGATCTCAAGAATTCGTTTTTTCACTGGCTCAGATACCTTCCCCCGCTTGTGAATGACCCGATCCACGGTCCCAATGGAACAGCCCGCCCTGGCGGCAATATCTTTAATCCTGATGTGGTTCCCGTTTCCGCTCATAAATCGCCGCTAATGTAATTAAAAAATACTGATTTGACAAAGAGTGTGTGCGGACACACGATTTATTTGGAAGGAGCGATAATTGTCATATATTTGTCCCCCCTAACAATCTTTATGTGGCTTTTTTATAGAATAAAAGAATGGAGATGAAACTGCGGATCAGGAGAAATGTAATATTTACGGTTATCCTGATATTTGTTGGTGTACAGATAGCAAACGCACAGACTCGCGGAGGCGTTAAAGGTACTTTGAAAGATGCCCAGAGTGGAGAGGTATTGATGTTTGCCAGTGTGTCTCTTGCGGGTACCACCTCAGGTACAGTGACGGATAATGATGGAAATTATCAGCTGCTTAATGTGAAGCCCGGAACCTATACTCTGGCATTCAGCTACCTTGGATATAAGGAGATAGAGCAGGAGATAGAGATAAAGGCCGGAGAGACCAAAGAGATCAATGGAATCCTTGAGGTAGAGTCGATTATGGGTGAAGAAGCTGTTGTCACAGCCATGATGAGAGGTCAGACTGCAGCCATCAACAAACAGATCATGTCCAATACCATTGTGAATGTGGTCTCCCGGGAGAAGATCAGTGAACTTCCTGATGCCAATGCTGCTGAAGCCATTGCAAGGCTTCCTGGTATTTCTATTCAAAGAGATGCAGGAGAGGGAAGTAAGGTAGTTGTACGGGGGCTGGCCCCCAAATTTAATTCCATCACCATCAATGGAGAGAGGATACCCTCCACCGATCCCCTGGACCGTTCGGTGGATCTAAGCATGATCTCTCCGGATATGCTTGAAGGGATGGAGGTATTTAAGGCATTAAGGCCTGATATGGATGGGGATGCCATCGGAGGGACGGTCAATTTTATAGTCAAGAATGCGGATCCCGGATTTCATGGTTCCGCATTGTTGCAAACGGGGTATAATGGCCACGAAAAAGAATTTGGTCAATTTAAAGCTGCTGGAAGTTTGGGTAACAGGTTTTTCAATGATAAGTTTGGAGCTCTGGTTACGGGCAGTTTTCAACAAGCCAATCGTGGCTCTGATTTACTTGATGTGGGCTATGTCTACAAGGGGATTGCCAATGATGAAGCTGTGATCGGGGTAAATAACATGAATCTGACCGACCGGCAGGAGACCCGTTACCGGGGGGGCTTGAGCGCCACCCTGGATTATAAACTGGATAAAGGAAAGATTCTTTTCACCTCTTCATTCAACCAGACCAACCGGGATGAACTGCGTCGCAGAAAGCGTTACAGGATTGGCTCCTGGAGGACGGAATATGATATGAGAGACAGGGAAATAAAAACCAGTCTTCTAACGAATAACTTAAGTGGGCAGCATTTTATTAAGGGCCTTGAGATCTTCTGGAGAAGCTCCTATTCTCAAAGTGTGCGGAATACTCCTTTTCAGCAAAATGCTGTTTTTCGTGAATTAGCCGCATTCTACCCCGACCTTGAGGAGGACAAAGGGCCTGCATATATTGAGGAGGAAGCAAAAAACAACCTGGATGCCACCTTCTTTAAGGACAATGCATTTGAAACCTCCAAGAGCCGGGACCGGAATGTCACCGGCCAACTGGATTTAAAATTGCCCTTCAGCATTGGAAATTCCGTAAATGCTTATTTAAAAG
>PVMK01124895.1_pt1 | contig 11450 bp, 11 predicted proteins | sample 1853481 | NCBI WGS metagenome assembly PVMK01 (sample SAMN08533507, study PRJNA380276) | Marine sediment metagenome, whole genome shotgun sequencing project. | reverse complement strand
TCGAGCGCGCCGGGAAGGTGTTCGGAAATTCAAAATCCGAAACCAGAAATGTTACGCGCTCAGGCGGACCTCTCCCGAGGGGCTATGCTGAAAATTCGAAATTCGAAATTCGAAATTCGAAATTGGCGTACGTACGGGGAGCGGTCTCAATGACCCTCGACCTTTCCGGTCTCTCGCCCGATCTGCTGGCGAAGTACGACCGTCCGGGCCCCCGGTATACCTCCTACCCCACCGCCCCGCACTTCAGCCCCGATTTCGACGAGGCTGCCTATCGCGAACGGCTCACGGTGGCGGCTTCGCGCCCGGACGAGCCGCTCTCGATGTACGTTCACCTGCCCTTCTGCGAACAGCGGTGCACCTTCTGCGGGTGCAACGTGGTGATCTCGCCACACCGCGGTCCCGAGCAGCCCTACCTCGAGGCGCTGGCGGCCGAGCTCGACCTGCTGCAGGCGGCCCTCGGCCACCGCCGCCGTCTTAGCCAACTTCATTGGGGTGGAGGCACCCCGACCTACCTTTCGCCCGCACAGTGCGAGGAGCTCTTCACCGCGATCACGTCCCGATTCCCGCTGACCGACAACGCTGAGGTCGCGCTGGAGATCGACCCGTGCGTGACCACCATGGAGCACCTGGCGACCCTGCGCCGCCTCGGATTCAACCGCATCTCCATGGGCCTCCAGGATCTCGACGCCGAGGTCCAGGCGGCCATCGGGCGCGTGCAATCCCTGGAGCTCACGCGTGAGCACGTGGAGGAGGCACGACACCTCGGCTTCACCTCGGTCAACATCGACCTGGTCTACGGGCTGCCCCTGCAGACCAAAGAGGGATTCCAAAACACCGCGCGGACTGTGATTGACGAGCTGGCCCCCGACCGCGTCGCCTGCTTCTCCTATGCCCACGTGCCGTGGATCAAACCGCACCAGCGCCAGCTCGAGTCCAAGGCCATGCCGAAGGGGTGGGAGAAGTTCAAGCTCTTTGTTGGGGCGGTGGAGGAATTCACCCGAGCCGGCTACCGCTTCGTCGGTTTCGATCACTTCGCCAAGCCCGGAGACGAGCTGGCCTTGGCTCTCGATCAGGACAAGGTACACCGCAATTTTATGGGCTACACGGTGATGCCGGCCTCCGATCAGGTGGGCGTGGGGGTCACCTCTATCGGTGATGTGGCGGGCGCGTACGTAGCCAATGAGAAAAAGCTGGTGCGCTTCGAGCGATCGGTCACCGAGGGTCGGCTTCCGGTGGATCGGGGGTTGCTGCGGACACCTGAGGACGAACTTCGACGGGCTGTGATCCAACGGATCATCTGCGCCCTCAAGCTCGATTACTCATGGGTCGAAGAGGGCTTCGGCGTCGACCCACCGACCCACTTCGAGGCCGCCCTGTCGGAGCTCAGGCCCATGGCTGCGGACGGGCTCGTAGAAATGGACGACCGCGGCCTCCAGGTCACACCCACCGGTCGCTTCTTCCTTCGCAATCTGTGCATGCCCTTCGACAGCTACCTCGCTCAGCCGGGTGACGGACCAGTCTACTCCCGCACCGTGTGAGATCGGCAGTCGCCCGAGTCACCCTGTCGATGCGATACCATCGATGTATGACCACCGGGAAACCCACCGGGACCACGGCGCTGGGGCTCATCGTCATCGTTCTTTCAGCTGCGATCGTCCTCACACGTTTCGGCTGGTACGCTGCCCTCAACGCCGTCATCCCGTTCATCATCGCCGTCCTGTGGCTGTCCGTTCTTGCGCTCTCCAGCTGGGGCGCCGGAAACCTGGTATGCCGCCGCTGGTTGATACTCGACCAACCCGTTCTCGAACGCACGGTGTTCCAACTTTTGGCCGGCACGGCCGTGCTCATCGCAGCCGCGGGGCTTCTCGGCGTGGCACATGTCTTGAGCCCAGTTCTCTTGCTCGCTGTGCTCGGCGGGTTCTGTTGCCACGGAGCTCTGCTCCTCTACCGCCAGGGTTTCCGGCTGTCGTTCGAGGGATGGAGCGTCCGCCATTGGTCATGGCTCATCATCGGGATCGCCGGCGGTGTGAGCCTTGCCGCAGCGACAACCTTCGCACCCTTCTACGACCAGTGGAACTACCACCTTGGTTTCCCCTATCAGTGGTTACGAGCGGGGTCACTCGTCACCTTCCCGCACCATGCATACTCTTTCTTTCCCTCCGACATGGGCCTTCTCTACCTATACGCTCTGGCTGGTCCGGGCGCGTGGGCCGCCCAGGTCGCCCACTGGTGGATGGGCGCCCTGACGGCGGCCGGATCTGCATCGATCGCACGGCGCCTCGGCGCATCGGTTGGCGGTCAGATCCTCGCCACCGCGGTGTTCGCCGCCACTCCGAGCGTTATCCAAGTCGGCGCCCTCGCCGGCGCCGATCTCGGTGTGGCGGCGTTTGCAACCGGTGCAGTGATGGCGTTGCTCAGGTGGCGGAGTGAGCCCGGCCGGGCCGTCCACTGGGCGATGATCAGTGGTGCGTTTGCGGGCCTCGCAGCGGGTTCAAAGTACCTCGCGCTCGCTTCGGTCGTGGTGCCGACGGCGATTGCAGCCGCCGTGCTTTCCTCCCTGAAGACGCCCGATGGCGCGCCCCTCGTCCGCCGCTCGGCACGCGCGTTCCTGGCTTTCCTGATAGCCGTTACAGCTCTCGTCGGCCCCTGGCTCGCGCGCAACGCCCTCCAGACCGGTAACCCCGTCTACCCCTACTTTGCCGGTGTCTTCCGCCATGAGGTAGCCGACCACTCACGCACCGATGACCAGGTGGCGTCGGGCATCGGCAACTTCGAGCTCACGAGTGACACCTTTGCAACCGCCGTGTCCCTCGGCACATTCACCCGGCGCGGACATGCCGGAGACATCGGTCCCGTCTATCTCTGGCTGATGCCGTGATCTGCATCTGGATGTGGTTCCGCCGACGCGACACCAATGCCCTGCTGGTGTTCGGGTTGTCGGCTCTCGGCGTCACGATGTGGGCACTTGGACCGCCGCTGGGGCGGTACCTCCTGCCATCTCTTGCCCTCATCGCCGCCCTCGCCGGTACCGCGTGGTCGGAAATCGTGGATTCATATCCCACGCGGCTCCGGTACATACTGGGCTCGATTCTGTTGCTGGTCCTCGCCGGCAATTGCAACCCCATTCGCGGCGAATACCTCGGCAATCAGCTTGCCTGTTTCCTCGGGTGTCAGACTGACGAGGAGTACCTCGAGGACAACCTCACCCAGCTCGATTCGTTTCGAACGGTCAACGCAGACCTGCCGGTCGACGCGAAGGTGTTGTTGGTCGGAGAGCCTCGCGCCTACGGCATCGATCGCGCCATCGTGGTTGAAGACCAGTATCGGACGCCGCTGCTCGTCGAGCTGGCGGAGGGATCTTCCTCGGCCTCCGATATTGGCCGCAGCCTGCGGAGTCTCGGCATTACCCATATCTTGGTGAACGGCGCAGAAGCGAACCGGATCGCCGCCGCCGATGGACGTACCGATTTCCTCGCCTGTTCATCCACGGAGGCTCGCGTTCGCCTGGACCAGTTCCTGGCTGATGGGGTCACACCGGTGGCCGGTGGAAGGTCGTGGAAGATCGGCGTCCTGTCGGAGGACTGAGAAGTACGGGCTAGCCCGCACTTTTCACCGGGTTTCGTAGCGAGGGCGGCGAAGCGCAATTATCCGCTGGGTTTGTCGCGAATCGGGCGACGCAGTCGCAGTAGCGCTACGTCGAGGAGCACGATTTGAGACAAGCACAGCGGGACGCAGCGATTCGTCGTCCGTAGTAGACACCCGGTGAGAAATGCGGGCTAGTTCTCGTCCAGAAACGGCGCTTTTTTGCGATCTCGGCGTCAGGCTTCGGATTTCCTTGTGCGGCGTACACGAGTACGCCTCCGCGCAAATCCTTACCTTCCTTGACCTTGCAGAAAAATCGCTCGTTTCTGAATCGAGAACTGCGCAGTTCCCACCAGAGTTTCTGGATGGGAACGGGCTAGCTCCGCTTGTCGATCATGTCGGCCAGCAGAGCGAAGAGCGCGGTGTTCATGGCAAAGAGCAGGAGGATGATCGTCTTGTCGGTCAAGTTTTTTAAAACCACGATGTCGTAACCGAGGCTGACTGCGAATGCGACAGACAGGACGGCAACCAGTGGCAACAGGACCCGTAGCGGGGCAAAGTACATTCCGGTGCGCACGATGAGCTGGATGAAGCCAAGGGTGTCCCTCAACGGTCGGATTTTCGACCGCCCGACCCGGATGGCGTATGGAATAGGTTCGAACACCACCGTGTAACGATTGCGCATCATCGCCACGGTCAGCGTCGTCGTGAGCGAGAAACCATCCGGGAGGATCTTGAAGAACTGCTCGGCGACGGATTTTCGAAAAACCCGTAAGCCGGAGTTCATATCGGGAATATTTTCGCCAACCAGCCACGAGCAGTGTGCGCGAAGGATGTTCTTTGCGAAACGCCGCAACAGCGGTTGTCCAGCGCTTCCCTCAATCCGCGCGCCGACGACCATGTCCGCCTCAGCTGCGGTTGTGACCAGGTCGGGAATGCGCCCACAGGGATATGTACCGTCGGCATCGATGATCACGATCAGCTCTGCACGCGCCCTGCGAACGCCGGTCTTGACAGCCGCGCCATAGCCAAAGTTGGAAGCGTGCCGTACCACCCGGAGGCTAACGAACTCACCGGAGCGTTCGATTTCCTCGAGCAACAGCCGGGATCCATCGGTCGATCCGTCATCGACGACGATAAGTTCGGCGCCGGACGCGACCGTGACCTCGGCCAGCGCTTCAACCGTCGAGCGTATGGACTCGACCTCGTTGAAACAGGGCACCACCACACTGTACGGCGGCAGATGGTCGGAGACGCGCCGCATCGGATGATCGGACCGGAGATGTTCGTTCAGACCAGCAGACTTCAGTTCTTCAGTGGTGGTCATGACCACACCTTACGGGCATGTGCGTTCACGGAACCTCCCAGTCACCAAAGATGAGCGATTCTCGCCGGCGATCTGCACCAAGCTCTTGCCACATCTCATCCGGCAGAATCGCTCATCTTAGGTATCATCAACAAATACCACGGTGCTATAGGTAAAGAATTTGGTCAAGAAAGAAACGCCGAGCGCCGCAACGATCGAAGGAAGATACGGCAGGCGCAGGAGGGTGGGAAGAACCAAGAATCCGAGATACTCAGAGACTCGAAAGCCGGCTGAGAAGATAGCAAATTTGAGCAACTGCTTCTTGGGATCACCCTGAGCAGCGTCTGCAAAAATCAGGTAGCGGCTGGTCAAGAAGCTGAATACGAAGACAACAGCCAGGGCGACAGCAAACGCGAATTCCTCGGGCACACCCAACCACTCGTGCAACGAGACGGTGATGACGAGGTTGAGAACGAAACCGGCCGCCCCCAGGGCGGCAAAACGGGTGATTCGGCGAACGCTCGTCGATTGCGCCTGCATGACTAGCAGCCCGGCGCGCGGCCGCACCCAATGAGATTCCAGCTGAGAGCTTTCAGCCAGGAGTGCGGTCGTTTTTCAAGTAGACCGTCAACGGCACATGAAAAACGGGCAAGCGGGGCCATCACCGAGAACGGTCTGAGCACGACCTCGGCAAACGGGGTCGAAACGAACCCCTGCGGAATGATCACGATGTCCTCGAGGCCGACGTTCTCGAAGAGCCGATGAAGCTCACCGGCGCTGATCTCCTCTTGCTCACCGGAATACGAGCCGTCACATCGCACCCGTGCACGTCGCGCGATTCGGATCAGCGGATTGGCAGGTTGCGGTTCGTTGGCCACCAGGTATCCTCCGGGCGCAAGCCACTGTGCCATCGTCTCCAGTGATGTTGCGGCGTCCTCGAGGTGATGCAGCACACCGACCATGAGTATCAGATTGAAGGAGTGCGGCGAATCGAAGTCGTCAACACTCCTATTCTCGAAATGAACACCCTCACCAGAATTTTCCATGACGGCCATCTCGATCAGTCGTCGTGAGTGATCGATGCCGATGTACTGTTCATAATGGCCTCGCAGGTACTCGGCGCCAAAACCCGCCCCGCAACCAACCTCGAGCACACGCTCGAAGCGATCGATCGGCACTGCGGAAATACTCTGTTCGAGCCGCCGGCGCCTTGAGGGTTGTGAGCTCGGCGCGAGATCCTTGGCCCCATAGCGTTCCGCGATTGTGTCGAACAGCTTGCGATCAGAAGCCTCGCGAGGGCTGGTCACTCTAGCCCGCCCTTCTCACCGTGTGTCCTGCTGCGGTAGGCAGAACGTGCGGCATACCGTCAGGCGCTGCCGTGGCGCACAACACCGCGTTGAACAAGCGCGTTCACCAACAGCTTATTCTTGAGCTCCGACCCGGGGATCATCTTGAGGATTTCACCCAGGGAGTATGACCCGTTGATCCTGGACAGCAGGAAGCCCTCCTGCGGGCTGCAGCTCAGGCTGGTCAGCTCGGAGGGTGGAATGGCGAGCTCGAGGACAGCCGTATCGGTGAGGTGGAGCTTGGCCGCTGCCTCGGATATCTTTTCCTGAACTACGTCCGCCTGCTCACCGACCTCTGGTTGATCGGCGTACTTGACGCGGATCTCGGCGAGGCGGTTATAGGCGGCAAAGAGATCACCCTCGCCCATCATCTCCTCCACCTGGTAGATCATGGTCATCCAAGTGCCCTTGGAGAATCCTGGAATCGCGGTGATCTCGTCCTCCGGCGGACGAACCTCGAAGAGGTCATGGCTCATGCCCTGGAAGACGAACATGAGCACGTGGAAAAACGCCAGGTGATTGGTCAGCGCAATGCGCTCGATGCTATTCTTGCCGTCAATTTCCCGCAGGATATTGAGCTCAATCTCTCCCAGCTGTTCAACATCCACCGCCCGCACGAGGCTGGGGACCCAGCTTTCGTCGGGAATCAACTCCCGGCAGCGAGCCCACTCGTCCTTGCGGCGAACGCCCTCGAGAATGATCATTTCGACGGGCAGATTCAGGGGCTGAAACTTCTTGGCGGGGAGGATATTCTCCAAGAACCGGAAGTCCCCCTCCTGCCACAGGAACAGCTCGTAGATCGATTCCTCGGTCTTGACTTGGAGGACTTGCTGCAGGTCCTCCCGGTTGAGTCGGCCGATGATGACCAACAGCTCTCCAAGGAGGGTGCCGTACTGCTCCTGCATATCAAGCAGCTCCTCCAGCTCGTCCTCACCGAGATAGTTCCAGCCTACGAGGTAGTAGCCCAGAAACTCCTTCGGGTTCTCCGACGACGCGGCCGCGACCAGACCGTCGCGGAAGTAGATCTTCTTATTGTGGGGTTGGCCCTCGATGGAAAGGGTTCCGGTCTTGCGGCTTTGCGAGACCCACTGCAGAAGATCCGAGAACGGCATCGTGCGCAGGTTGCCACTGATCGACAATACAAACCCCGGTTATTGGAGACTGAACGAAAACCCCCCACGCGACGCCGGAGGGGCCCAGGAAAATCTCCCAACTGTTTTGAGCGCGTAACTTACGGCTCTACGTGAATTATAACACGGGAGGTGGGTTCATCTCAGACGGCGAGGGAGGCCCCGGGGCCTCCCTCAACTGACGCGGGCGACCGGAGGTCGCTGATCATTCGAGGCGAAATTTGAGGGTGACGTTGTAGTACACACCCACCGGCCGGCCGTCACAGAGCGCCGGCTCGAAGGTCCACTGGCGGATAGCTTCGACCGCAGCCTCCGACAGGAGCTCGTCGGGAGACTCGACCACCTCGATAGCGTCGACGGTTCCCTTTTCGTTGATCACGGTTTCGACGATGACGATCCCCATGATCATCGCTTTGCGGGCCTCTTCCGGATATTTCGGGTTGACCTTCTGGATCACCTCGGGATGGGTGATCTCATCACACTCGCTGTCCTTCGAGACCGTCTTCAGCTTGTCCCCTTTGGCATCCTTCTCTTCCGACTTCGGGTCATCCGGGATCGCCGGCGGCGCGATCCTCATCGCCGTCTCCGAGGCCGCCGGAAAGACCGACGCCCCGACCAGACCTGCGACCGCCACCGATACTGTGAGAACCAGCACACTCATGATAATTCGACTCTTCGACATGGGCTTCTCCTTCTTCAACCATGCCACCCGCTCCACCAGGTGACTCCTGCCGAGCAGGGGGACCACCAGGGCGTTGGCATGCCGTTGATCGGTGCAGACGACCCGCCACAGGGCGTCGAGATACTGTCGGCGCTTCCCGGTCAGACGAACCGCGCCCTCGTCCACCACCTGCTCCCGGCTGAGGGCGAACTTCGGCAGGAGAATCCAGACCGCGGGGTGAAACCACACGACCGCGCGCAGGAACTCCTCTAAAACGGTAATCGGCCAGTCCCGGCGCCGAACATGGAGCAGCTCATGACACGCGACTCCCTCTTGCTCGTCCTCCGAAAGCTCCCGAAACGTCTCGGGAACAATCACTGCGGGGCGTCGCCAACCTAAGGTGATCGGTACTGGAAAACGCCGCGAAACGAGGAAGGGAGTGCTCAATCTCAAGCGACGTTGCATGGCGCGAACCGGTGCCGGCGGGGGTTCGAGGGGGACGGCTTCGAAACGACAACGATTGAGGTATGCGAGGCCGACCACTAGCCGCAGCAGCGAAAGCAGTGCCACGACGGCGACAGCCGAGATCACGATCCTCCAATCAAAGGCCTGGACTACTGCAGGAAGCGCCGTGGCGACCACGGCCTCCACGGTAAGCCCGTCGATGGCCAGGGTCGGTAGCGGTGCTTTCGGCTGCCAAACGGCCATGAGAAAGGGGAGTAGCAGCACCACGAGGAGTAAAAGGCGCCAATAGACGAGCATGGTCCTGGGATGACGCACGCGGAGAGCCCGCGGCAGAATCAGGCCGACGGCGAGCAGGAGGCCGCTCTGGAAGGCGTAGGACAGGAGACCGGCAGCGACGTGGTGGAAGTTCATTCCACTTCCTTGATCAAGCGTGCGATCTCCTCGAGGTCCTTTTCTGACAGCTTGCGGTCCTTGACCAGCCCGAGCACGAGAGGCCGGGCGGAGCCATCGAAGACCTTCCCCACGAAGTCGTCGACCATTCCCGAGATGACCTGAGATTTCGGCCGCACGGGCTCGTAGCGGTAGGCCCGGCCCTGCTTGTGCCGGGTCAGGTGCCCCTTCTCCTCGAGAATGTTCATCATGGTCATCACCGTGGTGTACGCAAGGGTGCGCCGTTGGTTGAGGCGCTCGTGGACCTCGCGCACGGTGGCGCCGTCGAACCCCCACACCACGTGCATGATCTCGAGCTCGGCATTCGTGAGTTTCGGGGTCTCATTTTGCATACTAAGAACTTAGTACTAAAATTTTAGTCTGTCAACCCCGGAGCTAAAATTCTCAGTTCTTAATTCTCAATTCTTAATTCCCACCCGCCCACGGAGAAACCGCAGATCACGCAGATGGACGCAGATAATCGCATTGACTGGGGTGGTGTCACTCTGCTCACAGACGAGCCGACACCACCCACGCGTCCGGGTCTTTGAACCGCAAAGACGCGAAGAACGCAAAGCCCGTCCACCCACCCGGTTCTTCACGCAGAGACTCAGAGCCGCAGAAAACCGGTAGGGAGAGCCTGTCCCGTGGCGAGGTCCCGACCGTCGGACGGTCGGGAACCGGAGGACAGGGCAACGACTCCGATCGCAAGCGGTCGTCGACGTTACCCTGTCCTCCGGCCTGCGCTTCGGAGAGCGCACGCCTCGCCACTCCTCCTCTTCATTTCATGATTGGGGGGAATACGCCCTTCTCTCCGATGGAAGTGAGGCGGAACCGACGCGCCCTCGGCGCGGCGGCCGGTGGGAAGCCCGGCTGCGACGAACGCTCGCGTTCGGAGCAGGCGGGCTTCTCACCGGTGGTCGGCGATCGAACGATCGCCGACTGTTCCGCCGTCAATCCTCGGCACTTCCGCATCACATCAGCGACAACCTCTTTGCGTCCTTTGCGTCTTTGCGGTTTTCTTGGGCGGGCGGCTCTGCGCCTCCGCGTCTCTGCGTCTCTGCGTTCTTTTCTCTGTGTCCGAACTCTGTGTCTCTGTGTCTCTGTGGTTTTCTCCCGTTGACGCCCACCGATTCGGGAGTGGTTTGAAGGGTAGACTTGATTTATGCTTTATTTACACCTATACTGAAAAACCCTGGAGGAACTGCCATGGCCGCCCCACAGCCCACACCCGTGACGCCACGAGCAGAAGCACTGCAGGCCGCGCTTCCGGATGAGCTACGCCACTCCCTGTTCCGGGCCTCGGAGCTGGTCCGCAGACGGCGCGCGGAGCTCCGTGAAGCTCCCCTGCCGACCTCGCTCGACGGTCTCGACCGGCTGCTCGGAGGCGGGCTTCCCCGAGGTGAGTTGGTAGAGATCGTGGGTCGCGGCTCCTGCGGCCGCTTCGCCGCCCTCCTGGCGGCGCTGCGGGCGGTGACCGGCGCCGGTGAGGCGGCGGCCCTCGTCGACCAGGGCGCACAGCTCGACCCGCAAGGGGCTGAGGAGTTCGGGGTCGACCTGGAGCGCCTGCTGTGGTTGCGGCCGCAAAACACTGGCGACTCCCTGGCGGCCGCCGAGTTGTTGCTCCACACCGGCTTCCCGCTGGTCGCTCTCGACCTCGGTCTGCCGCCGGTGCGGGGCCGCGCGCCGTTGGCCGCCTGGCTGCGGCTGGCGCGCGCCGCCGCCACCCATCAAGCGGTGGTGCTGGTGGGGTGTCCCTATCGGCTGAGCGGGTGCGCCGCCGGTGCGGTGGTGGCGGGGGGGGCGCGGCCGGGGTGACTGGAGCAGCGGCAGCAGAGCATCCCGCCTGCTCACCGGCTTACGGGCGCGACTGTATCTGAACAAGCGCATCGGTTACCCGGATCTCGGCGACGCGACCACCATTCTCACGCTGCCCGGAGCAAGCTTCGGGCTGATAGCACCGGACAGCTCGAGTACTGGTCAAAAATCCGAAATTCCGACCGAAGGGAGGAAAACCCATGTCACAGCCCTTTGAGATGAACGCACAAGGATTCTTCAGCCTCGCGGGCGAGGCCTGTGGATTGCTGGTTCTCGGCTTCTGCTTTCTGGTACTTGCCTTCTGCGTGTAAGCGCGATGATTGAACCACAGAGGCACAGAGACACAGAGAAAGCACAGAGCCACCCACCCATCCCAATTTGCCCACAGATCACGCAGATGACGCAGATCCTTTTTGGCAGTGAATGGCGAAAACCTGCTCGATCGATGAGCTCATTCCACCCCCTCGTTCTTTATCGCAGAGGCGCAGAGGCGCAGAGACGCAGAGAATCCACGAGAATTCAGCGCGTGGCGAGGTCCTGGTCGCCGAACGGCGGCCAGGAACCGCTGGAACGAGCCCCAGTTCCGATCGCAAGCGATCGTCACTGGGGCTCGTTCCAGCGGCCTGCGATCAGGGAACGCAGGCCTCGCCACTTCTCACCTCCATTTGATGGTTGGGAGGGGCACGCATCCTTTTCAGATAGGAGGGAGGGGA
>PVMK01121468.1_pt1 | contig 11450 bp, 17 predicted proteins | sample 1853481 | NCBI WGS metagenome assembly PVMK01 (sample SAMN08533507, study PRJNA380276) | Marine sediment metagenome, whole genome shotgun sequencing project. | reverse complement strand
TTCGTCGCAAGCCATCGGGGAACCAGCGTAGGCGATTGGCACGCAGACTTCGTCCCGATGGCGGAGAGCGAATTCCGTGACCGTCCAGGCCAGCCCCACCGCTACGAACCCCGCGCCGATCGCGATCGCCCCCGCGACCTCACAACCAAATCTCGACCACTTTTCCAAGCGCATGGCGCCCAATATGAGTGCTGTTCGTGACAGGAGCGGTCACGTCGGCCGCTATTTTTTGGGGACCCTCAGAGCTCTTCGTCTTCGTTTATTTCTTTGATGCAGACGGGGTGCGGGGAGAATTCGGGGCCGCCGTGCCAGCCTGGCAACTTGGCGGCTTCGACGAGCCACGAGTCGGCGATCGATCGATCGACGACGGCGTCATTGTTGTCAAAGCCCTCGATAAGGGCATCCCAGAGGTCGCGCCCGCCGGATTCCCACCACTCGGGGCTCGGGTTCTCGAAGTCGATCGCGACGCGCACCATGTCTGCCATTACACTCCCCCTGCGGGCCATCTCTTGGCGCTGAATCTATCTCCTGAGCGCGATGTTCTCCAGCCGCCAGCGAACTGTTGCGCCTTTTCGCTCGCGAGCCCAGAACTCGAAGAGGCGCTGCTGCAATTCGGGAGAGAATATTGATCCCTAGCGGATCCAGCCGCATTCGGGCATCGTTTTGCGCGATCCGGTCGTTTAAAGACAAGGAGACCCCCGATGATTGCTAAATCCGGACTTCGAACGATCCTGGGCGCCGCGCTCGCCGCCGCGCTCTGCACCGCGTGTGCGAACGACACGAGCACCCGTAACCTCGAGGTGACGCACGACGGACTCGAGCGCGTCGCCAAGTCCAAAGTGGAGCGCGCCTGGGTAAAGCCCGGTGTAGATTTCAGCCAGTACACCGAGGTCGGCTTGCTCGACTGTTTCGTGTCGTTCAGGCGAAACTGGAAAATGAATCACCCGGGCGTGCGCAAGCGCGACATGGAGAGGATCACGAGCGGGCTCGCTGACGAGTTTCGCCAGGTCTTTACCAACGAGCTGGAGAACGGCGGTTACCCGGTCGTTGCGGACGCAGCCGAAACACGTGCTCCTGATTCGCCCCGCGATCATCGACCTCGACGTCGCCGCACCCCAAAACGAACACGGGTGGCCGTTCCGATTCGTTTACGACGTCACCCGGCGCCATGACGCTCGTCATCGAACTCTACGACTCGGTATCCAACGAAATCCTCGCCCGCGCGATCGATCGGAAACGGGCCCGCAACGTCGGAGGCATCCAGTGGACGACGCGCGGCACCAACCGGAGCGCCGCCCGAAAGATCTTGGGAAGCTGGGCGAAATCTGCTCGTCAGCCGACTCGACGAGGTCCACGGCAAGTAGGGCGGTTGAGATCGCCCGCGCGGCCCGCCGAGCGCGGCGGCTTCAAAAGAGATTCGAGACGATCTCGTAGCCACCCACGTAGGTGCCGATGATGCTCCCGATGGTGGTGAAGATGAACACCAGCAGCACGCGTAGCATTCGATTTCTCCACCACTCGCGCGGCTTCCCGACGTCGTCGCCCAGGGTCTCGAATTCGCGAACCTTCGGCGGCTGGAAATACGCCTGGAGAAACGCACAGACGTAGCCGGCTCCGATTACCGGAGTCAGGCTCGTCACGGGTGCCACGAAGAACGCGGAGACCACCGTGATGGGGTGCCCGAACGCGGCCAGTGCGCCGATCGTGCTCGGCACACCGTTCGCGACGATCCAGTAGAGCAGATTCTGCCCCGCGACTTCCGCGCCCTGGCTCACGCCGATATAGACCAGCGATGCGAGAATCAGCGCGGGAATCCCCCACCCCACTACCTTCCAGACCGGGGAGATGGGCGGAACCGTGTCGATCTCCGATAGATCGACGTCGCGGGTGGCCGCCAACGCCTCGCGGATTCCGCTTACGTGGCCGGCTCCGACCACGGCGACGATGCGATCACCGGAGGCCTCACGCATTCGCTGGGCGAGGTAGATATCGCGTTCGTCGATGAGCGCGGTCTTGAGATTGGGCATCACTTCGCCGAGTTCTCGCATCAGCTCCGAAAGAACGTCCTGGTCGCGCAGCCGCCGCAGATCGTCTTCGCTGACTTCGGGCCGCTCGAAAACGCTCACCATCAGGTTGCCCGCCAACGCAGTCTTCTTGAAGAATCCCATCGACGCCCAGGCGCGGCGCAGCGTGACGCGCACGTCGCGGTCACACAGCGCGATCGGGATGCCGTGCTCCTCGGCGACCCGGGTGGCCTCCAGCAGCTCGGTCCCCGGAAGGATGCCGAGCGCACCGCCGAGCTTCTTCTGGTACGACGCGAGCAACAGGTTGGCGAGCAGCGCGGCGAGCTGCTTCTTGCGAATCACCTGACGGATGTCGAGTTCCTGGAACGTGCGCTTCTGCGAGAGGGCTTCGAAGCGCTGCGCGTCAAGTTCGACGCAAACGCAGTCGGGGCGCTCCTTCTCGATCACTTCGCGGACGAGGTCTGCCGACTCCCGCGAGATATGTGCCGTGCCCACGATCCAAAATTCGCGGCCGTCCACGTGCTGCACGTGGACATCCGATCCGTAGTCGTGCTGGCTCGCGTCGGCCGGCTCTATTCCCGTCAGATCGCTGATGGTGATTCCTCGCTCTGGCTACCCGCCGCGGGCTTTCGAGGTGCCGTGTCGATCAGGCGTAATAGGGATTATCGCCAGCGGCGTGATCGGTGGCGTCGACAACTTCAGTGATCTCGGGAATCTGTTGTTTGATCTGAGCGGATACACCTTCTTTCATCGTCACATCCGCCATCCCGCAGCCCTGACAGCCCCCGCCAAAGCTCAGAACCACGCGAGTTTCCTGAATGTCGACGAGACTCACGACACCACCGTGGGCGGCGAGGCCCGGGTTGACCCGATCGTCGAGGATCTCCTGCACGCGCCCCGCGAGTGGATGACCCGCGAGCGTCGTCTGATTCGGATTATCGAATTTGAGGCCCGATCCCGAGATGTCTTCCACGTAATCCAGGGTTGCGCCCTGGAGTCGGGGCGAACTCTCGCGGTCCAGATAGAGATCGATGCCGTTGAGATGGACGACGCTGTCGTCCGCGTCCTTCGAGTCCACCGCGACGAGTTTGAGGTCGTAGCGAAACTTCGCACCGTCTTCTCGCGCCATCACCCGCAGCGCGACATCATCGCTACCCTCGCTTGTCTTGGAGGCTGGGATCTTGTCCGCCGCCGCGTCGGTCACGTTGAGAATGGATTCCGTCATGGGCTCCTCCGTATCGGGGGTTGGAGGTTAGCACTGAAGACGAGCTCAGGTGGCGCGGGATCGCTCCCAAACTCGAATCAGACCCGGGACAGCTGTGATTCCGCCCCGTTGGGCGTCGGCTTGCGGGTCCGCGAACGCACCAGCCGGAACCAGAGCCGCAGCCCGAGCAAGAGAGTCAGGACCGCCGCGTAGAGCAGCGGTTCGCGAAGGTCCGACTTGACGAGCCAGAGGAAGTGGACGACCGCGAGGGTGGCTGCCAGATATACCAGGCGGTGAAGCGAGACCCAGCGCCGGCCCAGCCGCCGGATCATCGCACGCGTCGAGGTCACGGCGAGTGACACGAGACAGAGAAACGCCGCAAAGCCGGCCCACACGTAACGCCGCTTGAGCACGTCTTCGAGAAGGACGCGGACGACAGCGTCGTCCATCTCGACGGCATCGATCTCTATCTGGACCGCGAGAGTTCGCCCCGACTCCAGGGCGCAACCCTGGATTACGTGGAAGACATCTCGGGATCGGGCCTCGCTCGTCTTGGCGGATCGGATCTTGTCCGCCGCCGCGTCGGTCACGTTGAGAATGGATTCCGTCATGGGCTCCTCCGTATCGGGGGTTGAAGGTTAGCACTGAAGACAAGCCCAGGCGGCACGGGATCGCTCCCAAATTCCAATCAGACCCGGGACAGCTGTGATTCCGCCTCGTTGGGAGTCGGCTTGCGGGTCCGCGAACGCACCAGCTGGAACCAGAGTCGGAGCCCGAGCAAGAGGGTCAGGACCGCCGCGTAGAGCAGCGGTTCGCGAAGGTCCGACTTGACGAGCCCATGGGCTCCTCCGTATCGGGGGGTGAAGGTTAGCACTGAAGGCGAGCTCAGGCGGCGCCGGATCGCTCCCAGACTCGAATCAGACCCGGGACAGCTGTGATTCCGCCTCGTTGGGCGTCGCCTTGCGGGTCCGCGAACGCGCCAGCCGGAACCAGAGCCGCAGCCCGAGCAAGAGAGCCAGGACTGCCGCGTAGAGCAGCGGTTCGCGAAGGTCCGACTTGACGAGCCAGAGGAAGTGGACGACCGCGAGGGTGGCTGCCAGGTAAACCAGGCGGTGAAGCGAGACCCAGCGCCGGCCCAGCCGCCGGATCATCGCACGCGTCGAGGTCACAGCGAGTGACACGAGACAGAGAAACGCCGCGAAGCCGGCCCACACGTAACGCCGCTTGAGCACGTCTTCAACGATCAGCTGCCAATCGAAGAAGTGCTCTAGGCCGAGATAGATGAGGTAGTGGAGGCACGCATAGCCAAATGCGGTAAGCCCGAGGGTCCGCCGCAGCGGCGCGACCCAGCTCCAGCCGAACAGGCGCCGCACTGGTGTGACAGCCAGGCTCAAGAGCAGGAAGCGAAGCGCCCAATCACCCGTGACATGCGTGACCCGCTCCACGGGATTGGCGCCCAATCCATCGGTGAGCGCCGACACGGCGAGCGCTGCAGCGGGGAGTGTACCGATGGCGATGGTGAAGACCTGGAGTGCGCGAGCATGGCGAGCGGGACTCATCACGGTGGCTCGCCCGATGCTCAAAAGTACTTGCGAAGGTCGATTCCCTGGTAGAGATGTGCGACCTGCTCCGCGTAGCCGTTGAAGGGAAGTGTCGGGCGCTTTCTGAGTTCACCGATCCGGCGTTCACGCTTCTGGCTCCAACGCGGGTGATCGACATCGGGATTGACGTTCGCAAAAAAACCGTACTCCCTGGGAGCTTGCAGGTTCCAGCTCGTGGGCGGCTCGGTGCGCGTCAGCCGAATCTCCACGATCGACTTGATGCTCTTGAATCCGTATTTCCAGGGCACCACGAGGCGCAGCGGCGCACCGTTTTGGTTGGGCAGCTCCCGGCGTACATTCCCGTGGCGAGAATCGTCAGCGGATGCATCGCCTCGTCGATCCGCAACCCTTCGACATAGGGCCAATCCAACACCCGACTGCGTTGGCCCGGCATCTGCTCCGGATCCAGCAGCGTCTTGAAGGCGACGAATTTGGCGCCCGAGGTCGGCTCGAAGCGCTCGATGATCTCGCCGAGGGGAATGCCCAGCCAGGGATCACCATCGACCAGGCCTCGACGCAGCGGAGCCGGTAGACGCGCTCTTCGGAGGCGTGCGGCCGCAAGAGATCATCGAGATCGATGGTTCCGGGCTTTCCGACTTCGCCGGTGATCGCAACCGACCAGGGGCGCGTCCGGAGGCTTCCCGCGTGGCGCCGCGGGTCACCCTTGTCCGTTCCGAATTCGTAGAAGTTGTTGTAGCGCGTCGCGTCCTCGAACGCAGTGGGATCTTCATCGGTTCGGAAGGGGTTTGCATCGGCACCAGCTACTGGGGCGGGGGGCGGAGCCTCGGTCTCGGTGCCGCAGGCGAGCGTCGGTGCGAGTGCTGCTCCCGCGACCGCCCAGCCGGCACCGCGCAGGAATTCCCGACGACGCAAAAAGAGGTCGGAGTCCGTGATCTCGCTGGGTTTGATGGCCTCGGTGCGTCGGATCAGCATTGAAGTCCTCGTGTTCTACGCAGGTTATCAAGCTCTTGATACGCTCGGCGAGTTTCGTCGGTTTCAGCATCTGGCGAGTGCTGTCTGAATCGTGGAAGGGAGAGGTTCCTCGAACCCCAGTTCAGCGCGTGGCTTGTGCTGTCGGCAATGCACGTGGGGGGAGCCACGCCTGCCAAATGGCTATCGTACACGGGCTCTCGTGGAAGCCTGGAGCTGCCAGCGCCGGTGAGAGAGCTGGGGTGTTGGGTGTCCAGATTCGCCGTCGAATGCGAGCGCGATCCGAAGCGAGGGGAAATTCCCGCCCGCTTCGGGTGGCCCGATCGAATGCGGCAGGTCGTCGAATTGATCGATCGCTGGGAGGGCGACGAAGACATCTACTTCCGCGTTCGAACGGAGGACGGCTCGACCTACATCCTGAGGAAGAATCGCTTCAGCGGTGTATGGCAGATCCACTTCTTCAGAAGCGGTAGCGAAGGCTAAAGGGAACGGCGCGAGGGATCGCGCCCCAAGAATCGCGGGTTGGCTAGAATATTGACCCGACGCGCGCGTATTTTTATCGGATTTTCGCCGCGCGGCAAATACGAGGCAACGGAGAGTGATCAAGGTCCCTGGCGAGCAAGAACCGCCTGCGAGGAGCGCCGCACCGACGATTGGCGCGGGCGAAATCGAAAGCGCTTTCGCGCTTCTCGCGGAAATGACCCGCAGCTTCGCGGAATCGCAGGATCTCGAGAGGACTCTCGAGCACGCGCTGGCCTCCATCGCCAAACACCTCAACGCGGAGGCGGGCTCTCTCTGGCTCCTCGATCTCGAACGCGAAGATCTGCACTGCCGAGCGTCCGTCGGATCCAATCCCATCACGGGCATGCGTTTACCGATGACGAAGGGAATCATCGGCCGTAGCATCTCAAAAAACACCTGTCAGTGTATTTTCGACGTCAAAACAGATCCGGCATTTTCGACCAAGGCGGATGACGAGAGCGGAATGATCACTCGATCACTGCTATGCGCGCCGATGAGTTTTTCAGACCAACGAATCGGGGCGATTGAATTGATCAACCGGCGCGGAGGCGACGGCTGCTTCGATGAAAAGGACGTCTACCCCCTCCAGGTCCTGGCATCGTCGGCAGCGCTCGCGATTGTGAACAATCGCATGGCGGCCTCGCTCGTCGATGCCGAACGGACTCGCCGCGAACTCGAGCCCGCGGCAGAGATCCAGCGCAACCTCCTACCCGCAGCCCACCCCGCGTCGTCTCCCGTTCAATGCCTGAACGTTCCGGCCCGAACGGTTTCCGGAGACTTCTTCGATTTCGTTTCCATCGAAGACGGGCGTATCGGTTTTTGCCTAGGGCGACGTTTCGGGCAAGGGCATCAACGCCGCGATGCTGATGGCCAAGACGGCCAGCCTCTACCGGTGCATGGTGAAGACGATCCCGAGCCCAGCCAAATTGCTGGCTCTGCTCAACGATGAAATCTGCGAGACGGCCACCCGCGGCATGTTCGTCACGATGGCAGCGGGCGTCTACGACCCCAACACCGGTGCGACCTGCATTGCAAACGCGGGCCACGAGCCACCCGTCTGTCACACGGAAGGCCGATATTCGATCTTCGAAGCCGGAGCACCACCACTCGGAATCGTGCCCGGTGTCGAGATCCCGGAGGCAGAACTGGATCTGCGCGGTGGATCGCTCTACATCTTCTCGGATGGTCTCACGGAGGCCGAAACGAAATCGGGCGACCAGCTCGGACGCGAAGGTTTCGAAGCGCTGGTCGAGAAATTCGCCGGCCTGCCGCTCGCGGGCCGGGTGGAGGCCATCGTGGACAGCGTCAGCCAGCTCGCACTCAAAGACGACCTCACGCTGCTCGCGGTCTCGGATGAGGCGCGGTCTCGCTGATGCCCGAATTCCGCTCCAAACGGGTGCTCCAGCTACGTTTTCCGGCGCGGGCGGCGGAGCTCAAAAGGGCCCGCAGTGCCGTACGGGAGAGCGTGGAGGGCTGCGGATGCAGCGCCAAATCGACCGCGGACATCGTGCTCGCGACGGATGAAGCCTGCCAGAACATCATCCGCCACGCCTATCACGGAGATTCGGATAACGTCATCGAAATCGAGGTCGAGCATTTGGGCGATAAACTGGTCTTCTCGTTGACGGACCACGCACCTCCGATCGACCCGAGCAAGGTCAAGCCGCGCGACCTCGAGGACATTCGACCCGGTGGGCTCGGCACCTATTTCATCCGCCGGGTGATGGACGAAGTCGAATTCTTGAGACCCGCCTCGGGACGTGTGAATCTGTTAAGAATGGTGCGGCGAATCGACTGAGTGTCTGCCACGAGAGGAACCCATGGAACACGCAGTAAGAGAAGAGCAGGGAAGCCTCATCGTATCCTTCGAAGGTGACGTGGATCTCGAGAACTCGCCGAAGGCCCGGAAAGTTCTCTTGGAGTGTGTCGCAAAAGGACAAGACGTCTTCGCCGACCTCTCGGCAGTCAGCTATATCGACAGCTCTGGCGTCGCGAGCCTCGTCGAAGCGTTTCAGGCCTCCAAGCGGAAGGGAACGCGATTCGCGCTGGTCGCGGTAAACGCGGCCGCGCTGCGGGTGCTCGAGCTCGCCCGGCTCGACAAGGTCTTCACGATTCACGAAACCCTGTCCGAAGGAATGCGTGGCGGCTCCTGATCAAAAGAGTTCGCCGACGCAGGTCCTCGAATCGGTGGGGCGGGGCGTAGCCCAGTTGGTCGAAGCGTTCGGCTTCGGCGCACATCTCTTCTTCCAATCCATCTACTGGCTCATCATGGGTCGCCAAAAAGGCCAGCGGGTTCGCGCTGAGCCCCTATTTGCCCAGAGGATGGTGATCGGGGTCCGCGCCATCCCGATCGTGTCGATACTCTCCGTGGCAATTGGCATCACGCTCTCGATGCAGGGCATCAACTCCCTCGAACAGTTCGGCGCTCAACACCAGGTGGTCTTCATGGTCGCGCTCTCGGTGACCCGCGAGTTCGGACCACTGATCACGGGAATTCTCGTTGCTGGTCGATCCGGCTCCGCGCTCGCCGCGCGCATCAGCACGATGGTCATCAGCCAGGAAATCGACGCGCTCAAGGTCATGGGCATCAACCCCGTCCGCTACATCGTCGTACCCGCCCTGGTGGGAATGATGATCGTACTGCCGGCGTTGACCTTGTGGTCGATCGGTATCTCATTGGTCGGATCGGCGTTTTACGTCGCACCGCAGATCGGCACGACCATGGGGGCGTACTTCTCACAGGTCAACGTGTCGATCGATGCCGATGATCTCGCACACGGCCTGACCAAGAGTCTGATCTTTGCGGTGTTGATCACGATCGTCGCCGTCGTCGATGGAATTTCCGTCAAAGGCGGCGCCGAAGGTGTCGGCCGCGTGACGACATCGGCGGTCGTTCACGGAATCTTGGCGATCGTGTTGACGGACATGATTTTCGTATTCATGACGATGGGTTGATATGACGGAAGCCCAGACCCTGCAGACGCCTGTGATCGAGGTAAACGACCTCGTCACCCATTACGGCGAGCGCCGGATCCTCAATGGCGTGAGCCTGACGATCCAGCAGGGCGAGATCATGGTGATCATGGGCGGTAGTGGATCCGGCAAGAGCACCTTGCTCCGACACCTGATGGCGTTGGAAAAGGCGACCTCGGGATCGATCAAGCTGCTCGGGAACGATCTCAATGAGCTCAGTCAGATGGAGCTCTACAAGCTGTGCCGGAAGATCGGCGTTTCGTTTCAGGGTGGAGCGCTCTTCAGCTCGATGACGGTGATGGAAAACATCATCCTACCCCTCCACGAGCACACCGATCTCGACCGGATGACGATGGAAATCATGGCGCGCATGAAGCTCCAGGTCGTCGACCTCGCCCCGTTCGAAGATCTGATGCCCTCGCAACTCTCAGGCGGCATGGTCAAACGAGCCGGAATCGCGCGGGCAATGATCATGGATCCAGCGTTGCTATTCTTCGACGAACCTTCAGCGGGCCTCGATCCGGTAGTCTCTTCTGCACTCGACGAATTGATCCTCGAATTGCGAGACGCCATGCCAATGACGATCGTCGTCGTAACCCACGAACTCGATAGTGCCTTCAAGATCGCAGATCGAATCACCGTGCTGGATAAGGGTGAAATTTTGACCATCGGGACCGTTGACGAGGTACGAAACAGCAGCAACGAGCGGATCCAGAATCTCATCAATCGGCGATTCGAGGAGGAAGAGCTGGATCCAGATGAATACTTGAGGCGACTCATGGGCGAGACCTAGGATTTCGAATCTATGAAGGAAGCCAATCGAAACTACATCGCGGTGGGAGCCTTCGTGCTCTCCATGCTGGTTGCGGCCGTTCTGTGGTTTGCAGCCCTTTCTGGCCTGGCCGTATCCACGGACCGGTATTTCATCCTCTGGGACAACGTGATGGGCCTCAAGTCCGGAACGCAGATCCTCTTCGAGGGCTACCAGATCGGACTGATCGAGAAGATCGACCGCTCCCCAGAAGCGGATTCGGGCGGACCGAATTACCGCGTCGAGATCCAGGTCGAGAAGGATTGGCCTATCCCCGTGAGTGCAACCGCGGAGACAACCGCGCCGTCCTTTCTGGCTGCGCTCGTCGTCAACATCGATGCTGGAAATTCAGACGCAATCCTCGAACCGGGAAGCGTGATTCAAAGTAAGGAGCAGGGGGATCTGCTCAGCGCAGCGGGCGACGCGATGTCGAAGATTTCGGAAGTACTCGACTTCATGAAGCCCATAATCGAAGAGATCACGAATTCCGTGAGTTCAGTCCTGAGCGATGAGAACGCCGAGCAAATTCAATCCATGCTCGAGACGATGAACGACCGGATCAAAGACCTACTGAGTGCCGAGAACGCCGAGCACATCCGTCTCATCCTGACCAACCTCAGCAACGTATCCCAGGATATGTCGGATCTGACCAATGGCCTGCAAACCTCCAAGGCCCAGGTCGACGACATTCTCGCGACGATCGACGGCTTGATCGACAGCCACAGCGGTGACGTTGGACAGTCGCTCTCCGATCTTCATGCTTCGCTCGAGGCCGTGGCGCGGCACATTGACGCAATCGCGAGCAACGTCGAGGACACGACGCGAAACGCCAAGGAATTCAGCGATCAGATCCGCAAGGACCCGAGCGTGCTGGTGCGAGGTCGCGATGCGGCCGACGACGGTGCCGAGTGATGACGAATTGGAACGGGGCAAACCGGATCGGGACTCTGCTGATTGGCGCGGTGCTGTCACTCACGCTCTGGAGTTGTGCGTCGGATCCCGCCCCTATCGACCACTACTACCAGATCGATGCGGGCGTTCCGGACGCGCCGGCCGCAAGAAAACTAGAGGGAATCCTACAGGTCGATCGATTGCGCACGGATGCCCTCACCCGCGAGCGCCAACTCCTCTACAAGGAAGCCGCCGATGCGCCGGAAATCCGCCAACACCCCTACCAACGCTGGTCGGACCCACCGGCGATCCTGCTTCAAACCGAACTCATTTCCTTTCTAATTGCCGCCGCAGCCGCCGATACCGTGATGCCCGCGACAGCCCGTGTGAAGCCAGACTACGTGGTATCAGGTCACATTCACGATTTCGAGCGCGTGCTCGCGCCCGAAGTGCGCGCCGTCGTGGAAATCCAACTCATCGTCACGAGCACAGCT
>PVMK01189440.1_pt3 | contig 11451 bp, 14 predicted proteins | sample 1853481 | NCBI WGS metagenome assembly PVMK01 (sample SAMN08533507, study PRJNA380276) | Marine sediment metagenome, whole genome shotgun sequencing project. | reverse complement strand
GGGTCAACTCGACATTGGCTGAGCTATCGCCTTATAATTATTGGTTACATGAAAACCAGCGATTTCGATTATCACCTCCCGCCGGCGTATATCGCCCAGACAGCCATAGAGCCACGGGATCACTCCAGATTAATGGTGCTCTCCAGAGTTGATGGCACGGTGACGCATCGTCACTTCTTTGATCTCGGGGAGCTGCTGGACGAGGGAGATGTTCTGGTCTTTAATGATAGCCGTGTTATTCCGGCGCGGCTTATCGGTCGCAAAGCTGGATCAGGGGGAAGGGTGGAGCTCCTGCTCCTTCGCCGTTTTGGCCCCGGCCTCTGGGAGGCATTGGTCAGGCCGGGTAAAAGAGTGGGCCAAGGGACCAGGATAGAGGTGAATGGCCTCTTGGGTGAGGTTATAGAGCAGAGAGATGGTGCGCTCAGATTAATACAATTTTCCGATGAAACGGCTCTGGAGAAGGCGGGTGAAATAGCGCTGCCCCCCTATATCCACCATCCTCTCGAAGACCCGGAGCGCTATCAGACAATCTACTCCAGAGTAAAGGGAAGCGTTGCCGCCCCCACAGCGGGGCTGCATTTCACCGCCGAACTGCTCCATCGCCTGGCAGGAAAGGGGGTCCAATTTGCCTTTGTCACCCTTCACGTGGGCTTGATACCTTTTCACCGGTGCGGGAGGAGGATCCGAGGAATCACCCGATGCATAAGGAGTATGGCGAGCTAACTCCGCAGGTGGCTCAGCAGCTGAACCAGGCCAAAGCGGAGGGCAGGCGCATTATCTGCGTCGGCACAACATCGGTGAGGGTACTGGAAAAGGCTGCGTCAGGGAATGAAAAGGGTGGAGAGAGCGAAAAGGGACTCGAGGCTTTTTGTGGCTGGATTGATCTGTTTATCCTGCCCGGGTACCACTTTCGCACTCTAGATGGGCTGATCACTAACTTCCATTTGCCACGCTCTACGCTGCTGATGCTGGTCACCGCTTTTACCGATCAACGCTTTATACAGCAGGCCTACCGGGAGGCGATACACCAGGGCTATCGCTTCTATAGCTTCGGCGACGCTATGTTGATCTTTTGACTATCGTTACGTGTCGCCATTAATAGACTGCTGGAATAGTTTCAATCAACCCCCCTAATACCCCAATCCTGGGAGGCTCTTTAAAGCTGGGGGACACCCCCAGACCCCCGGTATGAAGTATCCTGCACCTCTTTTTCAGCGGTCTCATTAATATTGCGTTATCGGGTTCGTGAGCTTCCTTACCTGCCTATCCCATCCTCTTTGCCTTCCTACACCAAGGAAAAAACTGCCTACTGCTTATCATATGGGAGAACCAGCTTCTGGCAAGTATGCTATAATCACAGGTACATACTAGGAGCTAGCCCAGGCTAAAACTGCCGATCCTAATTATGGTTATTCTCAATGACTGAAGTTTCAATACCCGTTGCTTTTGGAGCAGGGTTTCTCTCGTTTGCCTCACCTTGTGTGCTGCCGCTGGTGCCAATATACATAGCTAATTTAGGCGGTGTAGTATCGCTATCAACAGAGGCCAAGCGCTGGACCATTTTATTCCATGCCCTCAGCTTTGTAGCGGGATTTTCAATAGTGTTCATTGGGCTTGGGGCATCTTTTGGGCTGCTAGGCGTAGTTTTCCCCGCTGATATATTGCGCATAATTGGGGGCGTTATACTTCTGTTGTTCGGGTTGTTCCTCCTGGCTGCTACCAGGATACCCTGGCTCAACTACGAGAAGCGCCTCAACAGGTCATTTGGTACAAGCACGGGATACGCACGCTCTATACTTATGGGGATGGCCTTCTCGCTGGCATGGACACCCTGCGTGGGGCCCATACTGGGCGGAATCCTGGTACTGGCTATGACTGAACAAACGGCGTGGCAGGGGGCCTACTTGCTTGCTGCATATTCTCTGGGACTGGGGGTTCCCTTTATTCTTGTCGGGCTGGCGTTAGGAACATCGCTTCCGGTTATCAGATGGCTTAGGCGCTGGTCCAATATAATTTCCATTATTAGCGGGATACTTCTCATAGTATTGGGGATACTGATGCTTACCAACTCCCTTGCCTTTCTCGCCTGATTTCCAAATGAGAAGGAGTATTGTGAATCGAGAAAAGGTAAAGAAATTAATCATTCCTGTTATACTAGCTGCTCTCGTAATATCAGGTTGCGGCGGTTCTACCATTACGACAGGTAATGGGACTCCTATAACTGCACCAGTGGTTGGCGCCCGGGCTCCGGATTTTACGGCCTCCACGCTTGACGGAGAGACGATAACACTGGATGAGCTAAGGGGGCAGCCCGTTATACTCAATTTCTGGGCTACATGGTGTGGGTATTGCCGTTATCAAATGCCATTCCTTCAAGCTGCTTCTGAGGAAAAGGAACACGAGATGGAGTTTGTCGGCATTAACATACGGGAGAACATAGATAAGGTGAGGAAAGTTATCGACGACGATGGCATAGATTACACCATTGCCCTGGATGGTGACGGAGCAATAGCTAACTCCTACAATGTTAGACCCATACCGGCTACCTTCTTTTTAGATGAGCAGGGGATTATCCTGACTATAAAAATTGGCGCCTTTATGAGCCAGGCTGAACTGATGGCTGTTCTGGAGGACATATATTAGGAGACTGACGAAAAAGAGGTGTCCTGAAGTCTCGTCATCTATAGGTGGTCAATATTACATATTCATATTCGATAATGATTCAGCGGGATATGAAGTAGCTCTCGAGCTTCATAGGGTCTGTTCTATAGTACCGCCACCTACCACAGTATCCTTATGAGTAAAAAACTATTGCCTGGCCGGGCGTTATGGCCATCTGGGGCTTGCTGAACTTTACATGGACCTCCCTCTGTGAAATGGACGTTATCACCGCATCCGCCTCCCGATGGCGATATCTTATCTTAGCCTTCAGCTCAAGGGGCTGCTTCGGAGATTCCATAGATATCCAGTTAATATCGGCAGCTATGAGTTCATCCCTGTAGACATCCTCTTTAGATCCAACGATAATAGCATTTCTCACCCGGTCAATGGCTACAACGTACACTGGTTCCTCGGCTGATATACCCAGACCCTTGCGCTGACCCAATCGTATAGAAGAGGATTCCCCTGTGCTCACCCAGCGTATTTCCCTCCCGGTCCAGTATCGGACCCGGCTTCGCCACATCTGGCATATATTCTTTTAAAAAGCTGGAGTAATTACCATCAGGGATGAAGCATATTTCCTGGCTCTCCGCTGTGTCCGCTACTGACAATCCCAGTTCTCGGGCTATCTGCCTTACCTTCTCTTTGGTAAAGACTCCAAGGGGCATCAAAGTATGCTTTAATTGATTCTGGCTCATTATATATAGTACATAGGACTGGTCTTTCCCGCGGTCAACCCCCTTCTTAAGAAGGTACCTATCATTTACCTCATCGTATTCTATCCTTGTATAGTGACCGGTAGCTATAAAATCTGCGCCCAGCTCTTTAGCTCTATTTAGTAAGGCATCGAACTTAATATGCTCATTACACCTTATGCAGGGGTTAGGGGTTCTTCCCAGGCTGTATTCCCGGCAGAAATTGGCTATAACCTTTTGTGCGAATTCGTTCCGGAAGTTCATTACGTAGTGGGGAATGCCGAGTGTATGAGCTACGCTTTTTGCCTCGGACACGGCATCGAAACCACAGCAACCGCCGAATTTATCTGCCTCATCACCCAGTTCATTTGGCGGCCATATTTGCATGGTCGCACCAATGACCTGGTAACCATCCTGTTTAAGAAGAGCGGCTGTCACGGAGGAATCCACCCCGCCACTCATTGCCACTACCACCTTCATCGTGACTATATACTAACATATTTTAAAGAGATTGCTGGAATAGTCTCAATCAACCCCCTATATCCCCCAATCTTGGGGGATATTTTAAATCTGGGGGACACCCCCAGACCCCCGGCAGGAAGTATCCTGCACTTCTTTTTCAGCGGTCTCTCAAAGAGCGCCAGAGGAGGTATTCTGGAAGGGGTCGTTCTAAGGGTAATGTAGCTGCTATTCGTGAAACTGGTGTAGTATGGTGGTAGGATTGGCAATCATGTACTTGCCGAAGTTGCGGTTATTCGTTTGCACTAATGATGTGTGCTTTTCTCTTACTTCCCCGCCTCAGTATTGCTCTGATTAGACTTCCTGACTAATCCTCGAACTTTTTCTCTATCCCGGCCGGCGGTATGCCATCCTCGTCCCACCCTCGCTTCTGATAGTAAAGGGAAAGGAGCTTCTGGAAATCATCCCTGTCGATCACCTTACCTGCATTTGGCCCGGTGAGAGGGGGATTAGCCCAGACCTTGTGAGGAAGACTGTCGTCTTTGCGCCTCATGCCAAGGCGGACATTAATCAAGCGTGTCATATCGTAAAGGTCGTTCGACAGCTCCAGAAGTTCCTCAAGAGTTGATTCATTTCCCGTAACATATCTGTAGAAATTCTCATAGTGCCGTTCGCTCAACCCCAACTCGATCCAGGGCAGGCGGCAGACACCGAGCATGTCGAAAAGCGGGCGTAGCTTCTGATGATAGATTACAGTCTCAACCCTCTCGTCGTCAGACCAGCCCAGCCCCTCCTCCATCTCCTTGGCGATTGTCCACGCCCGAGTATGGTGTGCACCAATGTCCGAGGTTGCATATGCTAATCCCATTGAGATACTCGGGCGGCTATCGTACGCCGACTGCTCCAAGCCCTTAACATGGAGAACAACATCATCCATCTCGGGCCACTTCTCGATAATACGACGAGCGCCATCGGCTAGAACGTCGCCAATCCCCTGCCTGTCTGCGATTTTTTGTATCAATTCCAGGATGGCATCCTCATTCCCCCAAGTGATCTCCATACCGTCGAGGTCGGATAGCGACAGGATCCCTTTCTCGTACCCCTCTATCACAGCACCCACTATATTGCCTGTTGAAATGGTATCCACTCCCAGCTCGTCGCATAGCTGGTTTGCGCACAGAATCGCAGCGAAATTGTCTATTCCCAAGTTTGAGCCCAGCATGGCGCATGACTCATATTCCGGCCCCTCGACTACGGTGCCAGTATATTTCCCAGCCTTCACAAGGCAGATATTGCTGCAGCACATGGGACAGGAAAAACATGCGCTATCACCTATCTTATAGTCAGCGAGCATCGTCGCGCCGTTGATCTGGTTGTGCTTGGCAAAAACGCTGTCCTTGAAATTATATGTCGGCAGAATCCCCTTTTCGTTAGCGTATTCAATGACGTTCATAAGGCCTTCCTGCTGCCACAACTTGAAATACTTATGCTCCTTGATATATTTACTGGCCTTCTCCGTCTCTGCAACCAACCCGGGCATATCATAAACGGGAATATCTTTGTCTCCCCGTACCACAACCGCCTTGAGGTTTTTTGACCCCATGATCGCCCCTATCCCTGTCCTGCCGGCGTTGCGTCCCCAGTCGGTATTGACACAGGCGAACCTTACCATGTTCTCGCCAGCCGCGCCTATAACAGCGATATGTACAGCGTGGGTGCCCAGTCGTTCCTTAATCATTCCTTCAGACGTCAGGCAACTTTTGCCTTTCAACTCGGGCATGGGGAATGATCGTTGTATCTCCATTGTCGATGAAGATAACAGATAACTCCGGTGCCCTGCCGCTTATGGAAAGAAGGTCTAATCCCGTCTGCCGCAGTTCTACACCGAATCTACCCCCAATAGAGGAATCGCCATAAAGTCCGGTAGCCGGTGATATAGAGACAAATGAATTCTTACCCGATGAGGGAAGGTAGACCCCTGTCAGTGGTCCCGGTGCGATTGCTATGAGATTCTCCGGGCCGAGGGGGTCAATCTTGAAATCGTGCTTCCTCAGGTTGTCCCACACGAGCTTTGCGCCGAAACCACGCCCGCCAATGTACTTATCGATAAAGGCATCCGAGAGACCCCTAACTTCAGCGCTGCCATTTGTGAGGTCTATATGCAGGTGTTTCTTGAAATATCCGCTCTTTGGACTCATAGCTCTTCCTTCCCTATCTCCGCGTAGTGGATAACCTTCTTTTCTCCCTTCTCATAGAACTCGATTTCCTTCATCTGTGTATAGCTCAAGACATTATTGAGACGTTTGGACTCGCCCAGCGCAGCTTCCGGTATCAGCCTGAGCGCCCCCTTTGGACAATTCCTGACACACTCGGGGTCGCCTCCGCACATATCACACATGATGGGCATGTCACAGTCCTCATGAGCATAAATTGCTCCGAAGGGGCATGCCTTCACGCATTCAAAGCAGGTAATGCAGTTCCCCTTGTCAAGATGTACTACTCCCTCTACCCATCTCAGTGCATCGGTAGGACAGACCTTGGCACATGGGGCGCCCTTACACTGGTTGCACACTATTGGCATTCTCATAACCGGATGAGGGTACGTGGTTAACACTCTTATTGCCGCCTTCTTCGGGTTATTCACTCCGAAATGCTTTATTGCGCATACAAGTTCACAGATACTGCAGCCGGAGCACAGCTCTGGAATCACCGTCAGTTTTTTCGACATAAGACAATCCTCCGTAAATTTCGTGAAATATAACCAAAGGCGTACCGAAAGGGTGCATGTCATGACGCGTCACATAGCAGAATACTCGTAAAAAGTGGAATTGTCAACGAGGAGGGGCTCTAATAGCTCAAGTTGCGTTTTGTCAACGATTACTTGAATCGTAGCGCCCTGCGCGGGACATACTCGGGATGCCTTCCTCGCCAGTAGATGGATGATGCCAATCGGGCAAATCTACCTTAACACGTCCATATGCTATAATCGTGGGCGTATGCTGAAAGTGGAGAGGAATTAAAGGATGCCAGCACTGCAAGGCCGTCTTTTCTATGGTTGGGTAATTGTAGTGGCTGCCTGGCTGGCAATGTTTGTTTGTTCGGCGTCCATTGCTTCCTTCTCCATATTCGCTCCGGAACTAGAGAGGGAATTTGGCTGGACCAGGGGGATGCTCTCCGTGGGCTATACCCTTAATACGATCACGATAGCAGTTTTTGGATTGGTAGCGGGGATGCTAGTCGATCGAATCGGGATAAGGAGGCTCGTGATGATCGGTGCTGTAATCGGGGGATTGGGGAATGGCTTTGCTAAGCCAGATAACCCAGCCCTGGCATTTCTACCTTCTATACGGTATCCTCGCACCCTGTGGTATCTCGTTATGCTTTATTGTCCCAACGGTAGCCACGGTGCGGCGTTGGTTTATGCGTCGAGCAGCTGTTGCCATAGCTATCGCGATGACCGGCTCAGGGCTGGGGGTGGTAATCCTAATTCCGTTAATCCATCGTACTATTGGGGACTATTGGCTGGCGCGAAAGCTACATCATACTCGGGCTCATCCTGGCGATAATGGCAGTCATTGCTGGGTTCACTTCTAAGGAAAGATCCGGAGTCCGTAGGGACATATCCCGATGGCGTTAAGCCTGTGGCAGAGGAGCTTGAGGACAGGGCAGACTTTCTTACCCGCTCCCAAAAGTGGTCGGCAAGGGAGGCCTTCCGGACCTCCAGCTGGTGGCTCCTTATACTCTCGCAGTTCTTTCATATAGCTATAATCGGGATTATTGGACACATCGTTTTTTGGGGAAAGGACCTGGGTGTACCAGAAGGGAATGTGGTAAGCATCCTCAGCTATCTTGTGCTGGCTGCAGTTGCAGGGCGTCTTTTCGCAGGCTTTTCATCCGATTGGCTAATGTCCAGATTCGGCCTCTCCCGCAAGCCCCTCTTGTATGTTTGCACTACAGGTGTTTCTCTGGGGTGCTTTCTAGCTATTGGTGCAGGTAATGAAACAGAGCTAATATTAGTTTCTCTCGTTATCGGATTCTGCTACGGAATCGGCCTCGCCGTATTCCCTACCTATCTGGGAGATCTATTCGGGGTGGTTAGTGTTTCGACGCTTTTTGGCATTGCATTCTTTTTGTCTGCAGGGCTATTTGGGGCATTCGGTCCAATATTATACGGATTCATCCGTGATATGCAGGGGTCCTACGATCTAGCTTTCCTGGTCACGGCGATACTTTGCTTAATCTCTACGGTATCCCTGTTCCTGATCAGGGCACCGGTGAAAGTGATGGGAGCTGAAAATTGACGGTGAAGCATGTTGCTGATACCATTGTATACAGAATCTAGGGATGAGGTCGAAATGAAGGTTAACGGATTTGTCATAATCATGCTTATGGGCGTTTTATTAACCGGCTCTGTGTCTTGCCTGGCATCATCTGCTTCAAAGCCTACAGCCAGCGATGTCCCGGAAGGATGGAGCCTCAGCAATGAAGAGGCCTTTGGAACATATTTGGAGTCAGACGGTACGCAGTGGGGCCTGGTAGAGTATACAAATAGTGACGAATCAAATTTTGTGCAGATATACTATGGCAATGTTCCTCGTGATCTAATAGACCACGAAACTGACCCCGACTATCTGACTGCCAGGGCAATCGTAGAAACCAAGACGTTCGAGCCGGATGAGACGGGAAATATGATTGCAAGCGGTCAAATTGCCGGCTACACCAAGAGGCATGACACGGATAGTGATTGGTATGAGATGGAGATAGTATTCGTTCTGGAATCTGCCTGTATTGATATCTATACTATCTATGATGCGACTCCTGAAGCTGAAGCTCAGGCGATGTCAATTATAAATAGCATCTCGTTCTAATAAAGCCACTTTAACCAACCATTCCACCATAGGCAAGCCGCTAAAGTGGCTCGATACTTCCCCCACTTACCCGAAACAGCGTCGCCTCGGCCAGAAAACCGTGATCGAAGTGATCGAGATCCGTGTTTGTAATCACTACCTGCTGATAAGATGCAACGGACTCCAGTACTTGATGACGCCGTATCGAATCCAGCTCGGAAAGCATATCGTCCAAAAGTAAGATAGGCTCATCACCTGTGTTGGAAAGCATTAAGCGAGCCTCGGCGAGCTTTAGGGAAAGGGCGATGGTGCGCTGCTGACCACGGGAGCTATAAACATTCATATTAACATCGCCAATAAAGAATGCCAGGTCATCACGGTGAGGGCCAATCAGGCTCATACCCTGAGCTATCTCTTTTTCTCGAACATCTCGTAGCCTATCCCCAAAATCCGTTACGCCGGTGCTTGGTAGATAAGCAACCCTCAATTTTTCTCTCTCCGCTGTGAGCTGCTGGTGGATCGGCTGAGCCAGGTCATTAAGCTCAGCTACCAGAAGCTGGCGCTGCGCTATTATATAGGAGCCGTGTTCCAGTAATTCCTTGTCCCAAAAATCAAGCTGGTTACCATCGGCGCGCCGCTCTCCAACCAATTTCAGGAGGTGATTTCGCTGTAGGAGTACCTTATTATATCGTTGAAGGGTGCGTAGGTATCGAGGATTAATCTGGGAGTTCGTCATGTCGAGGTAACGGCGGCGTGGCGATGGGGCACCCGCCCGATAAGGTCAATATCCTGACAGCTAAAGAGCACTACATTTACCTGGCCGACGAGGTCGATAGCACGGCGGGGCACGCCATTTACCCTGATCCGCTTTTGAACGTGCGCTTCAGAGCCAGGATGCGCTGCTCTGAGGGCAATCTCTATTTGGATATCCCCTCCCCTTTTTTGAACCTGTGCCAAAAGGCGAGCCACCGAGAGTTCCTCTGTTACAGTAGACCAGTTGATCAACTCCCGTTCCGCAGTGGCGCGACTGGACTTGGCCGTGGCCAGGATGTAGATCGCCTCAAGTAGATTGGTCTTTCCCTGGGCATTATCGCCCTTAAGTACCACCAGGTGTGATGGAAGGTCAAGTTCCAGGCGCTCGTAATTACGGAAGTTGGTCAGGCTCAAATGCGTGATATGCATGTGCTTCGGATAATACGGATTATGGTTATCTCTGTCAAGGAGGGATACATAGCCATCTTAAGGGACAGGAGAATGCTGAAATAGTCTTGATCAACCCCCTATATCCCCCAGTCTTGGGGGAGTTTTGATGCTGGGGGACACCCCCAGACGGCAGTAAGTATCCTGCACCTCTTTTTCAGCAGTCTCCCCAAGTATGATCAGACTGGATCGGATTGTGGTTATATCTGTCAAGGAGGAATAGGTAACAATCTTAACAAATCGCATAAGAAGAGAGGCATCATAACTTGATGCCTCTCTATTGAGGAGCTGAAGATGAGATTCTGTTATCTAGCCAAGGATGGCTTTGAGATCAGCGTCCGGTGTGGTAATTGGCTTCAGATCAAAGCTATCCTGTAGCACCTTCAGCACATTTGGAGTAATCCAGGCCGGCAGCGTCGGCCCTAAGCGTATACCCTTTATATCCAAGTACAATAGCGATAGTAAGATGGCTACTGCCTTCTGTTCAAACCATGATAGTATTATGGACAGCGGTAATTCATTTACTCCACAGTTGAAAGCTCCAGCCAAAGCTACAACCACTTGCACTGCCGAGTAAGCGTTGTTGCACTGTCCTATATCGAGGAGACGGGGTATACCATCAATTGTGCCGAAATCCTGGTCATTAAAACGGTACTTACCACAGGCCAGGGTTAGAATCACACAATCCTGGGGAACCTTTTCAGCGATTTCCGTGAAGTAGTTGCGGCCCGTTCGGGCTCCGTCGCAGCCACCGATCAGGAAGAAATGGCGTATCTTGCCAGCTTTGACCGCATCAACGATTTTATCTGCCAGTGATAGAATGGCAGTATGATGAAACCCGGTAGTAAGTGTCTTACCCGCTTTATCGTTTAACTTTGGCAAAGCGAGAGCCTTTTGGATCAGGGGTCCAAACTCACGATTCTCGATGTGCGTTGCTCCCGGAACACCCGTAATCCCGATAGTGAACAGTTTATCCTTATATGTGCCCTCTTTGGGGATCAGCACACAGTTTGTAGTGACAAGGATCGCGCCCTGGAAATCAGCGAATTCCCTCTTCTGATCTTGCCAGGCTCCACCATAGTTTCCTACTAGATGCTTGAATTTCTTTAACTCAGGATAGGCATGAGCCGGCAGCATCTCACCATGAGTGTAAATGTTGATGCCCGTCCCTTCAGTCTGTTTGAGCAGTTCCTCAAGATCCAGCAAATCATGACCCGTCACAAGTATGCCGTGGCCCTCTCTAGTGCCGGTTGAGACCTCAACCGGTCCTGGGGTGCCGAACCGCTCTGAGTTAGCTTTATCCAGGACTTCCATTGCCTTGTAATTGACCTTGCCACATTCGAGAACCAGGTTCAAAGTGCTGTCCAGATCGAAGTTCACGTTCGTAAGTGTTGAGAACAATGCTCTGGAATAGAACTCTGCCACCTCCGGATCAGCATAGCCCAGTTCCCTTGCGTGAAAATCGTAGGCAGCGACCCCCTTTAGTCCCATAGATTAGAGTATCCTGAAGACTGCTAATGTCCTCATTCTTGCCGCATACACCGACGGTACTACAACCAATCCCTTTTGCGGTTTGTTCACATTGATTA
>PVMK01138154.1_pt1 | contig 11451 bp, 12 predicted proteins | sample 1853481 | NCBI WGS metagenome assembly PVMK01 (sample SAMN08533507, study PRJNA380276) | Marine sediment metagenome, whole genome shotgun sequencing project. | reverse complement strand
GTTTGTGCCTGGGAGGATATCATTGGCTGAATTTGTGCCTGTAGAGTTTGTGCCTGGGGTGATCCGATTAAACCAAAATCATCTGGTGAAGAAGATTGGTGTGTATCATCAGTAAACATTTCAACTTTTGAATTCTTTTTTCTGTCGTCACGAGGTTTATCTGATTGTGAAATTCTTTCCAAAATTATTTGCGGTTGTGAAATGATTGCACTAAAATGAATTTTTTGATTATTATATGATGTTAAGAGTTGTAAATCTTCATTAAGATGTATTGATACAAGGTCAAAACCAACTGAATCAATCGTATCCGAGTATTTTGGGACATTTGTCATTTCATTTTTTGTTGGTGGTTTTGATGACAATCCAACATCCTCTTCAAGATTAATTGAGATTGTTTTTGTAATTTGTGTAGCAGGTTCTAATGATGAATCAATTTGTGGCATTGTATCGGCAAATCCAATTGGAACATTGGATGCTACCAACAACAAAATTACAACAAAAGAGAGAAATTTCAATTAGAAAGATCCCTCACACAAAAAGTTGCAACAATTTCTTGGTGTAGAATTGTATTTGCAAAAATTTGGTGTAGAGATTATTCTAGGGAATTGAAAAAACCATACAATACTATCCATAGGACAGTCTAAGGTATCCACCTCATCTTCTTCTACACCAAGAAAAATTTACTCATGAAAAACAATAAACAGGCTGGAAATGTGGCTCAAATAACGATTCCACGGTGGAAATCAGCCTAATTCATTGATCCATTTTGGAACATTAATTTTTCTGCCGAGCCTACAACCTTTGATAATACATCAATTAATGATTTAGCGATTAATAATTTAGGCACAAATGATATTACAATTACCATTAATTCAGTCAATGGAACTCCCCAGGCATAAACTTCTCAGGCGTGGATAGCAATCAATCAGAAATGGTAATTTTTCTTATAATCAATCGATCATTTTCGAAAATCACCTTAACATATTCACCTTTTTGAATATCCATGAATTTTCTAAATTGCTTAGGGATGGAAATTGTTCCAGCTGAGGTAATTTTTACTAAAATTTCATTCTCATGCACAGACATATTATTATTATAATTTAATAATATATATGAATTATGATATATATAATTTAATAATTAATAATAGAACTCTTCTAGTCACAAACTCACAGGTATGCATATCATCAATAATCAATTTATTTTACAATCAAAATAAAACAATGAAATCTAAAATTAAGATTTTTTCTAATTTTGAAATTATTGTTTTGAAATTATTGTTTTGAAATTATTGTTTTGAAATTATTGTTTTGAAATTCATTGAGTTAATGGAACTATCCCAGTCACAAACTCACAGACATGGATATTCTAAGCACAAACTATGACTAAATCAGAGATTTTAGCCTCAAAACATATTGGCAAACCATCACTTGGTAGGCACAAACTATCTCTAAATCAGGACATATACAATTAGATAATCTATACAGGATTATTCCAAAAGAGCAGTACACTTTATGAGCATCCATCCTTGATTTGAAAATATGACTGACAAAGAATTTGATAGTTTTAAAGATAATTTCACAGGTTGGGACAATTACTATAAGGAAACTAAAGTCGAGGAAATGCCTTGGTATGAGAAAAATTTAGACCAGGACTTAGAAAATGAAATTAAATCAAAAAATCTCAATACTGGGAATTTCTTGGATCTTGGTACGGGTCCAGGAACGCAAGCAATACAGTTAGCAAAACGGAACTTTGAGGTAACTGCAACTGATATTTCTCAAAGTGCTATAGAGCATGCCAAAAAACTATCAAATGAAATTAATTTTTTGGTAGATGATATTTTAAATTCAAAACTTTCTGACAAAGAATTTGATTTTATTTTTGATAGGGGAATTTTTCACATATTTGATGTCTCACAAAGACCTCAATATGTAAAACAGATCAATCGAATTTTAAAAGATAATGGAATTTTATTTTTAAAATGTATGAGTATTGATGAAAAAAATATACCCGATGATGATATGCCTCATAAATTATCAAAACAGGAGATTATGGACTCTTTTGATGACGAATTTGACATTCAAAGAATAAACGATACTGTTTTTGTGGGGGCTCATGAATTAAAACCAAAAGCAATATTTGCAGTTTTAAAGAAAAAATCTAGTTGATGCTTTCTTTTTCTATCGATTTAAACTCGAAACATATTGGCAAACCATTCACTATTAGGCTCAAAATATGCCTAAATTAGAGATTTTTCCTATACATTACGTGTAAATTTATTTAAGATTGTAGAGAATTTTTATGAGAATCACCAAAATCTACTTTCTTGATTTGACTTTTTCCAGCTGGTAAAGCACGAACAAAATCATCTATGCTGATATTTTTTGTAATGTCTTCTTCTAACTTTGAAAATTCAATTCTAATTTTTTTAGCAGCATCAGCCATTTCAGAACCTTGTGGTTCAATAATTGCATAACAAATAGAATTTTTTTTAATTGGTTCAGGTGGACCGCATGTTAAAACATAATCATCATCTTGTGGAATAATTCCTACAGACAATCTCAGACTTTCAGATTTGATACAGTTTCTTTGTCCTTCGATTCTAAATGATCCTTTTGGTAAAAATTCACCACTAGGTGCTGATTTTTTTATTTGTTCTGGATTTACCCAATAAGCACTTACTCCATACAGTCCTTCCCTCCAAGCTCTGCTAAAACAAACTGTTGCATGTGCAACTTCATTCATACTTGTATCAGGCGCATTTCCCGCATCTTTTAAAATGAAAAATGGTGAACCAAAGATATCTCCATGAAATACTTTATCATTTTTTACTAAATGTTTCCTAATTACAGCTGAATTTGATGCCGCATCTCTTCCACCGATTGCAAGTAATCCATCAGATGTAAAGAACCACCTGTATCTTTCATACCAGTTTTTCTTTCGTATTTCTGAAACTACAATTAAATTTCTTTCAGTCTCTGTTTGACTTTGTAATTTTACAAGCTTCTTTTCTGTTTTAGTTTTAATTTCTTCAATTGATTTTATTGCACCAGACTGACGTTTAGCTTCATTGAATAGTATTGATGCAATTGATTGTAATGAGGAAGTTAGTTTTATCTTAATTTTTTCGTCTTCAATTACTAACAATGAAATTCCTTTTTCTTTAATTAATTTAGCATTATAATTAGCAAGAAGTTTTTGTGCATTAGGATTTTCAATAGAGATTATTCCTTGAGAAACCATTTCAAAAAGAGAATTTGCTACTTTGGTAATGTAATTAGATTTTTCTTTAACAGTTTGAATTGCTTTTTCTTGTTCACTTAACTGAGTTTGTAGCTGTTCAATCTTTTTGTCAGAGCTACTGGATTGTATTGATTTGCCTTGTTCAACAATATTTTCTGTAAATACTCTATCAAGTCCCTCCATAAAGCTAGGAACTTGGGTACATGTCTCATCACTTTCTCCTAATCTAATTGGTAAGATCTCAACTTTATCGCCATAAATGACAACAGAGTCATGTTTTCCAGTTGTTACATTTGTAACAACTTCATTTGTTGTTTCATAGATTTTTTTAATTTGTTCGTGACTTAGATCCTGTCCTATCTGTTTAGAATCAAGTTCAGCAATTTTAAAAATTCCTTCAACATATTTTTTTGGTAAACCTAAAGTTCTTCCTAACCATTTTCCAGAAGTAAGATCTGATCTTTTTAATTGGTCAAAATCAGATTCAGAAATATTAAAAATATCAAGACCATTTTGTGGGGGAGTTGTATATTGAAGTCCTACACCTAGTTTTCGGTGTCTAACATCTATTGAATGCTGTAAAGCAAGAATTTTCATATCTTTGTTGCAGATGAGGATATTTCCATCTCCAAAAAATTCCCCTACAATTACAAATTCCTTCCCAAATCCTTCAAGTGTGAAATAAGCAATTCTTTCTGAACCAATTTGTTCTATCTTTTTTAATTTCAATCTAAGCATATCACTTCTTAATCTCTTAAGCAATCTGTTTGGCTCCATTTGATCTATTTTGACTGTAGTTAACCAAACACCAGATGTTGAAATCATCATAAACAGATCTGGTTTTTCAGTATGATGAAGTTTGAAAAGAATACTATCTTTGTTAATTCCATAGATATTACTTACATAGTAATCTTGAACTTGTTCAGTAATTTGATTAACTAGATATCTTAATTCTATTCCAGCTAGAGCCATAAACACCAACTCATAGTCTGAAATTATACTCTTGCTATCAGATATGCGTGTAGGATACCAAAGATATTAAACGTGGTTTGGTTGAGTCGCGCTAGAGATTTACTTGGCAAAATTCAAAAAGAAAAAATCACAACCAACACCAGGAGCTGATGACTCTAAAAAGGAATTAGTTAAAGACGAAACAAGTGACATTCCTGAAATTGAAACCAATACAGCCACTCCTGAGGTGCCTCCAAGTGAACCAGTAAGTGAAGCTGAAAAAAGTGAGAAAGATAGAAAATTAAATAAATTATTTTGGATGCGAGTAATATTAGCTGTAATAGCAGGAACTGCAGCTACTTTCATCTTTGAAGACATTGAAGGGGAAGAAAGAAGGTGGTCTTCAATTGGATTTATGATTATAGTATTTTTTGGAACAATCATTGTTGCAAAAGGAATGAAAATGCAATTACCATCTTCAGATAGGAAAAAACTTGTAACACAAGGTATTGGTAGTTATATCTTCTTGTACTTGTTTACTTGGATTGTAACTTATACATTAGTTAATTCAGGAAGTGTTTCCAGTGGAATTAATCTTTAATTTAACAATTAACACAAAAGGAAGATAGTGTATGTGGAATTTTAAAACTCCTGGAATTCCTGATGAGTTATTTGAACGTACAGAAAAAGTTCCAATTACTAAAGAAGAAGTAAGAGTAATCCAAATTAGTAAAGCAAGATTACGTCCTGGGCAATTAGTTTATGATGTAGGTTGTGGAAGTGGTTCAATCTCAGTAGAGGCAGCTATTCAAGTTGAATCATCTGGAAAAGTTCTGGCAATAGATTATGATGAAAATGCTATTGAATTAACAAAAAAGAATGTTGAAAAATTTGGGCTTTCAAATGTTTCATTAATTCATGGAAATGCAAAAGAGAGAATCAGTGAACTAGAAGCAGCTGATGCAATATTTATTGGTGGTACAGGCAAAGACACTGCTGAAATTGTTGAATTATGTCAAGACAAATTAAAAGCAGGAGGAAGAATTGTGATTGGAACAATATTAATTGAAACTCTCTATGCTATTTTGCAAATACTGGATAAATTACAATTTGATTCTATAGACATAACTCAAGTTACAATCTCAAAGAGTAGAAAGACAAGCACAGGAACTATGATGCTTGCTAGAAACCCTGTAACAATAATTTCTGCAACTAAATCATAATCTAGCTTTTAATTGGGAACATAAGCCAGAATTTGTATGACAAGTTTAATTGGAATTGGAGTAGGTCCTGGTGATCCTGATTTACTTACGGTGAAAGCAGTAAAAGCCATTCAAAATGCAGATATTATCATGTGTCCAGCCTCAAATGAAGATAGGCCCAGTATTGCATTTTCTGTAGTATCATCAATAATTGATAAATCTAAAAATCAAAAAATTATAAAATTAATTTTTCCAATGACTAAAGACAAAGATGTTCTTGAAGCTACGTGGAAAAAAAATGCAAAAAAAATGGCAGAAACAGTTTTGACTGGAAAAAATGTTGTTTATCTTACTGTTGGTGATCCATATCTCTATAGTACATGGATCTACATGCACAAAGATCTCAAAGAAAATTATCCTGACATGAACATAAGTGTAATTCCAGGAATTGTTTCGATATTTACATTTGCAGCAAAGGTTGGTGTTAGTGTTGCTGAAGGTTCAGAAAAAGTTGCTATAATTCCATCATGTTATGATTTATCTAGTGTAAAAGAAATTGCAAAACATTCTGAATCTATGATATTTCTTAAAGATGGAAGATACTTTGATCAAGTAATTAAAGTGCTAAAAGAATCGGGATTTCCGGATGACTCTATATTTGCAATTGGACAAGATCTTGGAACAGAAAATGAAATTATTCGAAAAATGACTTTAGGTGAAGTAAATGATGGAACCTTAACTACAAAATATTTTTCAATATTGGTGGTAAAGCGTGTCTAAAGTTTTCTTTGTTGGATGTGGCCCTGGTGATCCTGAATTAATTACAATCAAAGCTAAAAAATTAATTCAGAAAGCTGATGTAATAGTTTATTCTGGTTCTTTAATTCCAGAACCAATTCTAAAATTTTGTAAAAAAGGAAAATTGTATGATGCATCAAAGTTAGTTAGAGAAGAAATTTTTGATCTACTTTACAAAAATGCCAAAAAAAACAAAGCAGTTGTAAGACTACATGATGGTGATCCATCAATTTATGGAGCAATCAAAGAGCAGATTGATAATTTAGGAAAAAAAGGAATCGAATCTACTGTTATTCCAGGAGTTACTGCATTTTTAGCCTCAGCTGCAGCATTAGGAACTCAACTAACACTTCCAGGTGTTACTCAAACAATTATTGTAACAAGAGCAGAATCAAGAACTAAAGTTCCAAAACGAGAAAAAATTTCAGAGCTTGCAAAACATAAAGCAACTTTAATTTTTTATCTTAGTATACATCTTATTTCTAATTTAGTAAAAGAAGACTCTATATTTGCAATTGGACAAGATCTTGGAACAGAAAATGAAATTATTCGAAAAATGACTTTAGGTGAAGTAAATGATGGAACCTTAACTACAAAATATTTTTCAATATTGGTGGTAAAGCGTGTCTAAAGTTTTCTTTGTTGGATGTGGCCCTGGTGATCCTGAATTAATTACAATCAAAGCTAAAAAATTAATTCAGAAAGCTGATGTAATAGTTTATTCTGGTTCTTTAATTCCAGAACCAATTCTAAAATTTTGTAAAAAAGGAAAATTGTATGATGCATCAAAGTTAGTTAGAGAAGAAATTTTTGATCTACTTTACAAAAATGCCAAAAAAAACAAAGCAGTTGTAAGACTACATGATGGTGATCCATCAATTTATGGAGCAATCAAAGAGCAGATTGATAATTTAGGAAAAAAAGGAATCGAATCTACTGTTATTCCAGGAGTTACTGCATTTTTAGCCTCAGCTGCAGCATTAGGAACTCAACTAACACTTCCAGGTGTTACTCAAACAATTATTGTAACAAGAGCAGAATCAAGAACCAAAGTTCCAAAACGAGAAAAAATTTCAGAGCTTGCAAAACATAAAGCAACTTTAATTTTTTATCTTAGTATACATCTTATTTCTAATTTAGTTAAAGAAGCAATTGCAGGTGGTTACAAAAAAACCACACCAGTAGCTGTAGTATATAGAGCAAGTTGGGATGATCAAAAAATAATCAAAGGAACACTTGAGAATATTTCAAAAAAAGTCAAAGATGAAAAGATTACAAGAACTGCAATTGTAATTATCAGTGATGTGATAGATCCTGAATCATATGAATATTCAAAATTATATGACAAAAAATTTAGTCATGGTTATAGAAAAGCAAAAGTCAAATAGATAAAAATGAAACTTTATTTTTAATTTTTAATTTAACAAGATTTTTCTCAAGTTTTGTTGTATTGCCTGATGTGAAAATTTTTAATGAATTTCTTTTTGATTGATTATTTTTAATCATTTTAAAAACTTTTTGTGCTACAATACATCCTGGATCTATAAATTGAACATTAGGAAATTCATTTTCCAATAATAGTTTTAAAAATGGAAGATGTGTGCTTGAAAGAGTAATTGTATCAATTGAATTTTTTGAAATAACATCATTTAGAACTTTTTTAATAATTTTTTTGCAATATTGTTTATTTGTAATAAATTTTCCAGACTCTACAAGATCAACAAGATCTGATCCATTAATTTTAAAAAATTTATAAGATTTTGAAAATTTTCTTTCTTTAATGTATTTTGACAATCCTTTACTCATTATTGCAGATTTTGTTCCAAGTATTCCGATTCTTTTTGATTTAGAAATTTTGTGAGCTTCATTTAGAGGAGGTTTTACTCCAATGACTTTCTTAGAAGATAGATTCAGCATGAGACTAGGTGTGTTTGATGCCATTACTAGAACATCAGGTGTGAATTGTGTCTGGAGTGTTATAATGGATTTTTTGATTATCGAATTTAGTTGAGCATGAGATTTGTGTCCGTAGGGAAAGTTTTGTTGATCTGCAAAATAGATGATGTCAGTCTTGGATATACTCTGAATTGCCTTGATAATTGAGAGTGATCCTAAACCAGAATCAAAAACTACAATTTTAGCCACAAATTCTAGGCAAAAACCACTCATAATAGTTTGTTAGCTAAATTTAATCCAAAGTCGATCTAAATGCACACTGTCCATTAAGACTAAATTTCTAAATCAGCAGTCATGCCAAACTTCGATAAGACTTGGGCTCGACAAGAGACCCAAAGCGTAACTGGCAAACTCCGTGAAGCAGTAAAGCCTCAAGGTGCATTAAAACCACGAATCCAAACTGCAGTAAACAAACTACAAGTCCAAATTTCCAAAATGGACTCTATGTTAACAAAACTGCACGAAAGAGATGCACAACTCTTTCAGAGAGTCGTGACTGCAATGCAGCAACATGATACTAGCACAAGTAGAGTTTTGTCCAACGAATTAGCTGAAATTCGTAAAGTTACAAAGATGCTCGGCAACGCAAGAATGTCATTGGAACAAGTCCAACTAAGACTTACAACCATTCATGATCTTGGCGATGCTATGGTAGCAATTGGACCAGCGATGTCTACAATGAAGGGATTGAAGTCATCACTAGGAAGATTCATGCCAGAAGCAGACGCAGAATTGAATGCAATGTCCCAGACACTTAATGGACTTATGATGGATTCACTTGCAGGAGACTCATTTAGTATGGAGTCTGATGCTTCAAGTGAAGAAACAGAGAAGATCCTACAAGAAGCATCTGCAGTAGCTGAGCAACAGATAGGAGAGAGATTCCCATCTGTACCATCCTCAACTGGACTTTCGTCTCAAACCTCTACTTCTACCTTTGAGTAGATAGAAAAGACGAACGTCTATTCTTTTTATTTTAATTTTTAAAACCTAATTTAGTTCCAAAGTTTTTCTTTGAAAGTCAGTTTTTTGTTTAAGATAAAGTTACTAAATGCTGCAGTTGCAATAGCTGAAATTAAAGCAAGAGAATATACAACATCATAAGAATCTACTAACCAGAATACTATTCCAAGTTGTATTAATGCACCTAATGAACTAAATATACTGAATTTTCCATATTGAGATAATGTTTTCTTTCTTGAAAAGTCTCTATCTTCAAATGTCCAAACTTTATTTAAAATAAAATTAGTTGAGATAGATGCTATTATTCCAAAGATATTTGCATGAATATACCATAAATCGGTTAAACCAGATGTAAAAAGCATTGAAATAACATAGTTTACTCCTAATCCAGAGGCCCCAACTGTAAAGAATCTTGCCGCTTTTGAAAGAAAACGAACTGAATTACGTTTCTCATTTGTTGTTTCTATTTTTCCATTTTTGTATAACTTCCATACTGATTTAAAATAATCAATAACAGTTGAACTATCTACTTTACTTGAACCAAATTTCCTATTTTCAAAACAATATGGAATTTCTTTTACGTTAATTCCTTTAGTTTTAACAAGAATTTCTAAAAGAAATTTGTAACCTAGGGCATCAAAGTTTAATTCTTTAATAATATTTTTTTTAAATGCAAAAAACCCAGACATTGGATCTTTTATTTTAATACCTAGTCCTTTTTTTGCAATTACAGTTGCAATTTTGCTCATTAGTTTTCTTTTAGTTGTCCAACCTTGAATATTTCCTCCTGTGATGTATCTTGAAGCTACAACAAGATCACATTGATATTGTTTGAATGCTTCAATCATTTTTGGAATAATTTGTGGAGGGTGTGAAAAATCTGAATCCATTACAACTATTGTTTCCCCTTTTGCATTTTGAATTCCTTTTAAAATTGCAGATGCTAATCCATTTTTTGCTTTTCTGTGAATCACATCAATAGTATTTTCTGCAATTTTTTTAATGCTAGAAATATAATCTTCTACAATTTTGCCGGTTCCATCAGGAGAATTATCATCAACTACAATTGTTTCAGTAAAGATTCCTTTTGGAATACTTTCACGAATTGATTTTAGTATACCAACAATATTTTGAGATTCATTATATGTAGGAACAATAATTGAGACTTGGGGATTATTTTGAGCCATATTTACTTCATCCCTACCCAGAAACAAATGAATATTAATTTATAATAAGTTTCATACCTAGATAGTCTTTTGTTTATAATAATTTAACAGGAAAATTTAGACACACTTGATCTACTTTCATCTCAAAACCCCAATTTTTGTTTTAGATTGTACTAGAATAATTGTGAAAATTAGGATTCCAAATATCAGAATTGGTAGATTCAATTCAGGAAGTGACTTGTCAGGAGATATAATGTCCCCCCACTTGGATGGAGGTGGAATATCAGAAGAATTTTCTCTTGTAGAATTTTCAGGCCATGAATAAAATTTATCTAAACTTGCGTCATAAACCGAAAGATAAAATCCATAATTATCTGAACGATTCAGCATTTCAATTGGAATTTTAAATTCATAACTTGGATGTGGGTTGTAGTATAACGATCATTTTCATCAGATACGAGTGCTAATTGCAATAAAATTATCTGGATTAGTAATTTTCTTCATAATAGTTTTAGTATCATTAATTAAAGTTCCTTGAAAAACATTTCCTTGATCAGTTTCTAATAAAACAGAAAAACAAAAATCATCACTATCATAAATTTGATTTTTATTATTTTTTCCATCAAAACAAATTGTTGCCTCATCCATTTTTTTATCAAGTGTTAAATCATTAACAGGATCAACAAAAACATAGATGTAATCTCCAAAATGAGCTGTTCTTAGATGTATTATCATTTCTCCATTATCATAAGTATACATATTATGACTAGATTGTTTCCATTCCAAATAATTTGTCCATTTTCCATCAAAGATAACATGTTCCATACTTGGTGATATAGTAATTAAAATTGGTTCAGATGTTGCGAATGCATTTTCAACAGATAGAAAAAGCGTCAAAATCATCAGAGTCAAAAAAATTAATTTCAATTTCATTTACTAATTATTTTAATGAAATATAAAAAATCAACTAAAATTTAGTCAAGTTTATAGCAATGAAGTGCGAAAGAATTTTGTGAATAAAGCTGCCGGAATTGGAGCAATAGTAGCAGTCATTATTGGAATTATTATTGTAACAGCTGCATTTTCTATGGATTCAACAGAAGATAATGATTCAGCATCAGAAGAGACTCAGATAGGAGAGTCAATTCCGGTAGAAGAGTCAGAAATTG
>PVMK01188862.1_pt1 | contig 11454 bp, 11 predicted proteins | sample 1853481 | NCBI WGS metagenome assembly PVMK01 (sample SAMN08533507, study PRJNA380276) | Marine sediment metagenome, whole genome shotgun sequencing project. | reverse complement strand
AGTTTTTGTGAGGAAAAGCCGTTCATTTTCTGATCTATTGAATCAACATCAAAGGCCACCAGATATTGATCAGGTGGCCATCGTTTTGCGGATGAATTAGCCTCTCAAATATCTCTATCAATAAGAAGCCGATTTTCGTCTCAGAAGTCGTGACTTATAGGACATTGCTGATCTACTGGTTAAGCATTCTCATTTGCCGAGCTATTGTAAGAGTACATATTTATATCTTCGCGTAACTGCCAGTCCTTGTTTGACCAATAATTATTTGCGAGATCGTTGGTCTTCAATACAAAAATATGAGTTTTACTTATACCTCTTTTTTTCAGGGCACGAATACACGACATGAACAGTTTGCCACCGATGCCCTGTTTCCGGTTGTCTTGATTAACAACCAGGTGCTGCAGATATCCACGACGACCATCATGTCCGCACATGACGCAGCCCACTATTTTAGACTCAACGGCAGCAACAAAACTTAAACCCGGATTACGATGCAAATACTTGCTTGTTGCCTCTTTTGAATCTGCGTCTCGAACCGTCACCCCTGGTGTCTCCTGTAGCAGCACAATGATGTCGTCGTAGTCCTCGATTGTCATTTGCCGGATCTTCATAATACTTCTCGAAGGTAAGTTGCCCAGGTTAGTTTTCTGGGGAAGGTGTCAGTATCATGCTGCGTAACTCTGAATAATCTTGTGCATGTGGTAACCCTTGTGTCGGCTCGGATTGTTCTCCAAACAAAATGGATTTCATGCCGCAACTCTTTGCCGCAAAGACATTTCCCGGCCGATCATCAATAAAGAGAATCTCTTCCGGTTTGGATTTTGAGATAGCACAAAAAGCTTCGTACATCTCTGGCGAGGGTTTTCTGGTTTTCACATCACCGCTGATGACAAAACCATCAAATAAAATTTCTAGATCAAACGTCTTTCTTAACGTAATTGACCATTCGCTGACATCGTTGGAAAGACACCAGATCATGTCAAAGGACTCTCTTGCGTCAGCTATGAATTCTTTGGCACCACTTACAAGGCAGTGATTGCTGAGATACTCATCTTCTGTCTCGGGGGGCAAGCCTAATTGTTCCCAAAAAACTGAAGACGCGAATGCACCCAGACTGCATTGATGATACAGACTCTTGATTATCTCTGCGCTTTCCTCTCTGTGTTTGCAAATATAGGGAACCAACAGTTCTGCAACATCATCCCCCGACTGGTAGATCACTCCCATTGCATCCAACGCCAAGATTTTCATCTGTTAGCTCCTTGGTGCGACCTTTTGAACCGTTGGCATCAGCATAAAACTTATGGCAAACAGGCAAGCGATCATCAGCCAGATGTCGTTACAAGTCATCAACAGGGATTCCCGTTCAACCAGCATCGACAACAGCTGTAGCCCTCCCTGCTGGGCCTGAACCAGATCTGTGGTCTGCCCTGCAACAGATGACGAAAATGAAGTGATGATGTCACTGGTAGGATAACGGGCCGGGTTGAGAACTTCGGCCAGACGCTGGTGATGAAGGCTGGAACGCAGCTCGACGAGGGTGTTGATGACGGCAATGCCGATGCCGCCGCCAAGATAACGCATCAGGCTGTAGAGACTGCTGGCGTTTGGTACGGCTTCGGCAGGTAGTTTACCCAGTGCGAGTTCGGTAATCGGCGACATGCACATCATCATGGCGAAACCGCGTATGGCCTGGGGGAACAGGAGCTGATCGAAACCTGTCTCCGAGGTCATGAAGGCGTTGGTTGATAATGACACGCCGAAAAGAACCAGACCGATGGCAAGGGTGGTTCGTACTCCGAGACGTGTCCTGAACAAGCGCACGACCGGCAGAGAGACCATCATCGCCAAACCAGGCACCATCATGACCTTGCCGATTTCCAGGCTGTTGTAGTCGCGTACGCTGCTTAAGAAGACCGTCATCAGATAACCGGAACCGAACAGGCCCAGACCCATGATGAAATTGAAGAGACAGCCGGTGGCGAAGTTGCGATCACGAAAAGCGCACAGATCGATCACCGGGTGACGGCAGGTCAGCTCTCGCCATAACAGCAGCCCGGCCGAGGTGACGACGATAAAGCTTAAAACCACAATCAACCGTGAATCAAACCAGTCATTCTCGGTTCCTTCACCCAGGACATATTCAAGGCAACCGAGAAAAATCGCGATGAGGATAATGCCCTGGTAATCGAATTTCTTTAGCAGGCTTAAATTCGGTGGTGGACACTTCACCAGGAATAAAACCGATGTTGATACGACTATGCCAGGCAGAACATTGAGCAGAAACAGCCAACGCCAGGAGTAGGTCTGGGTGATCCAGCCGCCTAGAGTCGGCCCGATGGTGGGTGCAAGAGCAATGATAAGAACAACAAAAAGCGTGACACCTGCCTGTCGCTCGCGGGGAAACAGAGTATAGATAGCCTGATAGAGCAGAGGAATCATGGCCCCGGCGAACAACCCCTGGAAAATCCTGCAGACCATGATCGACTCGATAGACCAGGCAAAGGCACAGCAGATACTGGCCAGGGTAAACAAGACACAGGCCAAGGCATAGAGATACCGAAGAGAAAGGGACCTGGAGAGCCAACCAGCCAACGGAATCATGATGACTTCGGCGATAATGTACGCGGTCTGAATCCAGGAGGCTTCATCAATGGTTGAGCCCAGGCTGGCACCGATCTCAGCCAGAGAGCTGGCGACGATCTGGGTGTCGAGCACCGCCATGAAGGTGCCGCCGGCCATGGAGAAGAAGCCAATCCATGTTCCTATGGAGATAGGCCGAGATGACATCTCTGATCCTACTTTCCTGCCAAATGTTTCTGCTCGGTTTTTGGCTCTTGTCTGGTGTCGATGCTGACTTCTACAGACATCCCCGGCAGAAGCTTTTTGTCCTGATGCGAGTTTTTGTCGACAGTAATTTTCACCGGTATACGTTGCACAATTTTAGTGAAGTTGCCGCTGGCGTTTTCCGGTGGCAGGAGACTGAACTCGGCACCACTAGCCGGAGAGAAGGATTGAATCCGACCTGTGAAAAAGTGACCTGGAAAGGCATCGACTTCAATCTCAACCGATTGTCCTTCCTGCATGCGGACCAGCTGAACTTCCTTGAAATTCGCTTCGATCCATACCTTATTCAATGGAATCAGCGCCATCAGGATCGAGCCTGGACGCACGTATTGCCCGGCTCGAACCCGACGATTACCGACGGTCCCAGAAATAGGAGCGCAGATGCTGGTATCGGTGACTTCCTGCTGTAACAGCTTTAGCTCTTCCTGGCGTTGACCAATTTCTGCCACAATTCTTTGCTCTTCAGCAAGGAGTACGCTCAGTTCCTGTTCTGCCATTCCTAGACTCGCTTTGGCCGCAATTCTTTGAGCCTGAGCCTTTTTCTTTCTGGTCAATGCTTCGCTATATTCAAACCACGAAGTGGCTCCTTTTGCGTATAAACTATCAAAACGGCTATGCACCTCCGTTTCTCTTTGAAGATCGACTTCAGCAACGGTCAGTTGTGCTTTGGTTAAGTCAATTTTCGACCATTGTTGTTTTCTTTTTCCCTCCGCCACGAGCAAGGCCGCCTGCCGTTCCATAAGACTATTCCTTCCAAGCTCCATTCGAACCTTGAATTCCATATCCTGGATACGTACTAGTACTTCACCGTCGCTAACAATCTGATTGTCAGAGACCAGAATCTCCTCCACGTAGCCGGCAACCTTGGTGCTGATCGGCGTAATGTCGCCACGGATATAGGCGTTGTCGGTGGTCTCGATGTAGCGTCCGGTTTGCCACCAGTACCAACCGAATCCGCCGGCGGCAAGTAACAGGACAAACAAAAAGACGTATGGCAACAATCGCTTCATCGTTCCACTTCAGTCTCTTCGAGATAAGGGTAATGGCAGGCTACCTGGTGACCGGGGCCTAGTTCTCGCAAGACGGGTGGCAGCGAGACGCAGCCAGATTGCGCCCGAGGACAGCGGGTATGGAAACGACAACCTGGGGGTGGCTCTGTAGCAGAGGGCAGCTCGCCGGGCAGGATGTCGATCTTAATCGGCGGCAGCTCCGGGTCAGGGTGAGGAATGGCGCTTAGCAGTGCACGTGTATAGGGGTGCGCCGGATGCTGGTAAAGATTTTCTGTCGAAGCAACCTCACAGAGATGACCGAGATACATCACTGCGACCCGGTCGCAGATGTTTTTCACCACGGCCAGGTCGTGTGAGATGAAGAGCATCGAAAGCCCATACTCAGTTTTTAAATCTCTCAGCAGGTTGATGATTTGAGCCTGTACGGAAACATCAAGGGACGAGACCGGTTCATCGCAGACCAGTAACTGCGGGTTGCAGATCAGAGCCCGGGCGATGCTGGCACGTTGGCACTGACCGCCGGAAAGCTGGAACGGTAAACGGTCGTGATATTGTTCAGAGTCAAGACCGACGGACTCGAGCATTTTCCGTACTTGCTCGTGTCGCTGGTCTTTGGCACTGGTTCTGGTCGCCCGCAGTGGCGCTTCGATACTCTTGCCGATTTTGCAGCGCGGGTTCAAAGAAGCGACAGGATCCTGAAAAACCATCTGGAATTGCTGGCGCAGCAGGCGAAGCTCCTGGCGATTCATTTTTGTCAGATCGACGCTGTTTAAAAGGACTTTTCCGGACGTTGGCTTAGGCAACTGCATAATGGCCTTAGCCACAGAAGATTTCCCACAACCGGACTCGCCCACCAGACCAAAGGTCTCGCCTCTAGCAATATCGAAGCTCACTCCCGAGACAGCATGGACTTTGCGGTTGCGTCCAGCAGCATATTCAACCACCATATCCTCGACCTGCAGCAAGGGTTCAGTAAGCAAACCTTTGTTCTGCTTCATGCCGCCCCCTTGCACTTTATCAACGGGTGCCAGCAAGCGTAGTGGTGAGAGAGGTTTTGGACGTCTTGCGTCAAGGGAGGTTCTGCTTCGCAGCAAAGCTCATCTGCTCCGGGGCAACGGGGAGCAAAAGGACAGCCGGGTCTTATTGTGGAGAGGTTCAGCGGTTGCCCTTCGATGGTGTGGAGTCGTTTCCCCAGAGGATCTTCCAGGCGGGGAATCGAATCAAAGAGTGCCTTGGTGTAGGGCATGCGCATATTGGCAAAGAGTTCCCTGGTTGGAGCCTGCTCTACGATTTTGCCCGCATACATCACCGCGGTCTGTTGAGCCCGCCCTGCGACCACACCGAGGTCATGAGTGACCAGGATCATCGCCATGTTGCGTTCGGCTTGAATCCTGTCGAGCAGGTTGAGAATCTCGGCCTGAACCGTGACATCCAGGGCTGTGGTCGGCTCGTCGGCGATTAACAGTTTCGGTTCGCAGGCCAGCGCCATGGCGATCACCACTCTTTGCCTCATCCCACCAGAAAGTTGGTGAGGGTAAGCGTCGACTTTATGCTCTGGCTGCGGCAGCCCGACCGTATTGAGTAACTCGATAGCCCGCACCCTTGCACTCTTTCTGTTCATGCCCAGGTGGTAACGTAGCGGTTCGGCAATCTGCTTGCCAACGGTCATCGTCGGATTGAGAGACGACATGGGGTCTTGCAGAACGACGGCGATCTCTTTGCCGCGAATGTGCATCAACTCCTGGTGAGAGACCTCACCCAGATCCTGACCATCGAATATGATGCGTCCTGGCTCGGGGTACTGATGCGATTTATTTTGCCGAGGGAGGAGGCCAAGGATGGTTCGGCAGAGCATGCTCTTGCCGCTTCCGGACTCACCGACGATGGCCAGCGTTTCGCCACGATTGAGGGTAAAGGAAACGCCATCAACGGCATGCACCACTCCCTCTTTGGTGGGGAGATGGGTGGTCAGCTGTTCGACCGTAAGGAGTGTTTGGTCAAGTTTGCTCAAAGTCGGCTCTCCCGCACGTCGGTCAAGCTCCGCAAGCGGTCACCGAGCAGATTAAAGGAGAGAATGGTCAGAAACATGGCCAGCATCGGGATCAGACTGACGTGAGGAGCTTCTTGCAATACCCCATAGCCTTCAGCAATCATGCCGCCCCAGCTCGGTGTTGGCGCAGGGACGCTTAAACCGAGGAAGCCGAGACCGCCTTCGATAATGATCAGAAAAGCAACCACCAGTAGGGCGTAAACTGATAGGGGGATCAAGACGTTGGGCAGGATCTCCCTCACGATGATAAATCTGTCTCTGGTGCCGGCAGCTCTGGCCGCCTGGACAAATTCCAACTCGGCGAACCTGAGCGTGTTGGCCCTGGAGACCCGGCAGAAAGCGGGGATAACCAGAAAGCCAAGAGCCAGTGTGATGTTGAACAGGCTGGCTCCAACCAGGTAAGTCACTACCAGCAGCAACACCAGTCCAGGGAAGGCCAGAATCGCATCCATGATTCCAATGATCAGAGCCTCCAGACGACCCCGGTAGTAACCGGCCAGCATGCCCAACCCTCCCCCGATAATCATGCCGATCAGGGCTGAACAGATTCCGATGGTTAGAGAGACCCTGGCACCAAACAGTAGCCGTGTCAGGATGTCGCGACCGACACTGTCGGTGCCGAGTAGATGGATAAAGCGTCCTACGCTCTCCTTTGACAGTGAAATAAGCGATTCAGCTCCGGGAAACGCTGCCTGATTCCCCCAGTCGACCTGGTCCAGGGGCGGTAGAGCCCACCAACTTGCAGAAAGAGCACAGCCAAAGGCAAATAAGAGCCAGAGCACTGGCAGCCAAAACGCAGCTCCGAGCTTCTCAGACCTGCTGTCGTGCAAGTCATGAATCCTATGGAAGACTTCTTTTGCCGCTCTAACCATGGGTTTGCTCCGAACCGATGCGTGGATCAAGCAGGCGATAACCAAGGTCGACCAGAAAGTTGATCAGCAGATAACCGGTCGTGATAAAGAGAACGCAACCCTGAACAATCGTACTATCTTGAGCAAAGATCGCCCCGATCATCAGACGGCCGATCCCGGGCAAGGCAAAGACCGTTTCGATAATCAGTGCACCGCCGATCAGGTGGCCGACCTGAAGGCCGAAGATCGTTAACAGGGTAAAGCAAGAGGGCTTAAGAGCGTGTCGCAGCAGAATTCGCCGGGTTGGCAAGCCCTGAGACCTGGCCAAAAGGATATAATCTTCCTGCAAGGTGGTGATCATGTCGCTGCGCAAGACCCGCATCAGCGGCACCCATTCGGCCAGAGCAATCGCCAGGGCGGGCAAGATAAACCCTTTCAGGTTTTGCCAGAGGCCCTCCGAGAGAGGTGTGTAGCCGGTCGCTGGGAACCATTTGAGTTGCAGAGAGAAGAGGAAGATCAGCAGCATCGCCATGGCAAAGCTGGGGATTGAAATCAGCCCGAAGGCGATCGAACCGAGAGCACGATCACTTCTGCTTTCAGCCCTGTGTGCGGCGAAAATCCCGGCCGGGATGGCCAGAAGTAGTGCGAATATCTGCGCTAGCAAAAGCAGCTCCAGGGTGACCGGCAAACGCGCCGTAATCGCCTGCCAGACCGGTTCCCGGTTCAGCAGCGAGACACCGAGGTCGCCTTGAAAAACACCACCGAGCCAGTGACCGTAGCGCATTATAATCGGGTCGTTCAGACCAAGCTGTTCGCGTAAAGATTCAACCTCCTCCAGGGTGGCATCGTATCCTGCCAGCTCGTATGCAACGTCAGCGGGGAGCAAGTCGACCAGCAGGAAGCTGAGGACCGAAACGACGAAAACCACCAGCACAAGATACGCTATTTTTTTTCGCAAGAAAGTCATTGCCAGCAACCTTTTTCACGTCTTATTGCCATGGCTTGGCTTCGGGGGAGAACCACCGGCAGAGTTGTTACGCTCTGCCGGTGAGATCTAATCGTTCCTTATTTACTCGCCTGCATATTTTTCGATTCAACTTTCAGCCAGGCCTTGTTAACCCTGAGGGCTGCATAGTCGGCGTCATCTACCCCCTGAACACTTTTCTTGCCGATCAGGTGGTGACGCCAGCCAAGACGGTAAAGCATGGGGACATCCTCATTGATGATTTTAGCGATTCCGCACAAAGCTTCTTCTCTAACCTCCGGATCGATGCTTGTCCGCTGAATATCGAGCAGCTTGTCCATTTCCGGGTTCTTGTAATGGCTGCGGTTGCCAGGGCTCTTTGAGTGAAAGTTGCTTGTTAGAACAACGCCCATCGCCGGTGATTCGTAGAGCGTCCATCCCGACATCTGGAACTTATTTCTATACACACTGCGTCCCATCTGGGGCAAAGTAACCGGAACCGGTTTCACAGTCGCGCCGATCTCTTTAAACATTTGCGGAATAATCGCTCCTGCTTCACGTCCCCTTGGGGTGCTGCTGTGGAGGTATTCGAATTCAACCGGCTTGCCATACTCTTCGATCAGCTTGCGTGCAGCCTCAAGGTCGGGTTCCCGATAGCCGACATCTTCGCAAGTAGAGTTCGCCCCGAAAGGGTCTTTGGCAACAGGGTGAACCCCTTTGTGGATCGTTTGAATATATTGCTCCTGGTTCCAGGCATGGGCCAGCGCCCGTCGCACCCGAACATCATCCATCGGCGCCTTTTCCGTATTGAAATAGAAGATCCCCGCACCGCTGTTGTCACTCGCCCAAACCTGAAGAGAAGGATCCTCTTTAGCGGTGAGGATGTCCTTGCCCATATCGGTATAGATGATATCGACTTCACCCGCTTGCAGACTGGCAAAGCGGGTTTGCATGTCAGGCATGAGACGGTAGACAATCTGATCGAGATAGGGTTGTCCCTTACGCCAGTAGTTGGGGTTTTTGACAACCACCAAGCGGTCGCCAGAGAGCCATTCCTTAAAGATAAAGGGCCCTGTGCCGACAGGTGCGCGGTTTTGCTTGTCCTCTGCAACAGCTCTGGGAGAGGGAATATATGAAGCAATGCCTGTTGGTGAAGTCAGTAATGGCAGGAATTCCGCCCAAGGGTGCTGCAAAATGAAGCTGACGGTAAAATCATCAACCTTGTTCACTGCCGCGATAGCGCGAAATGCACTTCTGCCACGAAATTTATTTTCCGGATTAAGTATGCGTTGCCAATGATTAACCACGGCATCGGCATTGAAGGGGGTGCCGTCGTGAAAGCTGACTCCCTGGCGCAGCTTTATTGTCCAGCTCTTCTGGTCGTCAGAGGGGGTTGCCGAAAGTGCAAGCTCAGGGAGAATGTTGCCCTCTTCATCAGCATCGAAAAGTCTTTCCTCGATCGCCACGATGTGGCTTCGGGCACGGGAACTGAGATAACCCGCGGCAATAGGGTCAAAGCCGCGTGGCTCCATCTCCATCCCGACAGTCAAGGTTCCACCCTTCTGCGGTTCAAACGCCTGGGCGTTTTTGCCAAAGCAGAATACGGTTAACAGCATGCAGAGACTGGTGACTGCGATTGACACACTTATCCTGATGAGTTCTTTGCTCATTTTTTCCTCCATGCGAAACTGATTTTATGGGTCAGATCCGTTTTCAGAAAAGGGGGGCGAACATCGCTGCAGTCAATGTTATTCCACTTTGCCGGAACGGGCGGTTAAATGTGAATTTTCATTCCTTTTCCTGTTCTTCTGTTTCAAACTGTGCGCTCAAACCATCGTAGAGAGCTTTGGTTGCCTTACGCAGAAAACTCACTTGCTCCTTTTCAGTCTTTTTTGAATGCCAGCCGCTATTGATTCCTGATGCCATGCCGTAAATAAGCATGAAACGCGCATATCTGATCATTTGAACCTGCTCTTCGGGCAGGCCTTCAAAAAGTGGATAATCGGTTAATTGTTCGATCATGAGCTGGTTCCATTTCTTCAGGCTGGCTATCTGAAGCTCTGGATTTCGCCCATCAAACAGACACCTGAAAAGATGTTCTTCCTCTGCTGCGAAGCGTAAATAGCCGATACCATGGTCGAGCCATTTGTCGCCGCTCCTTTCGACAATCATGTAATCACTTAAAAAGTCCAGAGCCATCAGATAGACCGCATCCTCCAGTTCACTGACATTTTTAAAGTGCGAGTAAACCGGCATGGTAGAGGAATTGATAGCTTTGGCCACAGCGGGCACAGACAGACCTTTCCAGCCATTTTCCCGAACCATTTCGAACGCTGTCTCGACGATCTCTTTGCGGCTAAACTGGGCTTTTCTTGCTGCCATAGTTATTTCTCCAGGTCGGTATTAATTGATAATATAAAGCAGTTATATAAATACCGTATATAATTGTCAAGAGAATAAGTTTTTTAGAATAAAGAATTGATTAAAATACGGCTTTTGATCAACCTGGAGAAAATTTATCGAGGTGAGGTTAAAGGAGAAAGGAAGACATAGGTGAAATCTTTAACCTGTCTCCGGTGGAGGCATCACGCACCCTGTTGCTTCATACAAAAAGAAAGCCACCCGCAGTCGTGCAGATGGCTTGTAGGTGTAGTTCATTACACCCCTGATTCTCATTCACCAAGCAATTGAGACACTCGACAATTTACAGCGACTATACAGGTTTGGTCAAAACTCCGACTGCCCTAGAAGTTGTTTCAGCGACTCCAGCGGGTCAAATTTGACTTATTTCGCCAATGTCCTGAATATCCTGATCCTGACACACTTAAAAATTCTCAGAAATCCTCTCATATTGTTTTGATGCGGTCAAACTTACAGAAATGCATAATTCTTACTGACCCTGCAATATAAGAAAGGCCACCAAGGATCGACCCCTGGTGGCCATAAACTCATGTGATAAAGGGTCTCTCAAATATCTCTATCACTAAGAAGCTGATTTTCTTCTCAGAAGTCGTGATTTATAAGAGCCCTTGGTTAGCTCTGGAGTGTCTACAAAACCAGGGCCGATTCAAAGGGCCTTCGTCTTGTTAGTAGCCGAACTCTCTTACATCGATGGCTTTATCTGGGCTACCGCTACTGCCCCACTGTTTTACACTCCCATACCGAGTTAAAAGCACATAATGTGGAACAGTCCTATCGTTAAATTTTGGATCATAGAGATCAAACAAAAGCAAAAAGGAATCCATTTGACCTGATGGACTGCCAAGAATTTTATAAACATCATTCACTGGCATACCTACATATAATTGTGATGTCTGGGATGCAGGGACAACTTCAATCCCGGCTACATTCACTTTCTCATAATTGGTTTGATTCGTAGGCAATCGAGTCATAGTTCGTCCTTTAAATATCACAGTGATGCCTAATAAATAATTCATCTGCAATTTACAGAACAAATGGCCTCCTGGAGTTGATCCAGGTGACCATATTTTTGTGGATTAAGGAGTGTCTAAATATGCCTATTAATAACACGCCCATTTTCGTCGCGGGAGTCGTGTAAAGTGAGATACACGTCTTCGCCTTTCAAAAACTTTAGGATATAGATGCCCATTCCTGATTTCATTATATGGTTATGACGCATGGCTCCCTTTTTAGACCATTGCACCCTACCTTCTATCAGAATTATTTCTCCGTTACGTGTTGTAAGTTCACAATTTATTACAATGCCAGATT